>JRHI01002646.1_pt1 | contig 11953 bp, 10 predicted proteins | sample 215371 | NCBI WGS metagenome assembly JRHI01 (sample SAMN02929681, study PRJNA255918) | sediment metagenome | biome: cave system; feature: Ice Cave; material: Sediment; isolation source: sediment from deep within a dark volcanic ice cave with no known source of... ... | reverse complement strand
GGCTAGGAGTGTCCGACTGGATCGGCGCTTTGGTTTTCTCTGCGCCCGTCTGCACCAGACCGCGATAGGTGATCAGGCGCAGCCCGATGCGATGCGCTTCGTCCTCTAAGTCGGCTGCCTCTATGATGGCGCGGGTGAGGTGCGCGGTATCATAGTCGCTGTTGAACGCCTTGATCTGCTTTTGAATCTCCGCGTTGGTGGCGGTCACGCTCTTGAACGCCGGCCGTAACGTTGCGGCGATCGAGCCGTACAAGGGATAGTTGGATTGAACGATTTCGCGCCGTATCTTAGCCTGTTCGATCTGGTTTGCGAGCGCGAGGGTTGCAGCATCGTTGGGCGCATAGAGTAGCGCACGCTGAACCTCAGCCTCCGCTTCGTCCAGTTTGCTGTTCGCGAAATCTTCCTTGGCTCGCAAATACAAAACCCGTGCGAGCCCCGCGCGCGCATGTGCGTTCTTGGGATCCAGCGCAAGCGCCAGGCCATACTCTTTCTCAGCATCTTTGAGGTTCGTACGCGCTAGCCCCACGTCGCCTTGCGACGTGCGCAAGTCGACCATCCAGTGCGTGATCGATTGCGCGCAACCGCACAGTTCGGTAGCGGCGACCAGAACGCAGAGAAATGCCCAGCGTTTAAGCATGTTGCAGCCCATGATCCACTAAGAACCTCGCGACCGTGACGATCAGCTCAGCAGCCGGCCGCAGCAAGGCTTGCGCCAGCAGCGTTCCTGCGATGGCGCTCAGCACCAAATACAATAACATGGCTTTGATATCGTGCTCAGGCCGCATACCGAGTGCAGCTTGATCGGTTATGACGGCTGCGGTCGGATCGACGACCAGCGTCAGCGTTATGGTCGCGACGCCGGTTATGAGACCCGAAAGGAGCAGTGCGGTGCCCGTCACCTTGGGATCGATGACGCCTGCGTAAAACGCCGACAGCGGACCTGCCACCCAAAACGCCATCACAACGATATTCCAGACGAGAAAAGCCTTCGGAATCGATCCGGGGCTATACTTGAGCATGCGCAGCGCCGGCATCCGAAACTCCGCGATGGCGGAGCGAAAGGTGGGCGGCCAGGCGAGCTGCGAGATCGCCCAAATGAGCGACCCACGCCGCTCGAAAGACTTGATGCCGCGTTCCAGCAAGACGGCAAACGTGGGCGTGAGGGCGCCGCCGAGTACCGTGCCGACGGTCGCCGCTGCGATGATGACGCGCAGGTCGCGCTCGAATCCGGCCACGTCGCCCAACCGGCGCGACACGTCGATCAAAGCGCCCATGAGCGGCGCGTATACCAGATTGAGCATGCGCGACGAGGTCGCGAACAAATTGAAAAGGGTCAGCCCGGTCGCGACGCGCTTGCTGCGCACGCCCGCCAGCCGCGCCGCTCCGGTACCCATTTGCAATGCTTGCGCGCCACAATACAAGATAGCGGCGATGATCAGATACGACGATACCGGATAATACTGGTGCTGCACGGCGCCGGCTATGCCGACTGTGGCAACGATTCGAATGCGTCCGCGACGAGCTGCGTATCGACCGGACCCAGAACCGTCAGGGCCAGGCGGTCGCCATCGAAGAGCCGGCGCGCAAAACCGTCCACTTCTTCTTTCGTGACGGCGTCGATGCGAGCCGCGAGCTCGGCGGTGGGTATGTGGCGGCCGATGTTAAGTTCCGAGCGCCCCAGGCGGATCATGCGCGTGCTGGTACTCTCGAGTGACAGCAGCAAATTGCCTTTGATGTGTTCTTTGGCGCGCGACAGCTCTGCCGCGGAGACGCCGTCCTCGGCCATGCGGCTGAGCTCTTGGCGGATGAGCGACACCACTTCAACCGCGTTCTTCGGACTGGTCGACGCGGCTACGCTGAAAACGCCGGCGCTGCGATAGGCATTGTGAGCCGAGTAAACACTGTATACGAGGCCGCGCTTTTCTCTGATCTCTTGAAACAAACGCGAGGCCATGCCGCCGCCAAGAATAGCATCGAGCACCGACAGGGCGTAGCGACGGTCGTCGCCGGCGCCTACTCCTTCCGCACCGATGAGCAGGTAGACTTGCTCGCAATCTTTTTGACGCCCATTAACGGTGGGCCGGAACGTTGGTGGCGATGGGTCCTCGCCCGCATGCGCTCCTTTCATGTCGATCAGGTGGTCTTGCACCAGCTTGACCAACCGCGCGTGTTCGATATTGCCGGCGGCAGTCACCACGACACGGTCAGGCGTGTAGCGTTTTGCCATGTAGCCGTTGATAGCGTCGCGCGTGATGCCGGAGACGGTCTCGGCATAACCGATCGTCGGCTCGCCGAGCGAGCTGCCCGCCCACACCGATCGCAAGAAAAGATCTTGGCTCACTTCATCCGGCGAGTCGTCGTACATGCGGATCTCTTCTAAGATCACCTGCTGTTCGTTGCGCAGATCCATGGGATCGAACTTGGCGTTGCGGAACATGTCCGCGAGCACGTCGAATGCCAGGCCCACGTGCGCATCCACCACGCGGCCGTGATAGCACGTGACCTCTTTGTCGGTAAATGCATTGAGGTTGCCGCCGATGGAATCCATCAATTCGGCGATGGCTCGTGCGCTGCGGCTTGGCGTACCTTTGAACAACATGTGCTCGATAAGGTGGCTTATGCCGCGGATCGGAGGCTCCTCATGCGAAGAGCCGACGCCTACCCACAAGCCCAGGCTCACGCTGCGAACGTACGGCAGCTGTTCGCTGATGACGCGGACGCCATTGTCTAAAACCGTCTTTGCGTAGGTCGGTTCGTCGTTCATCGCATCATTCTATCTTGCGCGCACTAACCAGCGTGGGTCCCAATATGTTGTACCCCATACCAAGCTCGTTTGAAGCCCCCTGCGTTGCTGCGTCACAACACTCGAGAAAACCGTTTTCGAAGTCGGTACCGCGAAATCGCCCGAAACCGGTTCGCCCGCCGGTACCGAGACGGGTACGGTTGCCCAGATGTCGATCTCGTCGAGCGACGGGGCGGCCGCAAATGCCGTTTTCGCCATTTCGCGCACGTCGGCTATAAACCGGTTGCGGCTTACGGGCGCGTGAAACTTGACGCCGGACAGTACGATGCCCGCAACTGCCTCCTCTGGTATCGTAAGGACGTGCACTTTCATGATCGGCTCGGCGAAGCGTCGAGCCAAGAGCGCGACGGCGACCGATTCTGCGAGCTGCGGCGTGTTCCCCTCAATACGCCTGCGCGCTATTGCGTGCAACGCTTTGTCGTACGCGGCTTGCGCCTTGACGGACGACGTAACCGCTGCCCCGAGAACCTGCGCAAACAGCGCCAATCCCCCGCCGCGTAATATGCGATAGCGGGGTAGCAGAAACGGATCGTCAGCGCGGCTCACTTCGCCCGGATCGGTTGTGACGGCGTTCGCAAAACCGGCCGCCCGTACGTCATTCACAACGCCCGCATCTTGCCGCCCTGCGGGATATGCGAAAGACGACACTGCCCCGCCGGTCCAGCTTTGCAATGAACGCCGCGACCCGATGATCTCCTGCACTGATTGCGCGCCAGGCAGTGTGGTGAGATCGTAGTGGTGCACGCTGTGCGCGCCGATCTCCATACCGGCTTGCAGCAAGCGTGCGAGCGCCGCGCGCGACACATGACCGGGTTGCCCAACATATCCAGTCGTGATATAGAACGTCGCGCGAGCGCCGTACCTTCGCAACAACGGCAGCGCGAAGCGCACCGCATCATCGTAACCGTCGTCAAACGTGAGCGCAGCTTCACAATTTCGGCGCGGCTTGGACGCGTCGGCCACAACCTGCTCCACCGTTGTGGTCACGCAGCCGCGGCTGCGCAACCAAGAGAGTTGCTGCTCGAACTCTGCCGGCGGCACCGTGAGTGCCCGTGCATACGGGCCGGGCGCTATGGTGGGCGAGACATGATGATACATAAAAATGGCGGCCGGCTCCGCACCTGCCGCTGGTGGCGACGCAGCGCCGACGGGCACGCGCGGAGTTGCGTTCGAAATGCAGGCGGAGAACGTCAGTAGCGCCGGCACGAACAAGCGGCGCGCAAGCCGCGCAGCCCTAGCGGTCATTCGCTCAGTAGGAACGGGCGAAGTACGCGCGTACCAATGCCGGCTGCCCGCAGTAGGCGCACTGCTCACCAGATTCGGCGCCGCCGACGATGAGGCGCGTGACCGCCCCCGTGGCTTCTTTGATATCGAGTTCGCAAACCGGCCGTTCGCACCAAGGCGCAAGCACGAACCCGCGTTGTTCTCGCAGCGCTTTGATGAGACTATCGCGGTCGGAGGCCACGGTTGTGCGTTGGTCGCGAAGATTGCGCGCTCGTTCGAGCAGGTTGCGCTGGATCGTTGCCAGCAGCAGCGGCACGTGCGTGACGATCGAACCGCGCGGCACCGATTCCTTGCGCGCTGAATCGTCAGCAGCCAGATCGCGCCGGACAAGCGTGACCGTGCCGGATTCGAGATCGCGTGCGCCCAGCTCGATGCGCAGCGGAACTCCGCGCAATTCCCATTCATTGAACTTCCAGGGGGCTGACTGCTCAGCGCGATCGTCGAGGTGTACGCGGCACACCCCGCGCAGCTGCTCGCTCAACTCGCGTGCGGCCGGCAAGACGTGCTCTGCGCCCTTACGCGGTATGGGCACGATGACCACCTGATGCGGTGCGACAGCCGGCGGCAAAACGAGACCGTTGTCGTCGCCATGCGTCATGACCAAACCGCCCAGAATACGCCAGGAGACGCCCCACGACGTGGTCCAGGCATATTTTTCTTGCTCGTCGACGTCAGTGAATTTCATCTCGTAAGCACGAGCGAAGTTCTGGCCCAATTCGTGCGAGGTTCCCGCTTGCAGCGCCTTGCCGTCGGGCATCAAGGCTTCGATGGCATAGGTGGCGATCGCACCGGCGAACTTTTCATTGTCGCTCTTCTTGCCTGCGAAGACCGGCAGCGCCAGCACGTCTTCCGCGACCTCGCGGTAGACCTCGAGCATACGCTGCACTTCTTCCGCGGCTTCTTCGCGGGTTGCGTGCGCGGTGTGTCCCTCTTGCCACAGAAACTCGAGCGTGCGCAAAAACGGCCTGGTGGACTTTTCCCAACGCACGACGTTGGCCCACTGGTTGATGAGCAGCGGCAAGTCGCGGTGCGACTGGATCCACTTCGCGTACATGATGCCGATAATGACTTCCGACGTCGGACGGATCGCTAGCCGCTCGCTGAGTTTTTCGCCGCCGCCTTCAGTGACCCAGGCCACCTCAGGCGCAAAGCCCTCGACGTGCTGAGCTTCCTTCATGAGCAGACTCTCAGGGATCAGCAAAGGAAAATAAGCGTTCTGATGTCCGGTCGCCTTAAAACGCCGGTCGAATTCGCTTTGGATGAGCTCCCAAATCGCATAGCCGTAGGGCCGCATGACGATGCAGCCGCGAACCGGCGCGTAGTCGGAGAGCTGCGCCTGCAGGCAGACTTGCGTATACCATTCTGAAAGATCGTCGCCCTTGCGCGGGATGCGCGTCACTTCTTTTTTCGGCGCGTTTTTTACCATTCTACCGCTTTCCGCTAAGCGTTTGTCAAACCCCGCACGCTCAACGTTTGAAGAGCACGACAAGCGCGCTCTCGGCCGGCAGAGCGCGCGGAAATTCCCACACGCCGGCAACGCGCTGCCGCGTCTTCAATGCGCTGAGCAGCGTACTATCGGGATCGACCGGACCAGATTGAAACAAGACAAGCCATACGCGCGCAAACGGGCGGCTCAACTCGCTGCTTCTCGCAATGTCTTGACGCCGCAGAATCACGAGCAGTGGATGGTGGTCCAGACTCGCACCCCTGTTGAGCACGAAAAAAGAAGAGCCTTGCTCGAAGATAATCAGATCCTTTGGCTGTGAATGCGATTCTAAGAGAGCACCCACCGCCGGCCAGTCGGCAGTGTACAGCGCCGGGTTGAGCGTGTACAAGATTCCGAGTGCCGCAAGCGCTCCGCCCGCCAACAAGCCGGCCGGCCGGTGCACGGTGGCCGGCAGCTTTGCAGCGATGCGATCAGCCGCAATGCCGCTCCACGCACACAGCGCGTACGCCAGAAGCAAATAGTAACGATCGGTATACAAAAGCTTGTGTGCCAGCAGGCTGTATGCCAAGGTCAGCACCGAGGGCACGCCGAGCCACAGCACGAGCGATCTACCGTTGCGGGCAGCAGCCAATGCCAGCGCTGCCGCGATCCATCCCCACGCGACCAAGCTGCCGAGCGAAGCCCAGACCGCGTTACCATGTGACTGCACCGCGATGGTCGCCTGACCGGCAAGTTCCCACAACGCTTGGAATTCATGCTGCGCATAAAATGGAAACGCCAAGCCTCCGCGTGGCAATTGATACGCTAACGTGTTCAGCTGCGGAGCGAACAGCAGCCCGGCGCATCCCAGGCCGGTCAGCACGCGGACGAGCGCATCGCGCCGCAACAAAGCGACGTAGAGCAGTTGCGCAAGCGAAATCATAACGCCCAAATAGAGCGTATACCACGCCAGCGCCGTAACGATCGCCCAGCCGGTCCACAGCTCGCGTCGCGAGCTGACCTTGAGATCGGCGCGCGTCAACAGGATCGACAGCAACAGGAACGAGGTGAGCGCTAGGGCGTCAAACGGCGCATACATGCGGATCATCGAATCGTAAAAGATCAGGCTGGGCATCACCGCAGCGCAAAAGGCCGCGATGAGCGCGGCGCGCTCGCCGTGCCAGCGTACCACGATCGCATACAACAACCACACGGAAGCGATGCCGAACAGCGCCATGCGCAAACGAATGCCGGCATCGGGCGAGTGCAAACCCAGCCAAGCGTGTACGAGCAGCAAAAAAAGCGGCGGGTGGACGTCGAGCGTGCGCAAGATGTGCAACCCGGCCTGCAAGGGCAAGGCCGCCACGTGCAATGTGTAGCCTTCGTCGACTTGCAGGGGGCGAAGCATCGCAAGCGTGATGCGCAACAGGGCCGCTAGCGCGAGCACTGCCCAAGCGAGCCTGCTGCGCGGCACCTAACGGTACTCTGGGTATCGCTCTTGGATGACTTTTTCTATCTCTTCACGCAGACCCGCTAACAATTCTGACTCCGGCAGCGAGCGCACTTTCACACCGTCACGATAGATAAGGCCCATGCCTCGTCCGCCCGCGATGCCCACGTCGGCCATCGAGGCTTCCCCCGGTCCGTTCACCGCACATCCCATCACGGCGACTTTCACGGGCGCACGATACTCCGCGGTGATGCGCTCGACTTGCTCGGCTAGCTTGACGATGTCGATTTGCACGCGGCCGCATGAGGGGCACGACGTGATCTCCACGCCCCGTTCCCGCAGCCCGAGTGACTTGAGCAAGTCCCAACAAACCGGCACTTCTTCCACCGGGTCGGCGGTGAGCGAAACGCGGATGGTGTCGCCGACGCCTTCGGCCAGCAAGATCCCAAGTCCGACGCTACTCTTCACGGTGCCACTGCGCAAGGTGCCGGCTTCGGTCACACCGAGATGGAAAGGATAGTCAACCTTGTCGGCCATGAGGCGATAAGCTAGAACGGTATTGCGGACATCGTGCGCTTTCAGCGACACGACGATGTCGCGAAAATCGAGCTCCTCCAAAATGCGGATATGGCGCAAGCCTGATTCCACCATGCCTTGCGCGGTGCGGCCGTAACGCTGCACGATGTCGGGCGCGAGCGAACCGTTGTTGACGCCGATCCGGATCGGCATGCCGCGGTCCTTCGCGGCTCGCACCACCTCGCGCACCTTCTCTGGGTCGCGGATATTGCCGGGGTTGAGCCGTAGCTTATCCCAACCCGCTTCTATCGCGGCCAGCGCGAAGCGATGGTCGAAGTGGATGTCGGCGACCAGCGGCAGCGGCGAGCCGTCTTTTATCTTTCGACAGGCGGCTGCTGCTTTTGCGTCGGGCACGGAAACGCGCGCGATCTCACAACCCGCAGCGGCGAGCTGCTCGATTTGGTCCAACGTTGCGGCCCAATCGTCTGTCTTGGTCGTCGTCATCGACTGAACGGAGATCGGAGCGCCGCCGCCGATGGTGATGCTGCCGACTTTTACCGCGCGGCTTTTACGGCGCGGCGCGAGCGGCGGCGCCTCAACGCGTTCTTGGACGCCCGACCATTCCGGAACCGGAGGCAGTTCAGTCTGCACGCTTAAAAACCGCCGCGCCCGCTCACCCATTGCAAAATATCATGGTAGGTCGCAAACAACACGAGCACCATGAGCAATGCAAAACCGGTGAGGTGGACGAGCCCTTCTTTTTCCGGATCGATGGGACGGCCGCGGACGAGTTCGACCAAAAGGAACGCTATGCGACCGCCGTCCAACGCGGGGAAAGGCAGCAGATTGATCACGCCGAGCACCACTGACAGCGTCGCGGCCAGCGTCAATAACACCGTCGGTCCGTACGCCTCGGCACTGATAACAGCGCGCGCGATTCCCACCGGCCCGTTGATCACTGAGGCGTCGTGGTTGCGGATAGCTCCCGTGATACCGGTGAACTGCAGCACGATCGTTTCGCCCACCGCCCGAAAGCCATAGCCTAGCGCGACAACGACCGGTTGATGTACGACTGTGCGCACCGGCGCGAATCCGAATTGGCCTTCTTGCTTGTTTCCATTAGCCACCGAGCGGGCTTGTATGCGCAAATGGCGCACCACGCCATTGTGCTCGACGTCCACCGCGACTACTTTATTTGCGTGCTGATGGATGTAGTCGATCATGTCGGCGCCGTTGTTCACCTTTTTGCCGTCGAGGGCGACGATTCGGTCCCCGGGGGCGAGACCGGCTTTTTGCGCGGGGCTGCCGGCGAGCACGGTCTCAACGACGTTGGTATTGCCGGTGGGTATACCAAAGACCACACCGATGTACGCAAAGATCAGGACGGCCAATATGATGTTAAAAATCGGACCGGCGGCGATGATCACGAGGCGAGCCCAAATGCTCTTGTGCTGAAAATTCCCCGGATCCATCGAACCGTCGTCGGCCGTATCCTCGCCCGCCATCTTGCAATAACCGCCCAGCGGCAGGGCGTTCACGCGGTACGTCGTGTCTCCGCGGCGCACGGCAAAGAGCGTGGGGCCAAAGCCAAGGGCGAAGTCGGTGACCCGGACGCCGGCCCTTTTCGCGAACACGAAATGGCCGAATTCGTGGAAGATGATGAGCACGCTGAGCAGCGCCAAGAAAATGAGCACATGCTCGACGTCAGCCAGCACCTTCGTCAGCAAGATCACTGCAATGATTGTGTTGACTATCACCTGTTCGGCCTTAATTTCTGATGGCTTCGCCGATCATGTCGCGTGTGAACGTGCGGCTCCAGCGGTCCGCTGCTTCAATCGCTTCTATATCATCGGCGGTGGGCGTGTGGGCGTCGAGGGCTCGCTGAACCAGCGCGCATATTTCGGTAAACTTAATTCGCCCGCTCAGGAATGCCCGTCCTGCCTCCTCGTTCGCTGCTGATAGCACGGCGGGATACGTTCCGCCTGACTGTAGCGCGCGGTAGGCCAAACCAAGCGCCGGGAAGCGACGTTCGTCAATGGCTTCAAAGGATAACGAAGAGGTATGGCCGTTGAGCCCGATGGCGGCGCGCGTTTTGGACAGGCCGATAGCCTGAACGGACCGTTGCGGATACGAAAGCGCAAACGCGATCGGCAGGCGCATGTCCGGCGCCGCGAGCTGCGCTTTCACGCTGCCGTCAGAAAAAATCACAAAGCCGTGCACGATGCTTTGGCGGTGAACGACGACTTCGATTTGCTTTGGCTTCAAGTCGAAGAGACGGCTCGCCTCAATAACTTCTAGTCCCTTGTTCATGAGCGTCGCCGAATCTATGGTGTTCTTCGCGCCCATGACCCAGGTGGGGTGTTCGAGCGCGGCTTGGGGAGTGGCCGCCTCTATTTGCTCCAACGAGTAATTCCAAAACGGGCCGCCACTCGCCGTGAGGATGGCAGAGGCCACCGCGGATGCTTGCTCGCCCTGCAGGCATTGGAACAACGCGCTGTGCTCGGAGTCGACGGGTATGATGTGCGCACCACGACGGCGCGCCGCCGCGCAGAGATTCGCGCCGGCGCTGACCATGAGTTCTTTATTCGCAAGCGCGATTTGCATGCCGCGCTCGATACTCGCAGCAACGGCGTGCAACGCGCTCATGCCATCAGTTGCGGCAAGCACGACGTCGGCGTTGGATTCAAGCGCCACCGCCTCAAGACCGGCGGATCCATACGCGACGACCTGCGGCTGATATTCGAGCAACGCCATGAGACGATCGCGGGCGCCGACGCTTCCGGCCGAAATGACCGCGGGGCGAAGCTTGTTAACTTGTTCTGCCAGCAGCTCGACACTTTGGTTTGCTGCGAGCGCACAGACGCGAAAAAGGTCAGGCTCGGCCGCGATGACCTCTAACGCTTGGCGGCCGACCGAACCAGTCGAACCTAGGATAGCGACGCGGCGCATCAGTTGCTAAAGCAGGCCCGCGAACAGCAACGCGACGTAGCCCACCACGCCCGCAAAAATGTACGAATCAAAACGATCCAAAACACCGCCGTGGCCGGGCAGTGACTGGCCCGAATCTTTCACCTGGGCGTTGCGTTTGAATGCTGATTCGATGAGATCACCGATTTCCGCCGCGATCGAGACGCTCAGCGGAAAAACCACCGCGAGCCACAACGGTCCGTGGATCTGCAGCGACCACCACATGACCGCTCCGATCAGGGTGGCGACTGCAAGAGCGCAGATCGCTCCCTCCCAAGTCTTGGCCGGCGACAGCCGTGGAGCGAGCGGGTGCTGACCGAACCCGAGCCCCGCGATCATTCCTACGATGTCGGTCAGCGCGACGATGATGACTATCCAGAGCGTATAAGCGAGCCCGTTTGGCGTTTCGCGCAGCAACACAAGATATGAGAGCATCTTGCCAATGTATAAGGCGGCCAGGACGGTCATAGCGCAGCGCCCTGCGAAGCGGTCGAGGTCGGCGGGCAGCGAAGCGGCAAAAGATGCGATGACGATTGCCGTGATGAGCCATGGTTCGAAGCGCGACAAGAGATGCAAGTAGGCGAGCGCCGGATAGATGCCGCACGCCGCGAGCGCAACGGGCAGAGCGACCTCGCCACCTGAGCGTTTTGCCAGATTGGCAAACTCGGCCGCGGCGATCACGGATATGGCGCACACGATGAGCGCGAAGGTGAGCGAGCTGTAGATGCTCGCGATGCCCACCGCCGCGACGGCGAAGCCGATGATGACGCGCTTCGCGCCAAGTTGCTCGCGGAAACGCGCCGCTACGCTGGCTTTCGGCGCCGCCGCCGCTGTAGTATTCACTGCAGCCGCTCGTAGTTGTCGTAGGACAGGTCGAGTGCGGTGACGCCCGCCTCTTCTTGAACGCGGACGACTCGCAGTTCACCCACGCCGATGCAAGAATAGGGTGGTGTCACCATGCGCACGTGCACGTCTTTTCCCGTCAGCTGCTCGAGCGCGCGGGTGTAGGGGAGCAGGAGAACCGTTTCTTGCAGCGGTGCCGGCACGCTCGTGCTCACACCTCCAGGATCTCCTTCTCCTTGGTGGCGACCAAATGATCAACTTCAGTGATATATTTGTCTGTCGTTTTTTGCACTTGCTCGTTGGCCCGGCGGTTTTCGTCTTCGGTGACCGTCGAGTCTTTGAGCGCATGCTTGAGACGCTCGTGCGCATCGCGGCGAACGTTGCGAATAGCGATGCGCCCTTCTTCTGCACGTTTGTGGACGAGTTTCACCAGTTCTTTGCGGCGCTCTTCGTTGAGCTGCGGAAGTCCCAGACGAATCGTGTTGCCGTCGACATTGGGCGTGATGCCTAAATCGGATTTTTCAAGGGCTTTGCGGATGTCGCCGATGATGGACTTGTCATGCGGTTGCACGACGATGCTGCGCGCATCGGGCACCGCCACGTTGGCAACGTGCCGCAATGGCATCTCGCTGCCATAGGCTTCCACCACCACATGGTCCAGCAG
>JRHI01002645.1_pt1 | contig 11959 bp, 9 predicted proteins | sample 215371 | NCBI WGS metagenome assembly JRHI01 (sample SAMN02929681, study PRJNA255918) | sediment metagenome | biome: cave system; feature: Ice Cave; material: Sediment; isolation source: sediment from deep within a dark volcanic ice cave with no known source of... ... | reverse complement strand
TGACCATGTAGACGACGGGCGCGATCAATCAGGCCCCTACGGATATAGATTTGAAATAGGAGTTTTCAATGCCATATATAAAGGCGATTAGCGCACGATCTTGTTTGCCATTGCTTGTGTTATTATTACTTCTGACAGCCTGCGGACCACTTTCAGGCATAGAAGGACAGACTACACATCCAACAGCAACAGCAGTAACGACACAGCCATCACAGGCTGTATCGACAGCGGCTCCTGGACTGGATGAAGCTTGTCCTGCCACAGTGAGCAATAATCCTAACTGCTTCACGCCTCATGCCTTGCGGGTTGCGTATGGAGTCGAGTCACTCGTAGAGAAAGGCTTCACAGGCAAAGGGCAAACGGTTATTGATATCGTCTCCTTTGGCAGCCCCACCCTCCAACAAGATATGGATACCTTTGACCAACAATTCGGCTTGCCACCGATTAAACTACAAATTATTTCTCCGCTTCATGTCCCGGTTTCTGATCCTGATCATCAAGCAGGTGGCTGGGTAGGCGAGACAACGCTTGACGTAGAGATCATTCATGCCATCGCACCCGATGCCAACATCGTCGTCCTGACCAGTCCGGTTGCAGAAACAGAGGGTACAATTGGGTTGCCGGAGTTTCTGCAACTCGAACAATATGCCATCGATCACAAACTTGGCAACATCGTGTCACAAAGCTGGGGCGCATCCGAACTCACCCTAGAACCCAACGTAGATAAAGCGGGGCAGCAACAACTTCAGCAGTGGAACACCTTCTTTCAAAAAACGACTACACAGCAAGGTATGACCTATTTTGCCTCTTCCGGCGATAGCGGTGCCACCGATTACCAGGACCTACACGCCAAGCAGCTGGCCTCGGTCCAAACCACGAGTTTTCCAGCGGATAATCCCTGGGTTACAGCAGTGGGTGGCACCACACTCACACGCAACGGGGGCACCGTCAACGAGAGGGCCTGGAATAGTAACGGTGATGCAAGTGGCGGTGGTTTCAGTCGCTTCTTCTCCACACCCAGCTATCAACAAACGCTACCAGCAAGTGTCAAGAGCCAACTCAACAACAGGCGTGGTGTGCCCGACGTAGCGGCTTTGGCAGACCCTAACACTGGCATGGCATTTTATGTGAGTGGTGGCTGGAACCTAGCAGGAGGCACCAGCGCGGCGGCCCCTCTGTGGGCAGGCATCATGGCCATTGCGAACCAGATGGCGGGTCATCCCTTGGGCTTCATCAATTCCGCCCTCTACAAGCTCGCCAGCACACCTGCCACCTATGCACGCGACTTCCGCGACATCACCATTGGCAACAACACCAGCCACAAAACAACCGTCACGGGTTATCCTGCTGTCGCGGGGTGGGACCCTGTTACTGGAGTTGGCGCGCCAATAGTTGATAAGCTGCTTCCGGATTTGATTGCAGCGATGAAGTAAACAAATATCTTCTTTCGACCAACCATCATTTCACTCTCTATGCCCACATATCGTAGAAAAGCATCGTTATCTCAGGGACATGCTGCAAGTATTCTTGAGGAAGTCCAAGAATGGCTCGAACGATATGTAGATATCGAGCTGTTACTTGATAAGAAATCCTACCTTGCAACTACCTACTAAGGCTCATATTGAAGCCTTAGAGGCTATTGAAGATGTCGCACTTGACTTACGGGCGCAATGGAATCTTGGCATTGATCCTATTGAGCGGCTCATGGAGGTCTGTGAAGATAAAGGGATCAAGATCGGATTAATAGACGGCCATGAGGACTTCGATGCACTCACTCTATGGGCGAATAATACTATTCCAGTGATTGCCTTACGACGAAACATGCCGGGTGATCGTCAACGATTTTGTTTAGCACACGAGCTTGGACACCTCATCATAGACACCGCTCCAGAGATTGACCCAGAGAAGGCCGCTCATCGTTTCGCAGGAGCATTTCTCGTGCCCAAGCCAGCCGTCGAGCTTGAGTTATGGGCTAAACGTCATACTCTCGGTCTTCAAGAGCTATACCTGCTCAAACAGAAATACGGCATCAGTATGCAGGAATGGATTTATCGTGCGAAAGATTTAGGTATCCTCTCTGAAGCTCATGCAAACAATATGTTTAGGCTTTTCAGTCAACGTAATTGGCGACATGAAGAACCAGGAAAAGCATTACCACCGGAAGAACCACAACGTTTTAAACGTCTTGTAATTCACGCACAATGTGAAGGAATTATCTCAAGAAGTCGAGCAGCAGAGTTGTTAAATCAACCTCTTCCTGGATTTTTAGGAGGAGAAGTGGAGGAGTGGGATGATGAGTAAGCACTTGATATATTTCTATCCAACCACTCCATGATGCACACACAACTCAGCATTCAATATAGACCCACCAGCAGCGCCACGTATCGTATTATGCCCTAGCATCACAAACTTGTAGCTCAGGATGGGGCATGTGCGCAATCTGCCAAGGGTGACAGTCATACCGTTGCCTGCGTCGCGGTCACGGACGGTTTGTGGGCGGTCTTGTTCGCGGCGATAAAGTAGAGCGCGTTCCGGCGCACTGGGGAGCTTGAGTTGTTGTGGCTCCGGCATGTAGTTTTCCCATGCGGCGATAATCTCTTCGGAGCTCGCGCTGCGTTCTAGTTCGATGCTGGCACATTCCAGGTGGCCTTCGCGGGTGGCAACGCGGTTACAATGGGCGCTAACCACAACGGGCGCATCGACGAAGCCATGTCCCTCTTCCCAGTTGCCTAGCATCTTGCGCGTCTCGCTCTCAACCTTCTCTTCTTCTCCACCAATGTAGGGCACGACGTTATCGAGGATATCATAGGATGGCAAGCCTGGATAGCCCGCGCCAGAAATGGCCTGCATCGTCGTGACTAGCACCTTGCTTACTCCAAACTGCTTTTGCAGTGGTTTCAAGGCCATTACAAGCGGTGTTGCGGAACAATTCGCGTTGGTGACGATACAGCCGGACCAGCCGCGCTGCTTGCGCTGTTGCTCAATTGCCGCAATATGATCGGCATTCACCTCTGGAATGAGTAGTGGCACATCGGGGTCCATGCGATAGTTCTTAGCATTGCTGAATACCGCAACGCCTGCACGAGCAAAAGCGATTTCTACATCTCCCGCAGCCTCGGCAGGCAGGGCAGAGAAGACGATTTTGACATCAGGCAACGCCTCTGGCTTGCACCCGAACACTGGCAATTGTGCCACAGATGATGGCATATCACTGTTAGGGAGGCGCCAACGTGTGGACTCAACGTAGGGACGTCCACCGTGTTGCTCGGAGGCGGCGAGTGCCACAATTTCAAACCAGGGATGTCCCTGCAATAGTTCTATAAAACGTTGTCCAACCATGCCCGTTGCGCCTAAAACAGCAACAGGAATACGTTTTTGTGGATGCATCAGTGTTTCCTTTATGAGGGTATCACGCCCGCAACGATCCCTATGACGACGAGGTGGGCGCGATAAATCGGGCCCCTACCACGCCGACTTCTTTTTTCTTTTCTTGTTTTGCTGAACGCACTAAGGGGATGACAGGGGCAATCAGGTCACGGTGCAGGCTACGTAATGCACTCTCGCTATCGCGGTCCTCCACAATCAGAGTAATACCTTGTTCTGACACGCCTTGTGTGATGACTGGAATGCGTTCGCGGGCAAGGGCGGTGACGGCACGAGCGGCACTTTTGGGGTCAGCGGTGAAGCCTGACCCGATACAGGCACAAGCGGCAAGGTCACGCCGACAACGCACATGCCAGTTATCTAGATCATGTTGCAGCAAGGCGATCACTGAATCGGCGGCCTGTTCCTCCACGAGGAAGGAGAGATGATGGCCAGATGAAGAGCAGATAGCAACAGGAGCCGCACCGGCACGAGCCGCCAGTGCGAAGACTTGTCCCGCATTCTCAGGGGCACCAAACATGTCAGTGCTTTCCACTGTGATCAGCGCGAGACGGCGACGAATCGTGATAGCAGCCGCACCAGTTTTCAGGCGCCCCTCTGGACCGACCACGGTGCCACGCACATAGGGATGGAAGGTGTTACGCACACGCACCGGAATATTGAGCGGTGCGATAGGAATCAGTGTGCGTGGGTGCAGCACCTTCGCGCCAAACCAAGAGAGACGTGCCGCTTCCGCATATGAAAGGCTGGGCAATAGACGCGTGTTGGCGACCAATCTTGGATCCGCCGTTAAGACGCCGTCTACGTCGGTATAGATAGTCACCTCGACACAATCCAGCGCTGCACCGATGACAGTCGCGGAATAGTCAGAGCCATTGCGCCCCAGTGTGGTGACGAAACCTGTGATCGTGCGTCCCATGAACCCTGCGGCAATAGGAACAATGTGTTGTGTTACTAACGGATAGATCAGAGCATGAGCGTTCTTGCGCGTCTCTTCTGGTAACGGGTCGGCACCAACGACAACGCCAAAGGGCTGTGACGGGTCCACTTGTGGATGACGCGTGATAATCACTTCCTGACGCACTGGCTGCGCATCGACATTCTGTTCGCGCACAGCCGCAGCTACTAACAGCACCGAAAAGCGTTCACCCCATGCGGCAACGGCGGCAGTTGGTAACGAGATTTCTTGCTTATACACGGCAGCGCTACTTAAAGCCTGCACATCTTGTGCTAGAAAGTGTAATGACTGCTCAAGATCATGCAGAAGGAGGGTGCGTTTTTCAGCATCTTGCACAATAACCTCTGCTGCGTCAGTATGTTTCTTGCGCAATGTTTGTAGCTCTTGCTCACAAGCCGCAGTATCGCCCGAACAGGCAAAGCGTGCCATATGTAGCAGTTGATCAGTCACACCTGACATAGCGGAGACAACTACCACTGGAAAAGCTTCATCGGGGTCGTGCAATGTGTTCACGATAATGCTTGCTACTTGGCGAATGCGCTCCCCATTACCAACGGACGTTCCCCCAAATTTTAGGACACAGACAGAGTTTTTCATCCAAATCACCAATTCCTACAAAGGCGCACTGCTACGGGCCACTGTGACACGTCGTTGTGTCGGGGATGTGGAGCATAATTTGTTGAATTATGCTCCATGTACATGTAAACATTCCCAATTGAAAGCATTCTGCCAACGACGCTACCGCGTCTAGCGCTACGCGCTCAGGCAAAATGAAAGGAAGTAACAAAATGTATTATGCGTTGGCTGGCTGGCCCACCTCGGCTACGGCGGCCTTCAACGCCTGATCCAGATCGCTCAACAAATCATCGACCGTCTCCAAGCCAACAGAGAGACGCACGAAATCTGGCGTGACACCTGTCTCGACCTGTTCATCAGGCTCCAATTGGGAATGCGTGGTACTAGCAGGATGAATGATAAGCGACTTCGCATCACCCACATTTGCCAAGTGCGAGAACAGCTCGATATGGCGAATCAGCTGTTTACCAGCTTCCAAGCCACCCTTAATGCCAAAGCCGAGAATAGCACCAAAGCCATGCGTATGGTATTTCACAGCCAAGTCATGCTGCGGATGGCTCTTGAGTCCAGGATACAGCACCCAATTGACAGCGGCATGGCTTTCCAGGAACTCGGCGACACGCTGCGCATTCTGGCTGTGGCGCTCCATACGCAATGGCAATGTCTCTAAGCCCTGCAAGAAGAGCCAGGAATTGAAAGGCGCGATTGCTGGACCAATATCGCGCAGCAGTTGCACACGCGCTTTGATGATATAGGCTAGAGGTCCAAGGGCCTCGACATAGCGCAAACCATGATAGGAGGGATCAGGCTCGGTCATTGAGGGAAAGCGTCCGCTACCAGCCCAATCGAACTTACCGCTATCAACGATGACGCCACCAATGGATGTGCCATGTCCACCGATGAACTTGGTGGCAGAATGTACCACGATATCGGCACCATGTTTCAACGGTTGTACTAGGTAGGGTGTTGGCAAGGTATTATCGATGATGAGCGGGAGGCCATGCTCATGTGCCACATTTGCGACCGCGGTGATATCCATCGTATCTAGGCGTGGGTTGCCGACCGTCTCAGCAAAGATAGCCTTTGTACGATCATTGATGACAGCGCGGTAATTCTCAGGATTACGCCCATCTACAAAGTGGACCTTAATGCCAAGTTTTGGCAAGGTATAATGGAACAGGTTATAGGTCCCGCCATAGAGACTTGCCGAAGAAATGATTTCATCGCCGGATTCCGCGATGTTCAAAATAGCTATGGTCTCTGCCGACTGACCAGAGGCCGTTGCTAAAGCACCAACGCCACCTTCCAGGGCAGCGATCCGACGCTCGAAAGCATCCTGCGTCGGGTTCATGATGCGTGTATAGATATTGCCAAACTGCTTCAGCCCGAACAGGTTGGCGGCATGCTCAGGGCTATCAAAGACAAAGGATGTGGTCTGATAGATCGGTACTGCACGTGCATTCGTCGCACTATCGGCAGTTTCCTGACCCGCATGTAACGAGAGTGTTTCAAAACCATAGCTACGATTGCTATTCAGAGCCATACGAGAATTCTCCTCTTGGGCGCAATGAATTGGGCCCTTACTTGACTATCAATGACAATGCATCAGTCATCTGTTCCCATTCTTTAAGAAAGGCATCATGACCATGCGGCGAATCTAGCTCAACATAGGTGGCGTCACCACCCAGAGAACGCACTTTATCAGCAAGCCAACGCACATGCGCGGCTGGGAACAGAAAATCGGAACGGATGCCAACAAACACTGCCTTACTACGTAAGCGACTGAGCGCAGTTTCTAGCGATGGATAGCCCGCGCTGACATCATACAAATCCATCGCTCGGCTCAGATACAGGTAGCTGTTAGCATCGAAACGTCGTGTTAGCAATTCGCCCTGATAATATAGGTAGCCTTCAACGTCGAAACGTCCACCTAGATCAGTAGCACGGCTGGGCGAAGGAACGGTATTGAAGCGTGCCGGACTACGCCCAAAGCGTTCTTCCATCCCTTCCTCGCTCTGATACGTAATCATCGCCAACATGCGTGCGATAGCGAGTCCACTCGTTGGCCCTTGCCCTGGTTCATAATCGCCCTCTTGCCAACGCGGGTCCACCATAATCGCCTGCCGCTCCACCTCGCTAAAAGCAATAGCCTGGGCAGTGAGCGCAGCTGTCGCCGCGATCACTGCGACCTTGCCCACTAGTTCAGGATAGGTCACAGCCCATTCTAACGCCTGTTGTCCACCAATGGAGCCGCCAATCACCGCTACCAGTTGTCGCACACCGAGATGCTCAATCAACCGATGCTGTGCCCGCACCATATCACGAATGGTGATAATGGGAAAACGCATCGCATAAGGTCGCCCTGTCTGCGGATCGATTGACGATGGGCCTGTGCTACCATAGCAACCACCCAGGACGTTTGAGCAGATCACGAAATAGCGCGAGGTGTCGATCAGGCGACCGGGACCAATCAGAGGATTCCACCAAGCAATTTTTGCATCATCAGGCCACTCAGCATCATGAGCATGTGTATTGCCGGTCAGTGCATGTGTAATCAGGATGGCATTATCGCCCGCGGCATTGAGCGTGCCCCATGTCTCATAGCCCAGCGTCACAGGGCCAAACACACCGCCGCGCTGCAACGCGAGACGCTCAAAGGTGAAGCTAGCCACAGAATGTGCAGCGACAAATGGCGCTGGTGCTGTGGATGCTATGGATGTAATAGGCTCCATTTGTGCCACCATTGCAAGCTCCTTCCTAAAAAAAGGACAAAAAATCCCTCACCCTAGCAGGGGCGAGGGCAAATATGTTTTGGTGCAATAAAAAAACCCCTGCATCTCAGGGGTATGACTTTATTAGCTCATCCCCTCATCTCGCGGAATATATCCGCCGGAATTGGCACCCTCCCTGCTACGTTGCAAGCGGGTTGCCGGGCTTCATCGGGCCGTTTCCCTCCACCTCTCTTGATGAGAGCAGTTACACTGCATTATTCAGTTGTTGAAGTAGCATTTTCTTTCTACTAAGTATACCTAAGCACGTTGCGTAATGTCAACCCCAAAATTGGACGAATATGTGTACGAAATACACATATTCTACGAACAGCCGAGCAGACTCAATGAACATGTTCATAAAACCTATATACAAAAATGAGCTTTACTCACGTTTACAAAGCAATCAGACTGAGAGATACAGGTTCAAGAAACAGCATGCTTGTATTTCAGGCTCCTATCCCAAGTAATCAGAGCAGTATTACGGAACAGGAACATATCATGAATATGGATGCTAATCCACCACAACTAGGCAAATATATATTGTATGAGAAGTTAGGACCAGGAGGCATGTCCGATGTCCGAAAAGCTCTGGATACGCAATTACAACGCTATGTAGCCATCAAAATTCTCAAGGCTGACCTGCGCAATGACCCTCAGTTCAGCACACGTTTTCGACGTGAAGCACAAGTAGTTGCCTCCCTACGTCATCCCAATATTGTGCAGATTTATGACTACCAGGTTGCGCAGTATCCTGAAGTTGAGGAGCCGATTGCCTATATGGTCATGGATTATGTTCCAGGTCAGAACCTCGCTGATTACATCGCTGCTACCTCTGCCAAAGGAAGATTTTCTTCTCTTGAGGACATTGTATACCTATTCAGTGCTATTGGTTATGCAATAGATTATGCCCATCATAAGGGCATAATTCACCGTGATATCAAGCCTGCTAACATCATGCTCGACCAGCGTACAGTAACGCCACAACACATGGGAGAACCCGTACTAACTGACTTTGGCCTAGTGAAATTGATTAGCTCATCTGCTAGCACGCTGAAAGGTATGTGGTTGGGTACCCCACTCTATACATCACCTGAACAGGCGCGTGGCTCTGTTGTCGATGAAAGAAGCGATATCTACTCGCTAGGAGTTATTCTTTACGAGATGTGTACAGGTAGACGGCCTTTTAGTGGGAGGACTGTGCCAGCAATTTTGAGGCAGCACATCAGTGAACCTCCTCCTGCTCCGGAACTTAGTAACCCTGCCATTTCTCCAGCACTAGCGGAAGTTATTATGCGTAGTCTAGCTAAAGAGCCACAGGATCGTTTTCCTACTGCCTCATCTCTGGCTGCTGCGTTAGCTCAAGCAACTAGGGCAACAACATTTGCATTGTCTTCTCCTCCGCCAACTCATCAGGTGGCTTCCCAGTTTATATCCCCTATAGACAGCGAGCAAAGTACGGTCACGCTAGCAAAACCTCGTAATAGAGAAATAGATATCGAGAAACCTGTAACACTAATGGTTTCTGCGCAACCTTCGCTTATCGTCATGCCACCTATTGCCAAGCAACCTAAGAGGAGACGAGGGAAAGGATTCCTCGCTACCGTGCTGATTACCCTGCTCATAGCACTGCTTGGCTCAAGCCTGGGACTAGGAGCATTCTTCTGGACCTCTCAGCATACCACTGCCGGTCCTGCACCAAACCCGATAATTGGACATGCATTCTTTGTGAGTAGTGGACAACTCAATGCTAGCGGTATACCAAGTATCAATGACGAATTACTCATCAATCTGCACAATCTGCAAGACCCTGCTCCCGGCAAGGTATATTATGCTTGGTTGTTGAGAGACAAGAAACAGCCACTGGCGACCCCAATCTCTCTCGGTATGCTGGCTGTGAAGCAAGGAGCGGTGTATGTCCTCTACCAAGGTGGACCTAAACATGATAATCTCCTCGCAATCACTAGTCGGTTGCTCATCACTGAAGAGGATATTGGTTCCGCGCCAATGAGTCCTGCCCCTGACTTGAGCACTGTACGCTATTATGCCGAGCTTCCCCAGAACCCTGATCCTAATGATGCAAATCATCTCAGTCTCCTAGATCATCTGCGCAGGCTGCTTGCGCAAGACCCATCGGTGGTGGGACAGGATAATCACAGCAATCTTGACATCTGGCTTCTGGGGCAGACCGGGAGGGTTCTGGAATGGGCAAACAGTGCCAGAGATTATTGGAATGATGCGAATACCTCGCTTATGCGCCAGCAGTTCTTACGCATCCTGGAGTATCTCGACGGCGATAGCGATGTTCGAGCAGACCTTCCTGCGGGAATAAGTCCACTCAATATTGCATCAGTTGCTCTGCTTGGACTTCCGGTGGTTGACATACAACAACCTCTGTCGGCAGATTACTTGCACCAAGTGAGTGGTCATCTCAGTGCTATGGCTCAAGCTCCTGATGCAACACAGGAGCAGCGTACCCGTATCGCTTCCATTACCGCTGAGATAAATCGTGTAAGAAATTGGCTAGAACAAGTGCGCCAGAATGCCAAACAACTCATACATATGTCTGATACACAACTGCTGCAACGAGACGCAATGACCATGATGGATGATATGGTCACACAAGCCTTTCACGCATATACCGGTGAGCCTAATCCATCTACTGGTGTGATACAGTCCGGTGTTGTACAGATTCACAACGATATTGAGCGTCTGGCAGCCTTCGATATTGCAGTACACTCATTCAACAAATAGTAGGCATGGAGAGTAGGGATGCTTATGTTAAAGAGAATATTGTTTATCATGCTACTTATCCTCGTCTTAGGTGGCTCCTGCTTCGGCACCTTTTATGGGCTGAGATATTGGAAGTCTATTATACCTGTACAAAGCCAATTTGAGGGGCACGCCTTCTTTGTGAGCGGCGGACAATTAAATGAAAGTAACGTGCAGGGTAATAACGATCAATTGCTGATAGAGCTACAGCATGTACCTGATCCGGCTCCTGGTAAGAGCTACTTTGCTTGGCTATTGAGTGGCAACAATCAAAACGCAGCATCCCCGATCCTTCTGGGCGGCGCTCTACCTGTGAATCACGGAGATGTGCATTTTCTTTATACTGGGACATCACAACATGCGAATCTGATAGGCATCACCGATAGCCTGCTGATTACCCAAGAGAAGGCCAACACGACGCCAGTCAGCCCTACCACAGATAAGAGCATGCGGAGCTACTATGCCGAACTGCCCCAGCAAACTGCTGGTCAGGGACAACAACAGCCTACGGCACTAGATAGTTTGCGTGCTCTCCTCTATGAAGAACAAAGTATGAGTAATCTGGGGATACATGGTGGTCTGAACATCCAACTACTGAAAAATACTGGCAAAATTCTGGAATGGATATACAGCGCTAGAGGGAGTAATGACGCGAGTTTTAGATATCGTGAAATTGTTCGCACATTGGACTATCTTGATGGACTAGCCAATGTACAGCTAGATACAGCCCCTGGTACTCCTGTACTCGCAGATAAAGTACTTGCCCAAGTTCCCTTGCTAGATCGTCTGCCGAATCAGACACAAGCGAGTTACCTTGCTCTCACAGAAGCTCAACTAGCCTCTTTAGCCGCTGCTCCTGGCATAACAGCAGCCACACGTACACTGGCGCTACAAACAAAACAGGCCCTCAGCGGAAATATACAGTCTTTGCTTACGCAGGTACGCGAGGTTGCAACGCTCTTCGTAGCTATGCCACAAGGGCTGTTATTACAGCCAGTGGCGCAGTCTCTACTCGATGATATGGTTGCCCTCTCGAATGTCGCGTTCGTCGGTCGCCTTGATCCAGCCACGAACGAACTGCAACCAGGTATTGTACAAATTTTCTACAATATCCAGCACCTAGCCAGTTACGACCTCAAACCACTTGCTACCTGACACCTCTTGCACAGTCCTGTACTATAGAAGTAGAGCAAGGATTTTTGGCTTGGACACGGGGAAGGGAACCACTATGACATCAGGCACACAAAAGACACCACCTCAAGAAAGCCTTGTGGGGCAGACACTGTGCAACGGCGAATATATTATCAAGCGCGGAATTGGGCACACCTGTTACTTTTCCCCTTTGGTTGTATTGGGCGTTGATGTCGTGTCCAACGAGGCAAAATACTCCAGCAATAACCGATGGACAAAGATGTAGCCACCGCCAACTTTGCGGAGCAGGATACGTTCAGCGGGTATTGTCAACTTATTCGTAGAAGTGCAGTGTGTTGTTGAGTTAGAA
>JRHI01002644.1_pt1 | contig 11959 bp, 8 predicted proteins | sample 215371 | NCBI WGS metagenome assembly JRHI01 (sample SAMN02929681, study PRJNA255918) | sediment metagenome | biome: cave system; feature: Ice Cave; material: Sediment; isolation source: sediment from deep within a dark volcanic ice cave with no known source of... ... | reverse complement strand
GGATCGGGCGGCAGGGGCGGGGGCGCCTCGTCCCCCGCCGCGACAGCAGCGCCGCCCCCGACTGCCTGAGCGAGCCGGCGGCGGTGCGGGCGGCGATCCGCTCGGTCGGGGCGGCGCGGGCGCCGCTGAACGCGGACGTGACGGCGATCGACGACCGCGGGTGCGACGACCAGGCGCTCTGGGCGGCGACCTGGGACCAGGGCTGGCCCCTGGTCTGCCGGGTCACGCACCGCGACCGGCTGGTGCGCCCGGCGCCGACGATGGTCGTTCGGACGGTGGGGCAGCCGCGCCCCAAGCTGCAGCCGGTGACGGCGCCGGTGGCGGCGGTGCCGGTGGCGGCGGTGCCGGTGGTGGGGCGGCCCCCCCGGCTGGCCGAGGCGCCGCCGGGAGCCGACCCCGGCCCGGAGCCGACCAAGGCGTGCTGGCTGGGCGAGGGGCGGCTGGCGCACGTCACGGCCGACCCGTGGTGGCGGCTGACCGCCCGCCCGCTCGCGCCGGCCGAGCAGGCGACCGCGGTCTGCCGCCTGGACGGCCAACGCTGGGCGATCGAGGATGCCTGCACGATCGCCCAACAGGGCTTGGGCGGGGCGGAGGTGCAGGTCCTGGCCTGCGCGGCGGGGCGGCGGCTGGTCGCGCTGGGCTGGGTGGCGGCCGGCGTCCTGGACGAACTGGGCGTGAGCCTGGACTGGCCGGAGGGGCGGCGGCGGCGCCGGCTGGGGGGCGGCGCGGAGCGCGCCACCCGCCCGCCGGGCAAGCAGGGGCTGACCCGGGGCGTGCGGCGGCTGTTCGACCTGCGGGCGCCCGAGGCGATCCTGGCCCAGGAGGTGCGCCGGCACGGCGCCGGACCGCCCCGCATCGCCGCCCTGCTCGGCCGCTCCGCCGCCGGCTGCGTTACGGCCGGATGTCAGTCACCGCCACCGCCACCGCCTCGGGGTGAGGGAGTTCTTTCTGGCAAGAGGTCATGATCTACCTGATCTCCTCCTGGATACCGGTCGCGCGTCGTCGCTGGCGGGCAAAAAAGGAGAGCAGACCGGCGTAGAGCAGCAGAACGCCGAAGGAGAAGAGGGTCGTCAGGACGCCGAAGGCGAAGAGGTTGGGGTGGATCTCGACCGAGAAGGTCGCGAAGATCGCCAGCGGCAGCGTATTGTCGGCCCCGGCCGCGAGCACGGAGCGCGCGAACTCGTCGTACGACAGCGTGAAACCGAACAGCGCGGCCGACAGGAGACCGGGGGCTACTTCGGGCAACGTGATCCGACGAAACGTGGTCAACTGGTTGGCCCCGAGGTTCTCCGCGACCTCCTCGACGCTCTTGTCAAAGCGATTGAAGATCGCCAGCATCACGACGAAGGCGAACGGGTAGGTATAGGCGACGTGGGCGGCGAAGGCCGTCGTGTTCCAGGCGCGGCTGGTACCCAGCTCGTTCGCGCCCAGGGAGATGCCGAGGCCGAGCAGGATACCCGGCGCCATGATCCCGAGGAGGACGATGTAGAAGACCAACCCCGAGCCCCGGAAGTGGCGCCGGAACGCTTGCGCGGTCAGCGTGCCGAGGATCGTCGAGACGACCATCGTCATCAGCGCCAGCTTGATCGACATCCAGAGCGAGCCGCCGAAGTTGAGCGGAGCGACGCGCGAGGGTGGTACCCGACCGAAGATCTGGCGGTACCAATAGAGCCCCGCGTTCCGCAGCGGAAACTGCGGGCCGCCCTCCGGCCCCTCTTGGAGCGAGAGGATCGCCAGCACGATGAACGGGCTGTAGAGGAACAGCATGAAGAGGAGGGTGTAGAACCCCAGTGCGAGCTTGCCGATCGACCACTTCCGGGTGCCCATGGCTCACTCCTGGTTGTCAGTTGTCAGTTGTCAGTTGTCAGTTATCAGTTGCCGGTGGTCAGACGACAACACCTATGGGCCGTTTCCGCCCTGCTTCCCACTGCTGGCAACTCGGCCAGTGTGCTCGATCGGCTGAGGGAACGCCACCGCCTTGATGGGGAGGATGTCGGGGGTGCCGAGCGGCCGATTCAGGTGAACGGAGAGCGTATGGGCGGTCAACTTCGTGATCAGGCGGGCGGTCAGGCCCCCGAAGCTCTGGGCGTGATGGACCTCGCCCCCGCACTGCTCGGCCAGTGGGCTGTTGACCGTTTCGGCGACCTGGCGGGCGGCATTGCGGGTGCGTTGCACCACCTGGGACACCTGCCGCCGCTGGTTGCGCCGCGGCAGCGTCAGCAGGACGAGCCGGTGCTCCGCCTGCAATCGCGTCCGCACCGGTGCGCTGATGAAGGCCTGGTCGCCCAGGACGGTCAGATCGGTGGGCTCCTCCAGCAGTTCGGTCCCGGGTCCCGGCCTGGAGGTCGAGGACGTTGGCCGGGGCGAGCACAACGTCGAGGATCAGACCGTTGCGGGTGACCAGCAGGGAGCGTTTGTCGCCGAAGATCGTCAGCTTCTTGGACGGCACCTTGCCGAAGCGAGCGCCGGAGCGCGCCCAATACGTGCGCGCGCCATCGGGCACCAGAGGGAAGCGGATGACCGGGACGGGCAGACTGTCGAGGACGCCCTGCTGGTCGGTCGCCACGTCGAGGGCCACCAGCAGCAGACGGCGCACGTGGTTGATCGCCCCCGGCACTTGCCGGCGGCGCCGGTTGACGCGGGTGCGCTCGGGGTACTGGGGGCAGCGATCGCGGTGGGCGCTCCACTCGCTGAGCAGCACCGTCGCCTCGGGCCAGCCCAAGCCCGCGCCGACCAGCGCCATCGTGATCAGTTCGGGATCGGAGCAGACCGGGGCGGGACCTGGCCGGCGACACGACGGGGCAATCTGGCGCCAACAGTCGTCGACGAGCACATCCGTCCACAGGCAGAAGTCCTCGAAGCTGGCTATCATCGCGGGGGTCCTCCTTCGGGTCCGGGCGGCGTCAAGCACCGTCCCCGTCGCCGATGGGAGGACCTCTGTTCAACCCGAGCGATCTCGCACACTGGCCTACTAGCAATCAAGGTAGATATATGAGCGATCGAAGCTCCAGACCGCGATCGCTTCGAGCTCGACCTCGAGGTGCGGATGAAGCGGGTCGATGCGTTTGGTGAGGTGCAGGTCGACGACGGCGCGGTCGTCGAGGTCGAGGGCACGGCAGAGCGCGTCGAGCGCGATCTTGAGACCGCCGTCGAGGTCGCGCCGGTTCGGTGTCTCGAAGTAGAACGTGAGGTAGACGCCGAGGAGCGTATCCTTGAACGCGGCCTCGATGCCCGGCGTGATCAGTCCCGCTGTTCTTGCCCGGGTCACGATCTTGGCGACATCGCGATTGAACGCCTGCGCCGTGGTGCTGAGCACGCGCCGGCGCCCGACGGTGACGTACTGATTGTTGACCCCCGGCGGCAGGGGCAGGGTGAGGCGCAGGCTCACCGGCATGGCAGGATCGGGCATGGCGCCAGTCTACCGAGCGCGTGCCAGAGCGGCAACGCGGGGCGCGCTCCGGTGCGGCGCGAACCGACCGGCCATCGGCGTTGTCGATATGAGATCGGCTGCGGCTCGAAATTAGATCGGCTGCGGCTCGAACAGGTCGGCGTAGCGGCCGAGGTTGACGTGCAACATCGGCGGGAAGGTCGGATCGGTCAGGGCCGGGCGGGCGAGGGTGAAGGCGTCGATCGGGTAGGCGGTCCGCCCCTCCGTCGCCAGCTCGGCCGTGATCTTGCCGATCAGGCTCGAGAACTTGAAGCCGTGCGCCGCGCCCTGGGCGACGAGGATCTGGGGATGCTGGGGCAGCCGGTCAATGATGAAGTTGCGGTCCGGCGGCATCGTGTAGAGGCAGGTCTTCGTGGAGAGGACCGGGCCCAGCGAGCCGGGGATGTGCCGCTCGAGGAAGGCGACGAGCTTTCGGTACGGGCGCGGGTTCGGCTCAAACGTCCGCGTCTCCGTCGTCACCACGTCGCCGCCGACGTCGAGACCGGCCTTGGTGGCGACCTCGCCGTAGACGGGGAATCCGTAAAACGAGTCCGATCCGTGCCAGATCCAGATGGGGAAGCGGCCCGGCGCGAAGTCGCGGAGGTTGGGCGTCGCGAAGTAGGTGACCTGCTCCTGCGTGATCGTCAGCGGGATCTGGACGCCGGTCTCGCGCAGCACCTGGTTCGTCCAGGCATCGGCCGCGACGATCACGCGCTTGGCGGTGAAGCTGCCGGCGTCGGTCCGCAGCTGGACGCCGTCGCCGGTGGGGACGATGCTTCGGACGGGAGTGGTGTCGAGGATGGTGGCGCCTCGGGCGCGGGCGAGGGCGACCTGCGTGGGGATCGCCTTGCGCGGGTCGCACAAGCCGCTGTCGGCTTGGAAGAGGACGCGCGAGCCCGCGTCCAGCTTGAACTGCGGGAAGCGCTCCATCGCCTCGGCGGCGGTCAGGTCGTCAAACGGGATCCCCTGCGTCGCCATCGCCTCGGCGTACTGGTCCAGCACGTCCCCGGCGCCGTCCGGTGCGATGTCGACCCCGCCGCATCTGACGACGATCTGGATGCCGGACTCCACCTCGACCTCCGCCCAGGTCGGATAGGTGTGCGGTGTCAGCGCCGTGTACTCCGGCGCGTGGTAGGAGAGGCGAATGATCCGAGAATGGTCCTGCGAGGCGCCCTCGTCGTGCCCGAGCCGGAACTGCTCCAACCCGAGCACCTCGCTCCCCGCCACCCGCGACAGCCAGTAGACGGCGCCGCTCCCGATCCCGCCGATCCCGACGACGGCAAACTCGTAGGTGGTCTTCATACGTGCGCCTCCGGGCCGAGGGGGCAGGGGTTAGGAGACAGGACGAGGGCGTCGTCGTTCTCCTGTCCCCTGTCCCCTCGTCAGGACTTCGTCCACTCGCTGGCGTTCCAGAGGTTGGTGTCGCAGAGCGGGTGAACAACGTAGCCCTGGAGTTTGGTGCTGCGGCCAAAGAGGTTCGAATTATTGAACATCGGCGCCCACGGCAGCTCCTCGGCAAGGAGCGCCTGGAGCTGCTTGTAGATGTCGATCCGCTTGGTGCGGTCGAGCTCGACGGCGCCCTGCTCCATCAGCTTGTCGGCGTCGGCGTTCTTGAACTGGACGTAGTTGGCGCCGGTATGCCCCTCCGCCGGGATAAACTTGCTGTTCAGGCGCGAGGTGCAGTCCGGATCGCTCGAGATCGCGTCGTTCCAGGCGACCATCAGCGTGTCAAACTGGGACTTGATCGTGTACTCGCCCCAGACGACCGCGGCCGGAAAGTTCTTGATCTGCATATCGACGCCGATCTGCTTCCAGGACTGCTGGATGATCTGCTGCGCCGCTTCGCGGTTGGTGTTGCCGGCCGTCGTGGAGTTGCTGAAGCTCAGCTTGACGCCATCCTTCTCGCGGATACCGTTGCTGGCCTTCACCCAGCCGGCCGCGTCGAGCAGCTTGTTCGCCGCGTTGAGGTCGAACGGGTAGGTCTTGACCTCGGCGTTGTACGCCCAATGCTGGGGACTCAGGTACGTCGCGGTCTTCGGCTGCGTCCCGTAGTAGATTGTGTCGAGGATGGTGTCGACGTCGATCCCGTGGTAGAGCGCCTGCTTGACCCGCTTGTCCTGGAAGATGGGCTTGCCGTTGTTGAAGTAGATGAACTCGCAGTAACTACTCGGGTAGGTGAACGCGACGATGCCGCCTTGCTTCTTCGCCGCATCGAACTGATCGGCCGGGATGCCCTGATAGTCGATAAGGTCGATCTCGCCCGTCTTGAGCTGCGTGTAGAGCGTCGGCAGCTGCGGAATCACCTTGATGATGATCCTGTCGAGCTTGGCCGGGCCGCCGTGGTAGCCCGGATTGCGCTCGACCGTCAGGTGATCGCCGCCGACGTGCTCGACGAACTTGAACGGCCCGGTCCCGATCGGGGCGGAGGTATTGAATGGAGCGGTCAGCAGATCCACCCCTTGCAGGATGTGCTGGGGGATGACCGCCGTGGTGCCTTGCGTCCAGATCAGAGCGAAGGGCGCATACGGCTGCTTCAGCTTCATGACGACGGTGTAATCGTCCGGCGTCGACAGGTCCGAGACGTGGTCGTGCCCGGTCTGCGAGCGGATCCCCTTCCCGGTCATGACGGTATTGAACGTAAACTTGACGTCCTTGGCGGTGAAGGGCTGGCCGTCGTGCCACTTAACGTCCTTGCGGAGCTTGTAGGTCCAGGTCAGACCATCGGCGCTGATGCCGCCGTTCTGCTGGCTGGGCACCTCGCTCGCCAGGTTCGGCGTCAGCGTGCCGTCCGGCATCAGCTTGGTCAGGCTGTCGAACATGAGCACTTCGGGCGCCGTCTCGGGGCCGTTGTTGGCATACATCAGCGGGTTGTAGTTGACCGCCTCCTGTGACGTCCCGACGATGACCTGGCCGCCGCTCGCCTGGCCGCGCCCGGTCACGCGCCGGCTTCCAGCGGCGGGCGCTGCCGCCGCACCCGAGACCAGCGCGCCGAGCGCCGAGGCGCCGATCCCCAACGCCGCCGCGCGTTTCATCAGCTCGCGCCGGCTGAAACGACCGCCCGCCGCGGCCTTGAGCAGTTCCGCCACACGCTCGTCGTGCGTCATCGCCGTGCCTCCTCGTTACGGGTCGGACCGACCCACGGGATGAGGGCTCGCCACCGAGCCGTTGTTTGCGCGCCCGTGCGCTGGGTAGGCAGGAATCTTACGGTATTTGATCGAAGCTCGCACAGAGCGATTGCTGGATCTCCGGCGCACGATGCGGGACGCTAGGAGTCGCGAGTCGGCTGATCGTGCGCCCGAAGGAGGGTCTCAAGCTTGAGGAGCATGGCGACGGGAGCGATCTGAGCGATCAGGTCGAGCACGCGGGGCAGCGGGTCCTGCCACAGCCAGCGGGGATCGATCCAGAAACCGGGCAGCACCGCCGAGTGGTAGCGCCCGGCGGCATCCGGCTCCACCGCTTCGTATCGCCCCTCGGCATTCAGCCGGTGGAGCGCGACGTCTTCTCGCCCTTCGCGAGCGTCGACCAGGAGGTACTCGGGGACGCCGGCCGCCTCGTACTCCCGGAACTTCTCCACCCGGTCCCGCGCCACGCTGTCCTCCGAAACGAGCTCGACCACGAGGTCGGCCGGCCCGACCAGGCCCTCCCGCGTCAGCCGGTCCGCGTGCTCGCGCCGGACCACCAAGACGTCGGGCAGCCGGACCGAGGGACGGCTGGGCAGATCCATCCCAAGCTGCTCGGCGAACACCTCACCCAGGTCGAACAGGTCCAAATATCCGCGCAAGAGTGCGACGAGGAACACCAGGACCCGGTTGTGGCGCGTCAGCGGTGGCATGAAGACGATCACTTCGCCGGCGACCCATTCGGCGCGGACGCCCTCGGGTGTCCAGGCGCGGTATTCCTCGTAGGTCATGGGCAGCCGCTGCTCCTTGAGGATCGGCGCCTCGACTGCAATCTGGCGTGCCATGGGCAGACTCCCTGTGAGGTCGATCCGGTCCGGGTGCTGCTCGACCGCGCCACGGACCGAATGGTCGTCCAGAGGTGACGTTTCGGCAACGCGCCCATCGCAGCGGGAAGGCGCTCTCGACGTCCGCCGCGGACACGTCTGAGGTCAGCGGATCCGCTGCCGCGGGTCCAACGCATCGCGCAGACCGTCGCCGACAAAGTTGAAGGCGAGGACCGATAGGGTGATCGCCAGACCCGGCAGGACGGCCAGGTGTGGTGCCCTGGTGAAGAAGTCCTGCGCATTCTTGAGCATGATGCCCCAGCTCGCCTTCGGCGGCTGGATGCCGTAGCCGAGAAAGCTGATGTAGGACTCGGCGAGGATCGCGTTCGCCACATTCAGCGTGGCAGCGACGATGATCGGCGCCGCGCCGTTGGGCAGCAGCTCGCGGAACATGATCCGGGCGTCCGAGGCCCCGAGCGCGCGAGAGGCCGTGACAAAGTCGAGCGCCTTGAGGGACAGGAACTGGCCGCGCACGATCCGTGCCACCTCCATCCACGCCGTCGCGCCGACGATCAGCGTGATCGTGAGGACGGTAGGCGTCACGAACGAGGCGAGGACGAGAAGCAGGTAGACCGTCGGGAAGCAGAGGAAGACATCGGTCAGCCGCATCAGGAAGGTGTCGACCGATCCGCTGTAGTACGCGGCCAGGAGCCCGATCACCGAGCCGAGGAGGATGGTGACAGCCATCGCCGCGAACCCGACCAGCAGTGAGACGCGACCGGCGAACAGGAGCCGGGTTAGGACGTCCCGCCCGAGCTCGTCCGTCCCCAGCAGATGACCAACCGTCAGGGGTGGCTTGAAGCGCAGGCGCGGGGCGACCTGCTCCGGATCGTACGGCGCGATCCAGGGCGCGAGCGCCGCCGACAGAAAGAGCGCGACGATGACGATCGAGCCCGCCAGGGCCAGTCGGTGGCGCACGAACCGGCGCCCGACCTGGTGCAGCAGGCCCTCGCGGACCTCGCGCCGGCGAGCCGGGAGTGAGAGGGCTTCGGAGCTTGCCTCGGCCATCGCGTGCCTCCCCGCCGCGGACGTCAGCGGATCCGGATCCGCGGGTCGACAACGCTGAGCGCGACGTCGGCGATCAGGTTGCCGATCACGACGAGGAACGCCGTCACCATCAGCAGCGCCATCAGCACCGGAAAGTCGCGGAAGGTCAGCGCGTCAAGGAACAGCCGCCCCATCCCGGCCCAGCCGAAGACGCTCTCGGTCACCAGCGCACCGCTGAAGACGGCCGGGAGTTGCACGCCCGCCAGTGCGATGATCGGCAGCACGGCGTTGCGGACGACGTGGCCGCGCATGACCTGGCCGGGCGCCAGCCCTTTGGCGTGCGCCGTCCGCACGTAATCCTGGTGGACGACGTCGAGCAGACTCGACCGGAAGTAGCGGCTCCACTGGGCCGTCAGGACGAACGCCAGGACGAGCGCCGGCGCCGCGAGGTGGTGCAGGCGGTCGCCGAGGCCGCCGCCCCCCAGGCTGAGGGACTTGTAGCCGCCGGAGGGGATCCAGCCGAGCCGCTCGGCGAAGACGTAGATGACCATCAGCCCAAACCAGAAGGTCGGGATGGAGAGCGCGACCAGCGCGCCCGTGGTCGCCGCGTAGTCGAAGAGCGAATACTGGCGGATCGCCCCGATGGCGCCGATGACGAAGCCGAGGACGATCGCGAGGGCGTAGGCGGTGCCCATCAGCTCGATCGTCGCGGGCACGCGCTCCCAGACCAGGTGGCTGACCGGCGCGCCGCCGCGGAAGGAGTGGCCCCAGTCGCCGGTGAACATGTGGCTGGCCCAGGTCAGATACTGTTGATAGAGCGGCCGGTTGAGCCCCCAGGCCTCCTTGATCCGCTCGATGTCCTCCGAGCTGACGTTCGGATTGAGCGTGTAGAGGGCGGTGAAGCCGCCCGGCGCCAGCTGCATCATCCCGAACCCGAGGAGCGAGACCCCGATCAAGAGCGGGATCATCTGGAGCAGGCGGCGGATCATGTAGCCGGAGTTCATGGCGAAGTGACCTCCCGCGGTTAGGCCATTGCGCGCGAGAGTACTGTACCCGATGCGAACGTCTGGCAACGCAGGCGCGGCGGGACGAAACGGCGGCGCCGCTCGATGCGGTGGCCCATCCTGGCACTGGTTCGGTGAAGTGCGCGAGACTGAACGGAGAGCCGAGTCCTACGACGAGACCCGGCGTTTCAACGCCGGGTTGAACTCACAAAGCCCCTCCGGGGTTAAGAACGAATGCTCCGTGCTGCTCCTCGGCATGCCCGGGGTGCGCGACGAAGGAGAAGCAACGACCACCAAGTGGCTGAACCGGCCGGACGCCCAATCGTCCGCCGTTCTAGCAAGCGCGCGGTGGTCGATCCGACCGGAGCGATCTGGCGGCACCCTACTGTTCCTCGCGGGAGACGAGGCCGTGTGCGAAGGCCCAGATCGACAGCTCGGTGCGGTTGGCGGCGTCGGCTTTGTTAAGCATGTTGCGTAGGTGAGCGTTGACGGTGCGCGGGCTGATGAAGAGCGCATCGCTGATCTCCCGGTCCGATTGGCCGCGGGCGACGAGGCGGAGGACGTCGACCTCCCGTTCGGTGAGACCGGCGGGCAGGGGCAGGCGCCCGGCGCGGGCGTCGGCCGCGGTCTGGACCGCGCGGGCGCGCTCGACCCAGGGCGCCATGGCGAGCGCCTCGAACTCGGCGAGGGCGGCAGAGAGGAGCTCGGTGACGCGGGCGTGGCCAGTGGGGCCGGTGGAGGCAAGGAAGGCGGCCTCGTCGAGGTCGACGATGGCGCGCAGGGGGCGTTGGCCGCTCACCGCCAGGGTTTGGCGGGCACACGTGAAGTGGTCGGTTGCCTCGGCGGCGTTGCCGAGGAGTGCCGCCATGCGGGCAACGGTCAGCTCGTTCGAGCCCTGGGGGTGGTCGCCGATGCCGGCGGCGATCAGGTCGACGGCGAGGCGGCGATAGACCGGCGCAAGATCGACGGCGGCGAGGCGCCAGACGGCGGCGGCGGCGAAGGCGACGGCGCCGTTGTGGTTCTGGTTCGCCGTCGTCGGATCGGTGCGCTCGAGGATCGGCGTCAGGGTCTCGAGCAGGCGGCGCGCCTCGCCGGGGGCGCCGGCTTCGGCGTGGGCGTAGGCGGCCAGGCCGCCGTAGAGCGTGCCGGCGAGGGTGCTGACGTCGTGCGGACCCATGGCGGGGTCGTCGATCAACTGGGTCCAGAACGCCGCGATCGCGGCCCAGTCGCCGCCGAGGTAAACGGCGAAGGCGGTCGCGTGCTCCATCGCGACGAGCTGCGGGTCGAGCCCACGACCGAGGCGGGCGCGGAGGGCGTCGGAGCGGGCCTCGGTGTCGCGCGCCTCGGCGAAGCGACCGCAGGCAATGTGCAGCCAGGTCAACTGGCTGGCGGCCTGCTCCTGCCAAGAGAGCGCGCCGGAGCGCTCGCTCCGCTCGATCAGCTCGTCCCAGAGGGCCGCGGCGTCGCGGAAGGCGCCGTGGCGGAACTGGAAGTCGTTGGCGGCGACGGTCAAGGTGTACATGATAGCGGTCGGACGCAGCCAGGTGCGGGCGAGGCTGACCAGGGCGTCGGTCTCGGCGCGGGTGCGGGGGTCGAAGGACTCGACGGAGCGGGCGTAATCCTCCTCGTCGCCAGTGGAGCGGGCGATGGCGACCGCCGCGGGGTCGAAGCCACGCCAGCGGCCGGCGCGGATCGTCTCGCGCGAGACCGGCTCAATCGGGKCGACCAGCAGCATCAGTCGCGCCCAGGTGCGGTCGCGCCGGTCCCCGACCAGGCCGAGACCGCGCTCGACGAGGGGGCGCCAGACGCGGCTGTCCGCCTGGGCGCGGGCCTTCAGGGCGAGGGCCGCGTCGGCGAGGAAGTCGGCGACGGCGGCGGGATCGCCACCGCCCTCGTCCAGCGTCGCCAGGGCGTCATCGATCGTGCGGCGCCCCTCCTCGATCATGACCGCCTCGGCCTCGGCGATTGCAAGGCGGCGCACGATGCCGGTCCGGAGCGCGGCGTCCTCGCCGGCGGCGAGATCGCGCGCCATGCGGAGGAAGGCGACCGTCTGCTCGGCGGCGTGACCGCGTCTGGCCTGCTCGGCGGCGGCTAGGGCGTGCGGGATGCCGGCCGCGGCGCCCGGCAGGCTCGCCGAGCGATAGTACTGGACGGCGAGCTCGGGGGCGTGCTCGCGTTCGCGGCCCTGGTAGACGCGGGCGAGGGCCTCTGCGGCGCGCCGGTGGAGGCGGACGCGGCGCGAGGGACTCCAGGACTCGGAGAGAGCGTGGCGGACGATGGCGTGGACGAAGTCGTAGCGCTCCCGGCCGGTGCCGGCCGGTTGGATAAGGCGGGCGGCGAGCGCCTCGTCGAGTGCCGCCAGGAGGGCGTCCTCGGGGGAACCGGTGAGCGGCTGGAGGACGGCGAAGTCGAAGCCGCCGGTGAAGACGGCGGCGTGGGTGAGCAGGCGCGCGGTGTCGGGCGAGAGACGGGCAAGGCGGCGGCCGACGACCTGGCGCACCCCTTCGGGGATGCCGAGCTCGGTGAGACCGGCGGGGG
>JRHI01002643.1_pt1 | contig 11966 bp, 8 predicted proteins | sample 215371 | NCBI WGS metagenome assembly JRHI01 (sample SAMN02929681, study PRJNA255918) | sediment metagenome | biome: cave system; feature: Ice Cave; material: Sediment; isolation source: sediment from deep within a dark volcanic ice cave with no known source of... ... | reverse complement strand
CTGCCGTGCCCAGCACGTCGTCGGCAGTGATGTTCACGGCGCGCTTGTTGGCGACGCGCTCGCCGAAGTCGCGCAGCGCCTTGCCGAGTGCCGAGCGGAAGCCGTTCTCGTGCGTGCCGCCCTCGGCAGTGGGGATGGTGTTGCAGTAGGAGTTGAGGAAGCCGTCCTCGTCGGCGACCCAGCATACCGCCCACTCGACCGAGCCGTGCCCGCCCTCGCGCTCGACGCGGCCGGCGAAGATGTCCTTGGTGACGCGGGTCTGGCCCTCGATGGTGGCTTCCAAGTACTCCTTCAGTCCGCCCGGGAAATGGAAGGTCGCTTCGGCAGGCGTGTCGTCGGTGATGAGGGCCTTGGCGCAGAACCAGCGGATCTCGACGCCGCCGAACAGGTAGGCCTTGGAGCGCGCCATGCGGAACAGGCGCTGCGGCTTGAAGGTGGCGCCCTTGCCGAAGATCTTCTCGTCCGGTTTGAAACGCACCTTGGTGCCGCGCCGGTTCTTGACGGAGCCGAGGCTCTTGAGCTTGCCCAGCGGCGCGCCGCGGGCGAACTCCATGGCGTAGAGCTGCTGGCCGCGCGCGACCTCCACCTCCAACTTCTCGGACAGCGCGTTGACGACGGACACGCCGACGCCGTGCAGGCCGCCCGAGGTGTTGTAGACCTTGCTGTCGAACTTGCCGCCCGAGTGCAGCGTGGTCATGATCACTTCGAGGGCGGATTTGCTCTTGAACTTGGGATGCGCGTCGACGGGGATGCCGCGGCCGTTGTCCGTGACACAGAGGAAGCCGTTTTCCTCGAGGCGCACCTCGATCCAGGTGGCGTGGCCCGCCACGGCCTCGTCCATGGCGTTGTCGATCACCTCGGCGAACAGGTGATGCAGGGCCTTCTCGTCCGTGCCGCCGACATACATGCCGGGCCGGCGCCGGACGGGCTCGAGACCCTCCAGCACCTCGATGTCGGCGGCCGTGTAGCTCTCTGAGCTGTCGGCCGGCTTGCGCACGGCACGAGCCACTTTCGCCTTCGCCTCCTTCATCACTTGCAGGGCTTCTTCCTGCTGTCTTTCGGCTTCGGGCGGAGCAGCGCGAGCGGCCCGCGCCGCCTCCTGGAGCGACTCTAGCTTGGTCACGACCTCCTCGGGCTTGCGGCGCTTGGAATCGTCCGATTTGCCGAAAAGGTCGCGCAAGGCACCCAAACGAAAGGCTGGCATGGGTTTCTAGCCCGTTGCTGGCGTAGCCGGAAATGTTGCGGAACGCCACACACACAACGGCGGGACCCGCAGGTTGCGCGAATCCCGTTGGTTAACGAGTAGGCTCCCGTCGCACGGCGGGCCGCGGATGGCAAGGGTGCCGCCGCTACACTCACCCAACACCCGTCATCTCGGAATTCGCGTAGCGAATATCCGGGACCTAGGCCCGCAGGGGGCTTGCTCGGAGTTTGTGGCTCGGTCCCGGCTCTCCGCGCCGATGCGCTACGGCCGGGATGACGGGTGGGCGCGGGGCGGGGGGCGCGGCAGCGCGAAAATGCTCTAGACTTGGGCCAACCGAGAATCGCTGATGCCGGTCGAGCTTACGGAGATCGGAGCATGTCCGGACAAGGGCGCCCCGTCGACGCGGCCTCTGAGCCGCCGGCGCTACCGCCGCGGGATGAGATTGCTGGCTCGTTTTTGGCGGACGAGGGGGAGGTCATCTCGGGTCTCACAGTGCACGCCACGGCCATGGACGATGAGCGCCCGCGCATCGCTGATCTGGCGGGCAGGCTGGTGCGGGCGGCGCGGGCCAACCGCCACCAGCACGGCGGCGTCGACGCCTTCATGCACGAGTACGGGCTCACCTCGGAAGAGGGCGTCATTCTGATGTGCCTGGCCGAGGCGCTTCTGCGCATTCCCGACAAGGACACTGCGGACGCGCTGATCGCCGAGAAGATCGGGGAGGGGCGCTGGGAGAAGCATCTGGGCGCTTCCGACAGCCTGTTCGTCAACGCCTCCACCTTCGGCCTGATGCTGACGGGCCGCATCGTGCGGCTCGCCGAGGACAAGGGCGCGGGGCCCGCCGGCATGCTGAAGCGCCTGGTTGCCCGCTCCGGCGAGCCCTTCATCCGACAGGCGGTGCGCCAAGCCATGAAGATCCTGGGCGACAATTTTGTGCTCGGGCGCACCATCAAGGAGGCTTTGAGCCGGGCGGCGTCCTACGAGGCGCGCGGCTATCGCTTCTCCTACGACATGCTGGGCGAGCGGGCGAAGACAGCCGCCGACGCCGACCGCTACTTTGATCGATACATGGCGGCCATCGAGGCAATCGGTGATGCCAAGGGGGCCGGTGCGGGCGATTCTCACACGCTGATAGCGCGGCCCAGCGTGTCCGTGAAGCTCTCCGCCATCCATGCGCGCTTCGAGCCGGGCAAGGAAGCGCGGCTCGAGCGGGAGCTGCTGCCACGGCTCGTGGAGCTTGCCACGGCTACGCGGAGCCAGGGGATCGGCCTCACGGTCGACGCCGAGGAGCAGGACCGGCTCGACCTCACTCTCGGCGTGTTCGCCGGGGCTTTCTGCGATCCCGCGCTCGACGGCTGGCCGGGGCTCGGGCTCGCCGTCCAGGCCTACGGCAAGCGCGCCGCCCCCGTGCTCAGCTGGCTGCAGCGCCTGTCGAAGCTTCAGCGCAAGCCCATCCCGGTGCGGCTCGTCAAGGGCGCCTACTGGGACAGCGAGATCAAGTGGGCGCAGGAGCGCGGGCTGCCCGACTACCCCGTGTTCACGCGCAAGGTCCGCACGGACGTGTCCTATCTCGCCTGCGTGCGCCAGCTGCTGTCCGATCCGGCCGCGTTCTATCCACAGTTCGCCACGCACAACGCCCAGTCGATCGCGTCGGTCTACGTGGCGGCCGGCCGGAGCGTCTTCGAGTTCCAGCGCCTACACGGCATGGGCGAGGCCCTCTACGAGGAGGTGGTCGGCAGGGGCAAGCTCAATGCACCCTGCCGCGTCTACGCGCCCGTCGGCCCGCACGAGGACCTCGTGTCCTATCTGGTGCGACGCCTGCTCGAGAACGGCGCCAACACCTCGTTCGTCAACCGCCTGGCCGACGAGGCGGCGCCGATCGAGGAGATCATCCGCGATCCCGTCGAGAGCGTCGGGTGGGGTGGCGAGACGCCGGTGGGGCGCCTGCCGCGGCCGCCCGAGATCTATGCGCCCGAGCGCGTCAACAGTGCCGGTTTGGCGCTGAGCGAGCCGTCCGTGCGCGGGCCGCTGCTGCAGGAGATGGCGGCCGAGCTGGAGCGCTTCTACGCGGTCGCCCCCATCGTCGACGGCCGGACATTGACGAGCGCGGACGGCGTCGAGCTGGTGTTGAGCCCGCACGACCGGCAACAGCGCGTCGGCACAGTCTGCACGTCGGATGCGGCCGCAATCGAGGCGGCGATCGCCGGCGCGCATGCGTCCGGGCACGCCTGGGACCGGCTCGGTGGGGCGGAGCGCGCGCAGATCCTCGATCGCGCCGCCGACTTCTACGAGCGCGACCGCGTGCGCCTCATGGCCGTCATGGTGCGCGAGGCCGGCAAGACGGTGGAGAACGCGCTGGGCGACGTGCGCGAGGCCGTCGACTTCCTGCGCTACTACGCGGCGCAAGCGCGGCGGCTGTTTGCGGGGCCCGTCTCGCTCAAAGGCCCCACGGGCGAGACCAACCTGCTGGAGCTGCGGGGCCGCGGTCCGTTCGCGTGCATATCTCCATGGAACTTTCCGCTCGCAATCTTCACGGGCCAGGTGGCGACGGCGCTGGCGGCGGGCAACCCAGTGCTCGCCAAGCCCGCCGAGCAGACGCCGATCACGGCCTTTCTGGCTGTCCAGCTGTTGCACGAGGCGGGCGTACCGCCGAGCGTTCTGCATCTGCTGCCCGGCACCGGGGCCGTCGGTGCCGCCCTGGTCAAGGACCCGCGCGTGGCGGGTGTCGCCTTTACGGGCTCCAACGCGACGGGGTGGGCCATTCAGCGGGCGCTGGCGGACCGGCGCGGCGCCATCGTCCCTTTCATCGCGGAAACCGGTGGCCTCAACGCCATGATCGCCGACTCGAGCGCGCTGCCCGAGCAGGTGATCCGCGACGTGGTGCGCTCGGCCTTCGACTCGGCGGGACAGCGCTGCTCGGCGGCGCGCCTGTTCTTCGTGCAGGAGGATGTGGCCAAGCCGGTGATCGATATGCTGGTGGGCGCCGTGGAGGCGCTCGACATCGGCGACCCCCTCGACTTTGCCACCGACGTCGGTCCCGTCATCGACGCGGACGCCAAGGAGAAGCTCGAGGCGCACAAGGAGCGCATGCGCGTGCGGGCAGAGGAACTGGTGAATTTGCCCGTGCCGAAGGCCTGCCGAGGTGGCACCTACGTCGGCCCGGCGGTCTATGAAATCGAAAGCGCGAGCATTCTCCATGAGGAGGTATTCGGCCCGATCCTGCACGTGGTGCGCTTCCAGGGTGGGCACCTCGACCGCGTGATCGATGCGATCAACGCCAGCGGCTACGGGCTCACGCTGGGCCTGCACAGCCGCATCGCCAGCGTCGCGGATCTGGTGGTCGAGCGGGCCCGCGTCGGCAACCTCTACGTCAACCGCAACCAGATCGGCGCCGTGGTGGGCGTGCAGCCGTTCGGCGGGGAGGGCCTTTCCGGCACCGGTCCCAAGGCCGGCGGGCCCAACTATCTCGCCCGCTTCGCCACCGAGCGCGTGCGCACCACGGACATCACCGCTACCGGGGGGAATGTTGGGCTGTTGGAGCTGGGCTGAGGCGGTGTCAGATCCTCCGGGTCTGACACCTGCTCCAACAAGAATAGGATGGTGCCATGGTGTCCGAGCCGGAGTGCCCAGAGGGTCTGACGCCAACAAGAACCGTTGGAGCAATGGTATCAGACCCGGAGGGTCTGATAATGACACCTACGCGACGCCTATTTCGGGAACGAGACGGCCTCGAGCTTGTTGCCGTCGGGATCGAGGATGAAGGCGCCGAAGTAGGTCGTCATCGCGGCCGGGCGCGGGCCGGGCTCTCCGTCGCTCGTCCCGCCGCCGGCCAGCGCCGCCGCGTGAAAGGCGCGCACCGCGTCCTCGCTTGCCGCGCGCAAGGCGATGTGGCCGCCGGGATTGGCGGACGCGGACGCCATGCCGGGGCGCAGATTGAGCCACAGCTCGGGATATTTCTTGCCGAAGCCGATGCTGCCCGGGCGCGTCACGAGCTTGGCGTAGCCGAGCGGTGCCAGCAGGCGCTCGTAGAAGGCGCCGGCACGGTCGAGGTCGCGCACCGGGACCGAGACGTGATCGATCATGCATCCCCCCGAACGACAATCATGGTGTCAGACCCTTTGGGATCTGACACCATATTGCAGGGGCTGGAGCAAGTGTCAGACCTTCTGGTGTCTGACACCGTCCGACACCGTGGTTACCACACCCGCCGCCACCAGGCCTTCTGGCCGTCGTGGCTTTCGCGGTAGATGTCGCGGCCGGCGCGGTCTTGCGCATGCTCGATGGCGCGCGCCTCGCGGCGGCTGATGTAGCCGTCCCGCTCGGCTGCCCGCTCCATGGCGGCGATGCGGTTCTGCTCGGCCTGCAGGCGCCACTTCTCGAGCAGCGTGAGCTCTCCCGTGTGGCGGTAGTGGCGGATGCGATAGGCCTGCTCGGCTCGGCGGATGTCGATATTGGCTTCACCTTCGTAGGCGTAGGCACCGGCCGACATCGTGGTGGCGAGGGCGGCGGTGGCGGCGATGAGGGCTAGGGTCTTCATGGCTGGGCTCCTTGAGATTGGAATTCGTCGATGCGGGGGAGAATGCGCCTCCGGCCCTGAACTTATTCTGAACGCTGTTTTTAACTAACGTTCATTTTCCCGACGCTCAGCTCGGCACGAATTTTACGACGGTGCGCTGCGGGGTGTCTGACCCTCCTGGCCAGACACGTTTTTGCCTAACTCTGCGCATTCGGCATCGCGCCATAGTGTCAGACCCGGAGGTCTGACACCTGTCGCAGCCTGGCCGGAGCTTCTTGACATTTGCAGTCAAGAATTACAGTAATGCCCACGCCGCAGCCGGATAGCGGCCACACGTCCCATGTCGGAGCCAATGGCGGGGCTTTGCACCCCGATGCTTGGAGGTCGAGGATGAAGGTCATGCCGTTGGCGCGCCGCTGCGCGCGCAAGCTCGCCGCAGTCGCCGTCTCTCTCCCCGTTCTGGCGGCGGGCGCGAGCGGAGCGCTGGCGCAGGGCGAGGTCAACATCTACTCCTATCGCGAGCCGCAGCTCATCGACCCGCTGCTCAAGGCGTTCACCGACAAGACAGGCATCAAGGCCAACGTCGTCTATGCGGCAGCTGGTCTCAACGAGCGCCTCGCCGCCGAGGGGCAGAACAGCCCCGCCGATCTGCTGTTCACGGTCGATGCCGGGCGGCTCTCCGAGGCCAAGGACGCGGGGCTCACACAAGCCGTGGACTCCAGCGCGCTCAAGGCCGCGATCCCGGCGCAGTTCCGCGATCCCGCCGACAACTGGTTCGGCCTCACCATGCGCTCACGCGTGGTTTACGCCTCCAAGGAGCGCGTAAAGCAGGACGCCATCACCTACGAGGAGCTGGCCGATCCGAAGTGGAAGGGCAAACTGTGCATCCGCTCGGGCCAGCACGTCTACAATACGTCGCTCATCGCCACCATGATCGCGCACAAGGGCGAAGCGGCGACCGAGGCGTGGCTGAAGGGCGTGAAAGATAACCTCGCGCACAAACCGGCCGGCGGCGATCGCGAGCAGGCGCGCGACATCTTCTCGGGCAAATGCGATATCGCGCTCGGCAACACCTACTACATGGCGCTGATGGCCAAGAACGAGAAGAACCCGGAGCAGAAGGAGTGGGGCGCCGCCATCAAGCCGCTGTTCCCCAACGCCAACGACCGCGGCAGCCACGTCAACATCTCAGGCATGGCGCTGGCGAAGCATGCGCCCAACAAAGCCAATGCGATGAAGCTGATGGAGTTCCTGGCCTCCGAAGAGGCGCAGGGCATCTACGCCACGGCCAACAACGAATACCCGGTCAACCCCAAGGTTCAGCCCTCCGAGATCGTGCAGAGCTGGGGCAAGCTCAAGCCCGACCCGCTGCCGCTCGAGAACATCGCCAAGTACCGCAAGAAGGCGTCCGAGCTCGTCGACAAAGTCAACTTCGACGCCGGGCCGAGTTCGTAAGGGGGATTTGCCTACGCCCGTCCCTCGGTCTCGAACATGGTGGAGGCGAGGGCTTCGCGGCTTTCCTTGCCGGCCCAGACGACGAACTGGAAGGCCTGGTAGTAGCGCTCGCAGGACTCGAAGGCGGCCTTGAGGAGGGCCTCGCACTGGAAGGGCGTCGCCAGTGCGCCGTTCAGCATCAGGCCCTGGCGGAACATGATTAGGCCCTCGTGGATCCACACGTCGAAGTGGCCGAGCCACAGCTGCTCGTTGATCTGCGCCACCAGCCGGTAGACCTCCGGCAGGCGGTTGTCCGGCACCTTTGCGTCGAAGGCGCAGGCGATGTGCAGGGTCTCCAAATCGTCGCGCCAATTGAGCGAGACGTGATAGTCGGTCCACTGCCCCGAGACCGTCATCGTCAATTCGTCGGCGCTGGTGCGCTCGGTGGCCCAGTCGTTGCGCGTGGCGATCTCCTCGAGGAGATCGATTGGGTTACTGACGCGGCTGTGGCTCATTTCGGCGATCGCCATTCATCCCTCGTTTTTTTGCCGGCACGCCATGGCTGCGTGCGGCGCTTGGTTCGCGTCCCCTAGAGCAGGATCGCTTCAGATCGAAGTGCCCGCCCCTAACTCACCGTGCGGCTGAAGCGTGAATCCTGCTCTACTCCTTAGTTTAGAGCGAGATTCACGTTCCTGTAGGGAAGCCCCAGTGCTTCCATCAGGAACGATCTCGTTCTAGCGGCGAGCCTCTGCTCCGCCGCCATCGCATCGCGGCCACGTAAGCCGAGCCGGCCGCGCGTGGCAAGGCGACGGGCTCATTGTCCACGGCCAAAATGGCCGAGCGGCGGCTGGGGTGGCACAAATGGCGAAACTTGGGGATGAGCCGCGAACAGCTTGTGGGTAACTCACGGTCGAGCGCGCACCCTTTGCGCCGCGCGCGCGACAGCCTAATCTGCCGCAAACGTCAAGAGCAGGATCGCTTCAGATTGACTCACTTGCCCCAGAATAGAACGTGGGGCTGAAGCGTGAATCCTGCTCTACTTCTAGTGTAGAGCGAGATTCACGTTCCTGATGGAAGCCCCAGTGCTTCCATCAGGAACGATCTCGCTCTAGGTGGAACGCCAAGGGGACGAGACGCCCATGACCTATCAAGCGCCGGTGGATGATATCCTGCATGCGCTCAAGACCGCGGCGGGGTTCGACGACCTGGTCGAGCGCGGTCTGCTCGACGGCGTCGATGAGGACACCATCCGGGCCGTCCTGGCGGAGGCCGGCAAGTTCGGGGCCGAGGTGCTCGATCCGCTGAGCGCGCCGGGCGACCGTGCGGGCTCCAAGCTCGTCGACGGCAAGGTGGTCACGCCGCCGGGCTGGAAGGAAGCCTACCAGCAGTTCGCCGCCGGCGGCTGGGGTTCGCTCGCCGCGCCCGAGGAGTGGGGCGGGCAGAACCTGCCGCAAATCATCGCCACGGCCGCCGGCGAGGTCTGGAACGCATCGAACCTGGCGTTCGGCCTGTGCCCGCTGCTCACCTTCGGTGCCATCGATGCGCTCGAGGCGCAGGGCAGCGACGAATTGAAGGCGCTCTACCTGCCCAAGATGGTGTCGGGCGAGTGGACCGGCACGATGAACCTCACCGAGCCGCACGCGGGCTCGGACCTCGGCGTGCTCAAGACGCGGGCCGTGAAGCAGGCCGACGGCAGCTATTTGCTGTTCGGCACCAAGATCTTCATCACCTACGGCGACCACGAGATGACCGACAACATCGTGCACCTCGTCCTCGCCCGGCTGCCCGACGCACCGCCGGGGACGCGCGGCATCTCGCTGTTTCTCGTCCCGAAGTACCTCGTCAATAAGGACGGCTCGCTGGGCGCGCGCAACGACGTGATCTGCGCCGGCGTCGAGCACAAGCTCGGCATCCACGCGAGCCCCACCTGCGTGATGAAGTACGGCGAGAAGGACGGCGCGGTCGGCTATCTCGTCGGCGAGGAGAACCGCGGCCTCAACGTCATGTTCATCATGATGAACGCGGCGCGGCTGGCGGTCGGCACGCAGGGCGTGGCGGTGGCGGAGCGGGCGACCCAGCTGGCATTCGCCTACGCCAAGGAGCGGCGGCAGGGTCGCGCCGTCTCCTCCAAGGGCGACGGCATGGCGCCGATCATCGAGCACGCCGACATCAGACGCTCGCTGCTGACCATGAAGGCGCTCACCCAGGCCGCGCGCGCCATCTGCCTGGTGACGGCCAAGGAGACGGACATCGCGCGCCGGGCGAAGAACCCGGCAGAGCGGGTAGCCGCCGGCGCCCGCGTGGCGCTGCTCACTCCCGTCGCCAAGGCCTTCTCTACCGATATCGGCTGCGAGGTGGCCTCCATCGGCGTGCAGGTGCACGGCGGCATGGGCTTCATCGAGGAGACGGGCGCCGCGCAGATCTATCGCGACGCGCGCATCCTGCCGATCTACGAGGGCACCAACGGCATCCAGGCGATCGACCTCGTCACGCGCAAGCTGCCCCTCGAGGGCGGCAAGGTTGTCGAGGGCTACATCGTGGAACTCGGTGCGACGGTCGCCGAGGTGCGCGCTTCCAACCGGCCGGAGTTTGGCCGCATGGGCGAGCGGCTGGGTGAGGCCGTCGCCGCGCTGGCCGAAGCCAGCCGCTGGATGGGATCCGCACTGCGCACCAACCCGGACGCGGCGCTGGCTGGCGCTACGCCCTATCTGCGGCTTTTCGGCCTGGCCGCCGGCGGCGTCTACCTCGCCAAGGGTGCTCTAGCGGCGGCGCGCGCGGGTGCAGCCAACGGGCATGGCGCGGAGGCGGCGCCGGCTATCGCCATCGCCCGCTTCTTTGCCGAAGCCCTCGCCACCGCCGCACCGGGCCTGAAGGAAACCGTGGTCGCCGGCGCGGATGCCACGCTGGCGCTGACCCCGGGGGCGTTATCGGCATGAGGGCACGGTGACCCGGGCACCGGCAAGCTGTCCGAGAAACGGGAGAACGAGCCCGCAATCAGGCGCTAGAACAACGGTTTGGGTTGGAAGCGCAATTCCAGGGAGGATGTGCGTATGCTGCGCGGGATGATGATGGACCGGCCGCTGCTGGTCTCGAGCGTGATCGACTTCGCGGCCGAAGTCTATCCCGACGTGCAGGTGGTCTCCCAGACCGTCGAAGGTGGCATCCATCGCTACGGCTATGCCCAGTCGCGCGAGCGTATCGGCCGGCTGGCGAACGCACTCGTGGGGCTCGGCGTCAAACCCGGCGATCGGGTGGCCACGCTCGCCTGGAACGGCTACCGCCACTTCGAGCTCTACTACGCCATCGCAGGTATCGGCGCGGTCTGCCACACCATCAACCCGCGGCTTTTTCCCGAGCAGATCACCTACATCGCCAACCACGCCGAGGACACGGCCCTTTTCTTCGATGCGACCTTCCTGCCGCTGGTCGAGAAGCTGACACCTGCTCTCAAGACCATCAAGACTTACGTGCTGATGACGGACCGCGAGCACATGCCGGCCAACGGCAAAATGAGCGGCCTGCTCTGCTACGAGGGGCTGCTGGCCGAGATGTCCCCGGCCTTTACGTGGCCCGAGTTCGACGAGAATGCCGCCTGCGCGCTCTGCTACACCTCGGGCACCACCGGCGAGCCCAAGGGCGTGCTCTATTCCAACCGCTCGATGCTGCTGCACACCTTCTTCCTCATCGCCACGCGTCCCGACTTGTTCGCCTACAACCGCACGATCCTGCCGGTCGTCCCGCTCTTCCATGCCAATGCGTGGAGCTTGCCCTATGTCACCCCGCTCACCGGCTGTCCCATCATCCTGCCGGGCGCCAAACTCGACGGACCCACGCTCTACGACCTGATGGAGAGCGAAGGCGTCGAGGCCGGCTGGGGCGTGCCCACGGTGTGGCTCGGGCTGCTCGAGGAGTTCAAGAAGCGCGGGCGCAAGCCCAAGAAGCTCGCGCAGATCCTGAGCGGCGGCTCGGCCGTGCCGCAGGCCATGATCGACACCTTCACGCGCGACTACGACATCGAGGTGACGCACGGCTGGGGTATGACCGAGATGAGCCCGGTCGGCACGCTCACGCTCTTTCGCCCGGAGGAGCGCGCCAGGTCGCCGATGGAACGCGCTGCCCTTTCCGCCAGGCAGGGCCGGCGCATGTTCGGCGTCGATCTCAGGTACATTGACAGGGAGTATAGATAGTGGCCATAAGAACCTACGACATAGGCCTAAGGCGGCGTCCCCGCTCGCGGTCTCTGCCTGGAATGCTCGAGCACACGGTAATGCCGTACCAACTGGCGCTGCCGTTCATGAACGCTCTGGCGACCTATGCGCGCGTCAAGCATGGGGTCTCATCGCTGTTTGGGGTTCGACCTACCTACAACTGCCTACTCGGCGACGGGCTGTCCGTGAATGGACGCAAAGTTCGCGATGGGGCAGGAGGCTGGAAGGCTCTCGACGCTATATACAACTTCGAGCATCCGTCGGGCTCGTCCGTGTTTCTTAGAACAATGGACGCCTGGTGGATGAACATCCGAAACGCACAGGCGGTGCGCAATCGCCTTAAAATAGGCATCGATGAGCTGCTTCGCGCAGTGGAGCTACGTTCAAAAGAAACCGACGGGCCCGTGCGCATTCTCTCGCTTGCCGCGGGTGCTGCGCCGCTTGTCATCCAGACGGTCGTGCGAGCTCGCGCAATCGGCATCGAAGTACAGGTGTTGCTTGTCGATCTGGATTGCTCCGCTCTGGCATACGCTCGCAGCGAGGCACAGCGCAACGGCGTCGAAAACTCATCCTGATTACGTACGATGCTAAGCCACTTTTTTGG
>JRHI01002642.1_pt1 | contig 11968 bp, 13 predicted proteins | sample 215371 | NCBI WGS metagenome assembly JRHI01 (sample SAMN02929681, study PRJNA255918) | sediment metagenome | biome: cave system; feature: Ice Cave; material: Sediment; isolation source: sediment from deep within a dark volcanic ice cave with no known source of... ... | reverse complement strand
CGAGCGCTACGCCCTTGTGGGGGTGTTCATCCTCACGATGGTCTTCTTCACGCTGTGGTCGAAGACGTCGAAGCACTTCCTGACCACCAACAACGTCAAATTCGTCGTCGGCGACAAGGCGGTGGTGGGCATTCTGGCCATGGCCATCATCATCCCGCTGGTGTGCGGCGAGTTCGATTTCTCGGTGGGCTCGGTGGCCGGCCTCTCCCAGATCTTGTGCGCCGGCTTCATGGCCCGCCTCGGGGCGCCACTCGTGGTCGCCGTCGGTGTGGGCATCGGCGTTGGGCTCGTCGTCGGGCTGAGCAACGGCAACACCGTGGCGCGGATCGGCGTGAACTCCCTCATCGTCACCCTCGGGGTCTCGTCCGTCCTGCTCGGCATCATCAACTGGTACACGAAGGGCCAGTCGATCATCAACGGAATCTCCAAAGACCTGACCAAGGTCGGCAGCGGGGACTGGTTCGGAATCCCGCGCACGTTGTACTTCCTGATGGTCGTCGCCGCGTTGGTGTACTACCTGCTCGAGCACACGCCGTACGGCCGGTATCTGCACAGCATCGGTTCCAACCGGGAAGCGGCTCGGCTGGTCGGCCTCCCCGTGGAGCGGCTGGTGCTCATCGCCTTTGTTCTCTCGGGCGCGCTGGCCGGCGTGGCGGGCGTGCTGCTCGTCGCCCGCAACGGCGGTGGCAACCCGCAGGTGGGCAACGTCGGGGACACCCTCCAGGCCCTGTCGGCCGCCTTCCTGGGGGCCACCGCCATCAAGCCGGGCCGCTTCAACGTGCTCGGCACGATCGTGGCCATCTTCTTCCTGGCCTTCACCGTCACCGGGTTGTCCCTGGCGGGGGTGGCCGCTTGGATCAACGACGTCTTCAACGGCGCCGCCCTGTTCGTCGCCGTGCTCATCTCGACCGTGATCGGCCGTAAGCGGATCGGCGCCTAAGGGGAAAGGGTCGGGGGGCACCAGTCCAGAGGGTGTGGCCGGCCTGGCGACGCGCTCGTATGCTCGCGCGCAGTGCACGATCTGGAGGGCTCCGTCCTCCTGGAGCCGCTTGAACCGCAGGGGCTGCCGGTCCGCCGGGCGCCGACGACGAGGTGCCGCCACCGGCGGGCGTGGCCGCTGGGCGTCGCCGTTTTCGTCCTGCTCGCGGTGGTCTCGGCCGTCTCGGTGTCCACCCAGTTGCGGGCGGCGGAGTTCGACCATCTGGAGCGCCAGTGGATCCAGGTGCAACTACGCAGCCGGGCCCGGATCGACACGGAGACCGTCCTTCTCCGGGTCGTCGATCAGGCCCCCGACCAGACGGTCAACTCAGCGTTGATCGACACCTACGGCAACGAGATCAACTTCATCGTGCGACTCGACCGCCAGCTCAAGGACGAGTTGATCGTGGACCACGGCCTTCGCGTGTTGCGCGGCGCCATGCGCCTCGCGGTCGACCTCCATCTCCGCGAGCTGCAGGCCGTCGAGTCGTACTACTGGGCGCCCGGGCCTCCGAGCCAGCGCCCGCCGGAGGCGTCCCGGGCTTTCCTTGTGCAAAGCGCGGAAGTCAGCCGGCAACTCGCCGAGCAACGCCAGCGACTTGGACGGCCCTGAGTCCGTTAGGCATCCCGTTAGAAGGGCACCACCTGGGTGAGCAGGCCGGCACCCGGGGCCCGACCTGACACGGTCCGGCAGAACTCGACGGCGTCGAGCCCGCACGTCCCATTCCGGGCAGTCGGTCGGCCTGGTCCAGTCCTCGTCGCGCAGAGATCGCACGAGGTCGACAAGCGGTCATTTTCGACCGCGGCGAGGACGGCAGCCTCGGGCGCGCCCAGCGGGGGAACGTGCTCGACGAGCGTGGATGTGCTGGTCATTTGGAAGCCTTCTCTCTCGTCTGCTTCGAGACATGCCYGAAGAACATCTCCATGGCCTCGTCGATAAGCCGGGTCCAGCGATCACCGCCGGGGTCGTTGGAGATCTGTTGATCGGTGAGGCCGGTGCCGATGGCCGTCAGCAGGTCGAGTGCGGCCGGATCACTGAAGCCCATCTCGGCCAGTCGGGCGCGAGTCGCGTCCAGTCCTTCGACGAAGAGCGCATAGGACTCTGGTGAGGGTTCGAATCCGGGAATGGTCCGCTGAAAGAGCAACTGGTAGCGGACAGGGTTCTCGGTGCAGAACTCGACGAACGCGTGCACGCCGGCGCTGAGGTCGCGCACCGGGTCCCCGGTGACCACGAGATCCTTCTGTCGCTGGAGGAACTGGCAACAGCCCAGGGCGAACATGGCGTCGTAGATGGCGTGCTTCGACTCGAAGTACGAGTACAGCGACGGCGCCCGCATGCCCACCTTCCGAGCCAGGTCTCGCATGGACAGGCCGGCAAGGCCGTCGATGCGAACCAACTTCCACGCCGCCTCGAGGATCTCGGCCCTAGTGGCCTCATGCCGTTCGGCTCGCCTATCGCGCATCGGATCAACTAACATTGTTAGGAGTATCTATCGTCGTTCGCGGATGTCAAGTGGGAACCGGGCCCCGGCGCCCGGGACTACCGTCGCCCGGGTGGCCACCTTCCTGCTTCCTCCCGAACCGGTGGATTCCCTGGACGCCTATCTGGCCACCGATATCGGCGGCCTCGGCCTGGCCCAGGCCCAGAAGCTCGGACGGGACAAGACCATCGAGGTGGTCCGGGCCTCCGGACTGCGAGGCCGGGGCGGGGGCGGCTTTCCCACCGGCCGGAAGTGGCAGACGATCGCGAGCAGCACGGGCACGCACCGCTACCTGGTCTGCAACGGCGCAGAGGGCGAGCCCGGCACGTTCAAGGACCGGGCGCTGATCCGGGCGAACCCCTACCAGTTGGTTGAGGGCGTGATGATCGCCGCCCTCGCCGTCGGGGCTCGGGAGGCATTCATCGCCCTCAAAGCCCGGTTCCGACCGGAGATCGATCGGGTGACGCGGGCAGTCGAGGAGATGCAGGCGGCCGGAATCTGCCGCGACTGTCCGGTCACCATTGTCGAGGGTCCGGATGAGTATCTCTACGGCGAGGAGAAGGCGCTGCTCGAGGTCATCGAGGGCAACGCCCCACTACCGCGCCTCCTGCCGCCGTATGAGCACGGCCTGTTCGCCACCGCCCCCCAGATGGGTTGGCAGGCGACTCCTTTGGAGCCCGGGCATGTGGGTCTGCACCATTCCAACCCGACATTGGTGAACAACGTCGAGACGCTGTCGAACGTCCCCCACATTCTCACCAAGGGGCCGGAGTGGTTCCGATCGATGGGAACCGCCGAATCGCCCGGGACGCTCGTGTCCACCGTGGTCGGCGACGTGGTCGCGCCCGACGTCGGAGAGGTCGAGCTCGGCACCCGGCTCCGGACCGTCATCGACGTCGTGGGCAGCGGGGTTGGAGAAGGACGGACGATCAAGGCCGTTCTCTCCGGCGTGGCCAACCCGGTTATCACCGCCGACCGTCTCGATACACCGATGTCCTATGAGGACGTCGCCGCGGCTGGGAGCGCGATGGGCACGGGTGGGCTCATCGTCTTTGACGACACCGCCTGCATGGTCGAGGTCGCCCGGATGTTCTCCCGCTTTCTCTTCGTCGAATCCTGCGGCCAGTGCCAACCGTGCAAGCTCGGATCGGGGGAGATCACTACCCGCCTCGAGCGCATCGAGGCAGGCGTCGGTGAGGACCGCGACATCGAGGCCATCGGGTACTGGCTGGAGAAGGTCACGGACGGCAACCGTTGCTTTCTGGCCGTCGAGGAACGCCAAATGGTGGCCAGCATCCTCCGCGCCTTTCCCGACGAGTTCGCCCAGCACATCGAGGGCCGTCGATGCCCGCGACCGCGCCCGCTGCAGTTGGCCAAGATCGACGACCTGGGCGGAGGCCGCGTCGTCTATGACGAGCGCTACTACTTGAAGCAACCCGACTGGAGCTATCCGACTCCGCCCCCACCCGGATAGCGGTCGGGTCAGATCAGGTTGCCGACGAAGCGGCCCAGAATGAGTTGCACTGCTCACACACGCGTTCCGGAATCACGCCGGCGCGCATGAGCAGCCCGAACACTTTGCAGCCGAGGCAGTAGGCAAACACGGACTCGAGCGTGGCCGCTATGGCGAGCATCCCGAGCACCACGTAGGCGGCGCCGCGCTGGCCGAAACCGAGGGCGAGTACGGCCGCCGTCACGGAGAAGACGACGCCCATGCCCTGCGCAAAGCGCTTGGGCGGGCCAGGAACGAGCCTGGTCTCGAGCCCGAGCCTCGGAGTGATGATCCGGGTGACGACCTGGCCCAGAGGGCTGAGGGTCGGTCCGGTCAGGACCCGGGCGACGAAGCCATAGGCGAGCGGCACCGTCAGCCAGGAAAGGTCGAAGATGATCGTGGTCAACGCCAGGAGCAGAACCCCGCCCGCCACCAGTCGGGCCGACACCTCGTTGACCGGATCCGGGAACGAGAACAGGCGCTGGGCCCATCCGGGCGCTCTAAGCGTTTCCACGTTCCGAGGGTAGGAGCCGAATCCCGACTCGTCAAGTCGGGATTCAAGCCAGCTTCAGCGCCTCGGCCGTCGCCGTGAGGGCCCGAAGGTGGTCGTCGACGGACGCCAGGCCGGCCCGCATCGTGTTGATCGACACGTGCGTGGCGCCGGCATTCCGCCACCGCCCGACGTGTTCGACCACCTTGTCGACGCCGCCTTCGCCCCAGCTCACCCGGCCCTCCATGCCCAGCCCGTCGATGTCCCGTCCCGCTTCCTCGGCCGCCTGTTGGACGACGGCCTTGGCCTCGTCGAGTCTTGGACCGGGCGGCACCTGCGGGAACCAGCCGTCGGCGAGTCGGCCGGCGCGGCGGTAGGCCGGAACCGACTGCGCGCCAATCCACACCGGGATCGGTCGCTGCACGGGCAGTGGCGCGATACCGGCGCCGGTGACTCGCTCGTAGACGCCCTCGAAGGTGACGGTGGACTCGGTCCACAGCCGGCGGAGAAGCACGATCTGCTCCTCCATGCGCCGCCCTCGATCGGAGAATTCCTTGCCAAGCGCCTCGTATTCGACAGCGTTCCATCCAAGGCCGACGCCCAGGCGGAATCGGCCGCCGGTGAGCAGGTCCACTTCGGCTGCCTGCTTGGCCACCAGCGCGGTCTGGCGCTGCGGCAGGATGATGATCCCGGTGACCAGCTCGAGCGAACTGGCCGCGGCCAGATAGCCGAAGAGGACGAAGGGCTCGTGGAACGTGGTGTCCACGTCATATGGGCCCTTCCATCCTTCATGAATGGCGGGATCGGCGCCCAGCACGTGGTCATAGACCAAGAGATGGGTGAACCCCAGCGCCTCGACCGTCTAGGCATACGTGCGTACCCCGCCGGCGTCGGCGCCAATCTCGGTCTGTGGAAAGACGACTCCTATCCGCATGGCTCCGGGTCTAGCGCAGTGCCGTGTACTACGTATCGGACCCTGGTCCCTCGTTCTCGATGATCGACACGCACAGCTCGACGCACTCGTCGCAGATGTACACGCCGGGTCCGGCGATGAGCTTTTTGATCTGCCGCTCGCCCTTGCCGCAGAAGGAGCACTCGCCTCGGCCTACCCTCGTCCCCTTCCGTCGGCGCCGGCCACGGTGGGCGCGGCCCGCCCATGTTCCGCCGGCGACGCGACCGAGCTCCCGCTTGATATTGGCGAACTCGACGCCGAAGTCATCGAGTAATCGTCGAGCGCCGCCAGAGGGGTCGCCACCTAGAGCAACGAGCAGATGCTCCGTGCCGACCGCGGAATGACCGAGGCTTCCCGCGCACGCGGTCGCTGATGCCAGAGCGACACTCGCCGCCTGGGACAGCGGTGGGGACACGGACCCCGGCAACGACGCGGCAGTCGGGGCGGGCAAGGCGGCCCGAACCTGGTCAAGTGACAATCCGAGCGCGACCAGGACCTGGCCGGCGACGGATGTCGGCTCGTGCAGGAGGCCAGCGAGGAGGTGCTCGGTACCGGTGGATTCGCAGCCGGCGGCCGCCGCTTCATCGACGGCGTGGCGCACCGCCGAACGCAGCGGGGGCACGAAGTTGTCCCACTCTCCGTCGCGGTCCGACGGCGGTGTGTCCGGCCGGTCCCAGCGCTTCTGAGCCGCTTGCTTTGATACCCCCAGACGTTCGCCGATCGCCGCCCAGGAATGACCCGCATGACGAGACGTGGCCACGAAGTGCTCGACCAGACGATCTCCTCTCTTCGCCAGCTCCTCGGCCAGCACGAGGGCCTCGGCGAGACATTCGAGTTCTCCCGCGTGTGCGCTCTGCTCCTTCACCAGATCGATCAGGGCTTCCAGTGATGGCAGTGCGGCCGCCATCCGACAACCTTAAGTTGTCGTAGGGCCATCGTCAACCTCAGGTTGTCGCCGAAACCTCCCTCGCATGGTGCGCCGGTGGACGGAGTAGACCGGACATGTGGCGACGGCAGCCGGCGTGCTTCGGGACCAGTGGATGGCATCGAGCGAGGCGCTTCTCCGCATCGTGTCGGCTCTGACCGATGTGGAGTTCTTCTGGCAGCCCTGCCCGGGTTGCTGGACCGTCCATGCCGATGCCTCCCGTCCCGGGGCGTGGATCATCGACTACCCGGACATCCCTCCCGACCCACCGCCCCTGACCACGATCGCCTGGCGTCTCCTCCACATCACCCACGGCAATTGGATCTACTGGGAACACGCCTTTGGGCCCCGCCGTCGCAACTTCTCCGACCTCGAGATCATGGGGTCCGCCCAGCGGGCCGTCGCGGATCTCGCCGCCAGCCAGCAGCCGGTCGCCGACGCACTCGCCGGGATGGACGACAGGATGCTGGACGAGCTCCACCCGACGCCTCTGGGGGAACCGCGGCCGGCGCGCGAGCTGTTCACGATCTTGCTCAACGAGCAGGTCCACCACGGCGCAGAGATCAGCCTGCTGCGCGAGCTCTTTCGCCTGCGTTCGGGTCTCGGCGCCGGCCTCGGCGGTGGCTAAACCGGCTCTTCGACCGATTGTGCCAGGGGACAAATCACCTTCTGGCGCCCCTGGCGGAGTCCGGCCCGCCACAGGTGTCAGACGCCACTGCGGGTGACAGAAGACGAAATGGACGATTTATCGAGGTGGTGCATGCAGATGGCTCCGACCTTCCCGTTCCCGAATGGCCGGTACAGGGCCGCGCTTTCGTTCACCATGCTCCATCACGCGCCCTCTGCGGCTGAGCAGGACCGCTTGCTGGCGGAGCTGGCGCGGGTGCTGCGCCCCGGAGGCGTTTTGGCCGGCGTGGACAGCCTGGAGACGCCGGAACTCCGGGAACTGCACGTCGGCGACATGTACGTGCCGATCGATCCTGAGGGACCGCCCGACCGGCTCTCTACGGCCGGCCTCACCGATGTCCGGGTGGAAGTCAACCCTTACGGGTTGCGGTCCTGGGTCACCGCGTCCTCAGCCCCGCTCCCGTCCGCGCATCAGCGGACGGCGTCGTCGGGAAGCTTGAGGTCGAGCCAGTCGAGGTGAGTTTGGCTGAGATCGAGATTTACGGCGTCGAGCGAGGTTCGTAGCTCTTCGAGGTTGTGCGGGCCAATGATCGGAAAAATGGCCAGCGGCTGACGCAAGACCCAGGCCAGCGCAACGGTGGCGGGGCCACAGTCCAAAAGGGCCCCGAGTCGTCGGGTGCGGTCGCGGCGGGCGAAGTTGTCGGGGTCGTGCCACGCGTGCCTCATACGCGGGAGGGTGACGCCGGCGAAGAAGCCGGCGGCCTGGCTCGACCACGCGACGACCGGCATCCCGGTCTGCTCGAGCCAATCCCGCCAGGCGGGTCCGGACGCAGCGACGCAGCCGGGGACGGTAGGGCTGATCATCCTGGCCAGGCTGAACTGGTTGCTCAGCGCGGTGAAGCCGACCAGGCGGTGTGCGTTGGCGTAGCGGTTGGCTTCGTCGATACGCGCCATGGTCCAGTTGGAACCACCGAAGGCCTGGATCCGACCGGCGCGGTGGTGTTCGTTGAGTACGTCGACGAACTCGCCGGCGGGGACGGCCAGGTTGTCTCGGTGGAGAAAGTAAAGGTCGGCGTAGTCGGTGCGCAGGTCGTCGAGGCTCTTCAGGAGTTCGCGGGTGAGGCTCTCGGGATCGCAATGAGGCGTGTGCGCCCCCTTGGCCACGACGACGGTGTTCGGGCGGACGCGGCGTGACTCCATCCAGTGGCCGAGCGCTCGGTCTGACTCGCCTCTCCCATACCGGCGGGCGGAATCGAAGGTGTTGCCGCCGCGCTCGAAGAACTCGTCAAACACCGACATGGCGGTGGGCCAGCTTGGGTCGCCATGGGCCAGCATGGTGCCCAGCACCAGGCGCGACACCGGACGACCGACACCGGCGATCGCACCATCCGGAATCGGTTGGCCCCGGACCGCGAGAGGGCGGCCGTGGATCGGCGTGCCGAGCGCGGCTGGCCGCTCGGCGTCGTAGATCATGCCGACGGCGAGTCGCCACCGGTCGAGAGCGACCATGTTGCCGAGGCTGTCTGCCCAAGGGACGGTGGAAGACTCGCTTGCGCGGCGATGAATGCAGGCCGCCACCTCGTCCGCCTCGATGGCGTAGAGGCCGCGGTCAGTCTCGACGCTGACCGTCGCAGGTGGGGCACCGGCGCGGCGCACCACGATCCCGTGGGCCCGTGCTCCGTCGAGACCCGGCAGCCACGGTGCGGACACGTCGATGCTTCCCTCGGAGCCGTGAAGGCGCAGCACCGGTGGCTGGTCGACCTGGATGCCGCACGCGAGATGAGCGACGATGTTACCCGGAAAGAGAAGCGACGCCACCGCCCACTCGTCGACACCCGAGCGGTCGCCAATGTGGGCGGTCCCGGTCACCTCGATCGGCTCGGTTGCCGATGGCATTCCGGTCGCAACGCCCGCCACCAGGCGGGCCGCCGACATGCAATAGCAACCGACGTCGAGAATCCCTCCGCCTCCGAGCCGGTTGCTGAGGAGCCGGCCGTCGGGGTCGTCGGATCCATGAAAGCTGTGGACCGCCTCGATGACGCGGAGCTCGCCGATCGCGCCATCTCGCAGCAGTTCCGTCAGCCTCAGGGTCTGCGGGTGGCAGCGGTACATGAACGCTTCCATCAGGAAGACGCCGTGCGACCGGGCCGCCTCGATCACGGCTTCGGCATCGGCGTGATGAAGAGTGAGCGGCTTCTCGCAAAGTATGTGCTTGCCGGCCTCGGCGGCACGGACGGCCCATTGCGCGTGCTCCGGGTGCGGTGTAGCGATGTAGACGACATCGACCTCGACGTCCTCGATGAGAGCCTGATAGTCCTCGTAGCTCCGCTCGATGTTGAAGTCGCGAGCAAATGCGTCGGCACGGGCGGCAGTCCGGCTGCCCACGGACACGAGTCGACCGGAGCTGGCTTCCCGTAGCTCTGCGGCGAAGCGGCGAGCGATGGCTCCCGTCCCGATGATTCCCCACCGCAGCTCACTCCCCATCAGCGGTGGACCGTACTCCAGCGCGGCGGTGAGTAGGGTCGGTAACCGACGATCGGGGGAGGCATGAATGAGGGAGGCATGGACAACGACTGGGCCCGGCCGGTGGTGCATTGGGAGATCGAGGCCCTCGACCCGGATCGGATGCGGACTTTTTACGGAGAGCTATTCAACTGGAAGGTCGGTGACGGCCCGATCATGCAGATCCCGGCTGGCATCGGTGGACCCGAGCCAGGGCCCGGCGGCCACATTCGCGGTGGCGGCCGCAGTGGAGTGACGCTCTACGTCCAGGTGCGTGATCTGAGGCAGTCGCTCATCAAGGCCGCCGACCTGGGCGCGACCGTCGTCATCGAGCCGTTCGATCTACCGGCGGGACCGACCCTCGCGGCCATCACCGATCCCGAGGGCAACCCCCTCATGCTGGTCCAGCAATGATTGTTGGCTAGAGCCGGACTGCTCAGTCCAACGTCGTGTACCGATTCGTCCGCAGGGTGGAGCCGTTCACCAACGCGGTAAATGTCGAGGTGGCGGGATCGCTCTCGGACCGTGGTATCGATGCATCCGCGTCGCTCTCGGAATTCCATAGAACGACGACAAGCCATTCGCCGGCGCGCCCACGCGCCGTCGTGCGCCTCATGAAGCCTGGCTGGTACGGGAGGAACTCGATCTGAACTCGCCTGTCCGCATCGAGGAACGCGGCTTCATCGGTGCCAGCCGCCAGGTGGAACGTCGCGGTCTCGATCATCATGCGCAGCTCCTCGGGGCCCGAGTGGTAGTGCCCGCGCCGAGACTAACTTGACGGTGTGAGCCGCTGAGCCAGGGAGCTGAAGTTGCCGGTCCCGCTTCCACCAAAAGACGCCACCAACCTTGATCCGCCCGATGCTGCTGAGGTGTCGATGGTGAGCCGAGGAGTACTGGCCGCCACTCAGCCGGAGGAGGGCCTCAGCCACGTGCAGCGCATGCTGACCGAAGCGCTGTTCTCGGCCATGACGGGTCACCCAGCCACCCTCGATCTTCCGCCTTTCACGCCGGCCGAGTTGGCGGAGGCGCTCGCCGCCCGCGATGAGGCGTATCGCACCCGGATCGTGCAGATCATGGTGCTTGTGGCGCTGGTCCTACGGCCCCTTCCGGTCGAGGTCGCCGGCCGGGTTGCCGCCTTCGCCCGAGAGTTGTCCGTCGACGATGGCATGCTCGAGGTCGCACACGATTGGGTGCACGTCCTCGCCGACTACGGCACGACGGTCGAATCCGAGCTGGAGGTGTTCGCATTCATTGCGCGCGCCAACGACGAGATGCATGCCTTCTCGCTGCTGGCTATGGTCGTGTCGCTATTCGAGACCGGATACCTGCGTACGGGTGCCGGACTGTTCCAGTCGGATACAGGCCACTTGAGCCGGGAGGGCATGGCCGTTCGGGTGGCGGACGCGATGTTCCGCGGTGCGAGCTGCCTCGGCAGCACCGACTTCCTGAAAGAAACCGACTGGTTCGAGATCGCCGATCTTTCCGTCGACGCCGCTCGTGCCCGTTTTGGCGTCGTCGCCAAGGCGGCCGCGGCCGTCGCAGCGGGATCCGTTGGACCGTGGGAGCCCGGGGGTATCAGCCCGTTCCAGGAGCGAACCGGCCGAGAGCTGGCCGCCGGCAGCGGCCTTCCGTACGACGGGTTCGGCGCTTCGTCCGCAGTCGACATCGCGTCGCGCCGCGGTTCTCGAAAGGCCGACTAGGCAGAGTCGCGGCCCGCAGTCAGATACGCGGTCGCGGGATGTCGCGAGCCCCTCGGCAAGCGGAGGATGTACACGAACGCAGAACCGCCCGGCTTCCGCAATAGGTCGTCCGAACGATTCTGCCCTCAAGGCTCGGCTCTGCTGTCCGATGTAATTCCTGACCAATGTGGTTGATCACCTGGCTCCAGCCGGTCTCAGAAGCGCCTGTCGACTGCAGCCCATCGACTCGATGCCCACGTAGGACACCGCCATAGGAAGCCCGGCCGACTCCGAGTGCTTGCACAATTCGCCGAAGTGCCGGCCGGACCCGCGAACGAAACCAGAGGAAAGCTGTGAAATCGAACGTTCGAGCACGATTTGTTATGGCTGCGGCCATCGGGACGGGGCTCATCCTGTCGACGGGCGGCGCCGTGCAAGCGGTGTCTCGCCGCCATCATCCGCCGCCCCCGGCCCCTGCTCCCGGCCCGACCCCGGCCCCGACCCCGGCTCCGGGTGGAGGCACGCTTAAGCCGGCACTGGGTGGGCTCATCGATATTTCCGGCAATACGCCCAGCTCGTATCAGACCGTCGTTAACAACCAGACCTTGAAGGTCACCTGGGCTCAACTGGAGCCGACGCAGGGCACCCTCGACACGTCGGCGATCGACGCCCGACTGGCCAAGGTGCGGCCCTCAGGCACTCACCTACTGCTTCGCATCCTGGCCGGCTCGAGTGCCCCCAACTGGGCCAAGAACATCGGCGGCACGCCCTTCAACATGCTCGACCCCAACGGTGGTGTTGACCGACATCCAGCTCCGGGACGGCGGCGACACGCTCATCCA
>JRHI01002641.1_pt1 | contig 11970 bp, 9 predicted proteins | sample 215371 | NCBI WGS metagenome assembly JRHI01 (sample SAMN02929681, study PRJNA255918) | sediment metagenome | biome: cave system; feature: Ice Cave; material: Sediment; isolation source: sediment from deep within a dark volcanic ice cave with no known source of... ... | reverse complement strand
TGGCCTACAGTCCAGTTGTTTAATGCCGTAAGCCACTGCTAACTTGAACTCTACGGGCAGCGCCATTGTTATCTGGCGCGAAAGAGGGATCGTGAAAGTCTTAAATCAGATCACAAGAAATTCTAGCTTTTTAAATATTGGCTGCATATTTTCAGTCACTCTGGCGGCGCTCATCCTAAGCGGAGTTTTGGCCATCAGCGCGCGCGCTCAAGCAAGCGACATATATATAACTCCCGATGGGGGTGGAAATGGTGTTTGCACCAGTAACACGCATCCCCCCAGCTGGTTCAATAATTCCGGCAACTGGGGCAACGGAGGCGCGCAGATCGGTCCTGGCACCATTGTGCATCTCTGCGGAACGATTACCGTCGAACTCAAGCCTCAGGGCAATGGGACCCCCGGCCATCCTTGGATATTGAAGTATGAACCCGGAGCCGCATCGGTGTCACCGACAAGTTGGCGGCAAGCCTTCTACTCTGGCGGGCACAGCTTCTGGGTGATTGATGGCGGCGTACCTTGCGGCTGGGATCCGGTCACACAAGCACGCGAAGGTGTTTGTAATGGAGTCATCAAGAATAGTTCCAACGTAAACAATAGCAGCATTGCTATTGAAGTTTCTGGCGCACACGATTATGAGATCAAAAACCTTGAAATCGGCCCGCTATGGACCAAAGTTGCTCAAGATCACGTAAATCCAGAAGCCACGCTTGGCGGATGTGTGTACGCGAATGGCGCTGGGGCCAACGGTAAAATCGACCACAGCTACTTCCACGATGTAGGCTGGTGCGTAAATTTCGAGAACACCCCGGCTGTGTTCAACTTTGTTGGCGACCACATGTACATGGAGCATATGAGCCATTTCTGGCAATGGGGTGGGTGCGCAGCAGGCGGCTCCAGCGGTTATATCGTAACCAACTCCCGAATGCACGACCCGTCGAACTGGGATGAAACTCCTGATGCTGGTTATCACCACGATGGCATCCAAGTTGACCCATTACCGGCGGGAAACTCCTGCACAGACCTGGACATGCACAACAATACTTTTGACGGCGATTGGGGTGTCAGAAATACTTCACCAATCTTTCTAGAACAGCACACCAACGAAAATATCTCGCGCGTCAAGCTGTACAACAATAATTTTTCATCTGCGAATGGTCACATTTTCAATAACGGGGCAATGAACGTCGTGATGTTCGATGATGGCCAGGTCTATAACAACACTATCGTCTGCCCTGGTGCTGGAATCGGGCTGCAAATATCTGGCACCAATCTAAAGCTGCGAAACAATGTGATTTCCGGCTGCAATACCTTCATTTGGGCCAACTTTGTCTCCGCCACGTCGTGGCTTGCCGACGATCATAACGTCTTTGGCGACCTCTCCAGCGTTGGTGGGAATCCTGCATTTATCTACAATAACGCTGGTGTATGTTGTTCTGGATCACTTGCGCAGCAACTAGCCCAGTGGGATAGCAATACCGGTGGAAGCGCCTCAGTAGGTGTTGCAAGTATCTCATTAAACGCTACTGGCCAGCCACAAGCAGGCTCACCAGCTATCAATGCTGGCGTGAATCTTATTTCTCTCGGCATCGCAGCGTTAAACTCAGACAAAAACGGCAATGCCAGGCCAGCTAGCGACCCATGGACCGCGGGTGCGTTCTCATCATCAGGCTCGTTCGCATCTGCGCCGACTCCGCCAACAGGTCTAACCGCTATAGTCACTCCATAACAGCGGATACCAACTCTCCGAACGTCCGTGCGTTGTTTGCGCATGGACAAATCCGCGAACTTATTCAGCAGGCGCTACCATGTGCCGGGCACAATAGTACCTGTATCTTCTAACCAGCATGCAAACCACAAAAGAACACGGACCCGATCTTTCTGTCCCATACGGCAATCTTGCGGTTTCAATAGGTAGGAGCACGATTTTTGGGATTGTTTCCAAATTCGCTCAGATAAGTACGCGGCTGTTTACGATTCCCATTGTTGTCAGCCATCTTGGACTGGCGGGCTATGGAATCTGGTCAATCATCATGACCACGTCCGCCTACATGCGATTCGGAAGCGTAGGAATAAAATCAGCCTTTCAGAAATATGTTGCGGATGCGACTGGCAATGGGGATTTTCAAACCGCTTCTCGGCTACTTAGTACAGGTACCGCCGTGATGGCGATCCTTTCAATGGCCGGGCTCATTCCGAGCGCGTTACTCTCCCACAAACTTGCCGTAGCTGCTGGTGTTCCCCCTGAATTCCTAAGTTCGGCAACCTCCTCTATTACAGTTTTAGCTTTCATCATGATGTTGTCCAACGTGGGGGCGGTGTACGAAGCCATAGTTATGGGGGGCCACCGGATAGACCTGGTGAGAAAGTTTTCCACTATTACTACTATTGCCGAAGCCGTGGCGATTATTATTCTTCTTCATTTCGGATATGGACTCTTCGCGATGGCTTCAGTGATGGCAATCTCTGAGCTCTGTTACCTCGGATGCTGTTACGTGGCGTCCAAGAAGATCGTGCCTGAAATTGAGTTGCGATATAAATACATTACGAAATCTGTTTTGCGCGAACTAGTTCGATTCGCCGGAAGCTATCAACTCGTTAATATTCTGGAAGTTTTGTATGGTGCGATCCTTCCGATCACGGTGCTTCGTAATTTTGGTGCTACAGTATCTGGCGCTCTAGCGATCGCCGGAAGACTCGTTGTTACGGCGGCGATGTTGCCCGATTCCTTTCTCCATCCAATTCTTTCAGGTGGCAGTATGTTATATGCGTCAGGTTCCACTGAAGGTATGCGCCAGCTTATACGCAAGTCATACAAAATGGCATTAGGGTTGTCACTGTTCCCTCTCGTATTTCTTTCCGTATTTGGCAGTTCTGTGGTGTATACGTGGACCGGCCAGGTTGATCCATCATTCCAACCTATGTTGGTGCTTATGTCGGTAAATTCATTTTTTGGAATCTTCTCTATTCTCGGCTTGGTGTTGTACCGAGTTTCCGGGCACGCAATTCTGGATAATGTAAGGCAATTACTGCGCATTTTTGCGCTTTTGATAATCGCATTATTTGCGAGTAAGTTGGGTTTGTATGGGGTATTGATAGGTTGGTCTACAACCGAAATGATCGGTATGCTATTTATGATTTTTGCTCTGATGCGGACTTTCCCGGCGTTTCATATACGTGATTTGCTTCCTGACACTCTCAGAGTCACTGCGGCGACAGCGATAATGTTAGCTGCAGGCGGAGTTTTTGCGAGCTTCCCTTCGCCAGCGATTCACAATTCTCGCACCCTGGCATTATTTCAACTCGGGAAGGTTACCGCTGGGTGCTTACTGGCTGCATGGCCTGCCCTGCTAATAACGAAGGCAATCACTCGAGCGGAAGGAACGGCCATTATCAAAGTACTGGTCCCGCGTCGATTTCGTCCTGACTACGTTGTTGCCCACGAATGAGGCATCGAATGAACACCACTCCAATTCCTGCTGAAGATCCTTTGACGATAGTTACAAGGGTCATAACAAAGTTACACACCGCATGGCTCAAGCACACCTATCCTTTCATTTCTTTTGGGAGGCTAACTTCAATTCACTATAGCTGCGATATTCGACGACCGATGGCAAAAAACATCAGTATTGGGGATAACGTTTTTTTGGGACCAGATATTTGGCTCAATGTGACTTTAGACTGGCCGGATTCGGCACCAAGAATCATCTTGGAGAGCGGATGCAAAATTGGAAGAAGGTCAACCATTTCTGCCAGAAACTACATTCGACTGGAGGCTGATGTCCTGCTCGCTCCATCCGTGCTCATCATGGACCACAACCATGAATACGCAAATCCGAACACACCAATACACGCGCAGGGGAACACCGAAGGCGGAAGGATCACCATTGGTCGAAATTGCTGGTTAGGGCAAGGTTCCGTGATTTTTTGCGGGCACGGCCATCTAGAGTTGGGTCACAATTGCATCGTCGGCGCCAATGCGGTTGTAACCAAAAGCTTCCCTCCCTGCAGCGTGATTGCAGGAAGCCCTGCGAAGATTGTGAAAGCATACGATGAATCTTCGGACCAGTGGGTTCGGTCATCGAAGGCCTTAAGTCCAACGCTTCGCTAGTAATCGCCGAAATCAATATGGCTCAAGGACCTCAATATGCCTCAAGGACAAGCTAGCGCCTGTCTCGTTTGCGGCCATGTGGAAACAGCATTCTGGATGGCTGGTGTTGACCGGTTTAACGCTGGACAAGATATTTACCGACTCGTGCGCTGCCCTAATTGCACATATGTATGGTTACAGAATCCACCTGCCCCTGAGGAAATGTACAAACACTATGGACCCAAGTATGACCGGACCATTGCGAGTGCGGGAGAAAATTCCACCCGTTGGATTGACAGACGCAAGACAATCAACAATTACACGTCTGGCGGAGTGCTTCTAGATCTCGGTTGTAGTTCTGGAGCGTTTCTAGAAACATTAAAGGGCCAGACATGGCGCTTGTTCGGTATTGAGATGTCCGAGAGTGCGGCAAAACTAGCGTCAGATAGAAGCGGCGCTGAAGTGTTCGTAGGGGATATTTTGGACGCGCCTTTTGCGCCCAACAGCTTCGATGTTATCACGTGCTTCGATGTGCTTGAGCATGTCTATGAACCGCGACGAGTCTTGCAGAAGGTACGCCAATGGCTTAAACCTGGCGGGATTTTCTATTTCCTTGTACCAAACATTGAATGTGGGGAAGCCCGATTATTTAGATCCTACTGGTACGGCCTGGAATTGCCACGGCACCTTTCGCATTTTTCCCCCCGATGCCTGAAGTATCTGGCCGATTCAGTTGGACTGAACATAGTTTCCTTGCAGACGCATCGAAATTCTGCTTTAGAAAATAGCCTCCACTATATTGGCGATACCGTTCTTTCGCGGATTGGAATCTCTCAACCGGCACTCGCGGATGCGAGACCGCCAGGTATTCCCTGGAAAATCACGCGCAGAGCATTACGTTGGACTGTTTTCCTAGCCTTTTATCATTTGACAAGCGCCATGGGACCTGGCGAGAGCATTCACGCAGTTTTTCAGGCTCCGGCTAATACCTAGCCAGCGGCGCACTCGGGGACGAAGCGAATTCATCGAAGTATGCGCGAAATTATGGCTTTCGTGATTAGGTAAACTATGGACTTTGCAGCATACGGCGGGGGTGGCAAAACGTCGGTAATGCATCCGGCGGTATTGATCGCGATGATCATCGCGATCATCTTAATTCTTATCCTTCCGCGCAAATGGGTGGTCGTTCCTCTACTAGTTATGACTTTTTTGTCTCCTTGGTCACAGCAGATCTATGTTCTGGGTGTCCATCTTTTTGTTCCTCGCCTTTTAATTCTAGTCGGACTTGCTCGCGTGATTTTCACCAATCCGAATTCGCCGCAGAGCAGATTTGCGGGCGGCATAACCACTGTCGATACTATTTTCACGTTGTGGGTTATCTTCCGTGCTGCTGCTTTCATTATCATTTTTCAAGGCGATTCGGGCGCCATTATCTATCAAGGCGGGTTCATTTGGGACGTCCTGGGCGGATATATCCTTCTCAGAATACTGATTCAAAATGAGGAAGATATAGCTCGAGTCGTGAAAGTTTTTGCGGTGGTTGCATTTGTTTGTGGCTTGACCATGCTCAATGAAAAGCTTCGCAATCAAAACGTTTTTGGCTATTTAGGTAGTTTGAATATCGTCCCGGATAGTCGCGAGGGCACTATACGCGCGCAGGGCCCATTTGCCCATCCAATTTTGGCCGGAGTTTTCAGCGCTACCTTGGTACCGCTTTTTTGGTGGCTATGGCAAAGTGGGAAGTCCAAGGTTTTTGGACTGTTCGGCTTTATCGGATCTACTTTAATGATGGTCACGTGCTCTTCGAGCACTCCGCTCTTCGCGTATTTAGCCGTCTTCGTCGGACTAGCATTTTGGCCTCTGCGCAACAGGATGCGGATCCTCCGATGGGGGACAGTGCTGGCCTTAATAGCGTTGCACATGGTGATGAAGGCTCCGGTTTGGATGCTCATAGGTCGCGTGGACTTGATTGCGGGTAATTCGGGCTACCATCGTGCCGAATTAATTGACCAATGCATTCGGCACTTCGGCGACTGGTGGCTTATAGGAACAACCGCGTCGGGGACCTGGGGTTTCGACATGTGGGACCTAAGCAACCAGTTTGTCGCTGAAGCCGAGACCGGCGGCTTGATCACCTTTATATGTTTCGTCCTAGTCATCTCGCGCAGCTTCTCGCGTATCGGTAACGCGAGGAAAATATTCGAGGAGCAGAAGCAATCAAAGCAGGAATGGTTCATGTGGTTTTTAGGAATCACGCTTTTCACACATATCGTCAGCTACTTCGGAATAAGTTATTTCGATAACGTTAAAATTTACTGGTGCGCTTTCCTCGCGATAGTGGCGGCTGCTACTGCCCCAATTCTCGCCACTCAAAAGGTTAAAGAAGAGCTACCCGACGATTCGTCCGTCAGTGCAATAGCGCTTTACCGCCTGCCGTCCGGTCATTCTCGCCAAGGCAGGTAGCTACCCAAAAAAGTTTGTAATCATTTGAAAGGCCCTTGCGCGATGAAATCTTCGAACCCGGAACTTGCACGTCCTTTGTGCATTCCGCAATCTGGCAGCGAATCTACCATCACTGCCCGTACCAAAAGGTACGTAATCATTACTCCCGTGCGGGATGAAGAGGTTTACGTTGCGAAAACAATCGAGAGTGTTTTGGCGCAGTCTATTCGGCCGACAGAATGGATTATCGTCGATGATGGATCAACGGACAGGACCGGCCAGATCATTGATGAATATTCATCCAAGTATCCGTGGATTCGCACGATTCACCGTAGCAATCGTGGTTTTCGGAAAGCCGGGGGAGGCGTTGTAGATGCCTTTAATGATGGTTATCGCCTGCTGTCCTCGAATGACTGGGAGTACATCGTTAAATTAGACGGGGATCTATCCTTCGAGCCAAATTATTTTGAAAAATGTTTCGCCTATTTCGATTCCGAACCTCGTCTGGGTGTCGGTGGCGGCGTTATGTGTTATATCCAGGGCGGGCAAAAATCGTTCGAATCCAATCCAACGTTTCACGTGCGCGGCGCGACCAAAATTTATAAACGTAAATGTTGGGATGCCATTGGCGGGTTCTGGCCCGCGCCCGGCTGGGACACCATGGATGAAGTAAAAGCCAGCATGCTGGGATGGACGACCCGAAGCTTCCGAGATTTACATCTGCTGCATCACCGGTACACCGGGGCAGCTGACGGTACGTGGACCAATTTAGTCAAAAACGGGCGAGCCAATTATATATGCGGTTATCATCCTCTATTTATGTTGGTGAAGTGCATTCGCAGGCTTGGGTACAAGCCGCACTTTGTCGGGCCAGCCGCGCTACTCTACGGGTTCGTCACCGGCTATTTGCAACGAATACCGCAAGTGGACGACCGGGAAACAATTAAATATCTTCGCAAGCAACAATTGGCTCGTCTATCGGGCCGGGACAGCATTTGGAAGTAAGCACTTATAGTCCTGTGTCACTCCCATCCTGGCAAATGAAATTATCCATCATCATTGTCAATTGGAATTCGCTTGACTACCTGCGGAAGTGTTTGACAACCCTGTATGAACATCTTGGCAGCTTTCCTTTTGAAGTAATCGTTGTAGATAATGCCTCATTCGAGCTTGGTATCGAAGCTTTGAATATCGATTTCCCGGACGTGATCGTTCTTAAAAGCGCTGTCAACCTAGGCTTTGCGGGCGCCAACAATCTGGGATTCGCGAGGTCCCGTGGCGAATATGTTCTGTTTTTGAATCCGGATACGGAAATTGTCGACAATGCAGTTGAGACCATGCTGCAGCAGTCGCTTGCAGTCGCTGATGCCGGTGTGATTGGCTGCAAATTACTGAACTCCGATTTATCGGTGCAAACTAGTTGCATTCAAACGTTTCCGACTATCCCCAACCAGCTGCTCGATTACGAATATCTGCGTTTACGTTGGCCATCATGTTCTTTCTGGAACATCGGAGCGCTTTTTTCTGACAGCCCTAAACCCGTATCGGTCGAAGTAATCTCCGGAGCTTGCATGCTCATGAAACGCGAGGTTTTTGAACGCGCGAGGATGTTTACCGAAGATTACTTCATGTATGCGGAAGATCTGGACCTCTGTTACAAAGTGAGATCTTTGGGGCTTCGTAATTATTATGTAGGAAAAGCCCAGGTAATTCATCATGGCAGTCAAAGCAGCAATCGAGTGAATGTTAGCAATTGGTCGGTCATCATGAGGTTCAAGGCGGTACACAGATTCTGTGTCAAGCGACAAGGGTCGCTGTACGGCTCCATTTTTCGCACCGCAATGGGAGCCGCGGCGCTCTTCAGGGTTGTTCTTTTGTCGCTTGCGAGAGTTTTTGCCTCCAACGATTTAAGAAAACAAACGATTAAACAATCTACTTCTAAGTGGCTGGCTGTGCTGAAATGGTCATACGGCATGGACGGAACGCTCTTGAAAGCATCAACCCCGCGGTAAGTTGTGAGGACCCTATGTGCGGCATTTGTGGGAAATTAAATTTTAACGGCGGCGAAAAAGCTTCGCAATCGCTGCTGAAAGCAATGGCGGACTCCATCGCTCATCGCGGTCCTGATGACGATGGATACTATTTCTCCGGCCCGGTCGGACTTGGATTTCGCCGCCTTTCCATTATTGACCTGGCTGGAGGTCACCAGCCTCTCGCGAACGAGGACGAAACCGTCTGGATTGTTTTTAACGGCGAGATTTACAACTACCAGGAATTACGCGAAGACTTGCTTAAGAAAGGACATACTTTTCGGACCAAAGCCGACACAGAGGTAATCGTGCATCTTTATGAAGAATACGGCGAAGCAGCTATTCAGTCTTTACGAGGCATGTTTGCCTTTGCGATATGGGACCAAAAACAACAAAAACTTTTATTGGCTAGAGACCGCATTGGCATTAAACCTCTCTACTATGGGCTGACATCGCATAGCCTAGTGTTTGGTTCGGAAATGAAGGCGATACTCGTGGACCCGGAAATCAAGCGTGAGATTTTGCCGTCTATTGTCGATCGATTTCTGAGTTTCGGATACGTACCCGGCGAAGAAACCCTTTTCAAAAACATCTTTAAGCTCTCGCCGGGCTCGTTCATGGTCGTAAAAAACGGAAAAACGGAAGTTAAACAATACTGGGACCTTCATTTTGCTTCCAGCTCCGTTACGCTAAAAAATGCCGAGGAACAGCTGCTGGAGATTTTAGAAGAATCTGTGCGATTGCACATGATTAGCGACGTTCCAGTGGGTTTTCTCTTGAGCGGCGGGGTCGATTCGACCGCCATGCTTAGTTTGGCTTCTCAAAAAACCGATCGTCCGATTAGCAGTTACACTGTCGGATTTGGCAATGCCGGAATCGCAGACGAACGCCCGTTTGCCCGTCTGGCTGCGGAGAAATATGGCTCCGAACATCACGAAATCTCGATAAGCAGCAAAGAATTTGCGGAGTTCCTGCCGCAATATGTCTGGCATATGGAGGAACCGGTTTGTGAGCCTCCGGCGGTGGCGCTCTATTACGTTTCTAAATTAGCTCGCAATTATGTGAAAGTGTTGATTTCAGGTGAAGGCGGTGACGAAGCATTCGCGGGTTATCCGAATTATCGAGCCATGCTCTGGCTTGAGCGCATCAAGCGAACTTTTGGGCCGTTAAAGGGTACTCTATCAGGAGCCCTTTCCTTGCTTTATAAACTGACTGGCTGGCACAGGTTGGGAAATTATCTACCGTTGCTGAATTCGTCGTTTGAATCTTATTACTACAGCCGGTCGTCGAGCCCTTTTCGATTCTTTAATTCACACTCACGGGAGACCTACTCCGACAGTTTCTCCGCTTCCATCAACAAACAATATTCGGTGCGACCGGTTACTCGATTGCTGGAGCAAAACCGTTCCGATGATCTATTGAGCCGTATGCTCTATGTGGATACAAAAACGTGGCTACCCGACGACCTGTTGGTAAAAGCCGACAAAATGACGATGGCCAACTCGATCGAATTGCGCGTTCCTCTTCTGGACCACAAACTTTTGGAATTTGCGGCGACCTTGCCGTCGAATTTTAAGGTCAATGGCTTTTCGATGAAATATATCGCGAAACGCTGCCTGAGCAAACAAATCCCAGCCGAAATTTTGAAGAGAAAGAAGGCTGGTTTCCCGGTCCCCTATGAAAATTGGTTACGCACGGACCTTCGAGATTCCGTGCACGATATTCTCTTGGACCGCGAGACACTCGGCAGGGGTTACTTCAAAAAATCGGCCATCGAAAACCTGTTACGCAACAATTCGGAGTCAGGCGGGTATGCAAAAGAGGTTTTTTCTTTGGTAGTTTTGGAACTTTGGCATAGAGAGTTTTTGGAGCATCGCGAGGGAAAATCAATTCTTTCGCAACCTCCATCTGGTTTGCAGGAAAATATATTGGTATCCCCTCTAAACGTGCCTTCTTAACAAGCCGCTGAACACGGCCCAGAATGCGGTTCTCAAACTTCGAGATTCTACCATGAGAGCAAGTAAAAAACCGATTCGCGTACTTTATAGCTTCCCTCATAAGCTGGGTGCCGGCCGAATTTGTTACACGGCTTGGGAACAAGTACGAGGCGTTGCGGCAGCCGGCGCAGAAGTCACCGTCTTCCCGGGGGTTTTGCATCGAGCAATCCCGGAACGCGTTAAAATCGCGCCGACTCTGGCTAGAGGCCCGCTCAGAATTCCGTACAAGCTTGTGGGCATGGTGCGTGCTTGCGAGATCCATGACGCGGTGGTTGCGCGCAGGCTGCGTCGCATGGCAAAACAAATCGATATCGTGCATGCCTGGCCTGTAGGTTCTTTACAAACATTGGAGACGGCAAAAACACTGGGAATTCCTACGGTGCTTGAAAGGCCGAACGCCAACACGCGTTTCGCGTATGAAGTTGTTCGAGAGGAGTGCGAGCGTATAGGCGTGCCGTTGCCAAGAGGGCACGAACACGAATACAACGAGCAAATCCTAAGAATTGAGGAAGCCGAATATCAAGCAGCGTTCAAATTGCTATGTCCATCGGATTTCGTGGTTAAGACATTTGTCGATAAGGGATTCCAGCGCGATAAGTTGCTGCGCCACATCTACGGCTATGACCAGAAGCGGTTCTATCCAAATTCGGTGGCGGACGGGACAAGCCGCGGATTGAGAGTGCTTTTCGTAGGTGTTTGCGCGGTTCGTAAAGGCCTGCATTTCGCTTTGGAAGCGTGGCTCAATTCCGGAGCCCAGAATACGGGTCAATTTTTGATCGCTGGCGAATTTATCCCAGCTTATGAAGAAAAGTTGAAATCGATGCTCTCCCATTCGAGCGTGCACACGCTTGGCCACCGCGAGGACATTCCAGAGCTCATGCGCAATAGCGATGTCATGGTTTTGCCGAGTATCGAAGAGGGTTTCGGTTTGGTCTGCACCGAGGCGTTAGGAAGTGGAAGTGTTCCATTGGTATCCGAAGCGTGCACTGATCTATGCCGACATATGGAAAACTCATTGGTGCACAAAGTTGCAGACGTACCCACCCTAACTGAACAAATTAAGATGCTGGACCAAGATCGCAAACTGCTTCACAAACTTCGAAATGGTGCACTGGCTTCCGCACCAACCTGCACCTGGGACCAGGCCGGAGTGCGGCTTCTCGAAGCGTACCAAAAAAGCATTGAATTGATTCGATAAATGCTTTGATAGGTATTTTTGAAAAAGACTTGGAGAATCGCGCAATTATTTTCCAGCACTTAGTTATCCGTTAATGATCACCAAAGAAACTACTACCGAGGTTTTTCCATTGAATCCGCTGATTGATCCTCGTTGGTCAGAGATGACCGCGAGGCATTCGAGTGCAAGCGTATTTCATTCTATTGGATGGTTGAACGCTTTACAGAAGGCCTATGG
>JRHI01002640.1_pt1 | contig 11975 bp, 9 predicted proteins | sample 215371 | NCBI WGS metagenome assembly JRHI01 (sample SAMN02929681, study PRJNA255918) | sediment metagenome | biome: cave system; feature: Ice Cave; material: Sediment; isolation source: sediment from deep within a dark volcanic ice cave with no known source of... ... | reverse complement strand
CCCATGTCTCAAGCCAGGGGTCTTACGCTCGACATGATAAATGAGAGCATTATTGCAGCGCGTGAGCCGGGCCAGCGTCACGGTTGATGGGCAGGTTGTTGGCCAAATAGGGCAGGGGCTTCTGATACTTCTTGGAGTAGGGCAGGGAGACAGTGAGGCGCAAGTAAAGACGGTGGCTGATAAAATTATTCATCTGCGCATCTTTGGCGACGATGAGGGCAAGATGAACCGTTCTCTTCTGGATATTGGTGGAGAAGTTTTAGTTGTCTCTCAGTTCACACTGTATGCCGATACTCACAGAGGCCGCCGCCCCAGCTTTACTGATGCCGCTCCACCGGCAGTTGCCGAAGCTCTCTATGAACATTTCAAGGATGCTCTTGTCGGCTATGGGCTTCCTGTTGCCAGTGGCGTTTTTGGTGGTTCTATGCAAATTGACCTGCGGAATGAAGGGCCGGTGACGATTTGGCTGGACAGCGCGGAGTTGTGATGTCGTTGATGAACACGAGTCCGGGTTTCAAAGGACTGCTGACTCCTAGAGAAAGCGGCCTACTGCGTTCATTTGACATCCCTTCAAGCCTGAGACTATACTAAATGAAGTTATACAGGGAACCCTTTTTGCCAGGGGAAAGGATAGCTTCATTGCTCGTCGATAGCCACACACATATTGACACCTCCCGTTTCAATGCTGACCGTGAACATGTTATTCAAGCCGCCGTCGCGGGAGGCGTTACCCGCATGGTTGACCCTGGCTGTGATCTAGCCTCCAGCCTTGCCGCAATCGCACTGGCGCAGGCCCATCCTGGGGTGGTATTCGCGGCAGTAGGCGTACATCCCCACGATGCCACCACGTATACCTATGAGGTGGGATTGCATTTTCGCAAGCTAGCCTTAGACCCGGTAGTGGTGGCTATTGGCGAGTTCGGCCTGGACTATTTTCGTATGCTCTCGCCACGAGAAGTACAACGTGAAGTATTTTGCGCCCATTTAGAGCTTGCGCGCGCATGCAACCTGCCATGCATTATTCATGTACGAGACTCCTATGACGATGTGATTGAACTTCTGCGTGCCTATGGACAGGGATTGCGTGGCGTCTTCCACTGTTTCTCGGGCGATGTGGCTCAGGCGGAGGAGTGCCTGTCTTACGAGGGATTTATGATCTCGTTTGCCGGCCCATTGACGCGCCAGGGCAATGCATTGCCAGAGGTGGCGCGTATGGCGCCACTGGATCGCATCTTAGTCGAGACTGATAGTCCATACCTGGTGCCGCAGCCATTGCGCGCAAAGCGCAATGAGCCGCTTTTTGTCAAACACGTTGCTGAAAAATTGGCTGAAATTCGTGGCATGGCCCTGGAGGAGATTGCTCACGTGACTACAGCGAATGCCATTCGGTTGTTTGGTTTAGGAGAACAGAAAAATGAAACTGTTTAATACCCTTACGCAATCTCTAGAAGAATTTGTGCCAATTGACGATAACGTTGTGCGCATCTATGTCTGTGGAGTCACGCCCTACGATACGACGCATCTTGGCCATGCCTTCACGTATGTTTCATTCGATACGCTCATCCGCTATCTTGAGTTTTGCGGTCGAACGGTAAATTATGTGCAGAATGTGACGGATATTGACGACGACGTTCTGCGTAAAGCAAAAGAATTGGGTATGGCGTGGGACGTGCTGGGCAGGCGCGAGACAGAGCGCTATTTGAATGATATGGATGCCCTGAACGTGCGCCGCCCCAACGTTTATGCTCGCGCGACAGCTGAAATACCGGCGATGATCGAGATTATCCAGACGTTGCTGGCACGGGATTATGCGTATGAGAGCGGCGGCTTTGTGTTCTTCAGCGTCAAACAGGACCACGAGTTCGGCATCATGGCGCGCGCCATCGGACTCAACGACTATCACGCCATGTTGACCATTGCCAACGAGCGCGGGAACTTTCCTGAAGATCCTCGTAAACGAGATCCGCTTGATTTTGTGCTCTGGCAGGCCCAGGCGCCAGGCGAACCTGCCTGGCCCAGCCCCTGGGGACCAGGTCGTCCCGGCTGGCATATCGAGTGCAGCGCGATGTCCATGCGCTATCTGGGACCGCAGATCGATATTCACGGTGGGGGTGCTGACCTCGCCTTCCCTCACCACACCTGCGAGATTGCGCAGTCCGAACACTTCACGGAGAAGCCGCCTTTCTCGCGCTGCTGGATGCATTCAGGCATGGTCTACCAGGGCGGCGAGAAGATGAGCAAGTCACTGGGCAATCTGACCCTTGTCAGCAATCTGCTCAAGGACTACAGTGCTGACGCTATTCGCCTTACGTTGCAGAACCATCACTACCGCTATCCCTGGGAGTGTTTTCCAGAGGACCTCACGGTTGCCTCGGAAACGGTAGCGCTCTTCCAACAGGTTCGTACGATGGTTGGTACGCAAAGCGACGGGGAAGATGTAATGTTACGCGATCAATTTGTTGCGGCAATGGACAATGATCTGAATACGCCACAGGCACTTTTGTTGCTGAGACAGGCCGCGGAGGCATCGATTGCGCATCGTGATGTGAATTCGGGTGCTGAGATTTTGGGGTTAGTGAGGGTGTTGGGGTTGCAGGTGTAGACGCCCGTGTTCCCGTTCATCTGGCTTGATTGGAGAAAGAGGGCCACGCTCCCACCCCCATCACGCTTTCAGGGGTAGGTATGTTGTCAGGCCATTTGAGAAGTGTGCTCGTCTCGTAGGGGCGGGAGAGGAGAGGGTGGGAGGGGAGGACGCTTGCGTCGCCCTGCGTCCTGTTGTGGTGTGAGGGCCCCCCTGGGCGACGCAAGCGTCCCCCGCCCCTACGGATTACGGGGACGAAGGCGCTCCCGAGGCTCTATCACAAGAAACCTATCTGTGAGAGCCCCCATCACGGGCGGGCGACCGTGAAAGTCGCCCTACGGGTGTTTTGGTATTTAGAGGTGGCCGCCCGTCATGAGGATGCCGAGCTGTTCCTCTGTCGCCTCGGGCGAGACAATATCGACAATTTTGCCCTCGTACATTACCGCGATACGATCGGAGAGCGAGCGAATCTCTTCCAACTCGGCGGAGATCAATAGGACTGCTTTGCCAGCGTCACGCTGTTCAATGATGCGGCGATGGATAAACTCGATAGCGCCGATATCGACGCCGCGGGTGGGTTGCGAAGCGATCAAAGCGAGCGGGTTGGTAGCAAATTCGCGCGCGATGATAAGTTTTTGTTGATTACCTCCCGAAAGGGAACGAACCGGAGCCTCGATAGAGGTAGTTCGAACATCGAACTCAGTGATAAGTCTCTTCGCCCATTTCGCAATATTGCTTAGTAACAGCACAAGACTATTCCATGAGAATTGCGGCCAACGCTGCCGACCCAAGATAGCGTTATCTTCGATAGAGTCGGTGAGCACAAGCCCACTGCCACGACGATCCTCTGGAATATGTGCCAGACCAAGTCGGCGCTCTTCACGCGCATCTGAAGTCGTCAGATCCCGCGTCTCACCTGCTTGCCCATCCTTGACCTGGGTAATGGTGACCTTGCCAGTCGTGATCTTACGCATACCTGTCAAGGTCTCGACGAGTTCAGACTGGCCATTGCCCTCTACGCCCGCGATGCCCAGGATCTCTCCAGATCTTACATCGAAGCTTACGCCATGCAGTGCCTCTAAGCCGCGATCGGATAGTGTGTGCAGATTCTCTATATGCAAGATAACGGGACCAGGATGGGCAGGAGTCTTATTGACACGCAACAGCACCTCACGCCCCACCATTAAGCGTGCAATCTCCGCCTGGTTGGTCTGGCTGGTAATCAGTTCGCCCGAGTTCTTACCTCGTCGAAGCACAGTGATGTTATCAGTAAGTTCAAGCACTTCGCGCAACTTATGCGTGATAAAAATAATGGTCTTCCCTTGTTGAACAAGTCCACGCAAAACGCCGAAAAGCTCAAATGTTTCCTGTGGAGTCAGAACGCCGGTCGGTTCATCCATAATGAGAATATCAGCAGCCCGGTAGAGGACCTTTAGTATCTCGACACGTTGTTGCAGACCTACCGAAAGTTTTTCAATACGGGCGTCTGGATCGATAGGAAGCCTATATTGCTTACTCAATGCGAGAATGACCTCGCGCGCCTTTTTAACATCATACGCGGAGCGAACGCTTCCTGGTTCATGCCCCAGCACGATATTCTCCGCTACAGTCAAAGGTGGAATCAGCATGAAGTGTTGATGCACCATGCCAATTTTCAAGTGAATGGCATTGCGCGGCCCGTTTATGTGTGCGAGTTGCCCGTTTATGTAAATCTCACCGCTATCGGGATAAATAAGACCATAGAGTATGTTCATCAGGGTAGATTTGCCTGCACCATTCTCGCCTACCAGTGCATGAATCTCGCCTCTATTCACCTTGAGATTGACATGATCGTTGGCAATGACGCCGGGCCAGGTTTGAGTGATGTTACGCATTTCCACAGCAAATGGATTGGATTGTTCCCGGGTTGGAGCCTCAAGCGTGCTTTCCTGCATAGATACTACTCCTTGGGTATCAGGCGAAAAATCCGGCCTCTACAATTTATTCCGTACCTGGCTCGTAAGGAATGCCATCGGCGGCAGGTGGTGTGGTACGACCTACAAGACCCACCAACGCGATCAACGTGAGTAGATAGGGCAACATATTGAGCAAGTTTGTCAGATTTGGCGAGTTACTCAGATCCTGCAAGGGGATGCTCAGTCCATCCCCCAATCCGAATATGAGGCAAGCTATTGCAGCACCCAGTGGAGTATATTTGCCGAAAATCACAGCGGCCAGGGCGATAAAGCCTCGACCATTGGTCATACCAGGGTTGAAGACCCCTGCAACTCCCAGCGACAGGTACGCCCCTGCCAGTCCTGAGAGTAGCCCGCTGGCGATGACACACATATAGCGCAGCAACCGCACATTCACACCGGCAGTATCTGCTGCTTGTGGATGCTCACCTACTGCCCTGATACGTAAGCCAATGTTTGTCCTGAAGAGGAGGAATTGAATACCGAACAAAAACAGTAAGGCGATGTAAAAGATACTATTCTGCTGAAAGAGAACATACCCCAGCCACGGAATATTTGCGAGTGGCCCCCAGGAAAGCGTGGGGAGGCGCAGGGAGTCCGGCAAGGATGGGACGCCCTGACCAGCCGGTGTTAGAACGAAGACCAGGTAGCTCGTCAGGCCGAGAGCGATGATATTAATAGCGACCCCGCTCACAATCTGATTTGCCTTAAAATTGATGGAGACAACGCCGTGGATCAGGGCCATCACTCCCCCTGCGAGGATCGCAGCAAGCACACCGAGAATGACACTGAATGCGTTGTTCACTCCTGCATTATGCAACGTCAAGGTAATTATCACAGCTGTGAAGGCACCAGTAAGCATCATGCCTTCCATTGCAATATTGACGACTCCGCTGCGTTCAGAGATGACCCCGCCCAAAGCTGGGAGCAAGAGTAGCGCAGCAAATTCGAGGGTAGTATGCCAGGTGTTGTCGGAGGTCAGCGCTCGGAATAGCACTTGAAAGAACATGGTTATTCCTCCTTCTCAAGTTTAGTTATTTCTACCCCGTTTTGCGCGTTTCCAATGTCATTCTCAGGCAAATCAACGCTCGTTTTACCAATAGTAGCGATTGCCAGGGTTGGTCTGCGACCTGGCCTCAGCCATCCTGGCATAAGGCGTCGGAGCACGGGAAATAATTCGATAGCGATAAAGAACAGCACTAGCGCCTCAATAATCAGGACCAGGTTAGGGTCCACGTGAGCAATTGCTTGCATGGCTGTGCTACCAGATCGCAGTCCACCCAGGAGGAGCGCACTCAAGAGAACGCCAATGGCGGTACCGCCTCCCAGTAGCGCAACGGCAATGCCATCAAATCCTGTGGGATCGTTACTGAAAGCAGTGGCAGATAATTCGTATCCTGGCTGCCCCATCAAATGTGTCGAACCTGCCAGGCCGGCAAAAGCACCTGCAATTGCCATCACCAGAAAGATGTTCCGTTTGATAGGGATACCCGCATACTTTGCCGCTTTGGGGTTCTGTCCAATTACCCGTATCTCATAGCCAAATGTGGTACGCGAGATGATGAACCAGTAGATCACCAGAGCGATTAGAGCGAGAAAGAGGCCGACATCTACTGTATAGGTAAAGGTATCGAGCTGTGGCAGAAAATTCCCCAACGTCTGGTTGTAGAGGGTGGCTATAAAAGGCAGCGTCGCATTAATTGGAAGAGCATTGGTCTGCGTAACCCCATTTGGGGCTGTGAATTGAGGGCTATTTATGAGATAGTCAGTTCCATAGAAAGCAATCCAATTGAGCATAATCGTTGTGACAACTTCGTGTGCGCCACGCCAGGCCTTGAGAAAACCAGCGATGCTACCCCAGAGCGCTCCTGCCAGCATACTCGCAAGCAGCATGATTGGAACCAGTATCCAGGCGGGCCACGAGGTGAATGTCAGGCCAATCATGTCTGCTGCCATCGCTCCCACAGCTAGCTGGCCAGCGGCCCCTATATTAAAGAGGCCTGCGCGAAAGGCAATCGCTACCGAAAGACTCACAAAAATCAGTGGACTAACTCTTACCAGGGTAACTGAAATACTTGCAAGAGAACCGAATGAGCCAGTAAAGAGGGAAGAATAGGCATTGATGATGTTTGTAAAAGGGTCGACTGTCTTGTCTGGCCAGGTGATAAGGATGACAATAGACCCTACGATCAATGCCAGGATCACAGCAAGGACGGGACGCCCTAGTGCAGCCCCATATTTGCGCGTCCACGACCCAAGTTTCGACTTGGGAGGATCCTGTTCAGGCGCCTCAAGTTGCTTAAGTGGTACAGCCATGTCGACTTCCTCCTCTGTGGAGATACGGCTTCATCGCTGAATTACAAGCCAGGAAACTGTTCTTTTATCATAACATTAGAGATAAGAAGAAACAAGCATTGTGATGAAGGAATGTCATTACTATCTTGCAGAGACGACAACAGGGCGCGGAATAACGCACCCTGTTGTCTCATCATTCCCGATTCTACACGCTAGACGCTTGTATTACGGGATTGCCTCAGGTGGGGTTAGCGAGCTAGACTTCATCTGATTCGCAAAGTCCATCGCTTTTTGCACAGCATCCTGGGGAACTTCAGCACTCGGTGGAGCATAGCCAACACCATCGTTGTTGATATCAAACTTGGACGGGTTTGCGACAAAGCTAGCATAGGTACCATCTTCCGCCATCTTTGTAATCGTGTAAGCGGCAACATCAATGCGTTTAATCGCGCTCGTTATGACACTCGGACGGGCTGCGCCAGTCGAGTCTTTGCTCTGGTCGACATCCACACCTATGCTGTAGACGTTCTTCTGAGTAGCAGCATCGAGCACGCCAAGTCCACAACCACCGGCAACCTGGAAGAGGATGTCGGCATTATTATCAGCAATTTGTTTCTGAGCGATAGCTTTGCACTTCGTGGGGTCATTAAAGTTATTCGAATAGCCGACCACGACGTTAACTCCCGGATCGACTTTCCGCGCGCAGTACTTGTACCCGGCGATGTAACGAACGACCGGTGGGATAGCTAAGCCGCCGACAGCGCTGATAGTGTTTTTGCCGAGCAGTTTGGGGAGCTTGGATTTGCCATCAACCTCCATCTGACCGGCCATCGCGCCAACAAGGCAGCCTGCCTGTTGCTCTTTAAAGAAGAGTGGTGCAACATTGGGAAGATTAACACAGGCACCAGATTTGTCTTGAGGGTTTGTGGGGCAACCGTCAATGAGGGCAAACTTCTTGTTGGGGAACTGTTTGGCAACTGTATACATCGCATTCTGCATCAAGAAGCCTACACCAATCACCATATTTGCCTGCTGTGCCGCTGCGGTGATGTTTTTGGTGTATTCATTGTCACTGATCACCTGTGACTGGATGACAACGCGAGGGAAACCGTACTGTACTCTCGCCTTTTCGTATCCTGCATTGGAAAACTGGTTAAAGCCACCATCATTTAAGCCGCCAACATCAGTCACCAGTCCAACAGTAACGGCAGCTTTGGTGGCGGTGGTAGGAGTAGACCCGGTGGTAGTGCTATTACTGCCGCCACAAGCGGCAAGTAGCATAGCAAATATGGCGAGCAATGAAGCGATGTGGGCTCGATGGCCAATTCTTCGCATGTATGCTTCCTTTCTTCTCTGCCTGAGAAACAACGCCGTTCAAGTGTACAGGTAATATTCATGCCTGTAGTTGCAGAGAAAACCACAATCCACCCCAAATAAAAATAACAAGGGGAAAAGGGGTTTACTCTTGTGCTTTAAGTATACCATGAAAAATATTGCCTGTCGCACTATTCCGAACTATGAAACTATGGAACAGCTAAAAAATATAACTGTCATTAAGAATAAATACGTAGTGATGAGATTTTTTCTCACAAAAAAGGGGAAACTGGCATCGACGATGCCAGTTTCCCCTTTTTTATGGATTCCGCTATGCTAAGCTCGGATCTCTTCGAGCATAGAGAGGTTGATGAACAGGTCGCAGCTCTGACGAAGAGTGGCAGACATGGCTTCGTCGAACGCGGCAACTTCAACACGTACGCCGTGATCGGAACAGTAGTCGAGCATCGGCATGAAGTCACTATCACCGCTTACGAGCACAATACAATCAACCGCTCCACCATCGACAAGGCGCACGACATCCATACAGAGGTCGAGGTCGAGGTCTGCCTTTTTCGCACCGCTGGAGAAGGTTTTGTAATTCTTTGTGGTGATACGATAGCCTAATCCTTTGACCGCTTGTAAGAACATTTGCTCATCGCCCACTTGCGGACTGGTGGGGCAGTAAGCCTGTGCCCTGATGAGGCGCCGATTGCCGCGCAGGAAGTCCAGCAGCTTGCCAAAGTCTACTGTCATACGGAGGGTACGCGCGGAGTAGAGCAGATTAGCCACGTCTACAAAGACGCCTACACGCTCGGTCGATGGAAATGGTGGCATCGAAACTGAGACGTTGGTAGGGCTTTGGTTGGCACGGCGTAGTTCAGCAACCATGCGGTCTGTCTGCGTTTGAATTGCTTGCGAGACAACATTGGCAAGCTGTTGTACCGAAGCAGATGTAGCCTCTGTGGTACGCACAGGATAGGAAGGCGTGCGCTGCACATCAGTGCGGATTGTACGTACATTCTGCGCTGCTATGCTGCCGCGAGCGGGTGATGGGTCAGGTCCCATAAATGCGTTGGAACCGTCACGGCTCTGATTCATTTGATTCACGGTATGACCAGATGTGATCGTGTACTGGTTTGCTGCCGCGACGGGTTGAGCAGGTGCAGGCGTGCGCGGTACGGCGATAGATGGTACCGCCGTAGGGATAGGTGCTGGCGTGGGTATGGGCGTAGGGATAGGTGCTAGCGCAGCAGGAACTTCGGGCGTCACAGCTTTCACTGCTGCCGGCAAGGATGTCGCACCTGTTGCGGCAACCGTATTTGTCGAGCCACTTGAATGGCGACGGCGACGGCGACGCGTACTGGCTTTTTGCAGCTCTGAATACTCCAGCGGAGGAAGATCCTCTGAATTTGTCTCTTCCTTTGCGGGAACCGCCGAATCTGGAACTACTATGACAATTTCTGCTGCAGGTACTACAGCCATAGCAGTAGGAGTTGTGGCAGGCTTAGCAGGAGCCGCCTGTGCTTTCGCGCGCTGGCGTTCCTGCCCATGACGGCGGCGGCGCTCGTTGTCTGGAGCTACCGGTGTAGTTGATTCAGTACTGTTCCCTGCAATGGGAGCCTCCTGGACATCAGGCTGTTTGGCGGTTGGGTTTTCAGGTGTTTGAGCGACATTAGCAGCCTGTTTCGTTTGCTGGAGAGGCTGTACTTCTTTCTCGCCATTTTGTCCATTGGATGTATAGCCATTTTCTGGACGCACTGGCAGCGCTGATGAACCACGGCCTGACACGTCTTTATTCTCCTCAAGGCGCGACTGAACAGGTGGTGTCGATGTTGGCCCGGTTACTGTCGGGCCATTAGTGGCCGATGCAGCGGGTCGATCAAAGCGATAACGGCGCGCGGGACGCGGCTGCTCTTCAGCTTGATCGGCTTGAGAAGGGGCAGGTTCTGTCACGACAGGCGTTGCCTCTGCTGGTGTTGGTGTCGCTGCTGACTGCGCCTGCTCACTTTTTTCTACGGAAGTTTCCTCACGGTGGCGGTTACCGCTATGGCGTGAGGCGCGTTGACGCGGTGTAGCCGGGCGTAAAAGTGGCGATACAGGCCGTTCAGCAGGAGCTGCGGTTTCCGCTTTGGGTTCATTGCTTTCAGCAGGAGTCGCAGTTCGAGTCTCATCATTTTGAAAACGAGCAGGTTCGGAAGCGGCGGACGAGTCCGTGGGATAATTCTGCTGGGGAGAGCCAAAGCGTGTTGCGGCCTGTTGAAATTCTGCGATAAAATCTGTGAACGGTCGGACCTCTTCTTCGCTAGCAAGCACGTTTGCACTGGTTGGGCCAGCATTGAAGGAAAAAGAAGAGACATCAGCAGTTTCGGCCCCGATCTCCCGGGCCTCCTGGGTATCCTTCGTCGCAAAAGGTTCCTGAGAGTCTTTCGGGTCTTCATGCGAACCCGTAGACGATGGTGCTTCCTTTTCTCCTGTAGGTTCATCTGCCGGTGCCTCATTCGTTTGAGTGGGTGCAGCAGTTTCTAGAACGGGAGGAGGTGAACTTGTTTCAGCTCCGGTCTCAGTGTCGGAGACAGATTGATACGTCACGACGGATTCTTCGACGTCGCCATGCTCGGGATGTGTATTTTGTGTTGTCACTAAGATCTCCAGTCTCAGCAATACGGACCGGAGCGCAGTTGCTCGCCTCAGAGAATGTTCGACTGAAGATGGTTAGAATCCCTACCTACCTTATCCTCGGGCAAATGTCTTTCGCTACGCTACATGTATGTTCTAATCCGGTCCGGTCTTGATTGTCTACGCCGTTTTCTTCAAATTTGATGCACACCACTCTCGAACGGCGGAACAATGGTGAGCACAGGGAGAACAAAGTATTACGTTAGCTTCCTTCGTTCGTCCCCACTTTTGTCGTTGTGGTTGGCACATGACGATTGTCTGAACCTGTATCAGTAGCTTTGGTGAGCACGTCAACCGAAAAGCTAGCTGCCTGGCCTGGTTGCACCACGCGGCCGGTAATGCGCCAGACGTGAACGATGCGTTCAATAGCAGTCACCTGCGAAAAAACCGCGAGTAGAGCCAGTGCCCAGATACTTGTGCCAGATAAGAGTCCAAGGGCCAGTATAACGACACGTTCGGGGCGAGCAAGCAAACCAGTTTTGCACTCTAACCCCAGTCCTTCGGCGCGAGCTTTTGTATAACTAACCATTAAAGAGCCGACCACAGCTATATAAATTACTGTGATCATCCAGAACTGCTCATGAGCGAAAGGCCAGAATAGATCATGTAAGTCTGGCCGCTGCAAAGCGTACACGAGCACACCTAACAGGATGATGCTTTCCGAATAGCGGTCAAGCGTCGAGTCAAAAAAAGCGCCAAAGGTTGTGGCGGTGTTACAAACACGCGCCATCGCCCCATCGAACATATCAAAAATTCCAGCAAACAGCACCAACAACCCTCCAGCCACCAGGTATCCTTGAGCTATTACAACGGCTGTCAATATACTGAGCAGCAGTCCAATCAGGGTCAACGTGTTCGGAGTGACACCTAGCCGGGCCAGCGGTCGTATCAGCAAATTGACTAAGTGCCTAGTTCGTTGCTGTATGCGTCTGCTAAACATACACCTATTGTAGCATACTTAGCCCTATCAGTACTAGCCCTTTCAATTGTTTTATGCAACGCTTGTGAGTTAGCAGGGTGGAGGCAAGCCCCAGAGGCGAGAATATCAGCCTCGCCAGCAGGGCAGGGGCAAGCCCTGCCCGTACATTTCCTAAGGCGACGTATTTAAAATGTAGGGGCAGGGCTTGCCCCTGCCCTGCAATCCCCTGCCC
>JRHI01002639.1_pt1 | contig 11976 bp, 13 predicted proteins | sample 215371 | NCBI WGS metagenome assembly JRHI01 (sample SAMN02929681, study PRJNA255918) | sediment metagenome | biome: cave system; feature: Ice Cave; material: Sediment; isolation source: sediment from deep within a dark volcanic ice cave with no known source of... ... | reverse complement strand
TTACGTGGCCAAGCTTCGCGGCGCTGAGCACAATGGGTCCCGATGCAGAGCCACGTCCTCGAAGTCGACGGCCCGGAAGGTCGGTTCGTTGTCCGTGCTGAACCCCGGGGCGTGTCGAACGCGTCGTTCTTGCTTTACGGTTCGTTGTGGCTGGTGTCGCTGCTTCGCCGCAAGGCTCGGCGCGACGACGCCTGGGTCGTCCGCATACGTCCTCGGCTTGACGACCCACTCGGTCACCCCGTCTACGAGGAGGTCGTGCCGTCGAAGGCACACCTACGCGATGCGATGAGCCGCGCAGAACAGCGGATCCGCAGCGGACACGTTCGGCCGTCCGCCTCGACGTGACGACCACCACCAACGAGAAGCGGCACTACTCCCCTACCGCGTTGCTCCAACTTCCGCACAACGAAGAAGGGACTGCTGAACGCGGCGGGAACCGGTCGCAGGCTCCGGCACGTCTACTGTCGTGACGAGAAGGGGAAGGCGATGCGGACTCGGTACGTGCTGGTGGCCTTGCTCACTGGTCTGGCGCTGGTCGGTTGCGACGGGAAGCACTCCACGACCGATAGTCACCCCGCGCTCAAGAACTACAACGCACAAGGGCTGTCGTTCACGTACCCGACGACCTGGAACGCGGTCGGTGACCCTCATTGTCCAGTGACGGCGGCCGCCCCCGGTCCGCCATTGTTGAGGGTGTTTCTCAGCAACCAGGCGTTGGGCCCTCCGTCGCCTTGCGTCCCGGTCCCACTGTTGCCACGGGGCCTGGTAGTTACTTGGTCGCAGGGCTGTCTTCCCGGTCGGTCTCCCTGTCTCAACGGTGCTTTGAGGCCGCCAGTGACCCCGACACGAATCGGCGGTCGCCCGGCCACTGAGCACATCGGTCACACTGACGCGTGCGACCCGACGAACCCGGCGGGAACGACCCTGGTTTCTGCAATCATCGAAGCAGGCGACAACACGATGTACCGCATGGACGCGTGTCTACGCGGTCCCGACCTCAAGGCCAGCGAGGCACAGGTGCAGGCGATGCTGGCGTCCGCCAAGGTGACCGGATGAGACCCACGATGGCGGTCTTGGCGTTGGCTTCCGTACCGCTACTGGCCGCGTGCGGGAGCGGCACGCAGCAGCACGTAACGGGCACGACCCCATCGACGGGTCCTATGGGGCTCAAGCAGCGGGGAAACGCGGTCATCAAGTGCAGTGATGGCACGGCCACTCGCGTGCCGTTCAAGACTGACTCGGAAGTCCGGGCCTACCTCGAAGAGTGCGGGGGCACCGACTCCGTCTCCTGCGGGTCGTCGTCCAGGCAGCCACTCGACCCGAAGACCGGCCAGCCGATTGGTCCTCCCGTGACGACGCCGACGGAGTGCACGGGCAACAACGGTGGTGGCTACTTCAACGCCACTCGTTGTGCCGACGAATCCGCCCGCTCGCGGCAGATGACGCTCGCTCAGCGCCGGGCGTACCTCGCGGCGATGACTCCAGCGCAGTTGCGCGCCTACTTGGCCGCGTGCACATACAGCGGCGAATGTATGAGACGCGCTTCTGTTCGCCGCTATCTCGCTCCTCGTAACGTGCCTCGCGATGCTCTCCGGCTTCCTTATCTACGCTGCCCGCTAGCGGCGCAATAGCCACGCAGCGGCGCGCGACAGGGATGACCAGCGCGACCGCGATCCCGATGTAGACCCCGATGTCACCGGGCGGGATCGACGGGACAAACGGTGGGCTCACGAGGGTTCTTAGTGACCGGTGCTCGTCGTACACACCGGAGCCTCGTTCCCACGCTGCGAACACGACTCGGAGTTGGTGTAGTACGGCACTCTGTGAACTGGTTCGTTGTTGGGAAGGAGCCACCAGATGCCGTACGCCACGCCTGCGACCACGAGGACGACGAGCAGGAAGCTCATGACCATCCGCACGTATGCATTCAGGTCATCCGGCGGTCCCGGTGGTCGCGGCCGGATGAACACCATGGCTCACGCTCCTTTGTGGAGCTACAGCACGCTGTCCCGATGTTCGGAACGCCGCTCGTGCCGTATCGCGAGTCGGACTGCGCCGTAGATCACACCGAAGGTGATGGCCAGCATGGAGAACGGCACGAGCAGGATGAGCGCGCCGCCCCGACTCAGGACGACCAACACGGTGAACAGGAACAGACCGAAGCAGAACAGCCACCGTTTCAGGCTCACGGCCACCATCGTCGCACCACTCGACACCATTGTCACCCGGTTATCTCACCCCGCGCAGGCTGCTCGTATGGCGACGTGCAAGAACTGCGGTCAGGTGATCCGACACGACACTTCGGATCACGTACTCGTGACCGTCCGGCGCGGCGGCGATCCACGACCGCTCCGCGTTGGCGTTGTGCCAACGAACGCCGATCGACGCACGTAGGCTCGACGCACTGATGGTCCGAGGGTTCTGGTCAGGCTGTCGAAGCGTCTGGCGCTGGGTATCGAGCCCGCGCGTGGAGTACGTGCCGCGCTGGTGGCCGCATTGTCCGATCTGCGACCGCGAGTTGGTAGGTCCGTGGCCCGCGGGTGCTCATATCCCGAACTCTCCGGGACCCGAGTGGCTCGATCCGAGCCGAGAAGCGCTGATCGGAAGATGCCCCGTACATGGGCGCTCGCCGTTCAACGATCCGACAAAGAAGGCGCCTTGGCACCGAGCACCGCTCGTGACCAGGGCAGCGCGCCGGAGAGCGCACGACGCCTAATACAGACAGCCTCCACGACGCCGAGTGAATGTGCGGCACCACCGATCCGATAGATATGCCTCGTCTATGCGCCAGCGAGCGGTGTGCCCACCTGTGTTGTTGCACGTCGCCGACGAGCGAACCGGCGCGAGTTATCGCGTCGAAGTCGACGCGCCTGAGGGGCGTCTGCTGGCGGGCGAGCTAGCCGTCTGCGACCGCGAAGACGCGCCATGCGCCCGGTACGCCTTTACCGCGGCGCTTCAAGATATGAAGCCGAGTGCCACGTCCGGGGGACGCGGCTCATGGCAAGTCGCTGCCTGTGTTGTCAAGCGCGTCGCTCAACGCCACCAGCCCGTTGATGTCGAATTCGGCCGGGACGGCCGCTGGCACGCTGGGGTTCTTCTCGAATGACAAGTTGATCCATGTCCCGTTCGGCCGTTGCAAGATCACCTGATACCAGCTGCGAGCGGCGTGCGTGATCACGACGCGCTGACTCCCGGCGGTGGTCGTCTCGCGGTAATCCGGCCCGACGAGGCGCAAGGCCGGGCCCGCCCCCAGCGGGACCTTCTCTCGGACAGCGCCGAGGTAATTCCCGGACGGCAGCTTGTACGAGAGCAGTGACAGGCTGGGGTTGGCGCTCAGCACGGTTGACGCGGGCGGCTGTAGGGGGAGGAGTGTCGCGCCGCTCGGCAGATACGGAGCGACGATCTGGGCCCAGGTGTCAGCGGCGCTGGAGTGGCGGGTGACGGTTGGGGCGGGCTCGCTCGGCGCGACGGTGAGGACGGCTTGTTCTCCGGGTTGGCGGTGGCCGGGAATGTCGCAGTACAGGACGTACCGTCCGGGTGCGAGGCGCACCCGCCCGACGGTAGGGCCAAGGGGGACGCGCAGACGGAAGTTGGGTACTCGGTCAATGCGAAGCTCATGAGTTCCGCCGCCGGTGTCGTACACGAACTCGATCACACCCGCGTCGACGACCGGGCGATCGGTGTGCATGGTGAGGTTGGGTTCCGAGGTGACATGGACTTGCGGGACCGCGTTGGTCGAACGAGTCGGTCCGACGGCCGCAGCGATGCGCTGCGCTTCTGCCTCGGTGCTGAACGAGCCAGAGATCCGAATCTCGCGAGTGTCGAAGTGGCCGGTATTGATCCGCGGATTGCTCACCACGTGACCATCGACGGCCATCGCGACTTCGTCGCTCGGACTTGGGAGCCCGACGAGGCGGGCCGCCAGCGCATTGAAGCGCGCCATTCCCTGGCCAGTCAGCGTGATGTCGATGCCGATCCCATCAGCGGTCGTCGTCGACACGCGCACCGACGCGACATCACGTCCGTCCAACGCTGCGGGGCCGACGGCGAAGCAGACTGGCATGCCGCCGCGATACGTCCCGCTGAGCGGGAGTTGCCCTTCCCGACATGGCGGCTGAGCAACGCTAAGGATGGGTCGGACCTGGAACCGGTCGGGCGCGGGACGGCCCGTCAGTCCCGCAGTCCGAAGAACCGGGGCGCCCGAGTCGGACCGAGACACGAGCACACCGACACCGATCGCCACGATCATCAGACACGCCGCGAGAATCAGGGCCAGTCGTCGCCGTCGGCGTCGCCTGAGCGGTGTCCGCTCTTCGAGTTGCTGGAACGTCGGTGCGGGCGGGGTCGCGCTGAGTAGCGCGACGACCAGTTCGCGGACCCGTGGGTCGCGGTCAATCATCGTTGATCATCTCCCGAAGGTGACGGTGTGCACGGGCGAGGTGACGACGCACCGCACCCGGACTGATCCCCAGACGCCTCGCGACCTCCGAGGCGTCCAGGTCATCCCAATAGGTCAGGACCACGACAGCTCGCTGGCGAAGACTCAAACGGGCGACCTGGTCGAGCACCTCAGCGCGAAGCTCGGGCGGCTCGACCAAATCGCGGGGCGCCGATCGTGTCTCGCGAGCCCGTCGACGCATCGTGGTACGGAAGTTCATGCGGGCCTCGTTCAGCACCGCCGGGTACAGGTACCCGCGGTGATCGCGCACACCAGCCCACGAAGGCGACCCCAGCGCACGCACGACGGCCATCGACACGACGTCCGCCGCGTCCGACGGGCCAACCAAACCCGTGGCCAGACGAACCAGCTCATCGGCGTACTTCTCGTAGATCGCCTCGTCGGAAAGATCCCCCACACTCCAAGGATGCCGCGGACCACCGATCTGACTGACACCCGACGCGATCTCCCGGGTCGCGGAGCGTCTGCGAGGCTGCGAAGTTAGAGGAGAACCTTTGATCGGCTCCCCAAGTTCCGGACTCGACACGAGCCGGGAGCAGACGTCTTCGGGAGCGCTCGCCGTAGAGAACTAGAAGTCGACGTAGTAGTCGAATGGTCGCGTGTCCGGGACGGTTGGCATTTGGAGAACTGCCCACTGGTGCAGATCATCGGCCGCTGACACCTCTTCGAGCGCCCACCCGATGTTCGTCAAGCAGAAGGACACGGCGCGTGCCACCGCAGGAAGCTGGGAGTCGTCGACGACAACGATCCCTCCCGGCCGCACGAGCCGTCCGAGGTAGATCAGATTGAGAAACACGCCATCGAAGCGGTGGTTACCATCGACAAACGCGAGATCGAAGGTCCGCCCCTCGCCGACAAGGCGTGGGAGCACGATCTGCGATTCCTCGCGGTGATGCTCGACCATCTCCAAGACCCCGGCCTCGTCAAGGACCTGGAGACCACAGTTCGCGAACCGTGTCGCCTGGTGCGGGTCGATCACGACATGCTGGGCGGTGACGTCACCGTTCCGGAGCAACCCTTCACAGACGAACAGCGCGGAGATGCCATAGCCAAGGCCGATCTCAATCGTGCGGGTCGCGCCAACGCGCGTCACCCAATCCTCCAACGCCTGGCCCTCGGCCGCGCTCGCCGCGACCGGGAAGAGGGTATGGACACTGCCATCCGAACGCGCGATTGCCGTGCCGTCACGAACCAGACGCGTGACCACGTCGCGAACCTGCCGTAGCGCCGCTCCCTGATCGGACCGCTTCGTGGGACCCACCGTGAGTGACGCTAATGGAACCCGCCATGGCACTTGCTGGCAGTCGCCGAGGACGGGAGATCCAGCGGCCTCGAAGGCTGAGCGGTGTGGCATGGGGCGCGCTCCGGCTCGGGCAGTCTGTGCGGTGAGTTCTCGCCGAGGTCGGGCGATCATGTCGGTCGCGGGCAGAAGAGCACGCCTTCGACGGGTCATGGAATGGTGGTTGGGTCGACGAAGGTGAGTGAGCCTCCGATATCGAGCAGCAGACCGGTTGGACACACGGCGCGCCGGACGGCTTGGTAGTGCACGCGGCCGATGACGAGGCGTCGCCGCTCGTTGCGTTCCCAGTAGCCGAACTCGGCGTAGGGCCGGTGGAGTGCCCGCAGCGAGTGGAGGCTCGCGGCTTGGCGTTGGCTGTCCTTGATGTTCCAGCGCAGCGCGGCGAGCGCCGCTCCGCCTGCGTTCAAGAGAAGGATCACGATGCCGACCGACGCCAGGATCCGTAGCAGGCCGCGCGGATGGAGAACGATGATTGCTGCGATCGCGAGGAGCGGCGCGAGCCAGAGCTGCGGGACGAAGCGGGCAATGAATGAATCACGCGGGGTCATGAGGGTGGCCACCACGCAGAGTCCGCTGCCGATGAGCAGCGTCCACACCTGGGTCGTGAACTGCAGGTGGCGCCTTCGCCGGACTATGGCGAGCGCGATCAGTGCAGCCAGCGAGATGAGGAGCGCGCCGCTGAACAGCGGTCCGAAGCCGCCGACCCGTACCTCAGCGAAGCGGAACGCGTACCACTCTTTGAGTGTGAACGTGAGCGGCACTTTGACCCGGGGTTCTTGGGCTCCTTCGTGCGAAGCGCTGATCAGCGACACGACCAGTCGGTGCAGCGCGCTTGCATGGCGGAAGCTTCCGACGTTCGCCTGTGGTGCGATCGGGACCGCATCCGCGCCGTAGACGGGGTACAGCGGATTGTGGTGACGCAGCGTGTTGGTGACGTATGGGTTGAACCCGATGAACAGCACCGCCACCGCGAGACAGGCCGCCAGACCAGCGAGCATGGATACGATGCGTCGGCCGAGACGCGCGACGGCGCCGCCGAGCACGACGACACCACCCACGGCGACAACGCCAAGCTCCAGGCCGGTGAACTTCGCGTTCACCAGCAACAGAAGCGCGGCGGCAAGAACCGGCAGGACCAACCGGCGCGCCCGCCCCCAGACCCACAGCATGGCCAGTATGGTCACGATGAGCAGCAGTGACGCGACCACGCCGTCGACCATATGGGTGAAGAGCTGCGACGTGGCGACCGGATTCAGCGCGAGGGTCGCGGCGAGCACCACCGCGATGGGCGCACCGAGGCCCGCATCGATGAGACCGGCGAAGGCGATGCCCATCGCCGCGAGCAACACCACGATGCCGACGAGCTTCGTCGACTCCAGATTGGCGCCGCTTCGCAGCAGGGCGGCTTGGACCGTCCAAATGCCTTTCGGGTACGAGTTCGTCCAGATCACCGGATCAACCGTCGGCCAACGAAGTGCGTGGTCGCGTACCGGATTCCAGCCGTGCGAGAGCGCCAGCACGCTCTCGATATGGTAGTGACGGCCGTCTTCGGAGCTATCGGCGATCCGGCTCGCCACTGCACCCGAAACAATGAGCATGAGCACCGAGACGGTAACGGTCACGACGGTTCGTCGAAGTGCGCTCGGTCGGTCCGTCTCGCGCCACGCGAACCATGCGTACCCGATCTCCGCGACGGATGCCGGAGCGAATACCCATGCGCCCACGTGGGCACCCAGGAAGAACCCTGCCGTTGAAACGACCAGCACCGCCGCGAACAAGACGAGCAGCGAACCACCGAGCACGAATGGCCACACTGCGGGACCAAACGCCGGAGAGTTGCCACGTGCGGCCTCCGGCTCGGGCATCGTTGCGATGCTCGTCGCTGTCACGAGACGCGAAAATCACGTCGCCCGCGCACGCAGTGAACGTACGCCGTACTGGAGCGAGCCACAACAGGCAGCGTGAACGTGGCGGAAGCTTGGCACTCGTGCGGTCTCTCGCGCCCCCCGGGGACGAAACTCGACGTCGTTCGCTGCGCCACATCTCTTCGGCCAAAGGCGTGACGAGTACGGGGAAGACCCTTCGTGCACTTCTCGACGCTCACTCACCAGACGGCATTTTTGGGACTGGCCCGGCGACACCGAGGTGGTGGTGACCCGAAAGCCACGCTGACCGCACGGCTCGCTTCGTGCAGCGGCTGCGACGTCACTGAGGAGTTCCCGCAGCTACTCGCGAGCGGAGGGGTGTGCGCGCGGCGCGTCGACGGGGCAGCCCGAGGCCGGAGCGAGAATCCTCAGCCGCTCAGACGTCAGCCGCGCGCTTGTTGGGCGTTGAGCTAAACCTTTGGGCGCGGTCCGGCGAGTGACGGGCGTGAGGTGGCGATGACACCGTTCCGGCGAGGCTTGCACGCCGCTGGCTCCGCCTCGGACACGGCCGCTGCGGTGCCGACCGGCACGGGTCTTCCACTCACGATGCTCGGTCCGGAGGCCGTCCGGGCTTCCTTCGAGGAGTTGTTCAACGGGGAGTACCGCCAGGTCGTCGGTCTGGCTGCGCTCCTGGTCGGGAATCGGAGCCAGGCCGAAGATCTTGCGCAGGACGCGTTCGCGGCGGCGTATCGCCGGTGGCCGATCGTGAGCCAGTACGACGACCCGGGAGCGTGGGTGCGCAGGGTGGTCGCGAATCGAGCGGCGTCGTCGTGGAGGCGACGTCTGCGTGAAGGCGCTGCTATGGCACGACTGGGCCGTCGTCGTGACGCGACCCGAGAAGCCCCGCCGGTCGAAGACGACGAGTTCTGGAAGGTGGTGCGGACCCTGCCGAAGCGACAGGCGCAGTGTGTTGCGCTGTTCTATCTGGACGACCGGTCGGTCGCTGACATCGCCGCGCTGCTCGGTCTCACGGCGAGCACGGTGCGGGTTCATCTGCATCAGGGCCGCGTCGAGTTGGGTCGCCGTCTCGGTGAGCCCGTGGAGGATGACACGTGACTCTTGACACCCGCGGGAGGACCGAAGCGCGAAAGGCCCGCGACGAGTTCCAGGCGGTCGCGCTCCCAGACGCCGCTGACGCGTTGCGGAGCGCGCGGCGGCGCAGACGACAGCGCCGACTCGCTGCGATCGCTTTGACGCTGGTGGTCGCGATCCTTGTAGCCGGGGTTGTGCTCACCCGCCCCCACGCCCGCAACGGAGGCATCACCGCCGGTCCGTCGTTCAACGCGCCGCTGCTGCTGCGGATCGAAGCACCCCGGACCACCATGGTCACCGGGACGACCATGACCGTGAACCTCGCCATCGACAACCACACCGGTTCAGTACTCAAGCTGACGGACGCGCACGGCTGCCAGCCCGCCTTCGCGGTAGCCCTCGGCAACGACATCGTCCCCGCCAACGCCGCGTTCGCCCTCCCCTGCATCGCGAGCCCGCTGGTCATCCCTATCGGCCCGAGCCGCTTCCCGTTCACCATCCGCGCGAGTTACCCGCTATGCAGCGAAACGGGCCGCACCCAGAGCACCGTCCCGGTATGCCGAAACGGCTTCGACCCCCCACCGCTCCCGCCAGGGGACTACCAGCTCAGCTTCGCCGACAACGGCAGCCACCTCCCACCCCCGGCGCTCGTTACCGTCCATGTCACGGCGAACCCCGCGGAGAACGGAACACGCGCAGCCGTCGTGGCAGGCAGCTCAGATGGAAACGCCCCCTGTGCGCCATCCCAGCCCGGCACCTACGGCGCCGACCCCGCCCACCCACAACGCGCGCCGCTGCTGTCAACAGCGAGCTTCCCGCGCGGTTTGGGCTGGGCGATCTGTGGAGCATCACAGACTGGAGACGGGGTCCTCCTGAACCTCCGCACGACGAACCATGGGACGACCTGGACCGTCACCGAGACCGGCCTCACCTTCGCCCCCACCCGACCCGGCGAGCAAGTGACCGTCACCCTTTCGACCGCACGAGGCGCGCAGATACACATTCGCAGTCCGCTCCCACGCATCGACACCATTTACGCCACCCTCGACGGTGGCCGCACCTGGCACGTTGCCGTTCCGACAGCAGTGCCGTCGACCGGGGCGGGCGCGACGATCCCTTCACGAGCTGCGCCGTTCACTCTCGACGACGCCGCGGCATCCGCTTCGTTCATCCCCGCGGGGTTCATGCCCGTGAAGACCCCGGTGGGCAAAGCGATCCCCGGTCATGTGAGCGGCCCGGTGCCGGGGTGGACAAACGACGGACAGCAGTTCTGGAACGCGACGACGAACCAAGGCTTCGTGATCAGCGTGGAACGCGGACAGCCGGTGAGTCTGATCCTCACCGCGGGACCCGTGCCCTATCTCGCCAGTGCTCGTCGAGTCGGCGACCGCGACACCTACGTTCGCACAGACCCTCTCGCGAGCCCTGAGCGGGAGTTCACCTGGATCGTCGGTCCGACCACAACAGGATTCGTCGGAGGCTTCAAGATGCCCGACGATGACCTCCTGCGAATCGCCGATGGCATCAGCATCACGCCCTAGACACTTTGGTGGCCCCGGAGTTGGTTCGGATCTGCTCCAGATCGAGGAACCCTGTGCGGGTTCGCGACGCGAAGGGTCTCCGCGGGGCCTGACCTGCACGTAGCGGCGTTCGCAGGCAACGGGGCTGGCCCCACGCGTCGCGGGAGCGCAACGCCCGAGCTACTCCCGTGAAGCTCGGGAGGCAAGCAGCCGCACAGGTTGTTCGACCTGGTCGGCGTCACCACCCATGGGCGGGAATACCTCGGGGACGCGCTCCTCGTCGTGTGGCAGTTGTTGGCCGTTGATGCGACCGAGACCGGACAGCACGCCTTCGAGAACCGGGAGCGCGTGCGCGACTTGGCGGGCTCGGATGAGCGTGTCCCACACTCGCTCGAACTTCTTCCAGCCCGCCGCATACGCGAAGTGGCGTGCCCGTCCGGTCCAGTCGGGTTTGGTGGCCGCACCGTGTGCGATGTTGCGCCAGCGGTAGAACTCTCGATAGGCGCGCCAGTAGCCGTCTTCGAGCTGCTCGGGGCTCATGAGCGCAGGGCGGAAGACGGTGTGGCGCGTGTCGTAGCGGTCCCAATCACGGTGCAAGAGACGGCCCTCGGCCTCGATTCGTTGGTACAACCCGGTCGAGGGGTACGGCGTGAGGATGTGGAACGTGGCGGTCTCGACGCCGTGGTTCACCGCCCACTCGACGGTCCGGTCGAACACCGTCACGTCGTCGTCGTCCATCCCGAACACGAAACTCGCGTTCACCATCACGCCGAGGTCGTGCAGACGGCGGATCGCGGCGGCGTAGTCCTTGTTGAGGTTCTGGGTCTTACGGTGGTCGCGGAGGTTGGCTTCGCTGATCGTCTCGAACCCCACGAACACACTTCGCAGCCCAGACTCGACCGCGGCCTCAAGCAGTCGGGGCTGGAGGACCGACTTCACCGTCCCGGCGGCTTGCCACAGCCGACCCATGCCGCGCATCCCGGCGAACAGCTCCCGGGCGAACCGGCCATTGCCGAACAGATGATCGTCGAGGAAATACAGATGACGACCGGGCAGACGCTCGATCTCGGCGAGCGCGTCATCGACCGTCTGGGTGTAGAAGGAGCGGCCGCCCTCGAAGAACGCCTCCTTGTAACAGAAATCGCACGCGTGGGGGCATCCCCGCGACACCACGATCGAGTTCGGCACAAGATAGAGGTGACGTTTGATCAGGTCGCGCCGGATCGGTGGAAGCCTCGCCAGTGTCCGCACGCTCGACGCGTACCGCGCCGCGGGGCGCCCAGCGGCGAAGTCATCAAGAAACCGGGGCCAGGTGTCCTCGCCGGGACCGACAAAGACCGTGTCCGCATGCACCGCGGCCTCGTCGGGAAGCGACGTCGGATGCAGCCCCCCGATCGTCACGTACGAGCCCCGACGGCGGTACTGGTCGGCGATCTCATACGACCGGCGCGCCGACGTGATGTACGCCTGAATCACGACCAGGTCCGGCTCGTCATGAAGTTCGAGCCGCTCAACATGCTCGTCGTGAATACTCACCTCGACATCGGGATCGAGATAACCGGCCAACGTCGCCAGCCCAAGCGGAGGAAACAGCGAATACTTGATCGGCCGAAACAGCGGACTCGTCGCTTCGGTCAACGCGGGCAGGATCATTTTCACCCGCATGCCGCGCCTTCCCCGCATACGCCACCCTCCCTGGATTTGAATCGGACTGGGTATGCCGGAGACTCGTTGGGTTGG
>JRHI01002638.1_pt1 | contig 11977 bp, 11 predicted proteins | sample 215371 | NCBI WGS metagenome assembly JRHI01 (sample SAMN02929681, study PRJNA255918) | sediment metagenome | biome: cave system; feature: Ice Cave; material: Sediment; isolation source: sediment from deep within a dark volcanic ice cave with no known source of... ... | reverse complement strand
AGCGACGCGCCGAGATCTGGCAGGAGGGGCTGCGGGTCTATCCAGGGTTCGGCCAGTACGAGCGGCGCGCTTCGCACCGGCGCATCTCGATATTCGTTCTCACTTCCGCCTGAGCGCCGAACTCACGCCCACTTCCGCTCGGGCTTGTTAGCGTGGCCGGTTGATGAGCCGTCGCGCTCAGAGGGAGCCGGCACTTGGTAGACCAGACCGGTCCGCGCTGGCGCTCGACCCGGAAACGAAGCCCGGCGTCACGCGCTGCATCGTTGCAGTCCCCGGTACATGTTCGGTACACGGTTGGCTCTAAAACACGAGGGGGGGTAGGCACGAGAGGCACCGAAACCGGCCATTCCCAGCCACGACACGGCGGAGGAATCGGACCTTCCAAACCGGTGGCTGCCCGGCCCGGCTAGTTCTGAAGTTCAAAGTTTGGCAGGGCTTTTGTCCGTAACCAGGGGCGATTCGGTCGGGTTAGTGAGACTGGATGGGGTCATATTCGCCGAGCTCGGGACACGCTTGGGGACATGGATGGCTCATTGCTCACGCTCATTTGACATGTGAGTCGCGTACGAGGCGTTTCCGCGGTAAGGAGGGAGCGAGGCCTTTACGCCTGAGAGTCCGGTGATCGAAGCAGAGCGGGGCTCTCGCGATGGATCACGCGCTCTCAGCACGGTCGGGCAACGCTCTCCGGGCCCGCTCGACAGAAGCGACCGCGAGCCCGCCGTTCAGCGAGACGGTCCGAGCTCCGCGCCGGGGGTGTCCCAGCACAACTCAGGGTTGGGTCTTCTCGCCCTCGAGATCTGTTGCTTTCCCGAGCTTCTCATCGGCGTGAGGCGTTGCTTCGGGCTCGGTTTTCACCTCAGCTTGCTGCGTGCGGCCCTCATCAGCCAGGGCCTCGTTGCCTACCAACTCGCCGGCCGTCTCCTTGGCCTTACCGGCGAGCACGCCAAACAGTCCTTCCCGTGTCAGCTCGGGTTTCTCCTCGTCGGTCAAATCGCTCACCGCTCCTTCCACATGGTTGATCTGGGACCTACGCAAATGGTCACCTCCGGGAGACGACAACCTACCGGCAACAACGCTGCCGTCGCGCAACCATGAAATCACTTGGAAGCGGCCCCATAGCGGAGCCCGATTGAGACCCCATGAGGCAGCTGTCTGCCGCAACCAGCGTCTTCCCTCCTGCTCGCCAATCTCACGTCGGCTCGCTGCGGCTCGGTGCGGTTCGGTGCGGCTCGGTGCGGACGGTTCGCGATCGCCCTCGCATCCGCGCGAAGGAGGGCGTCGTAGCTCTCTTCCCTGCCGGGCCGCCAAGGAAGGGCGCGGCTGGCGCCCGCGAGCGCGGCACCCAATTGCGAATGCAGGTCTCCGGGTAAGTGTTGGGCGCCGGTTCTTTCGCAACCATCGCCCTAGCGCCTGGCGTGCCCGAGCATCAGGCTGGGCCTTCGGCTCGTGTCAACTCGCGCTTGCCATTCGCGGATGAACAGACGGCGGTTCAGTGTCCGGCGGTTGTGGCGCCGGCTAGCGGGCCGCCGCGCAGCGGCTTGTCCTCGACGACGCGTGACTCGTTGTCGCGCAGGCGTGGCTCGTAGTAGGAGAAGAAGACCTTGCCCACGAGATCCCGACGGCTGCGCACGCCCGTCTTCTCGAAGACGCTCTTGAGGTGCTGCTGGACGGTGTGCGCGGAGACCACGAGCTGCTCCGCGATGCCAGCCGTCGAGTCGCCCTGAAGTACCAGGCGCGTGACGTCCTGCTCACGCTCGGTGAGCCCGTACGCCGCCATCAACAGCGGAGCGATGCGGGCAGGGTGGGCCGGCTCGACGATCACCGCGACACGACGCTGGCCGGCGCTGACAAGCGTCGCACCGTGCAGGACAACCCACGTGCCCGAGCGGGTAAGGACGCGGGCGAGCGCGACCTCACCCGGCACGTCGCGGCCCTCGGCCGAGCGCAGGGCGCGGCCGGCAACAGCCAGCACAGCGGAGGGCAGCCGGCCCGCATCCCAGTCCCCCCCGGGCAGGTCGGAGAGCCATCGCTCGACGCCGGGCGTCGTCGACTCCAGCTCCCATTCAGACGAGAGCACGAGCAGGCCGGGCGCCTCAGGGCCCTCCGGGTCCTTCGCCTCTCCGAGTAGCAGCGCCCGCCGGGCCCCCTCCGCCAACGAGGGCGCGATGGCGCGCACGAAACTGATCTCGTCGGGGTCGAACATCCGCGCTCCACGCTCGCGGTAGAGCCCGAGACCGCCCCAGGCGTCGCCTGAGGGCGCGCGGAGTCCGGCGATCATCTCCTGGTCCCCGCCGAGCTCGATGTTGGCCAGCCAGCGCAGGCTCGAGCTCGGGTCGCCGCCCGTCGCCTCGTGAAGCGTCGAGACCCCACTCGCGGAGCGGACCACGTCGGACAGCTTGTTGACGTCGTCCCCGTAGTACTCGAGCGCCAGCGAGTCTCGCGGCAACTCGGTCACGTACTGGTTGAAGTGGCTCGTGATGAGCAGCGACGCCGGGTCCAGCGTGTACCAGCACGGCCCCATGTAGTGCGGGACGACGGGCTCGATGATCTCGGTCGCCTCCTTCCAGAGGCTGACGAGGTCGAGCCCGGCGCCCGCAACAGCGTCGATCCGGTTCCGCGCTCGCTCCATCCCTCGCGTACTCACCGCCCCGATCCTACGTCACCCCTCGTCCCGGCAGGCGATGCCGTTTGGCTAGCCGAGCAACTCACAGCCGTGCCGATTGGCGACGTCCTGGATCCGCTCCATGTCGGGCGGCTCCTCCGGCGGCGGCGGCAGCGTGCGGCTGCGCGCCGGCTCGCTCATCTCGCGCAGGGTGTCCTCGAATCCGCCCGGCGTGAAGATGAACAGCATTCGGCAGCCCGAGTCGCCGACCGTGTACCGATGGGGTATGTCACGCGGCCCGAAGGCATAGTCGCCCGCGTGCGCCTCGATTGTCACCTCGCCGACCTCGAAGGTCACGTCCCCGTCGAGGATGAAAAAGGCCTCGTCCTCGCGGTGGTGAACGTGCAGCGGCGCCGCGCTGCCCGGCGGCTCCGTGATCTCGAGGATCGTCATCTGCCCTCCGGTGTCGGCCGCCGTGGCCTTGATCTCCGCCAGGCACGCGAACCACCAGCGCGCCTCTCCTTCGCCGCTCGCAACCGCCACGGGGTCCAGCCTCTGGCTCGTCTCCTGCGTCATCGGTCCTCCTCTGTCGTCATGTGATTGAAGTCGAGGACCGAGATCGCGTACCGCCAGGCGCTGTCGCCGCCACGCCGCACGACCCTCACGCCCGGATCCCCCAGGACGAGCGCGGTGTCACGCGCTTGGAGCACGTGCCGCGACTCGGCCACATACGTCCGGCCACCCTGCCAGAGCGCGCAGGCGAGCCGTTCGATCGCCTCGCCTCCGCGCGCGACCTCCGCACCGCTGCCCGCCGCGAGCACAGCGCCGTCCTCGAACAGCTGCCTCAGCGCCTCGCCGTCGCGGACCACGAATGCGTCCTCGAACAGCGTCTCGAGCTCCTCGGGGGTCCTTGCTCCCTGACTCATTGCCGACGGCAGGCTACGGACGGCAGGGCCGCCCGTCTATGCCAGAAAAGTGGCATTTGAGGCTCACTCATGATGTCCGCGGCTCGCGATCCCGGGCCTCATGTTGCGCGCGACACGAGCGGGCTCGAAGCCCTCGGATGACCTCAGCTGTGGACTCCGGGCGGACTGCGAGTTCCACATGGCATCGGAACACAGATGAGGGTGCCGTGGCCCCAACGACGAAAAACCGAAACCGTGAGCGTTCAGCTCCCGGGGCTCAGGTGAACGCGGGGAACGGGCCACCGCGGTTGTGGGCGGCGACGAGTTCGCTGAGCTGGGTGAGCAGTGAGTGGTGTTGGAGTCGGCCATGTGGCGGCGAGACGTTCTCCGGGCTGATCGAGACCGCACCGGCATTGACAGCCGTCGGACGGAGTCCGGCCTTGGCGAGCTCGTGACGCAACTCGGTCAGCAGGAACAGTCACGAGCCCCATCGGCCTGCGGGTCGGGGCGGGGGGCGGGCAGTGACCGCGGTCAAGATCGGCACCGGCTCGATCCGCCGACCAGGAACGGGATCCGCTACGTGCGCGCATCTCGCCGCCGCCGGCCCGAGTCGGCTGGGGCGACCGAGTCGTCGCCGAAGCAGCGAATGCGATCGCCAGCAAAGGCCCGCTTTCCGCGCGAACGAGGACGCCGGTGGAGATGCTCGTCGCCGACCCAAGCAGGACTGCGCCAGAGCTGCTGGATCCAGAAGTCTGCACGGGCTTTTCGGGGTGGCGGAGAGTGCCAGATCTGCGTGAACCCAGCACCGATGCTCGGACTCGACGCCGGTGCTGATGGTCTTCATGCAGGGCAGCGTGGGCTTCGCTTCCGCTTGGTTCGAGATGCGCTTCCTGGCTGCGGCCGGCACCCGCGCGGCTCCGGTTGCGGTTTTGTCGTGACTGCAGGGTGGGTGCGGTCGACTCTTCGCTTCGGAGATCCGCGGGTCCGATCGCCATCGCATCGCGGTCAACACACGATTGCGGATCCGGTTAATGCGCTGCTCGAGCCGGACCACGGCGCCCGACCGGTTGGTGCCTAGCTGTCAATGTCGGAAGCAAAGAAGTTTCCAGATGTCGGTGACGGCAGCGCAAACGACCGGGGGCCGCACGTCGAGGGGTAGCTGGTGCGTGCTACTGATCGCCCCCGTGGTCGATGCTGTTGGCCCGGTCTCCTCGGTCGTCGGCCCGGTCTCCTCGGTCGTCGGCCCGGTCTCCTCGGTCGTCGCGATGGCCCCGGTCGGCCCTGTAATCAGGCGAGGTGTCCTTTGACTCCTGATCTGTCTGGGCTCTGCGCATCGGTGCTGTCGGTTGTCTGCGCTGGATGAGAGGCCGCCAGAACCGCAGCAGAGCCGACTCCCCAAACCGTCACCGCGGCAAGTGCTGCGAGGCTCTTGTTTTCGCCTTGATCATGGTTGCTCCTGTTAGTCGAGTGGCTGCTCGAGATCGCCAGTAAAAGGCCAACGAGATAAAACAACGGGGGAACGAGGACTGCTGCCGGCTCAGATGACCGGCCTGTACTGGCGGCGCCGCGTCCGGGGAGCGGCGTAGGCCGCCGGGCGGCGAGTCAAGCGCGCCTTGGCGATCGTCGGCTGATCGCGATGCGCGGTGCGGATCGCCCACATAAGCGGGGCTACGACAGCGACGAGGACTGCGCTGCATAGGATCACGTTGAGGAAGATGAAAGTCATTTGTAGTTCCTCTCTTGGTCGTTTGACCCCCCTTTGCCGTCCGCGAAAGGAGCTCAGCGAGCCCAACACGGGCGAGAGGTCATGCCCTGAGGTTGCCGGGCGATGGTTATGGAACGGCAAGCTGTTGGTAGCGGGTCAGAAGCGCTGTGGAACAATCGCGAGGATGGGGCCCGGAGCACGTGTTCTGGTGGTCGATGACGAGCACGCGCTCCGGCGTCTGTTGCGGCTCTACCTGGAACGGGAGGGCTATACGGTGCTTGAGGCTGACAACGGCCTAGATGGGCTCTCGCTGCTGCGTCGCGGCGGGATCGACGTGGCGTTGATCGACGTGATGCTTCCCGAGTTAGACGGCTTTGAGGTTGTCCGACGCATTCGCGGCGAGTCGGGAGTGCCGATCATCTTGCTGACCGCGCGGGGCGAGGAGGCCCACCGCGTGGCTGGGTTAGAGCTCGGCGCTGATGATTATGTGGTCAAGCCGTTCTCAGCGCCGGAGGTGGTGGCTCGGGTGCGCGCCCAGCTGCGGCGAGCCAACGGTGTCGCGAGCGAGCGAGCTCCCCTGCGTCACGGTCGCCTCGAACTGGATGAGCAGAGCCGGCGCGTGAGCCTCGACGGGCGCGAGCTGGAACTCACGCGCCGGGAGTTCGATCTGCTGGCCGCGCTGCTGCGTGATCCCCAACGCGTGCACACCCGCGAGGCGCTGCTCGAGCTGGTGTGGGGCTCGACCTATCTTCAGCCCAAGACCGTTGACGTGCACATCGCGGGGCTGCGGCGCAAGCTCGGCGACGCGCTAAAGATACGGGCGCTACGGGGCGTGGGCTACCGCGTGGAGCCGTGATGCTGGCGCGGCTCGCGTCGCTGCGCTTGTGGCTGTTTGCGGCGATGATCGTGAGCGCGGCCGTCGGCCTGGGCGGCGCGTCGCTGCTCTACAGGAACCTTCAGCTCTCTCAGGAGCACGCGGCCGATGCCGCCCAGACGCTGCAGGAGGCTCGGGGGATTGCCGCTCAAGTCCAGGCCGGCGCCGACATCGCGCGCGTGGCCGCCCTGCAGGAGCTACTGGTCAGCGATCGGCTCACCGTCGAGCGAGGGGGGCGCACAATCTTCCAAGGTCCCGCCCGACCGGGACACCAACTCGAGCTGCGGGTAAGCGCGCCGTTTGACGGAGGGGTCGTGCGGATCGCTGATTACGCCGCACCGGGCGCGAGCAACACGTTGGATCTGACCTTGATCACAGCCGGCGTACTTGCCTTGGTGATCGCCGCTGCCATTCTGACCGCCACGCTCGTCACCCGGGCGGTCCGCGTCCCGGTCCAGCGGGCCATCGCTGCCGCCGAGCGCGTATCCCACGGAGAGCTGAGCGCCCGGATGGGCGCCTCGGGCCCGGAGGAGCTCGTCAAGCTCGGACGCGCCTTTGACCACATGGCGGTCCGGCTCGAACGCGCCGATCGGGACCAACGCCGCTTCCTGGCCGACGTCGCGCACGAGATCGCCACGCCGGTGAACACCATCTCAGGCTTCGCTCTCGCGCTGACCGACGGCGCGGCTGAAGGAGCACAACAACGCGCGGAGGCCAAGGAGCTGATCGAGGCCGAGACCCGGCGCCTGCGCGACCTGCTGGCCGACCTACGAGAACTCACCCGCTTGGATCTGACCGAAGGCGTGCGGCTCGGCCCAGTTGCGCTGGCGCCGTTCGCCTACGAGCTTCTCGCGCGTTTTCGACCCGCCGCCACAGCCGCGGGGATCAAACTCAGCCATACCGTCCGGGGGACCTCGGTGATCACCGACGCTCGGCTGCTCCAGACCGTCGCCTCAAACCTGATCTCAAACGCGATCCGTTACACCCCCGCGGGCGGTCACGTCGAGCTCCGTCTGCGCCAGCCTCGTAGCGGCCTGGTGCTGGCTGTGCGAGACAACGGCGTCGGGATCGCCCCCGAACACCAACAGCGCATCTTTGAACGCCTCTACCGAGTTGATGAGACTCGCGACCGCGCGACCGGCGGCTCAGGACTCGGACTAGCGATCGCACACCGCGCGGCGCAAAGCCTAGGCGGTCACCTCGAACTTGAGAGCACCCCCGGTCAAGGCAGCGAATTTCGCCTCATCGTCCCCTGAACCATCACCCCGGCTAAAGGCACGGCTTCCGTTTCCAAACGCGACGATGTTCGGCCGCCAACCGCGGCTGGGTCTCGGCTGACCACCAGACCCCAGGCGAGCTTCAGGTCGTAGCCCAGCAGCGCCCACTCACGCTGCTGCGCGATAGGCCGCCGTGGATACGGTCTCCACCGGGCAAGCTCCCCCATTCGTCTGGCCTAACGAGGCCCACAAACGATCTGAGAAGCCGGGACAGCTGCAACCCGACCACGTGCGCGGCCGAGCGCCGAAAGAGATCTCAGCACCAACTGCCTCAGCACCCCAACCACGCAGGAGCGCGAACAACCAGTCCGGCCACCACTTGTCATCCCGACCACCGTCAAAGAGACGGATGGCTGGTCCAACGCCGCTACCTCTCAGACCACTCCATCCGACAACTACTCTCGCCGCTCGACGGTTCAGAGCTCCAAAGTTCGGGCCGAGTCAGCACCTGGCGGAGGCGTCAAATCTGTCAATTTCCAGCCACTTTGCCGAACTCGGGCCACGGTTGGGGACATCAATATGCCCTGAGCTCGGCGTCCGCCGTACGTAATGAGGAGCGACGGCGGCGTCGAAGCACGCGCGGACCACATCCGGCCGAGCGATCCGCGATGGGAGATCGGTGTTCACCTCCCGCGCGGCCCGCCACGAGCGCCCCACTCCGTAGGGCTCGTCCGCTCGGGCTCAGCGGACTCAGACGCATCCTCAAACAGCCTCGAAACCGAACAGCAGGACTGATCGACACTGCCGGCGGCTCACCCTCCGCCCATCGCCAGCACTGGGCCGACCTGGGCAATCCAGAGGCCACCAAAGGATGTCCTATGAGGCATCGTGCGGTCAGCGAGGCCGCGCCGGGAAAAGCACTCGTCAGCCGCTCGGCTGAAAGAAGAAAACCTACAAACCCAGTGATCTACCCCGGTTTCGGTGGAGTGTCCGCGGAATCCGGTCCACCTCACTTCGCGCGCAGGTCGGCGCATTGGGAGCGGCGTCATCCGGGAGTACTGTTGCGCGGAGCATGGGAGGGCATTTGCCACCGGGTATCGACGTGCTCGTCATCCGCGGGCTCGTCTATGCGCTGCTCGCCGCGACCGTCTTGGTCGCGCTGGGGGCCGTTCCGACCGCCGGTGGGACGCTCCCGACCGCGGTGGCGACACTGCTTGCGCTCGCGCTCGCGCGGCCCTTGAGCGCCCAGGCGGAACGCGCGGCAGGGCGGCGCTTTCGCCGGCGGCGGTACGAGGCCGTGTGCCGCGTCGAGCGGTTCTTGGTGGAGGTCCGCGAGGGGCACGCGCCCCCGGAGCGCGTGGAAGCGGTGCTGGCCGACGTGCTGGGGGATCCTGCCCTGAAGGTCTGCTACCGCCTCCCGGAGTCCGACGTGCACGTCGACGGCGGCGGACACCTGGTCGACCCGCGACCTGATCAGGACCAGGTCGCCGCCCCGTTTGCSCGCGGGGAGGCGGCGATCGGCGTGGTGCTGCATGGTCGGTCGGCGGCCGAGCGGCCAGACATCCTGCGTGCCGTGATGGCGGCGGCCGGCCTGGCCTTCGAGGTCGCCCGCCTACGGGCCGAGCTCAAGCGGCAACTCGTCGAGGTCGAGGCCTCGCGGGCGCTTTTGGCGCGGGCGACGGAGAACGAGCGGCGCCGCGTCGAGCGTGATCTGCACGATGGCGCCCAGCAGCGCCTGGTGGCGCTCGGCATCTCACTGCGGCGGACGCAGCGCCGGCTCGACGGCGGAGACCCCGCGGCGCTGATGCTCGACGAGGCGGTCGCCGAACTGACGGCCGCCGTGGACGACCTGCGGGCGCTCGCCCACGGCGAGCCCGTGGAGGCCCGGCTGCGGGCGGTCCCTGCGGCAGGAGGCCGACGCTGATGGCCGCCACTGCACATCGCGGACGGGCGCCGCTTTATGCCGGCGTGGGGATCGTCGTCGCCGCATCGCTGACGGCGCCGGTGTTCGCGGTGCTCCGCGACGTTCAGACGATCCCCACACCGGTGCTGATCGCCAGCCCGCTGACGGCGATCGTCGCGGGTGTGCTCGCCGTCCTCATCGCGCGGCGCGACCCCGGCAACCGGATCGCCTGGATGCTGCTCGCGGTCGGCGCCGCTGGCACTCTGACGTGGTTCGGCTCGGCGTTCGTCGACTGGTCGGTGGGCCGTGGGGGGACCGCGCATTCCCTGGGTGAGCGGATGGCGGCCGTCGCTGACGCCGCGTGGATCTTTCACGCGACCGCCATCGGCGGGCTCGTGAGTCTGTTCCCGGACGGTCGGCTCCCTGGACCACGCTGGCGGCGGCCGGCCCTCGTGTTCGTGACCGTGATCGCGCTCACCTTCCTGCTCGGAGTGTTCGCTCCGGGTCCACTCCCGGCGCCGTACGCGTCGTCGGATAGCCCGCTTGGCGTCCGTGCGCTGGCGTCGCCCAAAATGGTTGCGGACGCCATCAGCCCGCTGTTCCTGCTGGTGCCGCTCTTGGCGGCGGTGTACTCGGTCCGCGTGCGGCTCGGGCGGGCAAGCGGGCTCGAGCGACTCCAGATTCGTTGGTTTGCGCTCGCCGCGCTATTGGCCCCGATCACGCTGGTGACCGTGCTGGTCGAGCAGCTGAGCTTCGGTGAGGTTCACGTCGCCTACGTCCTGGGGGTCCTCACGATGTCGGCGATCCTCGGCGCGGTGGGCGTCGCGGTGCTCCGCTATCGCCTGTACGAGATCGACCGTCTCATCAGCCGCACGCTCGTCTACGTGCCGCTGACGGCGCTGCTCGTCGGCGGCTGGGCCGCGATCGCGGTGGGCGCTGGCGCACTGGTCGGCGGCGAGTCGCGGGTCGTGACGGCGGCGGCGACGGTGGGTGCGGCGCTCGCGTTCGGTCCGTTGCGCCGGCGGCTGCAGGACGCCGTCGACCGGCGCTTCAACCGCCCCGGACTCGAGGCACTGCGGCGGATCGAGCGCTTCGTCGTGGAAGTGCGCGAGGACCGTGCGGCGCCCGAGCGGATCGAGAGCGAACTGGCCGCCGCACTCGGCGACCGCCGGCTGAGCCTGCGCTACCGCGTCGCATCGGATGGCCGCTACGTCGACGCGCACGGACGACCGGCAGACGCGGAGCCGCCCCCGGGGTTGGTCATGACCACGGTCGAGCGGCAGGGGGTCGAGCTCGGTGTCGTGTTCCACGACGAGATCCTGCGCGAACGTGGGGAGCTCTTCGCACGGATCCTCCTCGCCGGCGGCCTGCCGATCGAGATCGCACGGCTGCGCGCCGACGTCGCGCTGCAAGTCGAGGCCGTGCGCGCCGCACGGGCACGGGCGGACGCGGCGGAGACCGCCGAACGAGGGCGCGTCCGCGCCGAGCTCGACGCCGGTGCCGGCGTCCGGCTCGCCGCGCTCGAGCAGGCGTTGGACCGGGCGACGCACGCGCTCGGCGGTGAGGATCCGTCGCTGGCGGAGACGCTAAGCGCGGCCAGCGGGGAGCTGCAGCACACGCGGGCCGAGCTCGACACCCTGATCGGCGGCTACGCACCGAAGAACCTCGGCGCCGGCCTGGCGCCGGCGCTTCGCGACCTCGCCGGCCGGATGCCGCTGGCCGTCGGGGTGAGAGCCGAGGTGCCGCTGCTGCCGGACGAGCCGGAGCGCACCGCCTACTTCGTCTGCGCCGAGGCGCTCACCAACGCGAGCAAGCACTCTGGTGCCAGGCAGGCGCAGATCGTCGCCCGCTTGGCGCAGCACCGCCTGTACCTGCGCATCAACGACAACGGCGACGGCGGCGCGTCCTTCGTCAGTGGCGGCGGCCTTTGCGGCCTGCGTGACCGGGTCCATGCMGCCGGCGGACGGTTGAACCTGTCSAGCGSCGCGAGCGGTACGACGGTCGAGGTGGAGCTCCCTTGCGCGTCGTGATCGCCGAGGACTCGACGTTGCTGCGCGAGGGTCTGGCGGGCCTGCTCCAGGACGCAGGGCACGAGGTGGTCGCCCGCAGCGGCGACGGAACGGTGCTCCTGCAGACGGTGACCGCGCACTTGCCGGACCTCGCGATCGTCGATATCCGGATGCCGCCCACCCACACCACCGAAGGCCTCCAAGCAGCGCGCCGGATCCGTGCCGCTCATCCGACGGTCGGCATCCTGATCCTCTCCCAGCACCTGCAGACCGGCGAAGTCGTCGACCTCGTCCATGGCGGCGGTGGCTTCGGCTACCTGCTCAAGGACCGCGTCCTCGACGTCGACGCGTTCCTGCAGGCGGCCGCACACGTCGCGACCGGCGGCACCGCGCTGGACCCGAAGGTCGTGAGCGCGATGCTCAGCGAAGCCCGTGGTGACGGCCCGCTCGACGAGCTGTCCGAGCGTGAGCTCGAGGTCCTGGGGCTGATGGCCGAAGGCCACTCCAACGCCGGCATCGCCGCCGAGCTCTTCCTCGCCGACCGAACCATCGAGACCCATGTGCGCAACATCATCGCCAAGCTCGACATCGGCGGCGATCCGAGCGCGAACCGGCGCGTGCTCGCCGTCATCGCCTACCTGCGCGCCCAGCAGGCCTGACGCCGCGCCTCCGCGCCAGCACTGAGGCACGACCGGCGCCAGCACCGATGACGCGGCGCGCAGCGCCCGTCATGCTGGCTCCTGCGCAGCACCGCCGGACCTC
>JRHI01002637.1_pt1 | contig 11981 bp, 12 predicted proteins | sample 215371 | NCBI WGS metagenome assembly JRHI01 (sample SAMN02929681, study PRJNA255918) | sediment metagenome | biome: cave system; feature: Ice Cave; material: Sediment; isolation source: sediment from deep within a dark volcanic ice cave with no known source of... ... | reverse complement strand
CTGTGAAGGTGGAACAGCACCTGCTCGGTGGCGCTGGAGGGGATCTCGTCCACCGCCGGGCCGGTCAGGCCCGCCTGGGCAGCCAGCACCGCGGGGTTAGTGTCCGGTTCGGCGGCGGGGTTGCTGGAGTACCCGTCCAGGTGCATCGCTATGACGCCGACAATCGCAAGACAAGGCAATCGCGGACACCGCGACGCGGGCTCCGACCTGCTCCAAGGCCCAGGCCCGAGCCCGCTCGGTCAAGCATGCCCGCGGCGCGATCGCCGGATCCGTCTCGGTCCACGTCTTCACCGAGCACGCCGGATGTGGGCAGCACCAGACCCGCTTGTGCCAGCAGATCACCACCGGCCGGCCGCCAACAGGCAGATCCCACACCCACGTCGAGCGCCGGTCTTTGGCTTGGTCGTGACCACGGATCGTGAAGGCCCCAGGCCCTTCAACAACTCATTCAGCCCGGCGTGTCGCCCGGGTTCCTCACCCACTCCCAGCTTTGCTGCGAAGAGCCGCTTAAGCGCAGTCGCAGTGCGGTTGCCCAGGGCCCCTTGGCCCCTCGATCAGTATCGGTGGCTCGGCGTCGAGATCGGCTAGCGCGTGGATCTAATCCGCCGAGGCCAGCACCAGTCGAGCACCTGCCTCAGCCGCGGCTGACGCAATGCCATGCGCGGGGAGCAGCGGATTCACTGGCAGTGGCAACGCTCCTTGATGGATCGTGCCGGCGCCGGCCTCGGCGAAGCCGGGACCGTCAGGCAGCATGATCAGCACCCGCTCCGCGGAGCGTACGCCGAGCTCAGCCAGCGCAGCGGCGACCGCAGCCGTTTGATCGGCCGGGTGGGAGTCGCTCATGGAATAGTCCATCCGGGTGACAGACGGATTTCGTTCCGCACGGTCCGTTTGTCTCCTCCGTTGTGGAAGCGCGAGGTTAACTGGCCTGTCAAGTGCCCGTTAACCGGGCGTACTGGACGACATTTCGCTGCATATGCCCGTGCAGCACGCCCGTGCAATCGCACGATCACCGTGTCGGATTGTCGACTCTGTGCAGCTCAATTCTGGAAATAGTTGAGCATATGCTCGTGCTGGTGAACGCGCGTGCTCCTAAGCATATGCAAATTAGACTGAACTCGCCGGTGACGGCGCATTAACCTATGTTCGAATCCCGATTCTCGCTGTATGGTTTCCTTCGAACTATGTTCGCCCATGGACCCGAGCAGCGACACGAGCTCTTCTCCCGCAAGGGGGTGAGGCAATATCAGAGGAGAGGATCATGGACAAAACGGAGCTGTACGCACGTGACATCAGCGGCGTGACGTGGCGCAAGAGCCGCTACAGCGAGGTCGACATGAACGAGTGCGTCGAGGTGACCGAGCTTGGTGACGGAGCTGTGGCGGTGCGGGACTCAAACAACCCCAACCGGCCGGACCTTCGATTCACTGCTTCGGAGTGGGTGGCCTTCATGGCCGGGGTCCGTGACGGTGAGTTCTGACCGCTGAGCGTGCGAGTCCAGACGATGGGTGACAGATCGACCGCCCTCACGCTCACGGCATCTAACTACATCCTCGAACACCAGGCCTAGATGCGTTCGACTAATCCCTGTTACCGACCGATCCGGGGCGCCACTACCTGCTGGTTGTCCAGGGCTGGGCCCTTATCGTCGGGTCCAGGTCCGAGGACGTTGGTGGTTGTCCGTAGCCGTTGCTGTAGTAACTGATGTAGATCCTGCGGGCTCTTCGTTCGCGGTCTCTGACGGGCCATGGATCCGCTTGTCGAGCACCTGATTCTCGGTCAGCAGCTTCGGAGTCGGTCTGCACTGGCCAGTCTCCTCACCGTGCCGTTGCATTGTCGACGATCTTGCACACGGACACTGGTGTGGCGTCTCGTCGATCTGGCGCAGCCCGACCACACGGCAGCCTGGGGGTAGCCCTCGACGGAACCGGCGCATGTGTGATCTGGCTCTGCCCCCGGGGCGCGGTGTGGTGGCCCTGGAGGGAAGTCGACGGGAGGCCACACCCAGCCCGCCTCGACCCAGTCACAGCAGCTCTTGTGGCTGGGCCGCCCGGAGATCTGCCGGCCCCGGCGAGGGCATTTTTGGTTGGACGCAGGCTCTATCAGAGAGTCGAGTACCGCTTTGCAAAGGAGCGGACCGTCACATGGTGTGAGCCCGGAAGGACTCCCGTGTACGATCGGTGATCTTTTGTCCGCCAGAGCCGGGTGATTCCCCGTGAGTCCCCGTGAGAACGGGCACGCAAGGGGCACGAATCAACATCACGAGCGCACGGGGTGTGGCAACTGCCGCAGGATACGACGGGCGCAATCGGGTATCTCGTCGCGTCGGCAAGCTGGACTTGGACGATCCGGGTGGCTTTCCTGTGGCTGTGGGACTCATCGGGCACGGCGCGCGACCGGCTCTGTCGGTGGGCGGATGGTCACCGGTGGGAGTCGCCGAGTATGGCGCGTAGCGCACCGAAGACGTCTATTTCCCGGGACAAGTACAGGGAGTCCTGGTGTGGGGGTCGTATCCAGGTGATCGGCCCGCGTGGGGTCATGGTGGGCGGTAGCGTCAGGGCGCCGGTGATCTGGTACACGCGGGGGGGCCAGGGTAGCGGGGCCGGGAATCTTTCTGCTGTGAGGATGAGGTGGTGTTCGGGGGTGTCGGGGTGGGCTAGCACTGCTGGGTCGCAGCGTCGGGCGGTGAGCAGTTCGATGAGCTGGGTGCTGAGCAGGATCGGGATTGCTATCGCTGAGACGTCGCAGTCCAGCCTGAGCCGTATCTGGTCATGGTGTTGGGTCACCGGCCAGGCCCACGCCTGGTAGGCGAGCCCGTTGCTGAGCCCGGCGTCGTCGCTGTCGGGGCTGTCCACGGGGGACATCACGGCCGGCGCGGTGGCGGTGACGTGGTGCAGGAGGCACGTTGTGCAGGGCATGCCTTGGCTGGAGTTGACGGTTTCGATGTCGTCGAGGCTCAGGAGTGCGCCGCACAAGGTGGCAATGGTGTCCGCTGGGTGCCGGTTCGGTGGGGAAGCCAGGTGCACGACGCGGGTGGTCTGGGCTGTGTTGCCGGGTCGGTAGCGGACCCGCATCACCGGCTGGACCGCCGGTTGGGGAAGCGGCAGCGCAGTATCTTCAGAGCGGGATGAGGGTAAGGCGTGGCGGTCGGGCCCCTTGAGAGCAGCGAAGCGCGGAGGGAGATCAGTGACGGTCTCCGTCCTGTCTGACATATCGCGCTCCGGGGGAAGTGACCTGCGCGGAAGGGCAGTATCCACAAAGCATCTGCACGTGCACGTGCACACATAACGTAGTGTGGCCTCCTACCGCCGTCAATGCACGTGCACTTGCAGGGTTGATGCAATTCCGCCCGCCGGTGGGGATCGGGTACGGTGCGTTACGACAGTCGCGATTCGTGCGCTCGTCGGTGCAATAACGGTCACGTTCGCGTGAATGTCCGCCTCTGTAACACCTGGTATCACAGGGCTAACGGCGCCATGACGCGTACACCCCTGCTGGTGAAGGTGAGGTTCACTCTGCCGGGGCCGTTCATCACGGTGGGCGGAACAGCCGGATCCTGGCCTAATGTCCATCTGGCAACGTCGTTGCATGGCGTCGCTTCGCGGCGCATCTGTCGACTTCGTCGCTTCTGTGGCTGCGGTGTCATACAGGCGTCTGTTGCTTGTCCCCCCGAGACTTAGTCGAGAGGGTTGAAGGGTACAGGGCGAATCAAGAGTCGTGGGGTCGTGGTAGGGACCGCCCTTACGGGCGGCCCCCCGCACAGATCCCAGCGGGCGGAACTACCGCACTGGGCTCCTGCCTGGGGTTCTGGCAGCGAAGCGCACTTCCGGGAAGGGATGCCCCGGAAATCCTCCTCGTAGACAGCGTTCAACTCCCGCTGGAGAAGGCCGTCGAGCGTCTCTCCGGGGCACCGCCGTTGGTGATCGACGCCCGGCACTTCATGACCGGTGGTACTGGCCGGGTGAGCTCCGGCAGGACCGGGTTCCGGCTGGAAGTGCCCTCGGAAGGGTTCGTCGCGACCCCCGAGGTGCTGATCGTTTACGAGATCCCTCCGGCCGACCGCCGGCGGTTGGTCGCGTTCCAGCGCCAACTGTCACCCGAGGGACCATTGTCCTTCAGCGCGGACCCGGATACCTGGCGCAATGCCACCGACAAACGGTGCGCCGTCGACTGCTTCCGCCGCGACGGCATCCCGCACATGGAGACGATCGCGTTGTACCAGCCGGATCCGGGCACGGCGATGGATGCCTTCGAGCGACTGGGCCGGGACGTCTGGGCCCGTCCGACGGTGGGAGCGGGCGGCGCCGACGTCTTCCATCTGACCACCCGTAAGCAGTTGCACGCCGCGCTGCGGCACTACGCAGCGTCGGACCAGGACTGGTTGCTCTCCCGCGACGCCGGCAACCTGACCAGCGACGGGCACCGTCACCAGTTTCGGGTCGTCGTTCTACACGACCGGGTACTGCGAGTGTGCGAGCACGTGCAGGCCGATCCCGACGCGCCGTGCAACGAGTCATCGGGTGCGGTGTCCACGGTCATCCCCGCCGAGGACCTCCCGCCGCAGTACTGCCGCCTCGCAGTAGCAGCGACGCGATCGGTGGGCCTACCGTTCGGTGGCGTCGATCTCGCCACCGAGAACGGCGGCGTGGTCTTCGAGGTCAACGTCCATCCGATGCTCGACGTACCCGCAGGACTGGAAACAGTCGCTATCCCGTTCGTGGAGGCTCATCTTCGATAACCACGGCCCCGGCCAGTGGGGGTCCTTATCGGAACGACACCAACCCTGGTGATGTCGATCATCCCGCCCGTGGGTCGCCTGGTCTCGATAGTCGTTCCACAGTCAGGGGTCCCGGCAATAATGGCAGTGGGATCAACGGATTACCTTGGTCAGCCTCGTGGAACGGCCTCGGATACCAGGCCTGACGAGGCCACTGACCTTCCGGCATTCGATAGTCTCGGCACGGGTAGGGAGCACCGGTGCATTCGGCCAGAGCGCTGTCGGGCCAGACATGCTGGATGACCGTGATCCGTGACCTCGCCCCACCCCACGACACCCTCGTCACGCCCGCTACCACACACCGTGGCAGAAGACCACAGCAGATGCCGGGTGTAGTCGCGGACGGTGGTCAACGAGAGCGTTTGCGGTGGTAGATGGCCTGCATGCGGATCGGTTCGAATGATCCGATAAGCTGCGTGACGTCATTTGACGCTTCTATGCCGAGCTTACTTGATCTTGATGGCGTGACCGTCTGTTCTACCTGCGAAGACCGGTTCTGTACGGGTTCTGAACACGCCGCACTGTAGCCAGTAAAAATGATGGACTTCACATGATCGATGTGATGGAATGTGCTGGTGGGAAGCGCTGCGGGCAGGATGCACATCGACAACGCTGGTCGCCAGTACACGACGGTCGACGGACAGCGCCGGGCCTACCCGTGCCACCTGCTGCGCCGGTCGTTCCGGGACGAGGCGGGCAGGCCGCGGAAGGAGACGTTGGCGAACCTTTCGGCGCTTCCGCTCGAGGCGATCGATGCGCTTCGCAAGATCTTGAAGGGCGCGACTCTCGTGGACGCGGAAGTCGCGTTCGAAACCGAAAGATCGGTGCCGCACGGGGATGTCGCGGCCGCGCATGTGATGGCCACCCAGCTCGGGCTGAGAAAGCTGCTTGGGCCGGCCGGCCGTGAACGGGATATCGCCTATGCACTGATTTTGTCGCGGGCGGTCTCACCGAAGTCAAAGCTTTCCACGGCGCGCTGGTGGTGGACGGGCGACACCACCTTGAGTGCGGATCTGGGTGTGGCCGACGCCTCCACTGACGAGATCTACGCCGCGATGGACTGGCTAGCCGGTCGCCAGCCCGACATCGAGGCGCAGTTGGCCGCTCGGCATCTATGCGCTGGTGGTATCGCGATGTTTGATCTGTCCTCCTCCTGGGTGGAGGGGCAGCGGTGCGAACTGGCCGCCTTCGGGCATTCCCGGGACGGCAAACGCGGCCGGCCCCAGATCGAATACGGACTACTCACCTGCCCGGCCGGCCGCCCGGTGGCTATCGAAGTGTTCGCCGGTAACACCTCCGACGCCGTTTCCTTCAAGACCGCCGTCACCCGGGTGCGCGATGACTTCGGGATCGAGAAGATCATCCTGGTCGGCGACCGCGGAATGATCACCACGACGCGGATCACCGAACTGCGCCAGTGCGATGGCCTGGACTGGATCACCGCGTTGCGCGCCCCCGCCATCGCGGCCCTGGCCAGCGACGACGGGCCGCTGCAACCCAGCCTGTTCGACACCCACAACCTCGCCGAGATCACCCACCCTAACTATCCGAGGGAACGACTGATCTGTTGCCGAAACCCAGCATGGGCCGACGAACGCGCCCGCAAACGTCAGGCGCTGCTGGCCGCGACCGAAAAAGACCTGGACAAGATCGCCACATCGGTGCAAGCGAGGCGACTGACCGGCGCCGACAAGATCGGTGAACGCATCGGAAAAGTGATCGGGAAACACAAGGTCGCCAAACACTTCCTCCGCGAGGTCACCGACTCCACCTTCACCTACCGCCGCAACGAGGACAAGATCAGCGCCGAGGCCGCCCTCGACGGCATCTACGTGATCCGCACCAGCGTGGCCGACGAGACCCTCAACTCCACGCAAGCGGTCACCGCCTACAAGGACCTCAAATACGTCGAACGGGACTTCCACATCATCAAAGCCGACGACCTGGACCTGCGGCCCATCCATCACTACCTGAACAAACGTGTCCGCGCCCACGTGCTGATCTGCATGCTCGCCGCCTACCTCACCTGGCACCTACGCGAAGCGCTCGCCGAGCTGACCTTCACCGATCAACACATCCCCGACCGCGACGATCCCGTCGCCCCCGCACAGCGCTCACCGCAAGCCAAAACCAAAGACGCCACCAAACACACCCCCGAGGGCCTACCACTGCACCGCTACAAAGACCTGCTCCAACACCTGTCCACCCTCGACCGCCAAGTCATCAACTTCGGAGGCCAGCGAATCGAGAAGATCACCACCCCAACACCCGTCCAGCGCCGCGTCTTCGAGCTGCTCGGCACCTCCATCCCCGTAACCCTCAAGTAGCCAGTAACAACCCCCGTATCCGACCCCGGCAGACAGCGTTCACCCAGGTCAACCGCCCACCACGGCAACCAAGATCAAGTAAGTTCGGTCTATGTGTTGTCAAGAGTGTTTCAAGATCGAGTTTTGGGGTGGGGTGAATGGGTCGTGAGGGTCACGTCCCGTGGTCGGAGGGTAAGAGCGGTGGGATGGTGACGGGAAGGGGTAGGTGCGTGGGGGTCAGGGGAACAGGTCGGTGATCGTGACAGGTTCGTCGCAGTGTGGGCACAACCCACCGATGTCGACCCGGTTGCAGGGTCGATGGCAGTCTGGGCACCACTGCTGGCCGAGGTAGCGCTGCTGGCACTCGCCGCAGGCGTAGATGGTTGTGTCGCGGCGCGGTCGGCGGGTCGTCGTCGTGGTGGCCGGGGTGGCTGGCTGGGGGTGGCGGGTTCGCCAGGCGGTCTGCCGGCAGGCTGGTGAGCAGTACCGTTGCCGCCGGTTGCGGAGGAAACCGCCACCGCACACCGGGCAGGCGCACAGCCGGGCGGGGGATGTCGTCTCGATATCGTTACGCGACGGGGTGTTAGGCATCGGCGGGGCTCATCGCGGGAGTCATGGTGGTGGTCAGGGCGCGGTAAAGCTCGCGGGTGATGTAACGCTTGAGGCAACGCCGGATTTCGCGGGTGGACTTGCCTTGGGCGGTGCGCCGGGCGACGTAGGCCCGGGTCCGCTCACAGCAGCGCATCCGGGTCACGGCGATGGTGTGGACGGCGCGGTTGAGTGCTCGGTCCCCGCCGCGGTTGATTCCCTAGGCCGGTGTGGGTGTCAAGGCGGTGTGTTGGGTGGGGTTGACGGCGGGGTTTGGTGGGGTGAGCGTGTTGGGGGGAAGGGTCGCCTCGTGTCCGGCTGTGTGCCGTGACTTTGCGTGCCCAGAGCACTGTTGAGGGGCCCTTCCCGCTAGTTTGTTCGACCGTCGTCGGCGGCGAACATCGGCCGGGACGGTGAACTGCTCGGCGATGAGCTCGCGGGCCCGCTGAGGGCTGATGGGTCGGCCTTGAAGATCACGAATGATGTAGGGTTCTGCTTTGGACAGTGTCAGCCAGGCGCGTTCGGCGAGTCGTGCGGCGACCACGCACAGGGCTTTGAGGTGCGGTGCTCCTCGTTGGGTCATCTGCGCGTAGTAGATCGCGGCCAGCTGCGGATCGAGTTGGCGGGCGGTGTTGGCGGATTGGATGAGCTGGCTGCGTAGGGCGCTGTTACCGGCCTTGCTCATCGGTTGGCTTTTGCGATCGGTGTTGCCGGTTTCGCTGGCCTTGGGCGCCAGCCCAGTGAAGGATTTAAACGCCGCCGCGTTGCGGAATCGACCGGGTCTTCCCATTGCCGCCAGCAGTTGGGTGGCTCCTACCGGGCCCAGGCCGGGCAGGCTGGTGGCCACGCCCTGCGGATCGACGCCGGCCAGCGCGGTGTCCCGGGCGGCTTCATGACGAGTACGTTCGGTTTCGGCCAGGCGCAGCAGCCGGATTTCGGTGGTGATCTCCTCGGCCAGGTCGGACAAGGCGATGGCGGGGTCGTCGCCCCAGAGTTGGAGTGCCTGCTCAGCTGCGGTGCGCAGGGCCCGTACTTTGTCGTCGCCGAGTTTGCCGCGGCTTTCGGTGCGCACCAGGCGCAGCAATCGTGTTCGCCCGGCCCCCAACAAGGCCCGGGGATCGGCATACCGTTCCAGCACGGCTAAATCCGTGCGGTTGAGCCCATCACCGAGCGCGTCGCCGATCGTGGGGATCAGCGTCTGGGCCAGCGCGCGGATGCGCACCTTGCGTTGTCCGATCTCGCGGGTCAAGCGGGCCACGGTACGCACCCGTCGGTCCAGCGACGCCCGCTGGGCGCCACTCAGCTCGACCGGATGCAACCCCGCCGGGGCCACCATCGGCAGCCGCGCCAACGTCTCGGCATCGATACCATTGCTTTTGGCGTGACGGGACAAAAACCGGCGCAGGTCCGCCGCTTTCGCCGACGACACCCGCAGCACCGTGTGGCCCCGTCGACCGAAATACACCGCGATGGGCAACCACATCGGCCCGGTGGGTTCGATCACCACGGTCAGCTGCGTCTGCTCCGGGGCGCCCCGCAGCGCGGCCTGTTCCAGCTCGGCGAGGCTGTCCACCGTCGAGACGACTCGCCGCCGCGCTAGAACCTGGCCTGTCACGTCCAGCACGACAGCCGAATGCGCGCTGGTCACGCCCAGATCCAGACCTATCATCCGATTGCTTTGTATGTCGTTCACACCGCTCCGTTCTCCCCAGCTCTACATGTCGTCCCGACGCGCCATCACGAAGACAGCGACAACCCTCCACAGCCCCAGATGCACGACGTCCGCTGCTCGCGGCTCCCACTCATGTGCTGCAGTCGGGCCTGACCGCGTAGGCCAGCCCACTTCCCTTAGACGGGTGCCGTGGCAGGTGTCGGAGAAGGCAATCAACCGCACGAGGCGCCTCATCCCGGGACCCTCAGAGCCGAACCTGTGGCGCCTTCCCGAACCAGCCGGGCCCGCACATGCAACCCGGAACCCCGGAAGAGATCAACAACCGGGGACTCCCTACATGAGCCGGTGGCGGGTGGTGCGCCCGCTGCTGGCTTGAAGCGGGCTGGTGCCGGCCAGGGCGGCGAACGCCGCGTCGCTGCGGCACCTGCCGGGGTGGGAGAAGCTAATGATCGCCTGGGCGGCGCTGACCGGTCCGATGCCGCGGCGGTCGGTCAGCCCGGGAGCGAGGTCTTCGACAATGGCCTGCAGCTGGGCGCGGTTGGCCCTGAGCGCGCGGTCGCCCTCGCGGACCGCAACCGCGAGCCGGCGCAGCTCGCCGTGGCGCACCGCCTGGGCGCGGTCGGCGTCGCGGGGGCTGCGGCGCCTGGCCAGGGCGGCCAGGACGGTATCGGACAGCGCGGCTCGAGCGAGTTGGCGGTCGGTGTCGTCGCCGCTTAGCAGTAGCGCCCGCAGCCGGTTGGTCTGCGCGGTGTGCGCGGTGGTGAGGTCATGGCGGGCGCCGAGCAGGATCCGCAACGCTTCCCGGTCACCGTCGGCCCGCGGGGTCGGCAACCGTTCGACGTCGCAGCGCAGTCAGCACCGCCAGGTGCGCATCGATCGGGTCGGACTTGCCCTTGCCGCGGCGCGCTGTGCGATGGGGCTGCTCGCACTCGATGACCATCAACCCGGCCGCGGTGACCGCGCGGGCCAGCCCGACACCGTAGCTGCGGGTGCCCTCGATCGACACCGCTAACCGCGGACCCGGGGCATGGTCAAAGATCCACGCCAGCAGCGCGGCGAAGCCGGCGCTGTCATTGCTGATCGTGAGCGTGGCGATTGGCGTCCCGGTCGGATGCGCGATCTCCACCTCATGGGTGTCGCGATGGGTGTCCACACCGACGACGGCATCGACGACTTCTGCCACCATGGGCAACGGCCTGTCCCCTTTCCTGGGCGCGGGTCAACGTCGGCACCGGCCTGGATGGGATCACCGAACGGCACATCTGTGACGGGTCACGCCATCGGGCGGACAGGCTTCTGATCAGGCCAGCTGGTGGGCCAGGCCGGTGCCGGCAACCACGGTGGACAAGTCACGACGAAGGCACACCGAAGCGGCCAGATCGTTTGCGGGTCACACCGAGTTGCCGACACCGAGCCTGGAGCACTCCCACCCAGGAGCACCGCAACGACACACTCACAGATCCTGGGGTGGATGGTGCCGGTGGTGACGTTCATAGCGGCGATCAATGAGACGGTGCCGTGGCGGACGTATGATGCGTCCACTGCGAGTCGACCTCGGGTGTTTGCTGGGTCACGGTCGCCACGATCAGCAGCTGATCGGCGATCCCATAGACCGGTGGGCGACCCGGACGAGGCCGGTCGGACAAGCCGGGCATCCCCTCCCGGCGGAACCGGCCCCGCCACGTGCGGACGGTGTCCTCACAGATGCCCAGGTCGCGGGAGATCTTCGCATTGGACTTCCGCCGCCACGCCGCCGGCACAATCTTGGCGCGCAGCACCAGACGCTGCGGCGCACTCGCTTTGGCCACGATCGCTTCCAGGCGTTGGTGACGGCGTACCCCCGAGCACGATGACGTCTTCGCTGCTGGCCCGTGCCACCCGACCTCCCGAACCACCCGACATGATCAGTGGGTTGAGAGGGTCCCGAAAAGATGATCACAAAGGATGGCGACACGCCGAGCGCAGATCGGTATCGGTTCGCCACCATGGGGCCATGCCGGTCCCCTCCGCACGCCTGAAGACCTACATCGCCGGTCACCTGGACTTTCACGCCTCCCAGCGCTGGCCGCAGCTCGAAGAGATCACCATCACCTGGCGCGGCGGCTGCGGCTACGTCACCGCCCACCTTCCCCGCGACGAACAACTCCCCCTGTGCCGGCTGCGCTACCTCGGCTCGGACGCAGGGTGGGGCTTCGCGCTCTACCGGGCCAGCAGCGAAGACTACGACGACACTCTGCTGCCCAACGGGCACCCCGGAACAGGCCCTCGACTGCGCCCTCGGCCTCTACCTCGCCGACCCGAACGCCTGGATCAACCCCCCGAAGGATTAACGCGGTGCAGCACTAGCAACCTAGCAAGGTGTCTTGTTTCCTACTTTGGTTTCGCCGTGGTCGATCCAGTGCCGCGCGTGGTGCGCGGCGCAGAGTCCCGGTGGCCGGTCACAGCCGGGGAAACTGCACCCGCCGTCTCGCGCGACCAGGGCGCGGCGGATGCCCAGCGGGACGGTCCGCAGCGCCCGTCCGACATCGAGGGGTTCGGAGTCGCTGCCCATTACAACCGGGATCAGCTTGCAATCACACGCGAGTCGACGGGCGTCGCCGGCGCTGATCAGCTGCCCGTAGTCGAGCACCGCGGCACC
>JRHI01002636.1_pt1 | contig 11990 bp, 9 predicted proteins | sample 215371 | NCBI WGS metagenome assembly JRHI01 (sample SAMN02929681, study PRJNA255918) | sediment metagenome | biome: cave system; feature: Ice Cave; material: Sediment; isolation source: sediment from deep within a dark volcanic ice cave with no known source of... ... | reverse complement strand
TTTGGGGCGCTTCAGGCGGGCGCTGCAGCAATGCAGCGCGATGCTGGTGTGCCTTCGGTCGTCGTGTCCATCGTAGTGGCGATGGTCATCTTCGGCGTGTTGGCAGGCCGGCGAATCCGTGAGATCGCCGCGGGTCGAGTGGCGATCTCGGTGGCAGGAAGCTCCCCGTGACATCCGTTCTGGTTCCCTTCCTGGCGGCAAGTATCCGGACGGCGACACCGCTCGCGTATGCGGCGCTGGGTGAGTTGGTGACGGAACGTGCCGGCGTCATCAATATTGGACTTGAAGGCGCGATAATCGCAGGCGCGTTCAGTTCTCTCGTCTGTTCGGGCGCTTACGGCATTACCGCGGGATTTTTGGGGGCTGCAGGGGGCGGCCTCCTTATGTCCGCCGTATTCGCGCTCTTTGTAGTCACGTTGCGCGCAGACCAAATTATCACGGGTACCGCCATTAGCTTGCTCGGACTCGGAGTCACCGGCACTTTGTACCGAGTGATATATGGGTCCAGCGGCGCCGCACTTCATTCACCGACAATCGGGCCCCTAGAGCTTCCTTGGCTGAGCGCGATTCCGGCGATCGGGCCTTCCGTCTTTGCGCAATCGGTCGTGACGTATGCACTCTACCTCATTGTTCCGACTCTCGCGTGGTGGCTGTACCGCTCTGGTGCCGGCTTGGCATTGCGGGCGGTAGGAGAGTCCCCTGAGGCCGCCATCGGCGCCGGCATCGCACCTGATCGGGTGCGATGGGGGGCTATTCTGTTCGGGGGCGCGATGGGCGGCTTCAGTGGTGGAACGCTTGTGCTCGCCCAAGTGGGTACTTTCGCGGAGAATATGTCTGCGGGTCGGGGGTTTATCGCAATCGCGATTGTAGTACTCGGTCGCTGGACGCCGGCAGGCGTCTCCGGAGCCGCTCTACTTTTTGGTGCGGCAAGCGCGTTGCAATTTCTCGCACAAGCCACCGGATTGGACATACCCTATCAGTTGTCGCTCGCTTTTCCCTACGTGCTAACTCTCGCGGGTCTCGCCACCGTGCGCGGACGGACTGAGTCGCCGGCGGCGCTCGGCAAACCCTCGACTCGCGGCAGATAGGTCGTAGGCTGGGTTCAGCGAGAGCAGGGAAGCGAACTGCTCGACCAGCGGATTCGCCACGAGGCAGGGGCGATCCGCTCCACGATGTCTATTGCGAGGCCGTTTTCTCCGTCGCGCACCAGCGCGATGACATTCCGCGAATTCGTCAGACGCAGGGCCGCCAGAAGATCCGGGCCAGCGACGCGGTCCTCAGAACCAGCGTCCCTTTGAACGAACGCAGTACGCCACGCACCGTTCTCCGTCGCCAAGTTCGATTCGGCCAAGATCGTGACAATTTCCACCCGTGGGTTGGATTCGATGTTGAGCGCTCGCGTCGCGACGGCGAGCATGATCGTCGTACTGTGGTCTGCTAAACGGAACCGCCAGGCATCGCGGACAGAAATCGGAAGACCGTGAAACGGCAGCGACGTGGAGTCATCGGGAAGCGCGCTGACGAGCCGGCGAATGTCCACCACCAAGGCGGTCGAGTCGCGCGAAGGAAATTCACTCACGTCGTCGACCACGGTGGGCGTGGCCAAGCCAGGTGCGAGCGCAAGCGACCAGCTGGAGGGAACAGGGGCTCCAGTTGCCGACGCAAGCGTCGATGCGCGCTCCCATGCACAGGAGTGGAGTTTTACGGTGGGACGAAGGATTGCGCGCTGCACCCTTTCATCGTGATTGAACAACTCGACCTCGACACCTGTCGAGTCCGTGGTGTCGCGCATGAACAACGTCGAAACTCCATTCTCAAGCGACGGAGTCGCAATCAGCGGCCCAAATGTGTTATCCCATACAGCTGAGCCAACGCCGTCGCTCGGGGTAATCGGTGCTTTGGTCGACTCACCCGCGGGTACGCCAGACTGGGATCGCTCGCATCCAAGAAGTGCGAGCGGCAAGAACAGCACGAGGGCTAGCAGCTTCATGGGTGGGGTGGAAGCCATGGGCCCACCAAATCCCAGTGCCAAGCTGGCCGACGCTGTCCATCGCGGGGATCACGAAGCGGCTTGTACTGGAGGCGCTCAGGATTCAAGCGATGGAGTAGCCGTAAGCAATGAGTAAATCCGGACGACTGGACACCAGATGCGCCATCGCGCGCCCCTTCCACTGGTGGCGATGCAGCCACAGCCCCCCGGACATAGCATGCGTCATTCCGTCAACACGCTGTTCGAACTCACGCCACGATGGCGCCTCGCGGCTCGGAGAGGGTTCGCCGCTTATTGGCAGCCTATGAGACCCTCGACGGTAGCTGGCGCCGGCGCCGAGACATTGCCAATAAAAATCGCGCATGTCAACGGATAGGACGCAGGGTGGGTGGCGACAGCTCCGAAACCCGAAGCCGTCGCGGACACGACCGTGAGTACGACACCCGGAGAGGTGTTGTACGTCATGGCGGAGAGGACTGAAGTATACACGGCGTTGTCGTAAAAATATTGCTCTTCTGCAGTCACAAGATTCCGCAGATCGGACTTTAAGGACGCCGCATTCGCCTTTCCCTTGGTGTTTTGAAATTTCGGGATCGCAATTGCCGCGAGAATGCCAATGATCACGACAACGATCAGGAGCTCGATCAGCGTAAAACCATACTGCTTGTCGCGTCGAGTATACATATCGAGTCCAGGCGTTGGGTTCGCAGTGCACGTACGATGTGACGGAGGTCACGCTCTGCATGAAAACCGGCATCACGGAGTCCTTTCTCCACCACTTTAGGTAAGCAAACGAAGGACCGAATGGGTCGTTACGTTGTAAGCGTATGCGCTCCAGTCGCTTGCGCAGCACATACCGCACCTTGTCGCGAGCGACACCGGTTCGTTTCGCTAGGAATGTCGGCAGTATGCAACAGGTTGTGACGATGTAAATCGGGCCGCTGGGCGCGTTCTGCTGTGTTCTCGACCACCAAGCATGCGCCGCCTTATAACTTCGTTTCCAGCCAATTCGCGCCGGTACCGACATCCACGATGAGCGGAACGTCCAGCGTGACCGCGGACGTCATTTCGTGTACCACAAGTGACCGCGTCGCCTCGAGCTCCTCCGGTGGGCATTCGAACACCAGTTCATCGTGCACTTGCAGGAGCATCCTGCTTGCCAGCTGTCGTGCGGCGAGCCTGGCGTGAATCCGGATCATCGCCGCCTTGATGAGATCGGCGGCCGAACCCTGGATTGGAGAATTCTGGGCCGTGCGCGCCCCGAACGCACGGATGTTGAAGTTACGGTCCTTCAGTTCAGGAATGTAGCGTCGGCGGCCGAAAATGGTCTCGACATATCCGCGGTCCCGCGCCTGTTCAACGGTGATGTCCAAGAAACTACGCACTCCGGCAAATCGCTCGAAGTAAGTGTCGATGAATGCCTGCGCCTGTGCATGCTCCACTTTAAGTTGACGCGAAAGCGCGTGGGCTCCCTGCCCGTAAATGGTCGCGAAATTGATCGTCTTCGCGCGCGCGCGCATTTCCGTAGTTACTGCTTCGACCGGCATGCCAAAAATTATCGATGCTGTTTGTCGATGAATATCACCGCCCGAGCGGAACGCCTTGACGAATTCCGCGTCATGAGACAGGTGGGCGAGCAGCCGCAGCTCGATCTGGGAGTAGTCGGCGGAAAGCATGGTCCACCCGGGCTGCGGAATAAACCCCCTGCGAATCTCCTTCCCGAGCGCCCGTCGAATTGGAATGTTTTGCAGGTTTGGGTCGCTCGAGGCAAGTCGCCCCGTGCTCGCCACGGTCTGATTGAACGACGTATGCAGCCGACCTGTGCGCGGATTTACAAGTCCGGGAAGTGTGTCGAGGTACGTGCTCTCGAGTTTTGAGAGTTCGCGGTATTCCATGAGGAGCGACGGAAGCGTGTGCCCTTCATCGGCAAGCTCCTGAAGCACCGAAGCATCTGTGCTGGGACCGGTTGCCGTCTTTTTGCGGACCGGCAGACCAAGCTTACCGAAAAGAATTGCTGCGAGTTGCTTGTTGGAGTTGATATTGAAGGTTTCGCCCGCAGTCTCATAGATCTGCTTCTCGACAACTCCGCGCTCCTTTGCGAATCGAACCTTCAACCCATGAAACCACCCTAAGTCAATCGCGATCCCACGCCATTCCATCTCAGCGAGCACGGCGACGAGCGGCAGTTCTACCTCGCGCAGAAGCACTGTTGCGTTGACCTCGGCCAGCTTCGGTTCGAGGAACTCACGTAAACGAAACGTCACATCAGCATCTGCACACGAGTAGTCGCGCGCAGCGGCAACAGGAACCTCATCGAAGGGAATCCGCAGCTTTCCTTTACCCGTCAACTCGTCATAGCTCGTCATCGGCTGGTGCAGGAACTCGATGCCCAGTGCGTCGAGGGCGTGGGATCGTCTGCCGGGATCCAGAACATAGCTCGCAAGCATTGAGTCGAAGTCGAGCCCATTCAGCGTCACCCCGGCTCGGCGCAAGACCAGCAGGTCGTACTTCGCGTTATGGGCGGTTTTTTTGACGGTAGGGTCGCCAAGCAAATCGCGCAGCGGCGCCAGATCCGCAGAAAGTATGGGAGGAAGGTTCTCCGCCGCAGAGACACCCTCGGCAAGCATGCGTGCCGCGATGCCGTCGGGCTCCGCTGCAGATTTTCCTGTGGCTTTTGCCCCGGAGCCCAGCGAGAGGTCGCCCTGTGCGGGGGCACGGTCTCGATGGGCAAGCGGCAGATAGTACGCCTCACCTGGAGAGAGCGCGATCGACAGCCCTACGAGATTCGCGCGCATCGGAGTAACGAACGGTGGAGCGTCGACATCCAGGACTGTCTCCGTGTCGATGGAGATGAAGGCCGCTGATCGTGCCGCCCGGACCAGTGCCAGCACTCCGTCGGGCGTGTCGACCACACGGTAGTGTGGAGCCGTTTCCCTCGCTGGCGATGTGCCGGCAGCCGCGACCTTTCCATGCGCATCCTGGGTCGAGCTGTCTTCCGCGGCACGAGCCGCGGCTTCTTGCGCACTGGTGCGGAACTCCAGCTCCACGAACAAATCTCGCAGCCGGCTCCAGTCCGGCGTCTGTAACGCGAGAGCCGGCAAGTCGATGGTCAGCCGCAGATCTTCGCGGATGGTCACCAATTCTTTCGAAAGAATGCCATTTTCACCGAACTGCCTGAGTGCGTTTCGGGCGCGCGCTGGCTCTATGTTGTCGATGTTCGACAAGATCTGTTCAAGCGACCCATACTTCGCGATCAGCGCGTGTGCGGTTTTTTCGCCGATTCCCTTTACGCCAGGCACGTTGTCTGACACGTCACCCAGCAGGGCGAGGTAATCGACTACGCGGGCGGGTGGTACGCCGAGCCGCTCCGTGGCGTTGTAAACGTCGTACCATTTTTCGCTCGTGAAGCCGGGTCGGCCGTGCCAGGGGTTCAGAATCCAAATCCTTTCGTCGACGACCTGCACGAAATCCTTGTCACCGGAAACGATCACGGTATTCAGCCCCTGGAGAGCGGCCTGCCGGGCGATCGTCCCGATGACGTCGTCAGCCTCGTATCCATCCAGGGAAAGAATGGGCACACGGTACGCGTCGAGTATTTCGGTGATGCGCTCTATCCCGGTGTCGAAGTCCGCCTGCAACTCAGGCTCAAGTCGTTCACGTGTGGCTTTGTACGCCGGGTAGCGCTCATGCCGGAATGAGAGGCCCGCATCATGGACCCATCCCAGATATTCCGGCTTATGCTTCTCGATCAGTCGCCTGAGAAAGTCGTGGGCGCCGCGGGCTATGGAGGTGTTCTCGCCACGACTGTTGATAAGGGACTGGGTACCGAGCGCAAAAAACGCTCGATAGATCATGGCATAGCCGTCCACGAGAAAGAGTCGCGGAGCATTGGGCGCGGGCATGCTCAAAAGCTAGCGAAAAACGGCCTATCCGACGCGTGGCGCCGAACCGACCGCGACCTCCCCAGATGTCGGCCGTTCAGCGGTTCATTGCGCAGGATTTCCGCGGGGGAGAGCTCGCCCGCACCGCTACGACTGCACCCGGCGACGCCATGCCGCTTGAAATTCGATTTCGCTGCTGTTCGTAAGTCGCCACCGACCGAAGCCGGTTTGGTCGTAGAAGTTGAGCTGAATACTGAGATCCTGATAAGTCCAGATTTGATAACGTCCTCGTGAATTGCCAATACTCGGTGTTTGCTCATTCACTTGGTCTGGTTCCCCAAGGCCGAGTAGGACCTTACCTCGGTCTGTCATCCATCCCGGGCTTCCTTCCTCGCGAAATCGCGCGTTCGCGATCCTAAACCTCGTGAAATAATCACGCAGTGCTTCGCTGCCTCCTGTCAATGAGGCCCGCTCTCGAACAAAACTTGCCCACGCCGCAGCCCGAAACTCCGCCGCAGTATCACGCAACAGTTTCAATCGGAATGTCGGCGCAAACCAACGCAGATAGTTCAGCATTTCCTCGTACGAGGCAACGGGGAGTTCCTCGCCAAAGCCCACGAAGACCGGCGCTCGCGTAGTATCTTTCCGACCGGACTGCCAAACGGAAACCATCGCAGGCCCGATACCGAGGCGAGCGACGGCTACATAGATCACGCCGCTGTACAAACCCGTCCGCTTGACCAGGGATACGGAGTCGGTGAAGAGCGTACGGCCATCGTCGGTACGGACCCCTACGTTCAGGAGAACTCGTGGGGCTGTGCTGACGGAATAGTCTTCCACGTAAAGCCCCACCACGCTATCGCGGCCGAATGTGACGATGGCCGCAGGGCTAGCGACCACGCGCGGAAGTGAATCGAGCGAATGGCGCGGCGACACCCGAGCAAAAGACACGGGGGTACTCAATGCCCCAACACTCAGCTTGGGAACCGCGAGAGTCACTTCTTCGGTCGTGCCGCGCGAGCTGCCGTCATCGCGCACGGACAGGGAGAGCCTATACCGCCCCGGCCGGATCGTCAGAATCTCCTGAAAAATTATACTTTCGTCGGTTCGAGACGTCTCGCGGTAACTGGGCACCAGCACGCTCTCGCGTGCCTCGAGAGATTTGACAGTAACTCCGCCATCGGTGACCGTGACACCTATGGTGTAACCGGCACGAAAACGGTCATTCTCGCGGACGAACGTGAGATTGGCGTTTGCGATGGTAACAGCGAGAATCACGTGGGTGGAGTCGGCGAATGGTGACGCCAAAAATGCGACGCCCCCAACGAATGGCATGGGTGCTCCGCGGGCCAGAAGTCCAAGCTTCTGGTACAGCTGAACCTGGTCGAACTGCGGACCGCCTATATTTCGGGCGCCTGTTTCACCGCCGCGCGCTCCCGCGTTGGTCGGCGATGCGCCCGGCGTGGGTACAGGGGTGCTTCCACCGCAGGCCGCCGCGGCAAACATAAAGAGGAGACGCTTCCGAATTATACGACGGCAGCAAGCGGGCTTCATGTGACTTTTCTCGTTGAGGCAGAGGAGCGCGTTCCTGAAAGTACACTGAACACTGGAGAGTGCTTCGCTTGCGAGCAGACTTCACCTCCGCTAACTTCGCCCGAGTGGCACGCGATCTTCTCGTCGGAACTACGCTGGCTGAGTACGCACTGCTCGATCGCGTCGGCGAGGGCGGCACGGCCACCGTTTATCGGGCGCACCATCCACTGCACGGTGATGTGGCCCTCAAGGTGCTCAGAGAGAAGCTGCGTCACGACAAAACTGCGGTTGCAAGATTCCTTCGAGAGGCCACGTTTGGCACCAGGGTTCAGCACCAAAACGTGGTCCGAACTATCGATATCGGCCAGTCTGCCGAGGGGCTGAACTACATCGCCATCGAATGGGCGCCTGGCGAACTGCTCGAGGGATACGCCAAACGCAACGCGCCGTTGCCAACCGAAGAGGTAACGACCATCGTGCGGCAAATCGCAGCCGCAGTGTACGCCGCGCATGCGACAGAGATTGTGCATCGGGATCTCAAGCCCGAAAATCTGATGTATGACCCGGTGGCGCGCAATGTCAAGCTGCTGGATTTTGGCATCGCCACAACCACCGACGTTACGCCGGACGAGCGACTGACGCGCGCGGGGTTTTTTGTCGGAACGCTGATGTACGTCGCCCCGGAAGCCCTCTCTGGTGAAGTCGTCACACCAGCAGCCGATCAGTACAGCCTCGGCACCATCGCCTATTTGCTTCTGACCGGCGCCCTCCCCTACTCGGCAAAATCACCTCGAGAAATGCTTACGCAACTGCTGTCGCAGCCGCCTACTCCGCTGAACAAGGCGAGGGGTGGTGTGCAGTTCCCAACTGCGGTGGAAACCGCCGTCATGCGAGCCCTTGCCAAGAACCCCAAGGACCGATTCCCCGATGTTCTTGTCTTCGCGCAGCAATTCGAAGCAGCATTCATCGCTGGGGAGCTGCCAAAAACCGACACAGGCTTCATTTCCAGAATGCGAGATCTGTTCAGGCCGAGATAGGCGTCCGGTTCTCGTGCATGCCCGCTCGCTCCGCGGTGTCAGCAGGCAACCAAACCGTGAATGTCGACCCTTTGCCGAGAATGCTTTCAGCTGTGACATCACCACCGAGCAGACGTGCGAGACGCCGGGAGATCGCGAGCCCTAGACCGGTACCGCGACGGATCGAATCACCGCGAGGCCCTGCATCCACCTGCTCAAATTCCTCGAACACTCTCTCTAGATCCGTCGCGGCAATGCCTACGCCGCTGTCACCGACGTGAAGGGCCACGCACGAGCCGGCAGCATCGAACAGGGGACGCTTGTTGGGCGCAACCAGACGGCTGGTGAGTTCCGTATCTGTCACGAGGACAGCTTGCACGGTGATTCCACCCTGCGAAGTAAACTTGATCGCGTTTCCAAGGAGATTCACGAGAATTTGGCGCAAGTGCGTCGGATCAGTCGTGATCCGTGGGAGCGTGGAGGGAACCGAGATAGATAACGTGATTCCCTTTTCAGTGATCAGGGGTTCGACCTCAGCTGCGACATCAATCACAAACGGCCTGAGCTTTACCATCTCGGTGTGAATCTCAAGCCGCCCAGCCGCCATCTTGGCGAGGTCCAACACCTGTTCCACCAGCACGCGAAGGTGGTTCGCCGACGACTCAATGCGTTCCATCGGACCAACCTGCCGCGGTGTCAATTCGCCGTAAACGCCATCACGCAGCAGATCCACAAATCCGACAATTGCCGCGAGCGGCGTGCGCAATTCATGAGACACGTTGGCGAGGAATTCGCTCTTTACGCGGTTCGCCCGGTAGAGTTCTGCTGAGAGTTGTTCCAGCTCGGCTGACCGTTCGGCCAGCCCTCGCGCCCGCCGTCGTTGCCGGAATATCCAGACCACCACTGCCGTCAGCAGCAACAGAACCGCAAGGTAGAGTCCCGCAATCGTCACGACACGTTTCCAGGCAACACGGTAGCCCTCCTCAGCTTTCACGTGACCGTCACCGTCACTTCACTGTCACTTCCATGACTCCTTACGAGCGGCTCCTTGCGATGCTTGCCGAGCGGTCGGTGCGTCGGGGATCCTATACGCTTGCTTCCGGACGTCGATCGAATCTCTACATAGATGCCAGACTGACGACAATGAGTCCAGATGGGCTCGCCACCATCGGCCCCCTTGGACTCGGCGCGATGCGTCAAGCCGGCTGGACAGCAGACGCAGTCGGTGGATTGACGCTCGGCGCTGATCCGGTGTCATACGCAATCGCCTATGCGAGTGCACTGGCCGGTACGCCGTTGCGCGCCTTCACTGTCCGGAAGGAACCAAAGACGCACGGCACGGGCAAGCTCGTGGAAGGTCCGTTTCACTCCGGAGATCGCGTCGTTGTCATCGAAGACGTGATCACAACGGGCGCATCCGCGCTTCGCGCGGCGTCGGCTGTTCAAGATGCAGGAGGCGACGTAATTGGAGTGCTTTCCGTAGTAGATCGCGGCGAGGGTGGATATGAAGCCATCACGTCAGCGGGGTACCCTGTCATTGCCCTAGCACGCGTCTCGGAGATCATCGCGCGACTTGGGTGAGCCATGCTGTGACTCGTCGGAGGTCCGCCCCCTCGCGCCTCCACGCCGCTCTTCACGGGTCCGTGGTCCCACGGTCAGCGGGTGGAGTTCGCGGATTTTGGTGAGGTTGGGCAACACCAGTTCCTGACGAAATCGCTGAAACATTCGCTCACCATCGTAGGTTCGCCGAAACTCTCCTGCCGTGATGTGAAGGAGTGTGCGCACATGGCGGCCAAAGCTCTGCGAGGAAGAATAGTCGAGATGATTGGCGACGTCCCCAATGGAGAGTCCGGGGTTTTCCAGCAGTCGCGCCGCGCGGATGAGTCGCGCGTACGATAAATACCGTTTCGGCGCCGGGAGTTGGGCACGAAAAAAACGGCTCATCAGAGTGCTTGGTAGCACCCCAAATTGTGCCGAGAGCTGTTTGACCGTCGCCACATGATGCTCCGTCATGAACAATGCTTCAAAGAAATGCCAGCAATCGTCTGGCACAAAACCGAGGTCGTCTCGAAGGGTCGCGAGCACGACCCGGTTCGCGTCCTTTGTCGCCTCGTGGCGCAGCAGATTGCGCAACTTGTTCCAACCCGCGGGCTCGCGAACGTCCACCAGTGTCCGCACGCCACAGTTGCCCAAGGCAAGCACCGCATTCGCACTCATCTCGCCCACCCCAGACAAGAGTGCAACCGTCGGTATCTGAGGAAATCCGCGGAGAACCGCTGCCACATGGGCCGCTTCCTCTCTCACGCAACGAGCCACAGAAAGCAGTACCGCGCTGATCCGTCGTTCCCTCAAGTCCTCTAGCAGTTCGTCGACGCTGTTGCGATGAATGGTGCGATAGAGCCCCGCGCCAGCCGCGTCAACACGCGAGCGCTCAGCAGGCTCAATCATCGTGGCGACCGGAGGCATCGTTGTGGTCTTCCCTGCTGTCTGGGTCATCGGTTCCTCGGCGTTGATTGTTTGGTTTGCTTCGGTCGATCTCGTGACCCACAGCATGCCGACACAGCGTCACTCACCCGTCATCCAGGCTGGAGGAAGTCATCGTTCCCGCGTCACTCCGACATCCCAGAGGCTTCGTGTGCATTCTCCAGCTTCGACGTCCAGCACTGCAATCCCGAGCGGGGATCGCTACCTTTCAGGGGGATTCCTTCGGCCGGACGGTCGCGACGCAGGGGTACAATCTCTGTTTCGAGGAAAGTCCGGGCTCCATGGACAGGCTGCCAGGTAACGCCTGGGCATCAGGGATGATCACTACCTGGTGACGGACAGTGCCACAGAAAACAGACCGCCCTCGCACAAGCGTGGGTAAGGGTGAAACGGTGGGGTAAGAGCCCACCGCGTGCGTGGAAACACGGACGGCACGGCAAACCCCAGCTGGAGCAAGGCCGAATAAGCGGCGAGCAGCAGTCCTCAGCGATACAGACGCCGCGGGTAGGCCGCTAGAGGGTGCGAGCGATCGTACTCCGAGAGAAATGACCGTCCGGAGCATTCTACCTTCGAGGCTCCGACAAAACCCGGCTTACAGGCCGAGGGATCCTGTCCCCCATGCGCGACCGCGTGCCCGTTTTCCTATATTCAAGTGTCACGCTGGCAGTATTATCGCTTGGAGCATGTCAGCCGGCGATTGTTCAGCGCCCGGGAGTTCCGAAGGCCACCGCGGTGACCGCCGGGGAACAGCTAGGCGTACTGCGTGGATCGTGGCCGTACCGTCACCGCACGCAGCAGTCCTTCTATGTTTTTGAGCAGCGAGCAGTCCTGACGAATGAGTCCGATGCCGTATCGAGAATCGACTCGATATCTTCGAGGACCGGGGTAACCTTCGCCTTTTCTGCGGCGGGAAAGACCGTGACCGGAATGGTCACGGCGTTTCAGGTGCAGGGCCGGGCAACGGCCGCACCTCGTGGCCTCGTACTCCCGTTCCCTTTTGCCGGAATGTTCTCCGGACTGGGCGGACAGCTTGTGTTGATTGCGCCGTCGGCGGCAGCGTGCGCCACACCGACCGTACCTATAGTG
>JRHI01002635.1_pt1 | contig 11995 bp, 9 predicted proteins | sample 215371 | NCBI WGS metagenome assembly JRHI01 (sample SAMN02929681, study PRJNA255918) | sediment metagenome | biome: cave system; feature: Ice Cave; material: Sediment; isolation source: sediment from deep within a dark volcanic ice cave with no known source of... ... | reverse complement strand
CAGTAGACGGGCCTGCATGAGGGCGGCTTCCGGCCCGAGCGGCGTTGGCGCAACCGGTGGAATCGGTTGCGCGATCGTTTGAGCGAGCGAATCCACGCTGGCCGTTTCGACGCGCAATGCTTCGGTCGCGTTTGCGTCGACGGCACGTGCGTTCTCGTCGTCGACCGTGGCTTTGGCGACCGCGACTTGGGCTCGTACGACGTCGAGGCGCGGAGCGTCGCCCGCTTTAAAGCGAAGTTGTGCTGCATTGCGCTGGTCGCTTGCGAGTTGCAGTGCGCTATCGCGCGCGCCGCGAACCGCGCGCGCCTTGAGCGCATCGTAGTAAAGACCGGCCACTTTTACGCGTTCCAGACGTAGCGCCGTTTCGACATTCGCGCGAGCGCTGCGCAACGTCGCGGTTGCGGCGGCGACGAGCGGTGAAAACGAAAGATAATCGCCAAGCGTCGTCTGTACGCCGACCATCGTTTGCCGCGAGGCAATCGTATTGTTGTTATTGCCGCCTTGCGGTGCCAGAGTGTAGCCGCCGACGATCGAGGGTCCGAGTGCGCCACGCGCGGCCGCAAGCAAGGCCGCGTTCTGATCGACGACCGCCCGCGCGCCGGCGACGTCGGGCGCGTTGCGCAAGGCGTCCGCCTCCGCTCGATCGTAGCTGAGTCCGGCGAAGACCAGCAAGTTTCCCGGCGGCACGCTCGCTGAAATATTTTGCGCGAAGGCGCTCGATGATTGTGCGGCTGCGATCGCAATTGCGAGCAGCGCGAACGGCGTACGCGCGCGCCTCATGCGGCTTCCTGGATGCGGGCCGTCTTGCGCTTACCGCTGCCCATGAACGCTGCGTAGAGCACGGGAATGACGATGAGCGTAAAGATGGTGGCGGTCGAGAGGCCGCCGATGACGGCGATCGCCAGCGGCTTTTCCATTTCCGCCCCTTGCCCGATGCCGAGTGCGAGCGGGAAGAGGCCGCCGATTGCGGCCAGCGTGGTCATGACGATCGGTCGCAAGCGCGTCTTACCCGCGGCGACGAGCGACGTCGTCACGTCGTCACCAGCTTCGCGGCGCTTGTTGGCAACATCGATCAACAGAATTCCATTCTTTACAACGACTCCGACGAGCAACAGCAGACCCATGAACGACGAAACGTTGAACGGCGTCTGGGTCAGCACGAGCCCGAGCGCCACGCCGATGAGCGCGAGCGGAATCGCCGTCAGAATCACGAGCGGCAGCCGGAAAGATCGGAAGGTCGCGAGCATAACCGAAAAGACGAGAGCGACTGCGATCGCGATGACGGTGAGGAATTCGGCGAAGGATTGTTTTTGTGTTGCGGCCTGACCGCCGATGGAGGTCGTGTATCCCGGCGGAAACGCGATCTTGGCGAGCGCTTTGTTGATGTCGGCCGTAACGGTCGAAAGGTTCGCACCGGAAATATTTGCGGTAACGCGAACCAGAGATTGAGCGTTGATCGACGTCAAGTCGCTCGAAAGGCGCACCGCCTGTAGTCGCGCGAGATCGCCGAGTGCCGTGGTCGAGCCTTTGGCGTACACGGCCTGCGCGCCGAGTGCATTCGCACGGGCAGCTTGCGAGGCAATCTGCACGCGCACCGGAATCAAATTTTGCGCGCCGGTGACCGAGGTTGCAATCGAACCCTGTGCGATCGAAGAGACGGCATCGCCGAGATCGCTCGGTAAGAGTCCTAGACGTGCGAGGGCGTTTCCGCGCGGAGAAATGCGCAGTGACGGGCCGTTGTAAACGATGCCGTTCTTAACATCCACGACCCCCGGAATTTTTGCGATTTTCGAGGCCACCTCGCTTGCGAGCCTGATGAGCGTCGGTTGATCCGTGCCGTGAATCGCGATTTCGACGGGCGCGGGCGAGCCGGAAAGATCGTTGATGAGATCTTCGAGAATCTGGTGAAAATCCAGCGTCGCTGCGGGGATGGCGGTCGAGATGCGGTCGCGCAAGCGGTCCGAAACGACTTCGTATGCGGCCCGTTGCGATTGCGGCAGCACGAGTATGCGCAAAAGGCCCTGACTGACCTGCGTGGGGGCGTAACCGTTGGAGTCTATGCCGGTCAGTCGCCCGACCGAAACGACGGCTGGATCTCCCTTGATGATTTTTTCCATCATCGTCGCCGTGACGTCGCTGGCGGCCAGGGTCGTACCCACCGGCATCGCATATCGTATCTCGAACTGTCCCTCATCCATCGCCGGTAAGAAGCCGCTGGGAAGGCTTATCAAAAGTACGACGGTTAGGACGAGGGTAACGCCCGAGGCGATGAAAACGATCGCGCGCCGCCGCAGCGTCCAACGCAGGAGCGGCTCGTAACGAGCGAGGATCCCGGCGATCCAGTCGCGCTTGTGTTCGGGCTGCGGCCCCTCGCCGAGCAGCACGCGCGCGAGAATCGGGGCTACGAAGAGTGCCAGGCCCAGCGACACGATGAGTGCGGCCGAGAGTGTGAAGGCGAGCGCCCGAAAGAAATATCCCGTCACACCCGTGAGCAGAGCGAGTGGCAAAAACACCACCACCGTGCTCGCCGTGGATGCGATCATGGCGCTGGCCAATTGGGTCATGGAAAGCGAAATCGTCTCGCTTTTCGAGCGCTCGGGATGTTCGCGCATATTGCGCGAGATGTTCTCGATAACGACGATAGCGTCGTCGATGATCAGGCCGACCGCGACCGCGAGGCCGCCTACGCTCATGAGGTTCAGCGTCTGGCCCGTTTGCTCGAGCGCGAAAATCGCAATCGCCATCGCGATCGGAATGACGGCAGCGGCGACCGCCGTCAGCCGGAAATCGCGCAAGAACAAATAGATGACGACGATTGCGAGCAGCGCGCCGATGACGATCGCGTCGCGCAGAGCTTTTTGCGATTCGACAATCAGCGTCGTCTGATCCCAAAAATTGCCGACCTTGACGTCGCTTGGAAGTTTTGCCGTTACGCGATCGAGGCGTCCGCGAAACTCGGTCGCCATCTTGACTTGATCGGCTCCGGCCAGCGCATAGGCGTTGACGATCACCGCATGCGTGCCGTCGATCGAGCTTTGATTCGTAATTGGTGAGACGCCTTGTGCGATCGTGCCGAGCGCAGAGAGCGGGACGCTCGTACCGTTGCTCGCCGGAATCATGACGTGTGAAAGCGAGGCGACGTCGTGCAGTGCCGCGTCGAGCACGATTGCGTATCGTTGGTAGAACTGTTGCGTATTACCGACGGCCGTCACATTGTTCGCATTAGCGAGGGCTTTGGTAACGTCCGATGCCCCGATGCCTTGCGCGGCGAGCGATGCGGGATCGAGGGTGACGTGGAATTCCGCGATCGGGCCGCCGGTCACGAGAATCCGGCCGAGCCCGGTCACGCCGTACAGTTGCGGAACGATCTGGAATTCGGCGATCTGACGAAGCACGGCTTGCGAGAGCACCTTCGACGTCAGCGCATAGGAAAGGACCGGTTCGCTATTGGGGTTGATGGTGACCGCGATGATGTTGTTCGCGGCGGTAAGCGAGGCCCGGATTTGCGAGATCGCGGCGTTGACGTACTGCAAATCTACCCGGGGATCGGTTTTGGGATTGAACTCCACCACCACTTCGGCCGAGCCTTGCGTCGCGGTGGTCGAAACTTTCAGCACCGACGGCAGCGCTTGAAAGGCCTGTTCCAGGGGCCGCGCCACGGCGACGCGCACTTGATCCGGCGGCAGGTCGCCCGCCTCCGCGACGACGTCGATACGCGAAAAACTCATCGTCGGGAAGATGCTTTGCGGCGTGATGAGGTAGGACCGGACGCCCAAAACGGCGAGGACGGCGACCAAGAAAAGTATGACCTTGTCATTGCGTAGAGCGAACTGCGCTAGTTTCAGTTTATCGGGCCCCCGTAGTCGGGCACCGTCAACGCCCGGCCGGTCTGGAGACCGGCGCAGGTATTATATGCCCGAAACGCCGAGAAAGTGTTAGCACGGCGGTACTATATCGAATGTTCCTGGTAACTTCGCCGGTCCGGCCCATCCCCTCATCCCGCAAGTTTCGGAAGGACAATAGCTGACGTGAGCGTGACCGATCGACTTCTGGCAAATAATACGGCATATCGGAGCAATGAGGGACGCGGCGCACTCCCGATGCCGCCGGCGCAGCACGTTGCGGTCGTTGCATGCATGGACGCGCGGCTCGACGTCTATCGCATGCTTGGCCTTGCCGAAGGTGAAGCGCACGTGATTCGCAATGCCGGCGGCGTCGTAACGGACGACGTGCTTCGCTCGCTTGTGATCTCGCAACGATTGCTCGGTACGACCGAAATCGTGCTCGTTCACCATACCGATTGCGGCATGCTCACTTTCAAGGACGACGCAGTCCGCGAAACGATCGGTAAGGAGGTCGGTGAAAAACCGCCCTTCGCGTTGCTCGCCTTCGACGATCTTAAAGCGGACGTCCGCGCAGGCTTGCTGCGAATCGCGCGCGATCCGTTTCTGCCCCATCGCAAGAACGTACGCGGTTTCATTTTCGACGTGGCAACGGGACGTCTGGAAGAAGTGACCCAGGCCTAGTATACCGCCCTCGGTTAATTGAAGCGGCAATGGAACGTCCTGTGCTGAAAATCGTTCCGCCGCGCGAAGGCCGCGTGTACGTTCTGGGCGGCAACGGCAGTACGCTTGCCTTCGTATCGTCCTTGCGGCCGGATAAAGGCCAAGTGACGGCGTGGCTCGTGCCGATGGCGTGGACGCCGGTCGGCGTCTCGCTCGGCGAGGGCTGGCAACGCGTCAGCATTGCGGCCGACAATATCGGAGGCTGGGTCGATCAGACGTTTCCACCAGAAGACGAGCGTTCGTTCGTAACGCCGTTACGCGATCTCGAAATGCTCTTGCGCGTGGGCTGGCACGCCGAGCTTCCGGATACGCTTGCCGAATCGCTCCTGGTCAATCCGGAGGACATTCCCGAAGACGTGCTCGACGGGGTCGAGCGCCCGCTCGAAACGCTCACGCAGTGCGCGGTCTGCCGTCGCATGTGCGTGCGGGATCATTTCGTCTGGAACGAACGCCGGCTTTGCGCCTGGGATTATCACGCGACCGTCTTTAGCAAACGCGGGCCGTGGCGCGAGGCGCCGTACGAGGAACGTTTCTTCGATACGCTGCCGCGCGCCGCGTACGTGGCTCCGGGTCTGTTGCAAGAACTCGACGTCGACCCGGTGCTCGCCGTCGCGGGTCTGCCTGAAGATCGGATGCGCCAGCTCGTCAACCTCGCCATCGGCGACGAGAAAGACGGCGCATATATCGCGGTGCGCACCGATGAGGGCCTCACGCTGCTGCGCGAGCGCGCCGCCGTCGCCTGAGTGAACGTCAATGGCGCGATCGCGCGTTTGGTCATGCTCTTCGTCGTTGCTTATGTCGTTCTCGCCTTGAGACAAGCGTACGTTCAAGCGATCGCGGGGCCGCAGCTTGCGCGCGACGTGCACAACCCGCGCAACGCCGCGCTTACGCGGTATCGCGGCGAAATCGTCGCGCGCGACGGCACCGTGCTCGCGCGCAGCACCGCGCATGGGCGCATCTATCCGCTGGGCCGTTCGCTCGCCCATGCCCTCGGCTATGCCTCCACCCGCTACGGCACGACCGGGCTCGAGGAGGCCTTCGACGGCGACCTCTCCGCTCGGCCGGTGGAAAGCGATTTCATCGCTCAGTTTCGGCGACTCGGAGGCCGGGACTCGCCCACGCCCGCAATTGCGGGCGCAACCGTCGTGACGACGATCGACCTGGCCGTGCAAGCAACCCTTTACGGAGCCCTGCGGGCGTATCCACGCGCGGCCGGGGTCGCACTCGATCCGCGCACGGGCGCCGTGCTTGCCCTCGCAAGCGTGCCGAGCTACGATCCCGCCACCATCGACGCGGATTTCGCAGCCCTCGCGCGCGATGCGCGAAGCCCTCTGCTCGATCGCACGCTCGATGGACTCTATCCGCCGGGCTCGACCTTTAAAATATTCACTGCCGCAACCGCGCTCGCAGCTGCGGTCGTCACTCCCGATTCGACATTCGAAGATCCGGGATCGTTCGCCGTCGGCAATTTCGTCGTACAAGATAACGAAGGGGAAGTGACGGGAACGCAGGATCTCGCCGGAGCCTTTGCGCTTTCGAGTAACGTCGATTTCGCGCAGATCGCCCTCAAGCTTGGGATCGAGCGCTGGTACGAGGCCGCCGCGCAGTGGAAACTCGGCGAGCCGCTCGGCTTCACCTTACCGGTGGCGCGCGATCGAATTCCCCGGCGCGCCAGCGTCACGCCCAGCATACTCGCGCAGCTTTCGTTCGGTCAGGCGGATCTGTTGGTCACCCCCCTGCGCATGGCGCTCGTGGCGGCGACCATTGCGGACGGCGGGAACGAGCCGCGGCCATACCTCGTGCGCACCATCCGCAGCGCGGGTCGCGCGCGCGCCGTTGCCGGGCCCAGTACGCTTGCCTCCCCGCTCTCTGCGGAGGTCGCAAGCGAGGTCCGCGCTTTGATGATCGCAAGCGTGCGGCGCGGTACCGGCACAGCGGCAGCTATGCCGGACGTGACGGTCGCCGGAAAGACGGGGACCGCGACCAACCCGGCGGGAAGATCGCACGCATGGTTTGTTGCGTTCGCACCGGCGCAGGCGCCGCGCGTGGCAGTGGCGATCGTCGTTGAAAATGCCGGCTACGGCGGCGACATTGCCGCGCCGATCGCACGCAAGGTCATGGCCAGCGCCCTCGCGCACGGGCCCGGGTAAGGCGACATGATCGAACGCAGTCTCTCCGACCGTTACCGGCTCGAAGGCCGCATCGGCCAAGGCGGCATGGCCATCGTCTATTCGGGTGTCGACACGGTCCTGCGCCGGCGCGTTGCCATCAAGGTGTTGCGCGATGCGCTCGCTGCCGATAGCGATTTCGTCGCGCGCTTCTACACCGAAGCGCAGCACGCGGCGAAATTATCGCATCCCAACATCGTAAACATCTACGACGTCGGGCGCGAAGGCGAGTCGTACTTCATCGTCATGGAGCTCGTCGAGGGTGCGACCTTGGGCGAGATGATCGAGAACGACGGCCGCTTGCCCGAACCCGTCGCAATCGATTTCGGCGCGCAAATATGCAACGGGCTCGCCTACGCGCACCGCCAGGGGCTGCTGCATCGCGACATCAAACCGGCAAACATCCTCGTCACCAAAGACGATGTCGTCAAGATTTCTGACTTCGGCATCGCGCGGGCGGTCAGCGCGCAGACGATGACGATGACGCAGCCCGGCATGGTGATGGGAAGCGTCTTCTACATTTCGCCCGAACAGGCCCAAGGGCACGAACTGCAGGCGACGAGCGACCTCTACAGTTTAGGCGTCGTCCTCTATCACATGCTTTCGGGTAAATTACCGTATACGGGCGATTCGCCGATTACGATCGCGCTCAAACACGTTTCGAGTCCCGTCCCTGCGCTCGAATCGGGCGACGCTGCGATTAGTCCGGCGCTCGCGGCGATCGTGCGCAAGTTACTGCAGAAAGATCCACTCGATCGTTTCCAATCCGCGACCGAAGTCGCGCACGCGCTACGTGAAGCGCGCGAACATCCCTCGATTACCACACCTTTCGACGTTGCTGCAGGGGGCGGCGGCGCTGACGGCGCCTCGCGCCGGTATGCGATGCCGAACCCCAAACCCCGTCCCTCGAAGTTTCCCGATCGTCTTCCTCCGGCGGAGGCGTCGAGAGAACCGCTGGGCATCGACGCCGTCCGGGCAGGCTCCAGTCGCGTCCTCGCGCTCGTTTTTGGCGCGATTTTCGCGCTCGTCGGCGCGATCTTCGGAGGCTATTACCTGACGAATCGGCCGGGGGGATTGCTCGGCGCGCCCAAAACCGTCGCCGTGGCGGGGGTGGTCGGCGAACGCGTCGCTGAAGCGCAGAAGAAACTCGTTGCGCTCGGATTGCAATACAAAATCGTGTCGGTCCCAAGCACGAGCGTCCCGCCGCACCGCGTGCTCAGGCAAGATCCCAATTCGAGCGCTCACGTCCCGCCGGGAACCGTGATCGCGCTCTACGTGAGCAGCGGCGCTCCGACGGTACAATTGATCGACGTTCGCCAATATTCGAGCGACGACGCGCAGCGTTATTTGCGCAATGCAAAGCTGCTCCCCAAGATCACGGAAATATATGATGCGTCGGCAAAGGGCACGGTGCTCTCGCAAAAACCCGCACCCGGCAGCGCCATCCCGATTCACTCGCGGGTCGCTCTTGTGATTTCGCGCGGTCCGCATCCGGTGGATGTCCCGGATCTGGTCTCGTTGCGGCTCGGCGACGCGCGTTCGGCCGCCGCTGCGCGCCATCTCGCGCTGGTGGTAAGCGGACGCGATCCAAGCGACGAGATCCCGGCCGACGTCGTCATGTCGCAGAGCCCGCAAGCCGGAACGCAGCTCGGCCGCGATGCGAGCGTGAACGTCATTCTCAGCAGCGGTGCGCCGCAGATGACGATTCCGGATGTGGGCGGCAAGACGGCCGGCGACGCGATCGCTCTGCTCGTAAATCTCGGTATGCAAACGGCGATCGAATACGTGGTCGATCCGAGTTCATCGCTCGGTACGGTGCTCAAACAAACGCCCGAGCGCGCGACCCGGACGAGGAAAGGTGCGACCGTGACGCTTGCGATCGCGGTTTCCGGTAGCGTCCCCGATGTCGCCGGCAAGAACCCCACGGACGCACAAACGCTGCTCCAAAGTGCCGGTTACAAGATCGGCAATACGGCCTACGTGCAAGAGGGAACCGAAGGGACCGTCGTGCGGACCGAGCCCGCGGCCACGGCGTCGCTGCGGCCGGGCGAAACCGTGATGCTCTACGTTAGCGGTACCCCAACGGAGCCGCAGTAACGTGCGCAACATCGCTACGGGGCGGCGGTAAGATGCGCATTCTCGGCGTCGACCCGGGTCTGCGCATCACGGGTTACGGCGCGATCGACGCGGACTCGCGCGGCACGCGTCTGGTGGAGGCGGGGATCATCACGCCCGACATTCGCGCGCCCCTCGAAAGCCGGCTCGGCGAGCTGCACGCCGAACTCTGCGCCGTGCTCGCGAGCGTGCGGCCCGAGGTGATGGTCATAGAAGAGTTGTGGACGGCGTATAAAAATCCGGCGACGGCGGTCTTGATGGGACATGCGCGCGGCGTCTTGTGTCTGGCGGCGCACGCGCACGGCGTGCGGCTACGGCATCTCGCGCATTCGCTCGTGAAGCGGGCGCTTACGGGTTCGGGGGCCGCCCGCAAAGAGCAAGTGAAACGCGTCGTCATGCGGCAGCTCGAACTCGTTACGTCGCCGGAACCCGACGATGTCTCCGATGCCCTGGCGCTCGCCATCGCGCTTGCGAACATCGAACGGACGGAAGCGGTATTGCGCCGCGCGGTGACGGCGTAGTGTTCTCTCGAATTACGGGTGCAATCGTCGAGCGTGGCGATGCCGCAGTGCTCATCGATGCCGGCGGCCTCGCATACGAAGTTCTGCTGCCCGGCTGCGTCGCCGAAAAACTTCCGACGCAACTCGGCGAACGGGTGACCCTCGAGATTCACCCCACGTTTAATCTCGAAGGCAATAGCGGCCGGTTCACATTCTTCGGTTTCACAAACGCCGTCGAACGCGATTTCTTCGAAGCGCTAATTTCGGTTGCGAGCATCGGCCCGAAGACGGCAGCCCGAGCGTTCTGCCTGCCGATGGGCCGGATCGCGCGAGCGATCGATGCGGGCGACTACGCGTTTCTGGTCAAACTCCCCGGCATCGGCCAACAGAAGGCGCGCGATATCGTTGCAAAACTACAGGGCAAGGTCACGAAGTTTTTGCTAATTCAGGATGCGGAGCCACGGCCCGCGCACGCGATTCCCGATTTCGGCGACGAAGCGCTGCTCGTGCTCTTGCAGCTGCAGTACAAACGGCCCGAAGCCGAAGCGATGATCGCGCAGACGCTCGCGGCAACGCCGAGCATACGCGACGCCGAGACCTTACTCGCCGAAGTGTACCGCCTCAAGAACCGCCGCGCCGAAGCGTCGTGAGCGCGCACCGGGTCGAAGCCTCGTGAGCGAGCGCAAACGAAAGGTGGTTCTCGGACCGCAGGATACGATCGCGCAGCGCGCGCCGGACGAAGAGACGATAGAAGAAGAGTTCATCGGCGCGACCTTACGCCCGCGCTCGTTCGACGAATACGTAGGACAAACAAATGTCGTCGACAATCTCAAGATCGCAATCGACGCAGCCAAACGGCGCGGCGAATCGCTCGAGCACGTGCTGTTTTACGGTCCACCCGGGCTTGGGAAAACGACGCTTGCAACGCTCATCGCGCGCGACATGGGCCGCTCGCCGCGGCTTACGTCCGGTCCGACGCTCGACAAGCCCAAGGATCTCGTCGGCATCTTGACGTCGCTCGCCTCCGGCGACCTGCTCTTCATCGACGAGATCCACCGTCTCGGTGGCGTCGTCGAAGAATTCTTGTATCCTGCGATGGAAGACTTTCGAGTCGACATCGTGATGGATAGCGGCGCGTATGCGAAGACCTACAAGATACCGGTCGAACGCTTCACGCTCGTCGGCGCAACCACGCGCGCGGGGATGCTCTCCGCGCCACTACGCGAGCGCTTCGGATTGATCTACCATCTCGACTACTACAGCGATGAAGAATTGCAGCGCATCGTAACGCGCAGCGCGAGCGTTCTCGAAATCCCGATCGACGAGCCGGGTGCGGCGACGATCGCGCGCCGCAGCCGCGGCACGCCGCGCATCGCAAATCGACTCCTGCGGCGCGTGCGCGACTACGCCGAGGTGCGCGCGGAAGGCAAGATCACAGAACCGGTAGCCGACGAAGCGCTGCGCCGGGAAGGCGTCGATGCGCTGGGCTTGGATCGGCTCGATCGCGCGTTTTTACGGACGATCGCCGAACAATATCGGGGCGGCCCGGTCGGCATCGGCGCGATCGCTGCGACCCTCACCGAAGATACCGAGACGCTCGAAGACGTGGTCGAACCGTTTCTGCTCAAAATCGGTTTCGTCGTGCGCACGTCGAGCGGACGCAAGGTGACCGCCGCGGCGTACGACTATCTCGCAATCGAGGCGGCCCCCGCGCCCGATGGTGACCCGCGCTTGTTTTGATGCGTTTTTTTCTTGGCGCCGGCGACCCGCGCATAACAGTGCGCGAAAGGGCGCAACCAAATCCCTGTGAAGCCCGGCCGTTTCGCTCCGCGGTAAAGCCGCGGCGATGCTCGAAACGAACGTCATAAAAAGGCGACCTGCGACGCTGTGAAGGCGAGGTGCACATGGAGGAAGCGATCGCGATCGGCCTACCAGCCGCGGAGCGGCGGCGCGACCTGGGGGCGTCGTCTTTCGAGACCCTGGTCGTGCGCGAACGCCCTCGGCTGGTAGCGATTGCCGAGCGGATATTGCGCGACCGCAACGCCGCGGAGGACGTGGCGCAGGACGCGTTGACGTCGTTCGCGCGCCGTTACGGAACCGACGCGCCGTTTGCGAGTTCATGGTTACGAACCGCGGCGGCGCACGGGGCCTATGACGTTCTGCGGCGTGAACGGCGGCGGCGATCGCGGGAGACGTGCGAACATCTGCTGAGTCAAGCCGTTCGCGACGGCGCGGCTCTAGAAGCAAATCCGGCCGCGCATATCGAGCGCTGCGAAGATCGCGCGCTGGTCCGCACGGCGCTCGTGCGTATCGGCCAGAGACACGCGACGGTTCTGGCTTTGCGTTACGGCGGACTCTCGTATGCGCAGATCGCAGCGGCGCTCCGCATCACGATCGGCTCGGTCGGCACGCGCTTGGCGCGAGCCGAGTCGGCACTCGCAAAGGAACTTCGGAAGTGAAACATCTCGAAACCGGCATCCTGCGTCGCAGCCTCGACGAACCCGCGGCTCTGGTCGGCTCGCAGCGCCGCCATCTCGCGGACTGCCCGACATGCAGGCGCCGTTCGAGCGCGCTCGCGACGCAGGCCCGCGTCACCGCGCTCGCACTTGGCGCGGTCCCTCCGCTCGAGCTCTGCTGGAGCGATGAC
>JRHI01002634.1_pt1 | contig 11997 bp, 11 predicted proteins | sample 215371 | NCBI WGS metagenome assembly JRHI01 (sample SAMN02929681, study PRJNA255918) | sediment metagenome | biome: cave system; feature: Ice Cave; material: Sediment; isolation source: sediment from deep within a dark volcanic ice cave with no known source of... ... | reverse complement strand
ATCGGCATCGACGATGACCATCTTTGCCGCACGCCTTGTCGTGCCGCCCGACTTGATCGCGCCCGCCGCGCGATCGCCGATCTTTAAGAACGACATCAGGCCGGAGGATTTCCCGCCGCCGGAAAGCTTTTCGTTCTCGCCGCGCAGTTTGGAAAAATTCGAGCCGGTGCCGGAGCCATATTTGAAGAGCCTAGCTTCGCGCACCCAAAGATCCATGATCCCGCCGTCGTTGACAAGATCGTCGGCGACGGACTGGATGAAACAGGCATGCGGTTGCGGATGCTCGTAGGCCGACTTCGACTTGACGAGTTTCTTGGTCTCGTGGTCAACATAATAATGGCCCTGGCTTGGCCCATCGATGCCATAGGCCCAATGAAGCCCGGTATTGAACCATTGCGGCGAATTGGGCGCCGCGATCTGACGCGCAAGCATGAAGCGCAACTCGTCGAGGAAGGCGGCCGCATCCGCTTCCGAGTCGAAATATTTGCCCTTCCAGCCCCAGTAGGTCCAGGCGCCGGCAAGACGGTCGAAGACTTGGCGGGCCGAGGTCTCGCCCGTATCGCGCCCGGACTTCGGCAAGGCCGCGAGCGCTCCTTCGTCCCCGGCGGAGCGCCAAAGGAAAGCGGGAACCTCGTCTTCCACGATCCGCTTCAATCGGGCGGGCACCCCCGCCTTGCGGAAATATTTTTGCGCCAGCACGTCCGCCGCGACCTGGCTCCAAGCTGCGGGAACCTCGATGCTTTCTTGTGAGAAAACGATCGAACCGTCGGGATTGCGGATTTCGCTTTTCGCCGTCCGGAACGCGATCTCCGCGTAGGGGGAGTTTTCAGGCTTGGTGTAACGGCGTTCGATTCGCATTGGTTGTGCCCCTAAGACTGTATCTTACTAGATATTGTGTTTAGCAAAGATTTCAGAAGGGGTAAACATGTCGTACGTGTGAGGGGTCGGCAATATTCATTTTCCGTTAAGCACAAGTAAGACTGCTGTGAGAAAAGTGCTTTCGCTATTGACGATCGCCGTGAATCGCGATCGATCATTAACTTCGCCTGTGCCGCTTAGCCGCTCGGGACCGAAACGCGCGGCGGCGGAGATGGTCACTCCCGCTAAGCTGAAGATAGATCGCCCAAAAATTGCTTATTGGTTTTTTTGTCGACACAAATGAGTTCGGCCGAAGTGCCGAAGTTATCATCGCCGACGGTGGACCGGCAAAGCTCTGGGTTTGAGCGCCGCTACATCTATGGCGGGAAAAGCAAAGGCTGCGCTGACTTCCGGCGATATGGGCAGGCCGACTTATTCATTGGGCAGCGCAAAGACGTTTCGGTTAGCCGTGAGCCAATTACCACCACGCGGCCGGAAGTGGCAGAAAGACCAATTTTGGGTGTCTGGGGAAACGAAGTGCGGTCCTCGTTTCCCCTTGCAATGGATGGTGCGCTCGTGACGAGGTCTTCGAAGGTGCTTAGCGCCTTCGTCCCCGGCTTACACATCGCTATGGGATGAACGACACTCCGTCCAAATTGGTAAAGCCCTGCGCTTCGGAGAACGTGGTTAGGGACTGAACTTGAGTCACTCCATCTGGGGTTATTACGAGGCGACCTACATTCGCTGCGAACAGATTCGTCGTGAGCCAGACTGTGTGTAGGGGTCGGAAGCCGACCGGCAACGTAAACGCTGTAGAGCTCGTGCCTGAACTTATGGCGCCCTTGAGATACACGACGCCTAAGGACTTGATGACAGTGGGCGTTGCTGTGCCGAAGCCGTAGGGTATCCAGCCGCTCTGGAGGACGAGCAGCTTCGAAGTCGCCGCGGGCGTCGCCGTGTTTGCCTCTTGGGCAACGGCTGTTCCGCAAAGAGCCGCCAGCAAAACGACGATCGAGATTGATGTGCCAGACTTCTTCATGTTCATTGCTCCTCTACCGATTACGTTTCAAAAAGATATGAAGTGCTCAAGTGTGCATCGACCCAACCGGTCACGCGCCGGAACGATCACGACATTATGAGATCGTCCAAATCACCGGCACGGGTTTGGCGCATAATTCAAATTTGCGCTCGACGCATCCCCTAACAAGGGGTTGCATAAAACATTGGGGCGGCTGCGCGGCATACCAATGGACAGGAGGCTCGCCCGCGTTCATAAGCGGCGGATCGCGGGCAGGATCCGCCCTGGAAAAGGCCAAGGCAGAGCAATTACATGAAATGGTTTTATCGGATTTTTACCTGGTGGCACGGCCAGACCATAAATACGGCGCTGCACACTTTGCTCTCCGGCAAATTCGCCGGCAAGGACGAATTCGGCAACCGTTATTATCGTGCCCGGAAAATCGACAAGGCGCTGGGCTTCGAGCGCCGTTGGGTGATTTACGCGGGCGAGAGCGAGGGGTCGATGACCCCGCCCGGCTGGTATGGCTGGCTGCATCACACGGTGGATATCCCGCCAACCCAAGAAGAATACGCGCCGCGCGCGTGGGAATTGCCGCATCGGCCGAATTTGACCGGCACGCCGCAGGCCTGGCGTCCGCCGGGCTCGACCTTGGCCGCCAATGCGCGGCCTCCGGCGACCGGCGATTACGAGGCTTGGACGCCGGAAGGCTGAGGCGGAGCCTTGCCCATGGCTGGACGCGCCCGCCTCTACGAGGCGAACATCACTTGGACAGGCAACCGGGGGCACGGCACTTCGGCTTATTCGGCCTACTCTCGCGGCCACGTGGCGCGCACGGCGGGAAAACCAGATCTCCCGCTGTCCGCGGACGAGGCGTTCCTGGGCAACCCCGCGAGGTACAATCCAGAGGACTTGCTTGTCGTGGCGGTTTCCTCATGCCACATGCTTTGGTATTTGCATCTTTGCGCCAACGCCGGGATTATCGTCGCGGCCTATGAAGATCGCCCAATCGGCCGCTTGATCGAATCGGAGGAGAGCGGGGGACATTTCGAGTCCGTCCTATTGCGGCCAAAGGTAACGATAGAGTCCGGCGACGTTCAAGAGGCGCTGCGCCTCCACCAGGATGCCCATAAGAAATGCTTCATCGCTAATTCCGTCAATTTCCCGGTCCTAGTAGAGCCCGCGATCCAGCACGCCTTGAGGGGATAGGCCCAAGCGCTGATTTTGGGGGTTAGCGAGCACGCGGTTTCCCCAATTAAATGCCGGGCATGAAGGGAGGCGCAAAATCGACGTTTTTATGTTTCGATGTCCATATCCGGAATTCTCCGGAATTCTCATGTGGCGTCCGATGATCGAAGCTTTGACGCAAGTCTATCTAGCCCGATTGGGTCATTTGGCTGGCTTCGTTGTCATTTCGATGCTGATCGCCGCAGGCCCCGCGCGCGCCGGCAAGATCAAGCATCCGGTCGCGGTCTTTGCCGGATTGGACAAGATCACCGGACGCACGATTGCCTTTCAAGCTGCGGTCGGCGAAACCGTGCAATTCGGTTCGCTCCAGATTACCGAACGTGCCTGTTACACGCGCCCTGCCACGGAGGCGCCGCAGACGACCACCTTTGTCGAGGTGGACGAGGTCGATGCCACCAACCAATACAAGCGGATCTTTTCGGGTTGGATGTTCGCGGCGAGCCCGGGCCTGCACGGAATTGAGCATCCGATTTATGATATTTGGCTGACCGGCTGTGAAGGCGGCGAGGCAGTCGAAGCGAGCCCGGCACCCGCGGAGGTGGCGCCCGCGCTGCCGGAAAATCCCCAAAACCCTGCCCAAAAGCCATCCCATCGGCCACGCCGAGGCCAGCCAAGTGAATACCGCGCCCCGCCAAGCGACGAGCAGAAAAGCGAGCCGCCGAAGGGGCAGCCTGGGGCGGAGCCTCCTCCCCTCGGCCCACCAATTGAAGTAGGGCCGCCGCCGGGTTTCATTCCGCCCCCGCGCGGAAATCGGCGCCCGCCCGTCCAGCGATACTATCCGGCCGATCCTGGCGCGGTGCCTGATTTTTCTGGCAGCGACGGATACTGAGTCGAAACCAAAGCGGCCCGGACCTCCGCCGGGAATGCTTGGATCCGGCCGCTTCGTCGCGTCGCTCCCGAGCGGCTATGGCAAAACGGATGTCGTGACCTCGACATCGTTTGTGTTGTCGTTCACCACCGCCAAACGATCGATATCGTTGAATGGATGTCCTGGCCCCTCCTCCGATGTGGATGTCGCAACAGCAAACGCTCCGTCCACAGCCTTATTGATGTTGTATTCACCGACGAAAAGGCCGGTCTTCGTGAATTCCACGATTTCGCTCGGATGGGCGGGATCCGGGTTGATCGCGTCGCCATTGCTGGTCAGCAGATCTCCGTTCGGTGCGAGAGCCAGCGCCAAGGGGCCATGCAGGTGCGGGTCAGTGAAGACGAGTTTGCCGGTTCCCGACATTGCAATGGCGGTGCCGGCATGCGGGACTTTGTAAATCGCATTGTCGGCTGTCGAGGCGACGTAGAGAACATCCGCCCCCTTGTCGTAGAAGAGTCCAGTAGGTCCCAACACGAGCGCGGCGGTGTCCACCCGGTGTTGGTATCCCGAGGCGATCTGAGTGGTGCCGGTCACCTTGACAGTCTCGCTGTCCGGCAGTGAAAGGTCAATCCGGGTCACGGTGCCATCCAATACATTCGACACGAAGACCTTGGCATAGTCAAAATCGTCTCCAACGGCCAAGCCCCAGGGACCGTTAAGCTTTGTCGCATGGGAAGAATCCAGGGTCTTTATCAATTTTCCGTTCTGGTCAATGAACAGAAGCGGACCTGCCTTGACAGTAAAATAAGTGCCATCGGTGGTCGTGACGTTGCCGGCGAGGACAAATCCTCGCTTCAGCACGCCAAGCGCCAGGGTAAAGCCGAGCGGCGGAGTTCCTTGGAAGAAGACGGACGCCTGAAAGTCCGGGGCCGCATTGTTTCCGGTGGGCGTGAGTTTGATGATCGTCGTACCGGTCCCTTGGAAATTGTTGCTGGCATTAAAGTTCGAAACCAGGACATCACCCGGCTTCAACGGCCCTCCGGACGGAAATCCTGGGGGCACAAAGGCGACGCCATAGGGATTGAGGTCGCCGTTCTTTGGGATCGTCGACGAAACAAGGATCCGGGGAATGAAGCGCTCGGGGTCGTCGGAATCGGCCCATGCCCGCAGCGAAATCAATGCCGTTGCCGCCCCGAGCAGGGCGTAGCAAGCGGCGCGCTTGAAGGTTCTTTTTCGTGCCGGAGTGGGGTAAATTGCCTTATCGAGGCATTCGAGCTCACTTTGTTTCATTTTTTCCTCCATTGGCGCCGCCCTCGCGGCGGAATACGTCGCAGCTGCTGGACGAGGCGTCTCGCGTGCAAGAACGCAACGCGGCACCGTTGATCAAATTGCGGGCGCAAGGTTGCAGAGCAATGACAGCAAAAGTATCATAGTTGATCACATTTATTGTTTGTACAATTATATGTCACGGTGCACAAATTACAAAGGCTTCATAGTTGACCAGAACAATCTTATAGCACGATAGATTACCGTGTTCAAGCTTAGAATTTTCACGAGTTTCGTGAGCTTCAGCTGATGTTCTGTATCACCTTTAACTAAGGCTGCCGTTCGTGACTGTGACATGGAGCCGCGCTTTCAACCTTTTGTTCGATCGGCGCGACTAAGCATCCGGCAAAGCTTGCCGCGGCCGCCCTCGGCATTCAAGTGTAAACCTCAGTCTCAGTCCGACACGCTGCTAGAGGGCGGATTTGTTCCCGAGGGGGGTTCTCGAATTTAGGCTTACCCGCCATCAGAAACCGACCGCGTCTTCAATTTTGCAGGGTGAGCCCGGTGGAGTTGCCCGTGTCGATTTCACTATTCTTTCCGGGCCCGGTCTCATGGGCACTCCATCGTCAGGGTGAAGGACGCAGACGTAGCAAAGCCCGACTCGGCCAAGTTCGTAGGCGCGCTAACGGTAAGACGCGCCGCCGAAGAAGTGAATGACACGCTCCCGACCGTGGCTGTTGTGGATTGGACATCTCTGCATTTAGCCACGTTGCCGCCGGAGTCCGCTTTCACAAAGTAGGCGGAGCCAGCAGAGTTGAACTGATTTGTGTTTCCTGCAGCGACGAGGCCTCCGTCACTTGTCGTCGTCAGCATGTTGAATTGCCTGGCTGCAGTGGACTTTCCGTAGGTATTCTGCCATTGCACGTTACCTTTCGAGTCTGTCCTCACGATCCAGGAGCTGTAGCCACGGTTGTAGAAGTAGCCACCAAAGGCGTAGCCACCGTCGGTCGTCTGGCGGACCGAATTGAATTGACTTGTTGTAGCCCCGGTTTCACCGTAGGTGTTCGCCCATTGCACCTTCCCGCCCGAGTCGAGCTTGAGTGCAAGCGCGTTCTGTGTGCTGACATAGTTGTAGCCTCCTACTATGTAGCCTCCATCCGATGTCTGTTGGATGCTGCAACCGGCACTGCTTCCGCCGGATGAGCTGTATTGAGTTTGCCACGCTACGTTGCCGCTGGAGTCGAACTTCACCACGAGAACTTTTGAAGGGGAAACGGAGGTGTAACCCACAAGCACATAACCACCGCCTGTGGTCTGCTGCACGGAGTTTCCGTAGGCACCGTAGCAGGCGCTGTTCGAATTACTGAGCGCTTTCTGCCACTGCACGCTCCCTGAGGAGTCCAGCTTTGCAATCCAAGCTTGCTGGGTGCCGAATTGCGACGGTGCAGTGTAGCCCCCCGTCACGAATCCTCCGTCGGTTGTCTGATCAACGTCGTTTGCTTGTGCGACGTCGAGTCCGCGGTACGAGTTCTGCCACTGGATGTTTCCGTTTGAATCAAGCTTGGCGACAAATGCACACCCGGGGCAACCGTTGAAGTAGGGAAGGTAGCCGGCCCAGACGTATCCGCCATCGGATGTCTGGCGCGACGCGTTGAGTTGAGTTTGGAAGCCGGGGAGCTGATTACTGCTTTTGCCATTGGAGGTTAGCGCTCGAGTCCAGCTTCGAGACCAACGCGAAGTAGCAGGTGCCGGAGCAGTAGTTCGCCCCCACCACGTATCCGCCGTCGGACGTCTGCTTAATGTCTTGCGCATATGAGGACTGTGGGGTGGCGATGACCTTCTCGAATGTTGCCTGGGCGAGGGCGGGGGCAGCCGTGCTCGCCACCAGCCCTATTGCCAACAGTTCTATTAGCACGAGTGCGCAAATCGTTCCGAACCTGTGTGTGTCTGCGCGAATCATAGAAACCTCCTCAAGATACTATGGCGTGTAGAGCTCGGCGCTGGCGAGATAGGTGAGTCCTGTGACTTTGGAGGTGACGTATTCTCCGGCGACCAGCACCTGCCCGTTGGGGAGCAGCGTCGCGGTGCGACTGCGCCATACTCGGCGGTCGTAACTTGTGATCTCATAGTCCCTCTATTCCTTAACTGAACCTGAGATTCGTTGGCGATATCGCTGAGCCAGCCTTCACGAATTGTTGGTCACGCGGAACAGAAATCCGATCAGAACATAATCCAGCTATACAGGAAAACCGTGTTGTTGCCGGACGCGTTGTGGAAGGCGCCATCGAAATTGTTGCCTCCCCCGAACAGCTTCAGATAATGGGTGTAAGAGATTCCGATACGGGCATTGAGCCAAGGCCAAACCGGTGGGCCGCCCTTACTGAACGGCAAATATGCGGCATCGAATATCAGCCCCTCGCCATTCGGACTGTTGGTGCGCGAATTTGCGCCGAAAAGTCCGGCGTCCGGGGAACCAAACACGTCGAAATAGGCGGCTGTCAGGCTGTAAGTACGGTCGTAAACGTAGTCCGCTGAAGCCTTGAAGCTCGATAGCGTATTGAAAAGATTGGACGAGTTTCCTTGCAAAAACGTCGAGTTGAGCTGCTGGTTTTCGTGGATGTGGGTTAATTTCACGGTGACATTGTGCGGGTCTCCGATGTACTGGTACTGCGCGTCAAATCCGACATCCAAAATTTGGTTGAACCCGAAGCCGGGGACCCGCCCTGGCAGCTCGTTGGCATACATTCCGAATGTTCCGACCTCAAATGAATGGTCGGCGAGGTTGTATTCAAAAGCAACGCGCCAATAGGGCGCGGCGCCGCCGATTGAATCGCCGTAAGGAAATTCGAAACCAGCGCGCAAATAGGGCACGGCGCGGTTGATTGACTTCGTCCCGTCGATATTTGGCTCGCCGAGCGCCTCCAACGTCTGCTTGGACAGGTTTTGGTAAACGCTCCCCTCAAGGTAGAGCATGTCATTCCAGAACGTATAGACCCCTGTTCCAACGACTTTCCCGGCAAGGCTGCCTTCGATCGTTGTGCCCGGTGGCGCAAACTGCGGGGCGATTGTCGAGGCTATATAAGGGAAGCCCCAGGCCGGCGTCGTGTTCCAGACATCCTGCACGGTCGGATTGTTATTGACCGACACGCCATAGAGGACATCAAAGCCCAAGATTTTCGTCGTGTCCGCGTAGCGAATATCCGTGTTGTCCAGAAAGGTGTGGTTCGATGCCCTGTCATACGTCCCTTGAATGAAGGCGCCGAGATTCCCGTAAATTTTGCCGCCGTAGAAGAGGCTCGCTTGCTGCAGGATCGTATTGTTGTTGGTGTGGGCGTCGCCAAGCGGCGGAGTATCCTGGTTGCGGGCAGTGTGGGTAAAGGTCGGAATCAACATCCCGGCGATTGGGGGCGCCTGCTCGAAGCTCAAACCTCCGCCCAGTGTGTAGCCGCCCAGTTTAAACCGGCGTCCGAATGGCGTAAGTTCAGGAAAAGCCGTATGACACGTGGCGCAGGGTTGACCCGTTTGCCGCGCGAAGGCCGGTACCGCCGATGCCGCTGGTGGTTTGATCAAGACAGCCGCGCCGATCACTGCCGCCGCGAGAGACGCAACTCCACCGAAGGCAACCACCGCTCGAAGATCGCACCCGCGGGAGGCCGGGCCAGTATTGCCAATTGCATCTGCTGCTGCGTGCGCCGCGTCGGACTGCGCGATCGATGCTATGTCTTGCMCTTCCCGCCGCTCCCAACGCGCATCCTTTGTCACCCAAGCACCGTAAAGCCGTGTTTGCGGTTAGCCCTTCGCCACCCAGATCCTGCACCAACCGTTCGGATTGATGGGGCCTTCCACCTGCGCGCAAGCACCCGGCGGTTCGAACAGGCGGCAATTGCCGCAGCGCTTGTTTCCATTCGGCGAATTTTGATAGCCTACCGCCGATTTGGAGACCTTTGCCGCATTCGCGCTCCGTGCGCTCATGCCAAGAAAGGACACCGCTCCAAGACCGCCGAGCGTCACGCGCAAAAGAGCGCGCCGCGTATTCGGGAGTTTGGTGTCGAATGAGCGTGTCATCGCGCTCCCCCACAAAACGAAACAGGTTTCGTTACGCGCTACCCTCCACTATGATATGGGTGACGCGGCCAAGTCTATCAGATACGCCCGGTGAATATTAGAAAATACCGGTAATCAGCCCCGCCGGAATGGAACCTGCGGCCGCGATTCTGCCGCGGCGCCTCGTGTGGAAGGCCGCAAAAAGGAAGAAACTTCTCCATTGAGGCAGTTTACGGAAATCGATGGGGGATTACGGCAAAACCACCTAACGGCTTTTTCGTGTTTTCGCCGAAACTGAAATGCCTTAGCCGTCTTTTGCGCAGAGGAATTCAAGTGGTGATGGAACAAGCTCAGCCCGGCGCCGCTCCGACGATTGCCATTATCGGCGGCGGTCAGGCGGGCGGCGAGGCTGCGACGCTTCTCCGTCAAAACCGCTTCGAAGGCCGCATCGTCCTCATCGGCGAGGAGGAATATCTTCCCTATATGCGCCCGCCTTTATCGAAGGCATTTCTCGCGCGCGAAATCGGCAAGGACGCGCTGACCTACAAGGCCCCGGTTGCCTATGAGAAAGCACGGGTGGAGATGCGGCTCGGTGTCCGCGTCGCAGAGATCGACCGGCGTGCGAAGACGCTCTTGATTAAGAGCTGCGGACCGCTCCGCTACGATAAGCTTGTGATCGCGACCGGGGGGCGCGCCCGCGAATTGGTGGTGCCGGGCGCCGTTTTGCGCAATATTTTTTACCTGCGCACGATTGCCGATGTCGAGGCGTTGCAGCCGCTCATGGAGGCGCCCCGGCGTCTGGTGATCGTCGGCGGCGGCTATATTGGGCTTGAAGCCGCCGCTGTCGCGGTTAAACGCGGGCTTGCCGTAACCGTGCTCGAAGGGGCGCCGCGCGTGCTCGCGCGCGTCACCGCGCCCGATCTGTCGAAATTCTATGAACGCATCCACCGGAAAGCCGGAGTCGACATTCGCACCGGAGTCACGGTCATCGGTTTCACCGCCGGAGGCGAGAATGGCGGTGTGGGCGCGGTCGCCTGCGCCGGCGGTCATTCGTTTGCTGCCGATTTTGTGTTGATCGGCATCGGTCTCGTTCCCAACACCGGACTCGCGGAACAAGCTGGGCTCAACGTGGACGACGGGATTGTTGTCGATACGGCGAGCCGCACCGGCGACCCCGATATCTATGCGATCGGCGACTGCGCGATGCACGCGCATCACGGATTCCTGCGCCGGAAAATACGCCTCGAATCGGTTCCAAACGCGCTGGAACAAGCGCGCGGGGCAGCGGCGGCGATCACTGGCCGGCCAATTCCCGAAGCCGCCGCGCCTTGGTTTTGGTCCGACCAATATGATCTCAAATTGCAGATGGTTGGGTTCTCGGACGGCTGTGAGGAACTCGCGATCCGGGGGAGCATGGAGACGTCATCGTTCATTGCATTTTATCTTAGAGAAAGACGGGTGATCGCCGCCGATTCGGTCAATCGTCCTGGCGAGTTCATGGCCGCTAAACGCATCGTCGGCGAGCGGATGAAGATCGCTCCCGCGCGCCTCGCCGATGAATCGGCGCCTCTCAAATCGCTGCTGCAGCCCGCCGCCGCTTAGAGCCTATTTCATGAAACCGTCCGATTTCACGTGCGGATAGTAGCAAAGTGTTTGGACGGGTCATCGCGGTTGGTTCACGAAGACCGGCCGTGGCCGTCTATTCATGCTTGCCTCCAAACCCAGATGCTCATCCGAGCGAAAGGAGGCCTGAGGTTCCATTGCGAGCGAGCCGAGAGCGGCTTCAACCTTGGGGCATTAGGCGACATTGAAAGCGCCCGAGAGTGCCCAGAGAAGACGCCGCCGCTCGGATTAGCCCAGGGCCGGGCGTGGGGTCTGAGCAAACTTGACACTCCCGGAAGTCCAAGATGGCAAGGACGGAAGCACCCTGCCGCGATGCCTATTTCCTGTCACCGGGCCAGCGCGTCTAAAAAAGTTGCTGGTGCCGTGTCGCCACCGTATGCGACGGTTCCCGAGGTATTTCGCGGGGTATCTTGAGGCGTCGCCACCCATCGCGGATGACGCCTGCAAGACAGCTGGACGCGTAGCCGATTTGCAGGCAAACCGCAATCACGATGAATTCGAGAAGCGCGCTCAGCAGTCCATGTTCGTAATAGGCGAAACTGGTAAAAACAATCGCGAAGATCAACGCGCTGGCTGGAACAAGAACCCAAACCTTGAAAAACCGTCCGAAGACTGTCCCCAGCAGCAAGCTCCCGAAGGCGAGGATGATCACGCGACGTCACTCGATGGCGTTATTGACTATGCCGCAGCTATTTGAATTTGTTGCCTGATATCAATCCATTGGTCTCAAACCTCAAATAGCAAGCTAACGAGTGAGGATCTGTTCAAAATAGCTCAGGGCGCACTTTTACCGCGCAAAATCTTCCGATAATAGGAAAGTTCTCTCGGTAGAGGCCCACAGTGCAGGAGGTCGTGTCATGGCCCTCAATCGGCCGCCGTCATTCGATCCGAAATCTTTTCTCGCGATGGTTGGCGAGGGCCGCGGCATTGGGGAGTACTACAAGGACCAGATCGTCTTTTCACAGGGAGATCCCGCGGATGCGGTCTTCTACATCCAGAGCGGCAAGGTGAAGGTCACCGTCGTTTCCGAGCAAGGCAAGGAAGCCGTCGTCGCAATGCTTGGAGGAAACGATTTCTTCGGGGAAGGATGTCTTGCCGGGCAGGCGCGGCGCATGGCGACGGTCGCGACGAT
>JRHI01002633.1_pt1 | contig 12006 bp, 11 predicted proteins | sample 215371 | NCBI WGS metagenome assembly JRHI01 (sample SAMN02929681, study PRJNA255918) | sediment metagenome | biome: cave system; feature: Ice Cave; material: Sediment; isolation source: sediment from deep within a dark volcanic ice cave with no known source of... ... | reverse complement strand
GAACGGACGGTACGCGCCCCTCGGTCGCAGCTGCGCGCTCCTCCATTGATGGTGCGCGCTCCTCCATTGATGGTGCGCGCTTCTCCATTGAAGGCGAACGCCGCCGCGCGTGCGGCGAGCGCTTCGCGACCGGAGGTGCACACCCGTGAGTCGCTGAGGCCGGCCGCTGCATTCTGCCTGCACGCGGCATCAATGCCGTGCCGGGCGACCGCCTTACCCGTCGATACTCCGATGCCCCTACTTAAAGGGGAAAAAAAAGGGGTCTGCGCAAGAGCAAGAGCAGATTCACGCCGGCATAGGGAATTTCACGCTTTCAAGCGTTAATACAGTGAGGGCTCTCTCATCGTCGGAGGTCGCACAACCCATGACAGGCGTCGCCCGCACGGTGCAGTCGCAGGGCACCAGTCGTTCGGCACCGAGAAAAACGATCCCGCGGCCAACGCGCAGGCGTTCAGGACGAAGCCGCGCAACCCGGGCCCGCCCTCCAGCTAGCGGTCGAGCAGCGCTTTCCTCCACGCGCCGAAGTCCCACGACCCCTGTGAATCCGGTTCGTAGCGCACGGTCACCGAAGCACCTTCCACCGTGCGGTCAAACTCCGCGCGGCTCAAGGTGAAGGCAATTGTCGTGAGGGTGCCATCGGGGTACCAGCTCCGGCGAACGACCACATCACCGACCATGAGCGTCGCGAGGGCGTTCACTGCCGGAAAGACGCGGGCGCTGGTGAGAACCACTTCAATACCCGCGGCGCCATTGAGAGCGGGAGATGCCGCGACGCTCCGGACGGTCACGATGCGTCCGACGGTTGCCAGCGGCTGCGCAGGAGCGTTCACGGCTCGACCGCAGGCGGTTCCGGCGCCAGCAGCTCCGAGCGAAGCGATCAGGACCGCCACCGAAACGACGCGCGAGGGGCGTACGTGTTGCATGGGCATCTCCTCTGTTGACATCAATGAACAAATCGTGTTTTCGCCCGACTGAACGTCATCTCGACGAGCAACTCGGCGCGCAGGTGGCGGCTTCGAACACCGCAGCTCGTCTTGCGGCTGTGGGCATGAAGGCATACCCTTGCGCGGGTAGGTTGTGTCACGTCGCGATGGCCACGACCCCCCGCATTCATGAGGGCTAAATGCAGTGGCGCGTACCCCGTTTCTGGCTGGCAGCGGGCCTCCTCCTCGCGCTGAGTTCCGCGTGCAAGAGCTCCACCGGCACCGTATGCACGACAGAGCTTCGAATCGCCCTCAGTCCGCGGGATACCTCAATTGCGGTGGCTGCGGGCTTCAATCCGACCATTGCGCTGTCGAGCTGCGGTGGTTCACGGCCAATAAATGACGTGTTCGCGTGGACTGCTGTCGACACGACCGTGGTACGCGTTACCCCGACCACCGGCCGAACCATCGGCCTGAAACCCGGCGTAAGCGCCGTACAGGTAAAAGGTCAGCAGTACGGGCAGTTGGGGAGCGTAACGGTCACGGTACGCGCCTCACCCTGAGGCCTCGTCGACGGCACGAGTCAGGGCGCCGGGTTGCCGCGACTCCCCACGAAATTCACGGCGCTCGCGCCAGTCACTGTGAACGTCCAATAGTGGCGCGAGATACAACCGGCAGGGCAATCGCCCCAACCCAGCGAATACTCGATCGACCATCCGTCGTTCGCCGCGTTGGCCGTGATATCCCGGTCGCTTCCGACCAGGGAATTAGGCTCGGCGTACCGTATGCCCGCGATGCCACCGAAACGCGTGGCCAGCGCCGGCATGTTCAGCGGCAAGGGCGACAGCAGCGCGACGAATGGAGTCGTGCCGAAGCCGTAGTACCGCAGCACTGTCAGGCTGTAGCGTTCCATCAGTGCATCGACCGCCGGGTTGCCGGTGAGCCGCGAGCCTTGTTGCCACGACCGAACCCAGCCCGCGCCCGGATCGACACCGATTAAGAGCTGCGTGCCAGCCCCGGGCGTGTGAATGCGGTAGCGATTCACGACAGTATCCACCGCCGCAATGTTCCGCGCGGCGTGAACCGCCGTCAGTGCGGCGTAAAAACGCGCCACCGCCGCCTCCGAAGCCTCGATGGACTGCTGCTGCGCTGTGCCTGCGCGCTGCAGTTCTCGCACCGCCAGCAGCCGCGCGTCAAACCAGTACGCCGTCGCGACCGAATCAGGAATTCCCGAAAGCGCAGCATTGGACACCACGCCGAACGGCGGCGTGCTGCGAAGGGCGACGGAATCCGCCGTGGACGCATTGCCGGCGACACCGGGGTACATCACCCGGTAGGTGCCTTCGGTCAACGCGCCGTTCAACGGTACCCGCCACCGAACAGAATCGCCCGGGGCGAGGAAACGCGCGATCGATAGGCAGGGCTGCTCGAATGTCGAGACCGGTTCCCAGAGGCCGCCACTCGAGCGGCGTTCGATCTTGCCATTGCAGAAGGTGTACGGAATCGTGGTGGGTCCGTCGTTGTGCAGGCTGCCGGAAGCTGCGCCACCGGGCGAGTAGACGATGCCATCGGTGGTCAGGTGGAACAACGGGGTTCGGGGACCAAGCATGGATTCGGTCTTGCATCCTGCCAGCCCGCCGAGCATCACACAGGCCAGCAGCAGCTTCCAGCGAAGCAGAGGCATCGGGGTCCTCATCGAACGAGGGAATCGCACCAGTGCTAATCATACCTCAGCCTTGCCTCGGACGTCACTCGGGCGGGGCGCGGGAAAATCCAACAGTCTGAGGACGTTCGACAAATGGCCGCGCGGATTTCGCCGCGCGGGTACCTGTGCAATATTGGATCCCATGCAAGACCTCACCACCGGTCCCCTCACTCGGCACCTCCTGAAGACCACGAGCTTCATGCTCGTGACGATGGTCTTCCAGACACTCTATTTCCTGGTCGACCTATACTGGGTGGGCCGGCTCGGCACGTCTGCGGTCGCGGCCGTCGGGATCGCTGGCAACCTGAACTTCGTCGTGCTAGGGCTCACGCAGATGCTGGGCGTCGGCACGACCACTGTCGTCTCCCATGCCGTGGGGCGCAAGGACCAGCCCGCCGCGAAGGAGCTCTTCAACCAGTCGCAGTTGCTGGCGCTGGTGACGGGTGCGGCGTTTCTCGTGGTTGGACTCGCCGTGCGCACCACCTACTCCGCCGCCATGAGCGCCGACGCCGAGACCGCGCGACTGGGCAATGAGTACCTGCTCTGGTTCATTCCCGCCATGGCGCTGCAGTTCGCGCTCGTCGGAATGGGATCTGCGCTGCGCGCCTCGGGAAACTTCAAGCCGGGGATGGTGGTGTCGACCGTGTCGGTGATCATCAACATGGTGCTGGCCCCGTTCCTGATTTTAGGCTGGGTGACGGGGCATCCCTTTGGCGTGGCCGGCGCCGCGATTTCATCGCTCATCGCGGTCGTCGTCGCCATCCTTTGGCTCGCGACCTACTTCACGAGCAAGGACGCGTACCTGCATTTCGATTTCGGCCAGTGGTCGCCCCAACTGAAGGTGTGGAAGCGGATGCTGGCCATCGGGCTTCCTGCCGGTTTCGAATTTGGCGTCACTGCGGTCGTCATTGCGATCATCTATACGGTCGCCCGTCCATTCGGTGCGGCGGCGCAGGCTGGCTACGGCATCGGAAGTCGCGTGTTGCAAGCGGGGTTCATGCCGGTGGTCGCGCTTGGGTTTGCGGTCGCGCCGGTGGCGGGACAGAATTTCGGCGCGAGGCAGGCGGAGCGCGTGAAGGCGACGTTCAAGGATGCCGCGTGGATGGCGGGGTGCGGCATGCTGATCTGGGCCGTGGTATGCCAGCTGGCTGGGGGCACCTTCGTCCGCATTTTCTCGAAAGACCCGGCCGTGATCGCCATTGGTGCAGAGTACCTGCATATCGTGTCCTGGACATTCGTGGCCTCGGGACTTCTCTTCGTGGCTTCCAGCATGTTCCAGGCCATGGGCAACACCGTACCGTCGCTGGTGACGTCCGGAGTTCGCGTGGTGCTCGTCGCGATCCCGGCCGTGCTCCTGTCGCGAATGGCGGGATTCCAGCTCTACTGGCTCTGGTATCTCTCCGTCGCTGCCGTGACGGTTCAGCTCGCGCTCAGCATGTGGCTGCTGCGAAGGGAATTCGCGCGACGGCTCAACTTCACCGCGCCGGCGAACTCCGTAGCTGCACATCCGCCAACGCGGGACGCCGTGCCGGGCTGAAGGTTCGGCTTCGTTGGGTGACGCCGGCAGGGAGGGCGGTCGCGGACTGTGGTTCGACCATCTACATGCGGCACCTTCGCCTGAAATAGCGTTCCGCACCGTCCGCGGCATAGGTTGACTCCCCCCACGTGGACCCTTAGCGTCATGCCGACGCGGGTGGCCACTGCCGGCCAGCCGGTATGACACCACAGCGCGGCCACGGGAGCAGCCTCGATGAAACCATTCAGCTGGCGGAGAGTTTCCCTACTCTCGACGGCCATCGTCAGTCTGCTCGTCCTGAGTCTCGTCAGGATCACGCACGGCATGGACCAGGTGCGCCAGGAAACACTCGCCGACTCGGCGATCGCCAAGTATGGCGTCACCGGACGAGGCGTGACCGTCGCAGTCCTGGACCGCGGCATCGAGTGGGCGAACCCCGACTTCATCAAGCCGGACGGCACCACACGAATTAAATGGATGCTCGACATGACCGGGCAGAACGGGTGCGATGCCGCCACTCCGCCGCCCGTCGAGTACTCCGAGGCGCAGATCAACGCCGCACTTCTTGGTGGCCCGACCATTCCCGAACGCGATGCGGTCGGTCATGGCACGGCAACCGCCGGCGTCGCCGCTGGAAATGGCCGCGCATTCGGCGGCGGCAGCTTCCGCGGCATCGCACCGGAAGCTGACCTCGTCATCGTGAAGATGACGTCGGAGGGTGCACCCGCGCACGACGACCAGCTCGCGGAAGCCCCGTTCCAGGCGTGCATCGATCAGGCGCTCGATTGGCTCAATGTGAAAGTCACGCAGTTGGCACAACCGGTGGTGGCCCTCATCAACAGCGGCACGCAGTGGGGCCCGGTCGACGGCACCTCGGCGGTTAGTCGCAAGATCGACCAGGTGTTCGGCGCCGACACGCCCGGCCGCGTGTATGTCGCACCCTCAGGGGACGAAGGAGGCCTCGACAATCACGCCGGCGGGAACTACGACACCACGGGCGACACCGTGGTAAGAATCACAAAGGCCGGCACCTCCACGTCATACATGCAACTCTGGTACACCGGCGCTGCACCCGCGAATATCACGGTGACATTCGACGATGGCACCGTGGTCGGTCCGGTGGGGCCGGGTCAGTTCCTCGACCAGAGCGGCATTTACATCATTCAGTACGGCCCGGGCGAGGAGTTCTATCCGTGGAAGTCTACGAGTGGCGATCGCGCGGTGTGGATTCGCGTCACCGGCCATTCGGGTGGCGGCAGCATTCGCATCTCGGCGGTCGCGGGTTCCGGGAAATTCGATTTCTACGGGGACTTGCTCGGACCGAACCTCACTTCAATCATCAGCTTCGCCGATCACGTCGTGCCCGGACGACTGACCGATTATGCGGCCACCAGCTCGGCGATTGTGGTTGCCGATCATGTTGTGCGCACCACGTGGGTCGACATCGATGGAATCGTGCGCGACCTCTCGAGCGAGGGAGCGGTGGGCGATCTCTGGTACCGGTCTTCCGGCGGACCTACGCGTGACGGACGCGCGCAGCAGGTGGATCTCTCGGCTCCGGGGCAGAACCTCTTCACATCGAGTGCGCAAAACTCCTACTGGCGCTCGCTGCGATTCAATTCCAACCAGCAGGGGGGCGGCTGGTACACGCGGTTCGGTGGAACGAGCGGCAGCGCGCCGATCGTAGTCGGCGCGGTCGCACTGATGCTGCAGCGACAGCCCGCGCTCACAGCGAACCAGGTTCGATCCATCCTCCAAACGACGGCGGTCGCGGACGCATTCACAGGCATTACGCCGAATGCAAGCTGGGGATACGGCAAGCTGAACATCTTGGCCGCACTCGACGCGATCATTCCCTGAGGACCATCGAGCAGGGCAGTATGCACACTCACAGAAGAGGATCACATGCCCGGACCCCACCGCAAGCTTTGCCTCCTGTTCGCCGCTTCGCTTCCTTTAACTGCGGTGTCCGCGCAAAATCCAGCGCCGCCACCGCAACCCGCCGCCCCGATGACCTTCTTCATCACGAGCGTCGGCAAGGGAGACGGCGCTAACCTCGGCGGCGTTGCGGGCGCCGACGCGCATTGCAAGGCGCTCGCCGACGCGGCGAGCGTACAGCTCCCGAGCGGCCGCCAGTGGCACGCGTACCTGAGCAGCATCGGTGGCGACGGACGGCCCATCCACGCGCGCGATCGCATTGGCGCTGGTCCGTGGCACAATGCGAAGGGCGCACTTATCGCGAACACCGTCGCCGACCTGCACGGCGACATCATCCGCGACCGGAACCAGATCAACAAGGCGTACGCGCTGACTGAGAAGGGACTGACCGTCAACGCGACCGGCGACACTCCCAACACGCACGACATCCTCACCGGGTCGGACTCCGAGGGACGCGCCATCGCCGGAACATTCGATACGAGCTGTAACAACTGGACGAGCAACGCGGCCACCGGCAGCGCCATGGTCGGTCATTCCGATCGCACGGGCGGCGGCAGCACCTCGTGGAACTCCACCCATTTGTCTCGCGGCTGCAGCCAGGCGAACCTCGTGGCCACGGGCGGCGGCGGCCTGCTCTACTGTTTCGGGGCGAACTAGCATGGACTGGCCGTCACCACGCTCCGGGTGGTGACGGCCACATGATCTCAAGAAGCACATTCTGCCAATGCCGCCAGCCGCGGATGATTGATGAGGTCCCCGTCCCCCCGGCGCTCATCGCCGCTGGGGCAGGTACCGGAGCGCGCAGGCTGACGATGCGCCACCTCTCGGCGTACTCCTGAGTTGCCCCCCAGCGTCCAGAACAGACGACTCTTCGTCATCATGGGCGTCTCCGGTTCCGGCAAATCTGTCGTCGGCGCGGCGTTCGCCAGTGCGCTGCACTTTGACTTCGTCGACGGCGACGCCTTCCACCCCACTGACAACGTGCGGCGAATGGCGGCAGGCATTTCGCTCACCGACGACGATCGCCTGCCGTGGCTGAACGCGCTCGCCGCGCGCGTTCAGGAAGCGAAGCGAGCCGGCACCGGACTGGTGCTGGCCTGCTCTGCACTGAAACGATCGTACCGCGATCTCCTGCGCGCTGAGGCGCCCGAACTGCACTTTATCTTTCTTCGTGGCCCCCAGCCGCTACTTGCCGCGCGCCTCGCAGCCCGTCACGGTCACTTCATGCCACCATCACTGCTCGACAGCCAGCTCGCCACACTTGAGGAACCGGTGGCAGAGGAGCATGCGTGGGTGTGTGACATCAGCGAAACGCCGGACCGGATAGTCGCCGCACTTATGGCCCGCGCAGCAGAATGACGCACGACAGACAGCTGCTCCTCTACGCGATCGCCGCCGTGGCCTCGCTTGTCGTGCTCATCGCGCGATTCAAGCTGCACCCCTTCATCGCGCTCATCTCCGTCTCGCTCGGCATGGGCGTGGCCGCTGGCATGCCGCTCAGTGACACCGTCAAGGCATTCCAGGACGGCGTCGGGAACGCGCTCGGGTTCATCGCAGTCGTCGTCGGACTCGGCACCATGCTCGGTAAAATCATGGCGGAGTCGGGCGCCGCTACCCGCATCGCCATCACGCTCATCGCTCGGTTCGGCGAACGGCGCGTGCACTGGGCGATCATGGTCGTCGCCTTCATCGTCGGCATTCCCGTCTTCTTCCAGGTCGGTTTCGTCCTGCTTATCCCGCTGGTGTTTACCATTGCACGCCGAACGGGAATATCACTCGTCAAGATCGGCATCCCGCTCGTGGCAGGCCTGAGCGTGGTGCACGGCATGCTCCCGCCCCACCCAGCCGCGATGCTCGCCGTGAACGCATACCACGCCGACGTCGGCCGCACGCTGCTCTATGGCCTGATCGTGGGCCTTCCGACGGCCTCGCTTGCCGGCCCGATTTTCGCCGCGTGGATCGCACCCCGCATCACGCTGCCGGCGGTAAATTCGCTGGCCGCGCAACTGGAGGGCGGTTCTGTAGAGCAGCTTCCAAGCTTCGGTATCTCGCTCCTCACAGTGCTCGTACCTGTCATCCTGATGCTTCTCTCCAGTGCGGCTGACGTCGCGCTCGAACCAGACAGCTCACTGCGCTCGGCAATACACGTGGTCGGTCACCCGATCGTTGCGCTGCTTATCGCATTGCTGTTTTCATTCTGGTCGCTCGGCCGCGCGCGGCAGTGCACCAGTGAAGAGTTGCTCAAATTCTGCAACGACTGCCTGGGTCCCACCGCGGTCATTCTGCTGGTGATCGGCGCGGGGAGTGGCTTCAACCAGGTGCTCGTGCAAAGCGGCGTGGGACGCGCCATCGCTGACATGGCGCGCGATTCGAACGCCTCCCCAATACTTCTCGCATGGACCGCCGCAGCGCTCATACGGGTGGCCACCGGATCGGCGACCGTCGCCATGACGACTGCCGCCGGAATCGTCGCTCCACTCGCGGCTTCGACGCCCGGCGCTCAGCCGGAGCTGCTCGTGCTCGCGACCGGAGCCGGGTCGCTTGTGCTCTCGCACGTGAACGACTCCGGTTTCTGGCTCATCAAGGAGTTCTTCAACATGAGCGTCCAGCAGACCCTGAAAACGTGGACGGTTGCCGAAACAATCATCGGTGTCGCGGGCCTCGCCTTGACGTTGCTGCTTAGCCTTCTGGTCTGACCTGTGGGTCGCCGGGGCGCGGCAGCAGGAATCTCCCGCTGCCGCGCCTTCGTCCTTCAGGCAACCTTCGTGTACTTCACGCCACGCTCCTGCAGCTGCGTGAGCGCCACCACCATCGCCGGAACAATTATCACGCCGGGCACGAATCCCGCGATGATCGCTGGCCGGATCTCCTCCGGCGTGCCGAACCCTGCGGCGGAGAGCTTCTTCGTCGCCCCCGCGATGGTGTTGTTGCAGATCAGGAACCGGACGCCCCGTTTCTGCAGCGCTTCCACCGACTGCTCCGGCGACACGAGACCGCCTGACGAGGCGTGAACTGCGGTGAAAATGTTTACCGTCGCGGCTTGCTTGGTCCCGCCATTCATCACCTCGTACTGCTCGCCGATCTTGAAACGGGCCCAAAGTGCATCGGTCAGCACCATGGGGATGCCCTCGCCATGAATTCCCATCACGAGATTGACCTCTTTCTCCGGCACCTTGAAAGCATCGCGCCAGGCGTCAAGGCAGTTCTTCGCCTGGCCGAGCGGCTTGCCGTTCCTGTGAGCGGCGGCGTCGAAGACGGTGCGATGCTTACCGGTAAGCTCGTCCATCCATGCATCAGGCGATGCGTTGAGTCCTGGCACGCGCGACCCGGTGACGGCTTCCGCACCGAGGAGCCGCGCCGTCGACCCCGTCGCGACCAGCGCCGCGGCGCCGCCAAGCATCCTCCCGATGAAACCGCGACGGGCCGTTCCTGACTGAAGACCTTCTATCTGGTTCGACATTCAGCTCCTGCGGTTGAAAGTTTTTAGCGTACAGATTTCAGATCCTCCCTGCATCAGCGAAATGGCTGCCCTCCCTTGCGGTCGTCCGGCACGAAGTGCGCGCGCGCCGGCATCTGCACCTTTGGCAACGTCTGCGCGTTCATCACGGCGTTCCGGGGAATCACTGCATTTTCTGCGAGCAGGTACGCGACGAGCGAATACACCTCGCTCGGCTCGAGTGAGCCCGGCGCGGTGAAGGGCATCGCCCGGTGTACGTAATCGTACACTGTGGTCGCGTATGGCCAGTAGTTGCCGATGGTCTTCGGGATTTTCGAGTCCGTGCCGAAAGGAAAGCCCGTACGCGGCTCGGCGCCGATGAGCTTCGGGTACGGCCCCACTCCTTCTCCATTCACACCGTGACAGAGTGCGCACTTCTGCGCGAAGATGGGTGCGCCTTGCGCAGCAGTTCCCTCGCCGGCGGGAAGCCCTGCACCCGCCGGGTTCGCGTCTATATCCACCAGCGCCAGCTTCTCTCTCGTAGCTGGAGTGCCGAGCGAGTAGCGCGCAGGCGCCCGTACGGGTCGTGAAGCGGAGGGTATCGCATTTGCGTCGCCCTCGGCTGTCTTCGCGGAACCGCATGCCGTCGTACTTGCAGCGACAAGGAGCACCTTCGCGATAGTCAGTCGGTTGGGCATGGTCATCCGCCGAAGTACACCCGACCGTCCGCTTCAACTGACCAGCTCCGGATCGAGTTGTAGTGAAAATCGGTCCCCTCGCCCCGTACCCGCTTGAACAACTCGAGCGTCGGCTGTACCGCTCCCGTCTCGTCGACCGCACGGCTCATCAGCTTTGCCGGCTTGCCGTCCCACTGCCACAAATGCTGAAAGCGCACATGTGCCATGCGATGCACCCGGTTCACCAGCTCAGCTTCGGTCCAGCTTCGCCCGCCGTCCGTGCTCACGTCAACGCGGGTGATCCTTCCGCGGCCGGTCCAAGCGAGCCCTGTGACCGGCCACCATCCCGGCGACGCCAGCGTTCCCGGATACGCGGGCGAAGTGATGATCGACTTCACATCCATGACGAAGCTGAATTGCCGCGCCGTGCCGTTGGGCAAAGGATCGGTATACTTCGACGTCTCGTCGCGCGACATGTTGGGCTGGTCCACCGCCTTGAGCCGCCGGATCCACTTGATGGACATGTTCCCTTCGTAGCCGGGAAGGAGCAGGCGCGCCGGGTAGCCATTCGCCAGGCGAACCGCCTCGCCATTCTGTGCGTAAGCGATGATCGCGTCGTCCATCATCTTCTCCATCGGGACGCTTCGCGAGAGCCGCGCCGCATCGCCGCCCTCGACCAGCACCCAACTCGCCGTTCGCTGAATGCCCGCCTCCTTCAGTAACGTCGCCACGCGCACGCCGGTCCACTCCGAGTTGCTCGTCAGACCGTCCACTTGCTGCGGCGTCATTTCCGGCTTCGGTGCGTGATACGCCGCGCGTCCATTGCCCGAGCATTCGATGAACCAGGTGCGCGTCACCGACGGAAATCGCTTCAGCTCCTCGAGCGTGAGGACGAGTGGCCGGTCGACCAGTCCGTGAATCGCGAGCTCGTAGCGCGCGGGGTCGATCACGGCGATGCCGTTGTGATGGCGCTGGAAGTGCAAGTCCGACGGGGTGATCGTGCCCACCACCGATTGCAGTGGTGTCCATGACGACCCCGTGGTGACTCCCACCGGGGCCAGCGCCGGCGTTTCGAAGGGTGATCTGACGCTCAGCGGACCGGACGCCGCGCCCGGAACGGTCGAAGCATCAAGTGGCACCGAAGGCGCAACGATGCCGGCGGGCACGGCGGGTTCGGTCGCGCCCGCAGAAGCGGACTGCTGGGCCAACGCGACCGCCGCTTTGCCGCCAACCACCGCGGCGCCGACGACGCCGGCGGCGACGCCGAGGGCGCGACGCCGGGAAATCGACGTGCGCTCCGTTGCGCCGACATGCGGCAGACTATCCGGAATCGCGGTGCGTTCGTCCCGCGAGGACAAGAGCTTCTTCTCACGCATCTCGCTTACAAGCCTCCCGTCGTCGTCGCACGAGTCACCGCTGCCGGCCGGCCGCTCCTGAGCACCGAGGGCGGAGCCGGGACGATTCCCGCAGACGGATTCGCACGAGGGAACAGCTTTCCAGACGGCGGCCGGTACGCTGTGTGCCCCTTCGTATCGTACGGCACGTCGTACGACGCCCCACCCTGCGGCCAGTCGCCTTCCTTGCCAGGTGAGTCCGGTCGCACATGCGAGTTCACGTACGCCGCCAGATCGTACGCCTGCTGGTCGGTGAGCGAGCCCGGCTTGCTCTGCGGCATGAAGTGCCTGATGAACGTGGCCGCCCGTTCCTCTCGCGCCATCGAGGCGCCTATACTGAACGATTTCGGGCCCCAGAGCGCCGGGAACGCCGGGGGATTGCCCTGTCCCTCAAGGCCGTGGCAGACCGTGCAGGTC
>JRHI01002632.1_pt1 | contig 12006 bp, 9 predicted proteins | sample 215371 | NCBI WGS metagenome assembly JRHI01 (sample SAMN02929681, study PRJNA255918) | sediment metagenome | biome: cave system; feature: Ice Cave; material: Sediment; isolation source: sediment from deep within a dark volcanic ice cave with no known source of... ... | reverse complement strand
GAGCTGACTCAGGCGAATGAACCTTCCCCTCAAAGAGTTCGGCAAAAGGGACAAACTTACCGTAGAGGATTCTGGTCTCGTCTTTATCTTGGGTAACGGCAGAACCATTCAGATTGATGCCGGCAAATATCCCACGCGCACGCGAATACGTGAGGACCTCCGCCTTCATCTTCCAGTCTGTGTCGGCACCCGCATCACGTCCTACTGGACCAGCAGCAGCGGACGCGTCCGCACCGATTTTGAACTTGCTGGACAGCAAGTGCTGCATCCCCTGATCGTTTGTAACAATCATTACCAGGTCGACCGCTTGCCCGCCCAGCTGTAAGCCCCAGCTTCCGCCAGTGATGGTAATGGGCGCGGGAGCGCTCCATCGGCCACTGGCGGTGCGGCACGTGGCCACTCCTTTACCGTGACTTCCGCCGAAGCCCACAGCAATTTTCACCATCGAGGGCACTACGGCGATACACTTCGCCTCAGTCATAACTTTGTCGGGAATCGCCTTGTCCGGCGTACCCATGATCTCGGTCAAAACTTTCGCAGCGTTATCGATACGCTTGTCGATGTCAGACTGATCTTTGTCCGCACCCCAAGCCACACTAGCGAGGAGCAGTAGTCCGGCTCCGAACACCAGAAATAACTTTGACGATGGATCGCTTATTCTTACCATAAGTCTGTTCGACCTTTTCCGTGCTCAAACCGAGCACCTGTTAAATTTTGCTCAAACCGAGCACCTGTTGAATTTTCGCTTACCAGCTAAGAAGCTTATACCTCCCGCACTTCTTAGTTCCATCCAGTTCAAGCTGTAAAGTAAGTCAGAACATTCCTGAGACGTCCGAAAAAGGCGTACCCAAGCGCTGCAGATTGTTGCCCACTCGGCTTTTCTAAGGAGAGCTACTATCTCAGGGCATGAATTACAGTTTTAATCGTATGGCAAAACTACCTTTTTGCGAACTAGTCTGAGTTCCTACTTGACACGACGCCCCCATTAGCAGGTGCCGGTCCACTGGGAGGTCTTGGCACCTGCCCCTTCTTGAAGAAAGATTTCTGACCTTGTCTGGAGAGAGTTGCGCCGTACTCCGTCGCTGAAAACTCACAAAAAAAGGACGGTTGCCAAGAACCGTCCATGGGAGCCAGATGCGCTCACTCATTAATTCCGCACTGTCGAAGTCGCCTTTTGATCTCTAACTTCGAGTTCATTTACCACTTGTTTGACATTGGGCACCTGCGCCGCCAATTTTTCGACCACGGCACGTTGCGACTGAGATGTGACTTTTCCCTTCAGCGTTACTACGCCATTCTTCACATCGTAGCTTACGTCGTGATTCATCTTTCGCTGTGTGAGTGCGGCCTCCAAATTGTTGTCGATACCCTTGTCGATATCGGAATCCACCTTCTTCGCCGTGCTCTCGTCACCAGCGGGCCTGACACCAATCTCGTTGGCAACAACCTGCGTGCCAGCGATGGAACGGGCAATCGATTCCGCCTGAGTTCTTTCGTTGTCAGTGGCCACTTTGCCGGTTAGGGTAACAACGTTCTTGTCGCGATCCTGACTTACGCTGACGTCCCGAAGTCCGGCCTGATCGAGCGCCTGGCGGACAGTAGAAGAGACGTCGGGCGCCTTAGCCTTGTCGCTACAAGCGATCGTAAAGGTCATGGAGAGAATAACGAGCAGAACAGGAAGAGCTTTCGGTGTTTTCATGATTCTCCTCTCGTTTACCCCAAAGGTACGTTCACTGACAGACTGATGAACTGAGGGGGTCGTAGAACCGCAGTGACTAATGTGCGCAAGGATTGGAAGGGTCACTATCGGCGAGAAGCTTTAGTCTGCAAGATAATTTAGGGTAATGAAGGCAGAAAATACGCGCAGAAGCATGCGGCTGCTGAATGCTGGCGGCCAGGGATGGCTTCCAAGTCGATCAAACTGCAAAGGCTCGCTCGGGCCACCGTGTGCAGTCACTCCTCCATAGAGGACATGGCCGCCAGTTGTCTCTGCCGGCATAAAAGTTATATCGCCTGCTTCAACCGAACCATCGGGGAATTCCCTAGCACGCATATTTCTGACACCGTAGACAAGGATTGAGTCGGAATTGCTGTTACCCGTCAAAGTCTTTCGAAGCGTATCGGGGGACCGATGAGGACAGTTACGCGATCACTGAGAAGATAGCTATGGGTTCACTAAGTGAATAACGATTTTCTGGTGGATGTAGTCTTCGCCTGCGGCATCCGCAAATCGAATTCTTAGTTTACCTTCTTTGGTCACGACACCACCCTCAACGGAAGTGATCTGAGCTGGATTCCATACGTCAAGTTCGTACGATTTTGCAGCCGCGCCGGAAACGTCCAAAGCCAGCTGGTTTCGAGTAGCATTCCATGATTCGGAAACGATTCGCAGGCCCTGGCTGGTGCTTCCCAGCGCCGGGAGCTGATTTGAGACTTCCAAACCGAAATCATTTTTCATGCGAACCATAACGGAGGTCGAGCCGCCGTCGACAGGAAAGCGCGCGAACAAATGCTGATCGTTATCGTTCGCCTGCATCGTGAATGGCAAGGGCCTTCCATTAAGTTCGACGCTGAGGACTTTCGTGCGTAAGCTGAACGACGGAGCGAACTCCACCCAGCAACTACCAGAACCCGTGTGCTTGGCCTCCAGCACAATGTTGCCTAAAGTCTTGCGGTATTCGAAGTCCGCACTAACAGAACCGATGTGAACGTTGCGAATGGCGAAAGATGTCCAATTAGCGGGAACGTGTGGGGCAAGCGTGATCTCATGTGTCTGCGCATCAGTCTTCAATCCAAAAAGTCCGCGTAGGATAGGCGAGATAACCATGGCTGCTGACCAGATCTGGTGTGGCGAACTAGTCGCGAACGAAGTGTAATAGTCTCCGGAAAGAACTTCGGTGAAGTGGCCGAGGGATCCATCGCTGAAGAGGAGAGCGTTGGCACGCAAGTTGGAGTATGCGGGGAACGCGCGATGATAGCGATACTCGCCCACCGAAGCCCATCCAGTGAACAGTGGCCACACGGATCCAAAATGGTAACCCGAGCCATCATAGAACTTGGAGCGTGAGGAAATGATCCGCATGCCCCAGTCAGTCTGGTGATCCGCGTCGGCCAACTTCGTGATCATCTCATTCGCATGATGCGCCTCTGGCAAACCGAACCACATCGGAACTGTCGCTAGAACGCTGGCTTCGTCGGCGTGCTGATTGTCCTGCTTCAACGCAAAAGCGTAAATCCGTTTCTCGGGCGACCAAAAGGCTTGGTCCAGCGCCGGTTTGTGACGAACAAACTCCGCAGCGAGCGTTTTGCTGACATCGTCTTTTCCGACCAGCCGGGCCAAATTGGAAAGCGCGTTCAGCGCTTCGACGCCAAGCCCTGCCTGATAGAATTCATTTTTTATAGGCAGAAGAGGACCGCCCTCGACCCAGCCGTGGCCGACGCCCGCATTCTGCGTGAAACCCTGCGAATCATAAGTGGACCGAAGAAACTGATACGCCCGCCACACGTTATCCCATCTGTCCCGAGCAAACGCCACATCGCCGCTTGCGACTACGTAATCATTCATCGCAATGATGAAGAGCGGCGTTGCATCGGCTGACACATAGGGGTAGGGATAGTCTTTGAACCAGGAGACCAGGCTTGCACTCTGTGAAATCTCGTGGGGAAGTTTCCCATCCTCGCGCTGGTATTTGCTGATGAAATCGATGGCCGTCCGGCTGGTGGAGTAGTCCCCCTCGGCATTCAGGGCGAACGAAGTCCAAAGAGAGTCGCGGCCGAAAAACCAGGCGAACCCCGGACGCTGGCTGGATCCCGCAGTTCGATACCCCGCAACCAGGCCCGTGCCCAGATACGAATTACTCACGAGACCCTGGATTGTGCTGATGCGCGCCCAGTCGTAGGACTGCTGGAGAGAATTGTCGGGGAGATCGAGGCTCACCGTTTTGCCGAGATAGCCGCGGTAGAATTCGGCGGACTCTCGCAGCAAGTCTACGTACGACGTGCTGAGATGCTGGTAGGTTTTCTCCGCCTCCGCCCGGCCCGCGACGGAGGCGGCAATGAGCAGCACTTTGCTTTCTCTACCTTTCTGCGTCACGCCCAGACGGAGTAAATTTTCGTCCGATGAAGAATAATTTGTCTGGTAAGCCACATGGGCATCCCTTGATGTGGGCGAGCCAACCAAGGCTGAAAATTTCCTCGTCTCCTCTCCGAAGACGAATGCATTCTGTTTCTCGTCCCAGTCGACGAACGTGCCACCCATTGCGGCCGGCCATTCCAATTGAAAGCCAGGCGTAAAAGCAGCCTCAATCTCGAGCGGTTGCTCAGTCTCGATATCGAGCAGCATCACGGCGCCCGGTTCGTTGACGGGGACGAACAATGTTTCGCGCACTCGAAACGAGTCCCCGGCATAGAGGATAGTGGCGGACTCCGGACGGACTGTGAGCGTACGCGCAATGCTTTCCGCAGGCAGCGCCCGACCGCCAACGTGGAACGTAAGATGAAACTCGCGGAAGACTTTTAGCGGATAAACCCATGCTTCCAGCCGTCCGGATTCGTTGCCGAACAATGCGGCGCGCGTCCCTACGACTGGAAGGAATTCCCAGGGGCGGACGGTTCTCGAGAGCTCCAACGTTGGTGCGGGCTGCTGGGCGCTCGCTACAACTGTGAAAAATCCCAGTGATATTAGAAGAAGACCTAGTCCGATACGTTGAAAGAAAAAACTAGTCAGGCGGCGTACAAAACACAGACTCCGGGCGTTGCTGCGAAGGACAAACCGGAGTGGCATGACGAATGTTCCCCGGCTGAAGGTACTGCTCACTGCGCCTTCAGCCGCAACTGGCATCTGTGTCCCGCCGGAGGTTGCAAAGTCACCGTTCACTGAATATAAGAGGTAAGGGGCGAATTCTAGCACGAGCCAAGTGAGCCAGGTAGCAACTCTTGTTTCCTTCACGCCGCGGGTTTTTGAGATCTCTAAGCCGGTCGGTTCTAGTGCTTTCCTTCGAAAGCGTTCTAGCATTAGCGCGCCCGCGCTGGGTGCGAGCTGCACCCCGGTTGAGCCAACAAGGCGATACGCAAAAAGGAGAAGAGCATCCACAAAGCAACGACCTTGGGGTGAGCTTTGTAAACGTGGCTCGCGAGTCGGGCCTGAATGCGAAAACTATATTCGGGGGCGAACACAAGAACAAATATCTGCTGGAGACGACGGGTTGTGGCGTCGCTTTCTATGACTATGACAATGACGGATGGCTCGACATCTTTCTGGTGAACGGGTCGCGCCTCGAAGGTTTTACTGCAGGCGGCGAACCGACGTCGCATCTGTTCCGTAACAATCGTGATGGCACGTTCACCGACGTAACCGCCAAGGCTGGAGTGGCACACTCGGGATGGGGCCAGGGAGTTTGTGTTGGTGACTTTGACAATGACGGATGGGACGATCTCTTTGTCACCTACTACGGGAAGAACGTTCTTTTTCACAACGACGGAGATGGAACTTTCACCGACGTCAGTCAGAAGGCGGGTGTGGCGGGCAAAGGCACGCGCTGGAACACAGGTTGCGCCTTTGTCGATTATGATCGCGACGGCCATCTCGATCTGTTCATTGCTAACTACATTGATCTCGACCTGGCTACTGCGCCAGTCCCCGAGTCTGGTCCGTGCCTTTATAAAAGCGTGATGGTAGCGTGCGGCCCGCCCGGATTGCAGGGAGGCAAGAACATTCTCTACCACAATAACGGGGACGGGACCTTCAGCGACGTTTCCGAGGCTGCGGGAATCTTCCGTGCCAACGGTACCTACGGTCTCGGAGTGCTTACCGCCGACTTCGACAATGACGGCTGGCCCGACATTTACGTCGCCAATGATTCAACGGCCAGCGCACTCTATCAGAACAAGAAGAACGGAAAATTTGAGGACATCGCGATTGAGGCCGGTTGCGCCCTCAGTCCTGACGGCAAGCCACAGGCCGGCATGGGAGTTTCCGCCGGCGATTATGATCTCGACGGAAACCTGGACCTGGTCAAGACTAACTTCGCCGGCGACACTCCCTCGCTTTACCACAATCAGGGAAGCGCTAATTTTGAAGACACTACTTTCACGGCAGGCCTGGGTGCGCACACGCAATTTTTGGGCTGGGGCTGCGGCTTTCTTGATTTCGATAACGACGGCTGGCCTGACATTCTCATATGTAATGGCCACGTATATCCGGAGGTGGAGCAACTGAAGACCGAGGCTGGGTATGCGCAGCGGAAATTGCTTTACCGCAATCTTCGCAACGGTCATTTTGCTGATGTCTCATTACAAGCCGGAACCGGAATCTCAGATCCCGCAGCATCCCGAGGTTGCGCATTCGGCGATTACGATAACGACGGGGACGTCGATGTGGTCATCAATACGGTCAACGATTTTCCTCAGCTACTGCGTTGCGACACCAGGCTCGACAACAATTGGATCAAGGTGCGCACCATCGGTACAAAGTCAAATCGCAGCGGAATTGGAGCACGTCTCGTCTGTATAACGCGGGTTCCGGGAGAATCCAAGCCTCACCGTCAGATTGACGAAGTCCGGAGCGGGGGAAGCTACATCTCGCAGAATGACTTCCGGATTCACTTCGGCCTGGGGAGGGTGGAGAAAGTCGACGTGCTCGAAATCCACTGGCCGAGCGGGCAAGTGGACTCGATCAAAGATATCAAAGCGAATCAGTTGATTTACGTGAAGGAAGGCGAGGGCATCACGCGCACGATGCAGTTTGCGAAGAAGTCAGTGCCCGCCAAATAGTGGGCGCTCACGGTTTCCTGGTATCAGCGACAACTGGCGTGCCTGAACCTTCTTTAACCGTATGAATCTCGTCCACGCTGGGGTTGGAAAAACGCTCAGTGAGCCCGCTCGGCCAACGCACTTCGGCCCACTCAATCTTTGCTGCCATCCCCAGGCCGAAGTGCACGCGCATGTCGCAGTTGGAGCTATAACTGGAACCACTTCGCACTTCGTCCACGAGGATGCGAGTGACCGTTTTCACCCGAATGCGTGCGCCGATGCCATCGCGATTCGATTTTGTCCCTGCTGTGTGAAACGTGATCCAGTGGTTCGGCGTCCGGATCTGGTTGACAAGTAGACTTGGATGATCGTTCATGTTGCTGATGACCGCAGAAATCTTTCCATCGTTCCACAGATCTCCAAGAGCCAAACCACGCGAAGAAGCGGGAGTTGCGATCCCCGGTCCGGCGGAGGCGGAAATATCGCTGAACGTTCCGTCGCCGTTGTTGTGGTAAAGGATGCGCGGCTCTTTATAGTTGCTGCCCAGATGCTGGCTGTCGACCTCGGGATACACATGGCCATTGACGAGGATCAGGTCGGGCCAGCCATCGTTGTCGAAATCAAAAAACATCGTTCCCCATCCCAGGTACTGCGTGTACAGCCCAAGACCCGCGGCTGCGGTCGCATCGGTGAAGGTGCCGTCTCCGTTGTTGCGGTATAGCGTGGAAGTGTCGTCGGAAAAATTAGTCTTGAAGATGTCCAAGTGCCCGTCGCCGTTGAAATCCGCAATGGTCGACCCCATACCCGCCTGCTCGCGCCCATCTTCATTGAAGGCGGCGCCCGCCGTCACTGCAACATCCGTGAAAGTGCCATCGTGATTGTTGCGGTACAGGATGCTTGGCGTGCTGTCGCACGCAACGTAGATATCGGGCCAGCCGTCTTCGTCAAAATCGAGCGTTGAAACGCTGAATGCATAGTGCCCGTCAGTCCGATCAATGTGCGCCTTCACGGTCACGTCCTCAAAGCTGCCATCGCCTCGGTTGTGGTAGAGAATATTTTTCGCTCCGGGCAGGCCGCGTGGTCCACACATTACTGCAACTCCTTTCCAAACGCAGGACGGCCTGTCCCCCGGCGCCGGAGCTGTCGCCAGATCGAAATCCACGTAGTTCGCCACCATTAGATCGAGATATCCATCGCGGTCATAGTCCACAAAGGCGCAACCCGTTCCCCACGCCTTGCCTGAACCGGAGACACCAGTTTTGTCCGCGACCTCGGTGAAAACTCCGTCGCGATTGTGGTATAGCCGGTTCTTGCCGTAATACGTGACGTAGAGATCTTCCCAGCCGTCATTATCGTAGTCACCCACGCACACCCCTTGTCCCCAGCCAGCTGCGGTGAGACCTGCCTTTACGGTCACGTCGGTAAAAGTTCCATCGTGATTGTTACGATAAAGATGATTGCTGGGGGCCTGCCCGGCCGGAAATGAGGTGTCGATCGTCGTGCCGTTCACGATGAAGATGTCGGGCCATCCGTCATTGTCGTAGTCGAAAATCGCTACGCCGGTGCCGGTAGTTTCGACGATGTATTTCTTCTTATCCACGCCGCCAAAAACATTCTGCATAGTGATGCCGGCTTTCTCAGCGACATCCGTGAAGTTGGCGATGGGATGTTCCGGCGGGGCGGTCGCGGTCTTACGCTCCTGGCTGTGGCACACCACGACGAAAAAAAGAAAGGAAGCAAACACCGCTCGACCAGCGACGTGCGAGCTTAAGAAAGGAAACCCTCTTAATAGCATGGTACGTGAGTGCTCGCTTTCGGGAAATACTAATTACCTTTATACCCCACGGGCACACTCCGTACGACGGACAAGCATTTCTTAATCAGCTCAGAACCTGATCCAGTTGGGAGGCGCTCAGGATGAACAGGCATCCCGCCTGAGTGTAGCTTTCACCATGAGTGCTTGCAGGCTGGGCGTTGCAATAATCGCCGGGTCGCATGACTTGACCTTCGACAACGAGATCGCCCTCGAGAAGAAAAAGCTCTTCAGGGCCACTATGGCGATGAGAGGGATAGTGAGTACTGGGCTCCATGCGGACAAGAGAGGTAGCGCGCTGCTGTTGCTGGTCCAAGAAAAGAGGCTTGACCCAAATACCAGAATAGGGACCCTCGTGCCACTGCATCGCTTCCGTTCTTGCAATGAGCACTCCGGCTTCGCGTAAGAGAATTCCCTTACTTGCAGCCGCATCCTTTGCCAGACTCGGTTCGTCCTTCAGTCGCTTCTGAAAGCGCTCACGCATACCAGATGGAATGCTGTGGGCAGAGGCTTGAACGAGGCCTGCCAGCACAGAGCTCGCGCGATCGACTTCGGTGGTGCAGACTGTACAGCCGTCCTTAAGGTGCCGTTCAAAATCGGAATGTTCAGCTTCTGGAAGGGTACCGAGTACGTACAAAGATGCGAGGCTGGAAAGCTTTGAAGAGGGCTGGTCGTGTTTGGTGAGCTTGGACATGCAGTCGTAGATACTACGGCTTGAAAGCAACAATGGATCTATTATTCTACTGTTCTTATCTCTCCTCGTCCGCGCATACGCAGAAGTCGTCGCAGGTTTTGTAACCCGAAACGAATTCGTGACTTCACAGTACCGAGCGGGGTGCCGGTCTGGCGAGCAATCTCCACATGAGTCAGTCCAGCAAAATATGCGAGGTCTAAGACCTCACGTTGTTCAGGTCGCAGACCTTCCAAGAGGGAACGCACGGTAAAAAGCTCGGCTGAATAATCCGGCACACTTGGATTCCGCTGATCAATTGGCACAACCGCATCGGTTAGTTCCAATTCCTTTCTCCCACGTCTCAAGCTGTCAATGGCCTGATGACGAGCCATGACAGTTAGCCAACCGGTCAGACTACCGCGAGCGGGAGTATAGACGCTCGCTTTACGCCACAGTCTCAAAAACACTTCCTGCATCACATCTTCGGCCGCTTGCGGATTTCGCAATACGTGCAAAGAAAGAGTGTAGACGAGCGCGGAATAACGATCATAAACCGCCATTAACGCTAGTTTGTCCCCTGCCGCGACCTTTTCCATCAGAGAGATATCGTCCAGCCCTGCCGGGAAGCGAGGGGCGGGAGGTTTGCGTTCATCGTGTGGAAAATGTGGATTCGCCGCCAAACACAGACCTCAGTTTTGTTGATCCGTCCGCGGCGAATTCAGAGAAACCCGCATTTGGACCCCTTGACCAGCCGCTCTTTGATGCTTAAGTGAACCTTAAAGGTTTCAAACCCGGTCAAATTAGCTTCGGAGTCGGAGAAAAAATAATTTTGCCGAGCGGAGATCCATGTTCCACCCTCGCTCGTACCTATGAAGGATGCAGAAACATAAGCAAAGCGGGGCCCTCACCGAACTTGTCCAGAGCCCCACGAAAGAAAAATCCGAATCTCAACTACGATCGCAACTTTTGCGAATTCCGCTCAATTCGCTCTCTTTAACCCACACTGCTGAAACGTCCGGCACCTCAGACGGATCAGCATTCGCCGAAAAAGGAGAATTCTCATGAAGCAGGAAGTACTTGAGCGTATCGTAAACAGTTCAACCGACCGTCGGAAGTTCATGAAGCGTGTTGGGGCCACCGGAATCGGAGTCGCAGCGGCTACCATGCTGGGCGGGAGCTTAGGAAAAATTCAAGCTGCAACCATCACTGACACTGACATTTTGAATTTCGCTCTGAATCTAGAATACCTGGAAGCCGAGTTCTACTCCATGGCAACTTATGGCGCCACGTTACAGCAGCTTGGCATTCTCACCGCCGCTCAGGTCAGCGGACCAACCACGGGAGGCGAGATGGTGAACTTCAACGGTTCCCCAGTCGCGTTCTTAGCCACCGCCTTGAGGGTTGACGAGCAGACTCACGTGCAGTTTCTGCGCACCACGCTCGGTTCGGCCGCAGTGAAGAAACCCGCCATCAACCTCGACGCCCTGGGCTACGGGTTTGAAAGCGTTAATGATTTTCTAAAACTGGCAAGGCAATTTGAGGATGTGGGCGTGAGTGCCTACCTCGGAGCTGCCCCTCTGATCACGAGCAAAACCTATTTGAGCGCGGCTGCAGCAATCATGGCAACCGAAGCTCAGCATTCCGGCTCGGTCCGGCTGGAGTGCATTGACAACGGCATTGTCAGCCCAGCCGTGGATTCACTTGACGTCCCACCAACATCACAGGCTCCCTACGATGTCGACAAGAATGCGCTCAGCATCCCGCGTACAACATCGCAGGTGTTGAACATTGTGTATGCAGGAGGAAGGTGCTCCGGTGGATTCTATCCCAGTGGGATGAATGGCACCATTGTTTGCCAATAAACCGAGAGAAGGCTGGCGGCAGATTTCCGATCTCCGCCAGTCCTCTTTTTTAAAATTATCGCGCCACATTCGAACAAGGGGGATCAATGATTGAAGGACTGTTTCAACCTATGCACTTGCTGGTGATTATCGGAATCGCACTCCTGGTATTCGGTCCCAAAAAGCTGCCTGAACTTGGTAAGGGGCTCGGGGATGGAATTCGGGGTTTTAAAGCAGCCATGAGCGGCGACGAGAAACCGCTCGACAACAACAAACCTGAGGCGGAGAGCAAAGTGGCATGATAACTGGAGCTGCTTTCTTTCTATTCCTGGGACTCATAGTATTTGGCCCCAAGAAGACAATCGAGTTCGCTCAGACAATTGGCCGGTATGTAGCGCAAATCAAGCATGCTACCGGCCAATTTCAGTCCCGAATGGAAGAGGAACTGCGCACTCAGGATAAAGCGCACCCTCAGTCCAAAGAGTCGCACATCTCATCGTGACATTGGATACGAGCATACCAAGGGTATAGCTGTTCAGTGGTTGAGGAATGTTTCCGCGACGCCGACGTATTTATCCGCGCCGCCATAATAGAACAGGTACCGATCTTTCTTTGCATCCCGCTGTGCAACGTCCTGCCGCACCATTCCCTCAACAAAAATAACATTGGGGACCTGACCGATCTGCTCCCAATCTTTCTCGGGAGCGAAGATTGGCTGGTCGCTGCGCGATATTAGATGACGCGGATCATGCGGATCAAAGACTGCGACCCCGGTTCGATACACGAGCTTGTCGTCGGCACCGTTGTAGATGAGCACGATTCCCTTTGATGTGACAATCGGTGCAGGACCGGGCTCGGCTACGCGGGAGTCAAATTGCCCTGGGCGCACAGGCAATACCGGCGTATCCGTCGCTTCGGCCCAACGAAGA
>JRHI01002631.1_pt1 | contig 12008 bp, 15 predicted proteins | sample 215371 | NCBI WGS metagenome assembly JRHI01 (sample SAMN02929681, study PRJNA255918) | sediment metagenome | biome: cave system; feature: Ice Cave; material: Sediment; isolation source: sediment from deep within a dark volcanic ice cave with no known source of... ... | reverse complement strand
TCGAGAGGTCGGTTGCAATATGTGCCCCGTGAGGTAGGGGATTGAAGCAGCCGGCATCTCGTGTCACCACGGCAGCGAGTAGCCGTTGCAATATGTGCCCCGTGAGGTAGGGGATTGAAGCGTCGACCCGAACCCGCTCGGATACGAAATCTGAACTTGCAGTTGCAATATGTGCCCCGTGAGGTAGGGGATTGAAGCCTCGAGGCACTCGGAGCTGGGAGTCCGATCAGGATCGCGTTGCAATATGTGCCCCGTGAGGTAGGGGATTGAAGCACCGTCCAGTCCGAACGGATCAAGGGCCCCCCAAATCGTTGCAATATGTGCCCCGTGAGGTAGGGGATTGAAGCGGACCGCTTGTCTGGTGCTGCTAGAGTGCTTAGCAGAGTTGCAATATGTGCCCCGTGAGGTAGGGGATTGAAGCACCGCTACGCCACATGCCGGGCAGGTCGGACAGTTGTCAGTTGCAATATGTGCCCCGTGAGGTAGGGGATTGAAGCGCGTACCTGCAGAAAGATGTCGAACATGTCCATTTTTCCTAGTTGCAATATGTGCCCCGTGAGGTAGGGGATTGAAGCAAGACGATCAGTCCGTCCGCGCGGCGGGCGGCGATCAGTTGCAATATGTGCCCCGTGAGGTAGGGGATTGAAGCAATCATTCATTCTGATAGCCACCATGGAAGAGTGGCCGGTTGCAATATGTGCCCCGTGAGGTAGGGGATTGAAGCATGACTATGGCCACATCACAGAGACCAACGCTAGATTCTTGTTGCAATATGTGCCCCGTGAGGTAGGGGATTGAAGCGGTGACTGTGGGACCGCGCGGAGGGAAGCGATTCCCTCGGTTGCAATATGTGCCCCGTGAGGTAGGGGATTGAAGCTAGATCCGCTGCTGATTGACTCCGAATGTCGCGACCAGGTTGCAATATGTGCCCCGTGAGGTAGGGGATTGAAGCCCTGGCAGCACCTACAGGCCGAGACGGTGCCCGGAAGTTGCAATATGTGCCCCGTGAGGTAGGGGATTGAAGCCCCATCTGGCAATCGGCGCAGCAGTCCCCGCCACAGGTTGCAATATGTGCCCCGTGAGGTAGGGGATTGAAGCTCTTGCCGTAATGCGCAATTACGTAGTATCCAATCACCGGTTGCAATATGTGCCCCGTGAGGTAGGGGATTGAAGCCTTGTTTCGCGTCGACGGTAACCGACTCCGCTATGTGGTTGCAATATGTGCCCCGTGAGGTAGGGGATTGAAGCACTACACGTCAGCCCTGGCGATCACTGAATGGGGGTTGCAATATGTGCCCCGTGAGGTAGGGGATTGAAGCAGAGCAGCCGGGTAATCTGGCGGTGGAGCAAGGCGGCGTGTTGCAATATGTGCCCCGTGAGGTAGGGGATTGAAGCCTGCGATCCGAACTGACCTGGGGGCTCCGGTGGGTAAAGTTGCAATATGTGCCCCGTGAGGTAGGGGATTGAAGCTCAGCCCCAACTGGCGCGTAGCCGGGCCGTCGCGCAACGTTGCAATATGTGCCCCGTGAGGTAGGGGATTGAAGCCGCTGATGACCGCGTTGAAGCCCGGCCCCAGCGCCCCGTTGCAATATGTGCCCCGTGAGGTAGGGGATTGAAGCCTGATCCAAGTCGACCAGGTCACCCTCTGCATTACAGTTGCAATATGTGCCCCGTGAGGTAGGGGATTGAAGCCTAACGGTGGTGGCCGCTACGGCCACCATCCCTAAGTTGCAATATGTGCCCCGTGAGGTAGGGGATTGAAGCCCCTGGGCCCCCAACGGCATGCCGGTCGGGCGATCTCGTTGCAATATGTGCCCCGTGAGGTAGGGGATTGAAGCGAGACCAACTCTATGGGTTGTTCCCCGGCCGCCACGTTGCAATATGTGCCCCGTGAGGTAGGGGATTGAAGCGAGAAATTTCATCCCAAATATTAGGTAGAAGTAGGGTTGCAATATGTGCCCCGTGAGGTAGGGGATTGAAGCACTTCCAAATCACCATTCGCTAATATGGGCAAGGAGTTGCAATATGTGCCCCGTGAGGTAGGGGATTGAAGCGCCATTGCCCATCCAGCCCAAAGGGGTCAAGGGCCCCGTTGCAATATGTGCCCCGTGAGGTAGGGGATTGAAGCTCGGCTCCGGTAGGTGCTGCCTCGCTACTGGTCGAGTGGGTTGCAATATGTGCCCCGTGAGGTAGGGGATTGAAGCACCGGCAGCAGCCCGCCAAGGCTCCCAGTACCGCCTGGTTGCAATATGTGCCCCGTGAGGTAGGGGATTGAAGCGAGAGCTCCGTCTCCATAGATTTTCCGTTCCCTAGCCGGTTGCAATATGTGCCCCGTGAGGTAGGGGATTGAAGCATCTGGCATACCGCATACCGGCGGTGGTAAACTGGTTGCAATATGTGCCCCGTGAGGTAGGGGATTGAAGCACAAGCTCGCCGTTGTTGTCTCGGAGCACCACCGTGTCGTTGCAATATGTGCCCCGTGAGGTAGGGGATTGAAGCCCGGCTGCACCCGCCGTAATCGGCGTACCGCTCGCCAGGTTGCAATATGTGCCCCGTGAGGTAGGGGATTGAAGCGCCGCCAAACGCTCGTACCGTCGTTGAAGCAGACCATCGCCAGTTGCAATATGTGCCCCGTGAGGTAGGGGATTGAAGCCACGTTTTCGTAGCGCCATTACGGCGCCACACAAGTTGCAATATGTGCCCCGTGAGGTAGGGGATTGAAGCGACCCATGCCTCCCGTCCGCGCGGGGGCAGGTGAGGAAGTTGCAATATGTGCCCCGTGAGGTAGGGGATTGAAGCGCGATCGACCGCCCGCAAATGTAGCATCCTGCGAGTTGCAATATGTGCCCCGTGAGGTAGGGGATTGAAGCGAGGAGGTGATCGCCCATGTGAGATTCCGCCGCCCGCGCGTTGCAATATGTGCCCCGTGAGGTAGGGGATTGAAGCGGGTGGTGCTGGCAGACTAGGCCGGCCAGCCAGATCGTTGCAATATGTGCCCCGTGAGGTAGGGGATTGAAGCGGGCGCACGCATATTATGGCGGTCGCTCGGAGCTCTGGCGGTTGCAATATGTGCCCCGTGAGGTAGGGGATTGAAGCGCCACTGCCCATCCAGATCAGATGAATCAAAGCCCCCCCAAGTTGCAATATGTGCCCCGTGAGGTAGGGGATTGAAGCCTGGCGAGGCGCGGTCTCTGCAGGCGCGAATGGCCAAGTTGCAATATGTGCCCCGTGAGGTAGGGGATTGAAGCTACCGACGCTGGAGAGCACTGTCTCCGTAAGTTCTCGTTGCAATATGTGCCCCGTGAGGTAGGGGATTGAAGCATCCGGAGGAGCCGCTGGTGGTATTTGGGTTCCATCAGGTTGCAATATGTGCCCCGTGAGGTAGGGGATTGAAGCAATCAGGATCGCAGCCCTATCTGCTGCAGCCACCTCAGTTGCAATATGTGCCCCGTGAGGTAGGGGATTGAAGCGCCCGCTCCACCAAGGCCAACGCTTCCTCCATGGACGCGCAGTTGCAATATGTGCCCCGTGAGGTAGGGGATTGAAGCCGTAGTCGTGCTTATTGAGCTCTCGCAAGGCCCATTCGTTGCAATATGTGCCCCGTGAGGTAGGGGATTGAAGCCGCGACAACAACGGTGAGCTGGTCAACCTGACCGGTTGCAATATGTGCCCCGTGAGGTAGGGGATTGAAGCTTCGAGGACGCTCCGTGGAGCTTGCTCGACACCGTGGTGTTGCAATATGTGCCCCGTGAGGTAGGGGATTGAAGCGGGCTGGCGGTGCTCAAAGGGGCTCCGCTGGCGCTCTATGTTGCAATATGTGCCCCGTGAGGTAGGGGATTGAAGCTTGAACGGGACCGTCGTGAACCGCTCTAAGCAGTAGTTGCAATATGTGCCCCGTGAGGTAGGGGATTGAAGCGACTCCGCAGGACAAGCAGATCTTAGGGCCGGACCTGTTGCAATATGTGCCCCGTGAGGTAGGGGATTGAAGCGGTAGGGAAGGAAGGGAAGTCTACTGCTGGCGGATGTGGTTGCAATATGTGCCCCGTGAGGTAGGGGATTGAAGCACCAAGGCCTTTGCGTTCGGCGCTACCGGTATTTGGTAGTTGCAATATGTGCCCCGTGAGGTAGGGGATTGAAGCTTAACGGCGGTGTCTGCCTGGCTGGGCCCGGATGCAGGTTGCAATATGTGCCCCGTGAGGTAGGGGATTGAAGCAGTTGCAACGATCGAGAGATAGCCAGTTCCGGCAGGTTGCAATATGTGCCCCGTGAGGTAGGGGATTGAAGCAGACGAGCTTGGTGGACCACCCGGCGAACCCGAAGTTGCAATATGTGCCCCGTGAGGTAGGGGATTGAAGCACGCGATTTACCGGCGGAGGCGATAACAGATGCGGTTGCAATATGTGCCCCGTGAGGTAGGGGATTGAAGCTGCGAGCGGTCCTGATTGCCCTGCAGCCCATCCAGGTTGCAATATGTGCCCCGTGAGGTAGGGGATTGAAGCTCAGATTGCTGACTACTGCGCCATATCGCGGCGCCGGTTGCAATATGTGCCCCGTGAGGTAGGGGATTGAAGCGAAGGCGGCTGAACCTTAACCCCAGTTGCCTCCTCGGTTGCAATATGTGCCCCGTGAGGTAGGGGATTGAAGCCTATTTCACGGATCGCGTCGCTGTTGTCGCCTCCTGACGAGTTGCAATATGTGCCCCGTGAGGTAGGGGATTGAAGCGTGCTGAACAACCGCTCGATCGATGGCCCTTCGGCCACGTTGCAATATGTGCCCCGTGAGGTAGGGGATTGAAGCTATCCTGAAAACTTTGCCGTGTTGAACCCGCCCAGTTGCAATATGTGCCCCGTGAGGTAGGGGATTGAAGCGTGTTCGCCGGAGTCGGGGCGGTGGTGCTGGTGGGTTGCAATATGTGCCCCGTGAGGTAGGGGATTGAAGCATTGTGAGCACCCCCAACTCCATGGCTACTCCCCTTCCGTTGCAATATGTGCCCCGTGAGGTAGGGGATTGAAGCATGGGATATCCAGGCACCAGCCTTAGCTGATTGTGTAAAGTTGCAATATGTGCCCCGTGAGGTAGGGGATTGAAGCCCGACGCCGATTCAGGGCAGCGTAGGCGGCTCAATCGTTGCAATATGTGCCCCGTGAGGTAGGGGATTGAAGCTGTTGGTGCAAACTGGGGGCCCGCCGACGCTCGAACAGGTTGCATATGTGCCCCGTGAGGTAGGGGATTGAAGCCAGGAGATCTGGTAATCCCAGACCTCACGGATCTCAGCGGTTGCAATATGTGCCCCGTGAGGTAGGGGATTGAAGCTAGCTCTCAGGATCAGGGCTGGGTAAAAGTTCAATTGGTTGCAATATGTGCCCCGTGAGGTAGGGGATTGAAGCCAGGCCTTCCGCCACATTGACTCCGGGCGTCACGGTATGTTGCAATATGTGCCCCGTGAGGTAGGGGATTGAAGCCCGTAGATCGCCGCCAAGGCGTCACGGAGCACCTCCGGTTGCAATATGTGCCCCGTGAGGTAGGGGATTGAAGCGTGGAGGCGGCGCGAGCGCGGCGCGAGGAGGACAAGTTGCAATATGTGCCCCGTGAGGTAGGGGATTGAAGCGAGCTCCGGGCGGAATATGCCCGCCCGGTAGCAATTGGCGTTGCAATATGTGCCCCGTGAGGTAGGGGATTGAAGCTCGATTGATGGCCCCTCCGCCACTCGGGCGGAGAGTTGCAATATGTGCCCCGTGAGGTAGGGGATTGAAGCACATCCTGGCGGTCGATGACCTGGTCGATGACCAGGTGTTGCAATATGTGCCCCGTGAGGTAGGGGATTGAAGCGCGATCTCCCCGGGTGGCAAGGTGACGCGGCTGCGTTATTCGTTGCAATATGTGCCCCGTGAGGTAGGGGATTGAAGCGCGTTCACGGCTTGTTCGAAAGTAACCATCGTCATCCCTCCAGTTGCAATATGTGCCCCGTGAGGTAGGGGATTGAAGCGCTTCCTTACTCCTAGCGGCCGGAAGTGTGGCCGCCAGGTTGCAATATGTGCCCCGTGAGGTAGGGGATTGAAGCAATCATGGCCATCAGCATGGCCGGATCCATTCCAGGTTGCAATATGTGCCCCGTGAGGTAGGGGATTGAAGCGTGCCGAACAGCCCCTCAATAGAGGGCCCCTCCTCTAGTTGCAATATGTGCCCCGTGAGGTAGGGGATTGAAGCCCGAATGCGGCCAAAGTCAGAGTGATAGAGCCGCCCACGTTGCAATATGTGCCCCGTGAGGTAGGGGATTGAAGCGACGGGAGCGTCAGCTCGTCGGTCTGGGCCTCGCGGAGTTGCAATATGTGCCCCGTGAGGTAGGGGATTGAAGCGCTTCAAGCACGTTGAGTTGTTTCATTTTACCACTCCAAGTTGCAATATGTGCCCCGTGAGGTAGGGGATTGAAGCCCGCTAGACGTTCGTACCGTCTTTGGAGCAGACTATCACCGGTTGCAATATGTGCCCCGTGAGGTAGGGGATTGAAGCTCTCGCGCTACCCCCTGCACGGCTCGAATCTACCTAATGTTGCAATATGTGCCCCGTGAGGTAGGGGATTGAAGCGATATCTCGATAAGCTTCCACGAGCCCAGCGACAAGGTTGCAATATGTGCCCCGTGAGGTAGGGGATTGAAGCTTGACCTGGAGCGCATTACGCGTGCGCTCCGCGAGTTGCAATATGTGCCCCGTGAGGTAGGGGATTGAAGCGGTGGCGTCGGCGGTAGGGGGGATTGTCGCGATATGTTGCAATATGTGCCCCGTGAGGTAGGGGATTGAAGCGTGATGTGCCCATATTCGTAGAGCCCCCTCTTCACGGTTGCAATATGTGCCCCGTGAGGTAGGGGATTGAAGCTTGAACAACACCGGCGTCAACGCGAATATCGTCTGGAGTTGCAATATGTGCCCCGTGAGGTAGGGGATTGAAGCCTGCAGCTGGTCCTGCTCAGCGTGATCATGGCTGGTTGCAATATGTGCCCCGTGAGGTAGGGGATTGAAGCGTATTCACCGGCGGCGGCGCGCCAAGGCTCCCAAGACGTTGCAATATGTGCCCCGTGAGGTAGGGGATTGAAGCGCGGACGGGTCTGTCATGTCGGAGGTCGTCGAGTTCTGGTTGCAATATGTGCCCCGTGAGGTAGGGGATTGAAGCGCCCAGCTGGTCTGGGAATAGAAGGGAATCTCGAGGGTCAGTTGCAATATGTGCCCCGTGAGGTAGGGGATTGAAGCACCGCTTCTGGCTCGGGGTCCGAGACCAGAGCCAGGTTGCAATATGTGCCCCGTGAGGTAGGGGATTGAAGCGATGGCCAGTATCTGACTGACCATCCTGTATTCGGGTTGCAATATGTGCCCCGTGAGGTAGGGGATTGAAGCATCTTCTCGGCGGCCGGATTTGTCCGCCAATGGGTCAGTTGCAATATGTGCCCCGTGAGGTAGGGGATTGAAGCATGTGCTGGATTCCAGTGATGCGCGAGAATGCGCTTCGTTGCAATATGTGCCCCGTGAGGTAGGGGATTGAAGCGCGATGAACAGGCCATAGCCGGTCAGGTTGACCAAGTTGCAATATGTGCCCCGTGAGGTAGGGGATTGAAGCGCCATCGAATCCGCGAGGGACTCGACGTCTTCACCGCCAGTTGCAATATGTGCCCCGTGAGGTAGGGGATTGAAGCGCATCGCCCAGTGCACGAATTGAGCGATGAACTCTCCGGGTTGCAATATGTGCCCCGTGAGGTAGGGGATTGAAGCCGGTCACGCCGATCGCCGAGGCGCTGGCCAAGATGCGTTGCAATATGTGCCCCGTGAGGTAGGGGATTGAAGCCATACCGGTCACCACCGAGATCCGATATGACCGCGGTTGCAATATGTGCCCCGTGAGGTAGGGGATTGAAGCGAGGCGGGGAGCACGCTGGGCCCACGGGTACTATTTCCGTTGCAATATGTGCCCCGTGAGGTAGGGGATTGAAGCTGGAACTCCCGCGCGGTCAATGCCTGCTCGAACGTTACGTTGCAATATGTGCCCCGTGAGGTAGGGGATTGAAGCATCAGGTGGCCAGTATGTCTCCAAGGCTGGAGATAGTTGCAATATGTGCCCCGTGAGGTAGGGGATTGAAGCCTACGATCGTCCGATTGAATGGCCGGTTGGCGCTCCGTTGCAATATGTGCCCCGTGAGGTAGGGGATTGAAGCTCGGGATGCAGGTCATAGAACAGGAGGAAGTCTTGGTTGCAATATGTGCCCCGTGAGGTAGGGGATTGAAGCAGATAGGCGTGCGGAGAGGGTAAGATGGTGATGTGTTGCAATATGTGCCCCGTGAGGTAGGGGATTGAAGCACCTCAGCCACCCCAGCCACAGCCGCCGCAACCGGCGGTTGCAATATGTGCCCCGTGAGGTAGGGGATTGAAGCAAATTGACGGCACATGTCCGCGATGCTGACCAGAGGTTGCAATATGTGCCCCGTGAGGTAGGGGATTGAAGCACGTCGAGGATGCCCGGCGACTGATCGCCGCGGGTTGCAATATGTGCCCCGTGAGGTAGGGGATTGAAGCGGGAAGGCGGCCACCCCGGCCGCCACCGTTAGGGAAGTTGCAATATGTGGCCCGTGAGGTACCAGATCTGGTTGGGCCGCTTGGCCACCAGCTCGGGCTTCAGGTAGGGCGAATGAGTGGCCACCCGCCTACGCTCCCGGACTCGTTCACCGATCCCAGAATCCGGTAGATGGTCGGCAGCGAGGCCAGGTAGGTTCCCTTGTCGAGCAGGGTCGCATAGACACTGGGCGGCGCCATGTCGACATAGCGCTCCGAGTGAAGGACCTCGAGCACCGCCCCCCGTGATTTCGGGCGGGCCGGGTTAAAATCCAGTCGACATAGCGCTCCGAGTGAAGGACCTCGAGCACCCGAGCGCGCTCGGCCTGGCTCAAGGAGCGCGGCTGTGGGGCTGGTTCCGGCTTCGGCTTCGGTGCCGGCGGGTTCAGGCGTCGATAGTGAGTAGCGCGGACCCGGCCCGCGGCTCAACAGGCGGCCTGGGTCCCAAGCATCGGCTTCAACTCCATCACCGCCGTCTTAAATGACCTGGTCGGCTCGCTGTCGTTGCTCTGGCTCCCCGCCGCGAGCTCGTGCAAGAGCGACCAGAGATTTCCCTGGATTTCGATCACCTTGCGGGCCTTGCCCACCTCCTGATCCAGGCGCTGGTTCTCGCGCCACAGGCGCATCAGCTCCCGCTCTCGAGGATCGACCTCGGGCCGACCCCGCCTCTGGGCGAAGGCGGCCCAGACCCCTTGGTCGCGCTGCTTGCGCCACTCGCTGATCAGTGAGGTGTAGAGACCTTCCGCCGCAGCGCTCCCTTGCCGGCGCGATCGAGACCCTCGTACTCGTCGAGGATCCGCTTCTTGTAGGCCGCGCTGTACCTACGCGGACGCGCTCGCTCGGCCACCTCCGGATTGGGCGCGCCGGTCGAGCGCGCCTCCTCCGCGGACCCCGACGCCAACTCCATCTTTGCCATCCCGAATGCCTCTCCTGTTGCCCTCTCGACTCATGAATTTCGAAGAGACGGATGTCTCACCCAGGGTTGACACGGAGGGGAGCTGCTCGCCGAAGCCGGCCCCGATGTGCTCGTCTTCGCGACCTTGCCCGCGAGCATTGGCGGCAAATCTGCTCCAACAACCCCCAAGAGCGCCTCAACCGGGAGGTCCGTCGGCGCACCGACGTGGTTGGCATCTTCCCTGACCGGGCCGCCGTCGTACGACTGGTGGGCGCAGTCCTCGCCGAGCAGCAGGACGAGTGGCTGGTCGTCCGCCGCTACCTCAGCGTGGAGTCGCTCAAGGCGGCGCAGGTGACCATCACCGAACACGAGCAGGTGACGCCGGAAATGGCCGCCGCCAGCTGAGTGTTGTGGATGACGTGGTCGTGCTCGTACACCACTTGACAAGACGTGGCCTCCTTACGAAGTTTTTACAGTTTGGAGACTTGGTTGAGTCCATAGTGCACAGTGAAGGCGAAGGCGTTCGAGGGCCGAAAAGGGAAGGGAGAATGAGCGATCGAGTAGACCACATTTCGCCAGATGGCAACTGGCTGTGGAACGGATCTCAGTGGATCCGTCGCGATGCAGGCTCGCAGGGATACCTCTCATCGCCCGATGGACACTGGCGATGGGATGGTTCCCAATGGATCCCAAACGTGATCACCGGGCAACCTCGCCCGTCGATGATCTCGCGTCTCCCAGGCTGGCTAAAGGCGGGCCTTTTCCTATTGTTTCTGCCCATCACCGTATTGGGTTGGATTTGGCAGCGTACCTGGCCCGTGCCTACTAAAGTCGTGGCGGCCTTCGGTTGGATTGTGGTCTGTCTCATCGCTTCGACCATGTCGGCTAGCCCATTCAACCTCGCTGGGGAGACCACTAGCCCCAGTAGCAGGGTGGGTGCGACTCCGATGCCGACGTCAACACCATCCTCTGGGGCGACCGCTGGCCCGACTCCCTCACCAACGGCCGTGAACACACCCACCCCGACTCCATCAGCGGCCTCCACGCCTACTCCAACTCCCACGCTTACTCCAACTCCTACGCCTACTCCAACTCCTATCAAGCCGGTGCAGATCGTCCAGCAGGCCTATGGCTCTAAGGTGCTCAGCCTCGCGATCCCCAAGGGCGACTATCGCGTGACGTGGACGGCGCAAGGCAACGATAACTTCATCGTCACCGTTATCCGGGCCAGCGGAGACGACATCCTTCTTGTCAACGAGATCCCTCCGAATCCATCATCGGGACAGTTCCTATTCCCTTCGCCAGGGGGCACCTACAATGTGGAGATAAAGGCGTCAACCTTAACGTGGAAGTTGACGTTGGACCAGATCATATGGCCGAGTGGTCCAGGTAGCACGGCTTCGGTTGTGAATCTGAGCGGACAGAATTCAACGATTACAGATCCGATGTACCTGGCTGCAGGTACATACAAGCTGGCTTGGACATCCCTGGGACATGGGAATTTCATCGTGCGTCTGTATTGGGGCGGTGGTAATGAGCGCCTGCTAGTCAACGAGATTCCACCGAATCCTTCATCAGGCGAAGTGGCTCTGCCGTCCGGAGGCGGCAACCACCTTCTCGAAATCTTTGCACCAAGCCAGGATTGGACCATTACTATTACCAGGCTTTGAGCCTCATTAGAACTTTTGTGCAAATCGGCGATTAATGATTCTCGAAGATGGCTGCCGCTCGATGAGGCAGTCTGACCGGAAACTTATCATTGTCGTACCATACGCAGTCGGACCCCATGTTAGAAAATGGCAAACCTTATACTCGAGCGTTTCAGCAGGTGCGGCCAGGAGGTCCTTTCAAGAGTTATGGGAAATGCCAGAGGCGGCCTGATTCGGTGAGGGGACGAACGAAGACGACCTAGCCATCCAGCAACAGCAAACCGACGGCTCGTTCCCACGAGCCAACTGGAGGACTACGCGGCGGCACGAAGGTATCAGGTTCTTCTGCCGACCGCGCCGGTTCCGGCTCCAGACGACTTCTTGGAGGCGGTGGTCAGGAGTGGCGCTCACAGGATGCTGCTGTCGGCAGCCGAGCGCGAGGTCGACGAGTACCAGGGAAGGGCGCGTCATCAACGTTCGGTGCAATTCCGTGGTCATCGAAATGGCGACCAGAACGGCGAAGGCGTCGACCCCACTAAGTCGCTCCAGATCACCGACAGCGATCGTACCCGCTCGTTTCCGACCTCTCGATAGAAGACTTGGTGCTCGTTCCAGATGTTGGCGTAACCGACCAGCTCGAACTCTTGACCAGCCAGCGGGTGGTACGGGTGGATGACTCGATATCGTCCATCACTTGCCCATCGCACGTCGTCGAAAGCGGTGACCAGCGGCATCTCGGGGCAATCCATCCGCACGCTCAAGGAACAGCTGCTGTGGGACCGCTACTTCGCGATCATCGACGAACTGCGCCTGACCTTGTGATCTGACCCCCAGGAACGGATCCATCTGATATGAGGGTTCCATCACC
>JRHI01002630.1_pt1 | contig 12012 bp, 8 predicted proteins | sample 215371 | NCBI WGS metagenome assembly JRHI01 (sample SAMN02929681, study PRJNA255918) | sediment metagenome | biome: cave system; feature: Ice Cave; material: Sediment; isolation source: sediment from deep within a dark volcanic ice cave with no known source of... ... | reverse complement strand
CGGCTTGCCCGACCCGGGACTCGCCGACGTTCTCACCGAACGATGGCCTGAGGTCGTCGGCGACGCCGTCGCCGCGCACGCCCGGCCCCGGGATCTCCGCGACGGGACCCTCACCATCGCGGTCGACGCGGCGCCGTGGGCGACCCAGCTCCGGTACCTCGAGGCCGACATCTGCGCGCGGTTCAGCACGATCACCGGCCGTGACGCGATCCAGCGCGTGCGTGTCGTCGTCGAGCGGCCTCGTTGAGCGTTCGGGCAGGTCAGCGCCACAGCCCCGCGGAGCCGCTCTGGTAGAATGCACAGTGTCGTTCGGACTCCATGACCCGGTTCTTCGCCCCCCGAAGTCGGGTCGAACCGCCCCCGGGCGGCCGGTCTCCTCCCCCCCACGACATCCGGCTTCCACCGTCCCCGAGGTACGCGCGCGTTGACTCCCCGTAAGTCCACCTACACCGCGAAAGACATCACGGTCCTGAAGGGCCTGGAGCCGGTTCGCGAACGCCCCGGCATGTACATCGGGTCGACCGGCCTCTCCGGACTCCACCACCTCGTCTACGAAGTCGTGGACAACTCGGTCGACGAGGCGATGGCGGGGGAAGCCGACCGCATCGACGTCACCCTCCTCGCCGACGGAGGCTGCCGAGTCACCGACAACGGACGCGGGATCCCCGTCGACCCGCACCCCGAGAACCCCAAGAAGTCCGCGGCGGAGATCATCATGACCACCCTCCACGCGGGCGGGAAGTTCGGCGGCGACGGCTACAAGATCTCCGGCGGCCTCCACGGCGTCGGCGTCTCGGTCGTCAACGCGCTCTCGTCGCGCCTCGACCTCGAGATCCACCGCGACGGAGCCAAGTGGGAACAGCACTACGCCAAGGGCGGGGTCCCGCAAGGCCGGATCAAGAAGATCGGCCCGTCCAAGAAGCGGGGGACGAGCGTCACGTTCTGGGCCGACGCGACGGTGTTCGAAGAGACCGACTTCCGCGCCCAGACCCTCCTCGAACGCCTCCGCGAGATGGCGTTCCTCAACAAGGGTCTCGAGATCCGCTTCCGCGACGAGCGGGTCCAACCGCCAGTCGAGCAGACGTACCGATTCAACGGCGGGATCGTCGACTTCGTCAAGCATCTCAACACGTCGAAGGAGCCGCTCTTCAAGCGGGTCATCGCGTACGAGGAGCGCGGGACCGCCTCGGAGATCGAGATCGCCATGCAGTGGAACACCGGCTTCTACGAAGGGATCCACTCGTTCGCGAACAACATCGCGACCACCGAAGGCGGCATGCACGAAGAGGGCTTCAAGAAGGCCCTCACCAACGTGTTGAACAAGTACGGGAAAGGCAAGAACCTCCTCAAGGACAAGGAAGCGAACCTCCTCGGCGAGGACATCCGCGAGGGCCTGACCGCCATCGTCTCGGTCAAGTTGCAGTCCCCACAGTTCGAAGGGCAAACGAAGGCGAAGCTCGGCAACACCGAGATGCGCTCCTCGGTGGAACGCGCCACGAACGAGAAGCTGGCCGAGTGGCTCGAAGAGCACCCCAGCGAGGGACGACTCATCGTCAGCAAGGCGATCCAAGCTTCGCGAGCGCGCGTCGCCGCCCGTCAGGCCCGTGACCTCACCCGACGCAAGTCCCTGCTCGAATCCGCCGCGATGCCCGGCAAGCTCGCCGATTGCGCGTCGAAAGACCCCGCCGAATCCGAGCTGTTCATCGTCGAAGGCGACAGCGCCGGCGGGTCCGCCAAACGCGCCCGCGACCCACGGTTCCAGGCGATCCTGCCGATCCGAGGCAAGATCCTCAACGTCGAGCGGTCCCGGATCGACCGCATGCTCAAGAACGAAGAGATCCAGACCCTCATCCAAGCCATCGGAACCGGCATCGGCGACGACTTCGCCGGCGACAAAGCCCGCTACCACAAGGTGATCGTCCTCGCCGACGCCGACGTCGACGGTGCGCACATCCGCACCCTGCTTCTCACGTTCTTCTACCGCCAGCTCGCCGAGTTCGTCCGCTACGGCTGCATCTACATCGCCCAGCCACCCCTGTATCGCGCCGACATCGGGAAGGAGCGCCACTACCTCAAGGACGAAGCCGCGCTCCGCGCCTTCGAAGCCGCACACGAAGGCGGCAAGATCGAGATCAACCGGTTCAAAGGCTTGGGCGAGATGGACTGGGAAGAGCTGGGGGAGACCACGATGAACCCCGCGACGCGGACCCTCCTGCGCATCTCGGTCGAAGACGCGGCCATCGCCGACGAGATCTTCTCGACTCTGATGGGCGACGACGTCGAGACTCGACGCCACTTCATCCAGGACAACGCCAAGGACGTGCGGTTCATCGATGCCTAACGGCGAGGGGACCCAAGACACGCTCGGGAACGTCGAGCTGGTCGAGATCCAAGAGGAGATGGAACGCTCCTTCTTGGACTACGCGATGTCGGTCATCACCGCCCGGGCGTTGCCCGACGCTCGAGACGGTCTCAAACCCGTGCATCGACGCATCCTCTACGGGATGTACGAGCTGGGTCTCCGTCCCGACCGCAAACACCAGAAATCGGCGCAGGCCGTGGGCGAGGTGATGGGCAAGTACCACCCGCACGGCGACTCGGCGATCTACGACGCCATGGCCCGCATGGCCCAAGACTTCTCACTCCGCTATCCACTCATCGACGGCCACGGAAACTTCGGATCCCCCGACCCGAACGACCGCCCCGCGGCGCAGCGTTATACCGAAGCGCGACTCGGACCGCTCGCGATGGAGCTCATCGGCGAGATCGACGAGGACACGGTGTCGTTCTCCCCAACCTACGACGGTCAGCGCGAGGAACCCGACGTCTTACCGGCGCGGTTCCCGAACCTGCTCGTCAACGGGGTCGGCGGAATCGCGGTGGGGATGGCGACCAACATTCCGCCGCACAACCTGCGCGAGGTCATCGACGCCGCGATCTACGTCCTCGACCACCCCGACGCCCGCACCTCCGACCTGATGAAGATCGTCAAGGGACCGGACTTCCCGACCGGCGCTGTCATCCTCGGCAAGCAGGGGATCAAAGACGCGTACACGACGGGTCGCGGCTCGATCAAGATGCGGGCCGTCACCGATATCGAAGAGGGCGGTCGCGGCGAGCAGCGCATCGTTGTCACGAAGGTGCCTTACCAGACGTCGGTCGAGGTGATCGGCCAGAAGATCGCCGAGCTCGTCAACGACCGCAAGGTCGAGGGGATCCGCGACGTTCGCAACGAATCGGCGGGCGTCACGAACCGGCTCGTTGTGGAGCTGCGACGCGACGCCAACGCCAACGTCGTCCTCAACCAGCTCTACAAGCACACCCCGATGCAGACCAGCTTCGCGGTGCACATGCTCGCCCTCGTCGAAGGCGTCCCGCGGCTGCTGTCTCTCGACCAGGCGATCCTCGTCTACGTCGCCCACCAGATGGAGGTCGTCACTCGGCGAACAGAGTTCCGACTCCGAAAGGCGAAGACCCGCGAGCACATCGTCGAAGGGCTCTGCCGGGCCCTCGACATGCTCGACGCGGTCATCGCTCTGATCCGCGCCGCCGCCGACGTCGACACCGCCCGGGCCGGCCTGATCGCCAAGCCGTTCGAGTTCTCCGAGATCCAGGCCAACCACATCCTCGACATGCCGTTGCGTCGCCTCACGGCGCTCGAACGCCAGAAGCTCCTCGACGAGCTGGCAGAGCTCCGAACAACGATCAAGGACCTCGAGTCGATCCTCAAGAGCAAGCCGAAGCTCCGCAAGGTCATCAAGGACGAGCTCGTCACGCTGCGCGACAAGTACGGCGACGACCGCCGCACGAAGCTCACGGCCGACACCGGCGACATCGACCTCCTCGACTTGATCCAGGACGAAGAGGTCGTGGTCGTGCTCACCAAGAGCGGCTACATCAAGACGGTTGCCGCCGACGCGTTCCGACGCCAGAGCCGCGGCGGCCGCGGCGTCCGCGGCAGCCGGGCACGCGAGAACGACTACGTCGACCAACTCCTCACGACCAGCGCCCACTCGTACCTGCTGATGTTCTCGAACCGCGGCAAGGTCTACCGGCTGCGCGCTCACGAGATTCCCATGAAGGACCGCACCGCCCGCGGCACCGCCCTCGTCAACCTGATCGCGCTCGCCAACGACGAACGCATCGAGGCGATCATCGACACCCGCACCTACGAGGACGGCGCCTACTTGTTCTTCGCGACGAAGAAGGGCACGGTCAAGAAGACCCGCATGTCCGAGTACGACTCGTCGGTGAGGAACGGGCTCATCGCGATCAACCTGCCCCGCGGTGACGAGCTGGTTCGCGTGATCCAGACGACGGGTCGCAACGACGTCGTCATGGTCAGCCGCAACGGCCAGTCGATCCGCTTCTCCGAAGCCGGGGTGCGACCCACCGGGCGGGCCACCGCGGGCGTGAAGGGGATGCGCCTCCGAGCCGGCGACGAGGTCGTCGCCGCGGACCTCTACCGCCGGGGGGCGGTCATGCTGTTCGTGAGCTCCAGCGGGCACGGGAAACGGACAAAACTCGACCTGTTCCACCGCCAGGGCCGCGGCGGGCAAGGCGTGCGGGGCATGAAGATCACGGCGTCTCGGGGCTCCGTGGTGGCGGCCTTCACCGTCACCAACGACGACGAGATTCTGGTGTTTTCCTCCGGCGGCAATATCATTCGCATGCAGGCCGCCGAGGTCTCGGCTCAGGGTCGCGACGCGACCGGTGTCCGCGTCGCTCGTCTCGGTGCCGGTGAAACGATCGTCGCGGTCGCCCCCGTCCTTGAGGGCGACTCCGGAACAGACGCCGAGGGATCCGCATGACCACCCCCCCCGAGGAAACCCCGGCGCCCACCAGTACCGCCGCGCCGAAACCTCCCAAGCCGCCCCGCCGCAAGCGCGGCGACGACGCTGCGAAGCCCGACGGCGGAAGCACGTCGAGCCTCCGGACTAGCGGTGCGACGAAGGTCGACGCGCCGGTCGCTTCGACGACCGATGCGCCCGCTCCGCCGAAGCGAGACCGCCGCGGCGCGGGTGCCGCCTCCGGTGCGGTGACAGCGGCGAAGGCCGCGCCCGTCACGGCCCGCAGCACCCCGCGTCCCGACGTGAGGCCGGTCATCGCTTCCCCCACGATTGCGTCGGCCGAAGCCGACGCCGAGGCGGTCCTCGTCGACGCGACGCCCGCTCCGAAACGAAACAAGCGTGAAGCCGACTACTGGCCGGCCGTTGAGCCGGCCGCACCGACCGTCGTCGGGACCGGGCGCACCACCGCGGTGCGTGCCGAACGACAGTTCCGCCAAACGGTGACGAAGGTCGACCTCTGGTCGGTGACGAAGCTGGCCTTGTGCTTCTACCTGAGTTCGATGTTCGTGACCGTCGTCGCGTTCGTCGCGTTGTGGCTCATCGCATCCGCGGCGGGAATCGTCCACAGCGTCGAGAAGTTCCTCGGCGACCTCCTGTCGGCGAAGAACTTCCACTTCCTGTCGGCGACCGTCCTGCGAGGCGCCATTCTCGTCGGGTTGGTCGTCGTCGCGCTTCAAGTCGTGCTCACCGTGATCGGCGCGTCCTTCTACAACATCTTCGCGGAGCTCTTCGGCGGCGTGGAGATCACCGTGAGAGAAGAAGGACCCGCCGAGTAGCCTGCCCGTGTCCTCGGGGCTATAGCTCAGTCGGTTAGAGCGCACCCCTGATAAGGGTGAGGTCGGTGGTTCGATTCCACCTAGCCCCACGATGTGAGGGGTTCACGGCTCGACGGAGCGCTTGCCCAGTCGCGTTTCGCACGCCTCGCCGCCGCCCGAGTTCCACGTTACGGACGCGAACTTTACAGCCGCCCGCGCCGGAGGGCCTTACGCCACATCGGAGGAGATGTCGGCCGCCGACCGAGCGCCTGTCGAAAACGCTCGCTTAAGGTGGGAAGCGTGCGGCAACCCCCCGAACACGGCCCAGAGACGGCGGACGGGTGAACTGCCCACGATGAAGAGCTTCCGACGATGGACCCTCATCGTGCTCTGCGCGCTCTTGGCGGGGATCGTCGTCCGGCTCCGCAGCAAAGGCGAAAGTCCACCCACCACCGGTGGCTGGCGGGAGCTCGAAGGCCCCGACTTCCGGTGACCACGATCTTGCTCGCTGGCGCCGGAGCCGTCGGCGTCCGCACCGCCCGTCAGCTGATCGAGACCACCGGCATCGAACGGCTCCTCGTCTCCGACCGCCACGGCGACCGAGCCGACGCCCTCGCGACCACGCTCGGCGCCGAGGCGACCGGGTTCGGGACCATCCCCGACGGGGTCGACGCCCTTGCCCTCGCCCTCCCGGGCGAAGCCGCCGTGGGCCTGGCCCGCACCGCCGTTGCTCGCGGCATCTCCGTCGCCGCGGCCTGCGACGACGAGGACGGCATCGCCGAGCTCCTCACCCTGGACGCCAGCGCCCGCGGCAATCACGCCACCGTCGTTGTCGGCTGCGCCCTCGCTCCCGGGCTCGCCGACGTCCTCGCCCGGCACGCCGCCGACGCGCTCGACGGCGCCGACGAGATCCACGTGGCCCGCGCCGGCACCGCCGGCGATGCGTGCACCGCCACTCTCCGCCGCGCTCGCCGCGACCGACCCGCGGAGTGGCGAGACGACGCCCGTCGCCGGGAACGGCGTCTGGGTCCGGAGCTGATCTGGTTCCCCGACCCCGTCGGCGCATGCGAGTGCGCCACCGTCGCGACCGGAGTGTCCCTGCTCCACGACGCCGTCCCTGGCGTCACGCGGGTCACGGTGCGGGCCGCCGAACCCCCTCGACGCCCCCGGCCGCTCGCTTCGCGACGGCGCGACGGCGACCAGTGGGGCGCAGCGCGCGTCGAAGTATGGGGCTGGCGAGAAGGAGTCCGCGACGCGCTCGTCTACGGCGTGATCGAACGACCCGAAGTTGCCGCAGGAACGGTCCTCGCGGTGACCGCCGCCCGGATCGCGGGACGACTCCCCGACGTCCGACTCCGGGACCCCGGACCGGGATCCCGGGGGCTGGGCTCGCTGGTGGAGCCCGCACCATTCCTTGCCGAGCTAGCGCGACGGGGCGTGAAAGCCGCCGCGTTCGAAGGCGTCGCGGTCCGCTGATCAGGCGCCGGGAAGACGTGCCCGGTCAGGCACCGCGCGGTCGATCCCGGTCAGGGGTTCGTCCAACGGCGGCCACCACCGTCCCGACGCGAGCGAGCCCCGCACCACCGCGATCGATGTGGCCTCCGTCGGCACCACCGGTTGGCGCGACGCGGCGTGGAGCACCCCAGGTGCCAGTGGCGCCGGTTGGCGGGCATCGACTCCGGATCGAGGACCGCGTAGTCGTCGGGGAGCTCGAGCGCGCCAGTGCGCCACCCGGCCAGCGTCTCGGAGCAGGCGCTGTCCAGCTCACCGACCGGCCCCACCCGTCGAAGCGCCGGACCCGGGCGTCGGCCGTCGCAGCGACGGGGTCGACAACGAGGAACGGGACACGCGTCGCGCCCGCGGCGGTCGTGGCCTCGACCGCACGGTCGAGCGCGGGGAGCGCCGGGTCGATCGTCACAACGCGCACCGTTCGCCGGGCCGTTCATCCTGGCGAGCGCCGCGTCAGTGTCGCCACCCGCGAGCGCGACAACGGTCGTCGACGCGCGCTGCACGCCCGATACGCTCGCGCGGCGCCGCGGGGCGGTAGCTCAGTTGGCAGAGCGTCGGCTTTGCAAGCCGAAGGTCGCCGGTTCGATCCCGGTCCGCTCCACCATCGGTCGGGCGTCCCATCCGGGCGGTGAGCAGTCGTCTGGAAGACTGCCCGCTCCGTGACCCGCGGCGGAACACCCACACTGCCCTCCGACTGGGTTTTGGGCCTCGGTGTGTCGTGAAGGCCGTCGTCTTCGATCTCGACGGCGTTCTCGTGGACTCCGAGCCGACCTGGGACCAAGCCCGCCGCCGGTTCGTCGCAGAGCACGGCGGGACGTGGCGGCCCGACGCCACCACGACGATGATGGGGATGAGCTCGCCGGAGTGGTCCCGCTACGCCCACACGAGCTCGGTGTCAACGAGCCACCGGAGGCGACCTCGGAGGGGATCGTCGCGTTGGTGCTCGATGCGTACGCGGAGCATTTGCCGCTCGTGCCCGGTGCGGCCGAGGCGGTCCGCGCGCGTTCGGGCCGATGGCCGCTCGGCCTGGCGTCGTCGTCGAACCGTCCCGTGATCGACGCCTTCCTCGGCCGGAGCCGACCCCGGGGATGTTTTTCCGCGGTCGTGTCCTCGGAGGAGGTCGCGCGCGGCAAACCCGCCCCCGACGTGTACCTGGCCGCGGCGCGGCTCCTGAACGTCGACGCCCACGAGGTCGCCGCCGTCGAGGACTCCGCCAACGGGATCCGCTCCGCCCACGCCGCCGGCGCGCGCGTGATCGCGATACCGAACCGGGAGTTCCCGCCACCTGCAGATGTGCTCGGGCTGGCGTCCCGCGTGCTCGGCTCGGTGGCCGAGCTCACGTCCGACGTCGCGGAGGGCCTCTCAAGGACCTGATTTGGCGCCCCGGATCGACAACGGACGGTGCGCGCCCGCGCGCCCTCGGCGCGAGCGCGATGATGTCTGGATGCCAGGTCGGCGCCTCGGGAGGCAGTTCACCGTGTGGGTGGGCGTCGTCGCCGTGATCGGCGCGGCCGCCGCGATGGAATTCGCGGTTCCCGCCGGTGCCGACACGCCACCACCGCCACCGTCCAACTTTGTAAGCGGGTCGCTCGGAGCGGGCGACTGGATCGCTTACACGCTGTCCAACACGAATCCTTCGGTGTTCAAACGGAACCCGACGCTCTGGGGCCCAGTCAGCTTGAGCCGGCAGGGCACGTTCCAGCCGGGCGTCCTCGGGTCTGAGCCCGGTCCGGGCGGCCAAGGGTGGCCGTCCAGCTGGTCGAGCGGTGGTGTGACCCTGGAGCGCGCCAGCCAGTTCTGCCCGATTGGCGCGTCGTCTTGCGACTACTACGTCACTGGCGGCAATGGGAACACGTTCTGGTTTGGCGCGCAGGGACCGCCGTCAGCTGGCGGACCGCACGACTTCGGCGTTTGCAACCAGTGCACGTTGCGGTTGCCGCCACCGCCGGTGTTGAAGGCGAATCTCGCTCCGCCTGCCGGTGGCCCCCTCCCGAGCTCCGGTTCGTTTACGTTTGACGCCTCTGGCTCAAGCGACGGCATGCCCGGTGCGCTGACCTACGAATGGGCCCTGATCCCCGCGAACGGCTCGCCCTTCACGCAAACGGGTCCACAGTCGACCTTCACACCGCCGGCGTCGGTGTTCTCCCAGAACGGGCAGTACTGCGTCACTCTCGTCGTGCGATCGAGTGATGGAAGCCATGACTCCCCGCCCCAGGCGTGCTTCGCGGTGATCGTCACGCCGCCGACCACCACCGCGCCTCCGAACCACCCGCCCGCGGGCGGAGGGGGAGGCGGGGGCGGGCCTCTGGCAACGCCTCCGGCGAACAACCCTGGCCCGCCGGCGGCACCGGTCAACTTCGGGAAGCCGCTCCCTGCGAACTTCGCGGTGCCGGTTCCGGGGGCGGTACAACAGGTGACGGTCATCTGGTTGTGGAAGCCGGACTGGTTCCAGCCGACGCAGTCCGGGATCGGCAAGGCGGTCAAGACGGCGGGCCGCCCGAAGGCGGTCGCACGGGCCTCCGTGAGCGTGAGCCAGAACGCGCGCCACGCCAGTCCGAGCGCGGCCCCGTGGCTGGCGGGCCTCGGCGTCTTCGGGATCTTCGGTGCGGGCTGGCTGGCGTTCCGGCGGCGGAGTCTGCGCTCGTCGCTGCTCGACTAGATGGCGGGGCGTGCCCGGCGGAAGCGCCGGGCCGCAAGCACGGCCGCGATGCCGGACGCGCCGGCGTACCCGAAACCCAGCACGATCCAGCCGCCGGCCGCGTCGAGCAACCAGTGGTTGGCGGTGACAGTGATGCAGAACAGGATCGTGAGCGGATACACGACGAGCAGCGCCTTCACCCAGCGGCGCCGGACGAGCGGCCACATCGCAAGCGTCACCCACGTCGACCAGCCCACATGGAAGCTCGGCATCGCGGCGTAGAGGTTCCCGAACTGCGCGGCGGCTTCGTGGGTCGGCTGGTTGTGAGCGTCGAATCGAACCCGGACCTGGGGCCCGAAGTTGTAGTACTCGGCGGCGGTGTCCACGAAGCCGTAGCGCGGGGGCATGACGCGCGGGGGCATCAGCGGGTACAGCCAGAAGCCGACCACCGCGACCCCGAACATCAACGCGAGGGTGTTGCGCCACCGCACGTAGCGCTCGGGCGCCTTCCGGTAGAGCCAGACCAGAGCGATGATCGGCATGACGAAGTGGATCGTGCCGTAGTAGATATTCCAGAAGGCGATGAACCAGTCGCCGTGGAGGAACGCTCGCTGGATGTCGCGTTCCCAGTAGATGTGCAGGAACCGCTCCGCGGAGATGATCTGTTTGGCGTTCGCGAACGCGACGCGCGTCGAGCCGGCGACGTGGCTGCGCAGCCCGTCGTAGCTCTCGTAGATCAGCGCCGCCACGGCGAGCTCGGCGAGCCAGCCGAAACGCACCCGCTGAGAGAGCGGCGTACCGCGGGTGGCGGCTGTGGGCGTCGCCGTCACGCGTCGCGGCGCCGCACGAAGAACGTGGCCGTGGCGCGTGAGATCACGGCGCCGTCGGGTCCTCGGACGGTCGATTCGAGGTAGGCGACGCTGGTGGCGAGACGGACGAGCTCGCCCCGGACCTGGAGCGCATCGGTCCGGCTGCTCGGGCGGATCGTCTGGTACGTGATGTCGAGGGTCGCCGCCCGATCCCCGCGTTCGAGTGCGCTGCTGGCCGCGAAGTTCATGGCCGCGTCGTGGACGACGCCATAGACCCCGCCGTGGACGGTGCCGCGCGGGTTGCAGGCCAGCTCGGTGGGTGCCCAGATGGCTTCCACCCACCCCTCGCCGTAGCGCTCGAAGTTCAGCCCGAGCTGCCCGAGGAGGGGCATGCCGCCATCACCGAGCGCAGCGTCGAGATCTCGGGGCATGGCGGCGGAGCGTATCGTTGGCCCGAGGTTCCGCCATCCACCGGAGGGTTCCATGCCGAGTGCCGTGATCGTCGATGCCGTGCGCACCCCCCTCGGGCGACGGAACGGCAAGCTCAAGGACTGGCATCCCGTCGACCTCGCCGCGCACACTCTGGAGGCGCTCGTCGAGCGCAACGATCTCGACCCGGCGATCGTTGACGACGTCATCATGGGCTGCGTCTCCCAAGTGGGGGATCAGGCGGTCAACGTTGGGCGCAACGCGGCGCTCGCCGCGGGCTTCCCCGAGTCGGTGCCGGGGACGAGCGTCGATCGTCAGTGCGGGTCGTCCCAGCAGGCCGCGCACTTCGCGGCGCAGGGGGTCATGGCCGGCGCGTACGACGTCGTCGTGGCCGCGGGCGTCGAGAGCATGACGCGGACGCCGATGGGTTCGTCGGTGCTTCCCGGCACGATGCCGTTCGGCCCGAAGGTCCTCGCCCGGTACAACCTCGTGCCGCAGGGAATCTCCGCGGAGCTCATCTCCGAGAAGTGGGGGATCTCCCGGGAGGACAACGACGCGTTCTCCGTCGAGTCGCATCGGCGCGCCGCCCGCGCCACCGAGGAATGCCGGTTCGACCGCGAGATCGTCCCGGTGGCGGTCACCACCGAGGACGGCGCCGAGCGGATGACCCGTGACGAGGGGATCCGCCCCGACTCGACGCTCGAGACCCTCGCCAAGCTGAAGCCGGCGTTCAAAGCCGACGGTGTAGTGACCGCGGCGAACTCGTCCCAGATCACCGACGGGGCCGCCGCGGTGCTCATCATGAGCGAGGAGAAGGCGAACAGCTTGGGGCTCGTGCCCCGGGCCCGCTTTCACACCTTCGCGTTGGCCGGTGTCGACCCGGTGATGATGCTCACCGGGCCGATTCCCGCCACGACGAAGGTCCTGGAGCGAGGGAAGTTGACCCTGGACGACATCGACCTCGTCGAGATCAACGAGGCGTTCGCGTCCGTCGTGCTCGCCTGGGAGCAGGAGCACCACCC
>JRHI01002629.1_pt1 | contig 12020 bp, 14 predicted proteins | sample 215371 | NCBI WGS metagenome assembly JRHI01 (sample SAMN02929681, study PRJNA255918) | sediment metagenome | biome: cave system; feature: Ice Cave; material: Sediment; isolation source: sediment from deep within a dark volcanic ice cave with no known source of... ... | reverse complement strand
CCGTGCAAACTACGGCTCGAATCCGCTAAGTGCGGCTAGTGTAGGCGCCAATGAATACTCGTGATGCAACCCGCCCAGCGTCGATTTGGCGCGGACCACAAGCGGGGCGCCGATGCGATGTCGGGATTCGGGGCGGAGACGTCATGCGGGAGTTTGTGGCGGGTCGGGCACGGCAGGTCAATCGGTTCTGCTAAGATTGATTATGAGAGGTAGCGAGTCAAGCATCGCACAACGAATTTGCTCGAGGATCAGCGAACGGTCGAGGTATCCGAGTGGCCAATGATCTGCTGAAGATCGCGGTAGTCATCTTGTCGAGCATCAACGCCGTCATGTGGAAGTTCTATACCGAATCCACATTCATGGCCGTGATATGGGCGGCGATCGCGATCGCTTTTGCCGTGTGGACCGTGCGCGACATACGTAATCGCTGAGGTTGATAACGCGCGACGCGTCATGGGCTTTTCATGGGTCGACTCCCCCTTGATGTGTAAGCTCCGAGGTTCAGGGAACGACTCACCGACGCAAGAGACAGATCGTTGCCGCCGGCAATCGGCTCAATGCCTTGAAAGCCGGCCGCACGGCCACATTCTTATCGAAGGAGGTTGCTGTGTATCGTATGCATAGTGGGAAATCGGTCCTGGCCGCGAGTACCATGGGCCTCGTCGCGTCTTTTGTCTGGTTCACAGCAGTCGCGGCTCAGCTCCCGGATCCGGCGACGGAGGTACCCAAGGCCGCCGCTAAGGGGCAGGCAACCGCGGTGTTCGCCGGTGGGTGCTTCTGGGGAGTGGACGCGGTTTTCAAGCACGTCAAGGGAGTGACCAGCGCCACGTCGGGCTATTCCGGCGGCACATCCAAGACCGCGCGCTATGAGCTCGTCGGCACCGGTGCGACCGGGCACGCCGAGGCGGTTCAGGTAGTCTACGATCCTTCGCAGATCTCCTACGGTCAGTTGCTGCGGATATTCTTCTCCGTCGCGCATGATCCGACACAGGTCAACCGCCAGGGCCCCGACGTCGGACCGCAGTATCGCTCGGCGATTTTTTACGCCGATCCGGAACAGCAACGCGTGGCGAAAGCCTATATCGCACAGTTGCAGCAAGCCAAATCGTTCTCGGGGCCGATTGTTACCGAAGTCGCTCCGCTCGACGCGTTCTATGCGGCGGAGGACTACCACCAGAACTATCTGGCGCAACATCCCACGAACATGTACATCGTCATCAACGACCAACCCAAGCTCGATCAGCTGAAAAAGCAGTTCCCCGATCTGTACGTAAAGCGTTAGGCACGATCGGTGCAGGCGCTCGCGCCGGCGGATTGCGCTTGGCGCAACGCACGCAAGCAGGACCCGGGGGTCGGTATCGGAACGGCGGCGCTGCTAGATCATGCCGCCGATGATATTGATGCTCATGGCCAGGATGGCGATGTTGAATACAAACGAAAGCACGCCGTGTATCAGGGTCAGGCGGCGCATGTGGCGGGCGACGACGGCGACGTCCGAAACCTGCGAAGTCATCCCCACCACGAACGAGTAATAGGCGAAATCGAGGTAATCGGGCTCCTTTTCGCCCGGAAACCTCAAACCGCGAATATGATCCTTTGACGGATGCTCACGCCAGTAATACCAGCGGGCATAGTGAAAAGCGAATAGCGTCTGGATCAGCAGCCAGGACAGCAGCAGGGCCAAAATCGACAGCGAGAGACGTCCCGCGCGCTCCGGGAAGGGCAATAGTCTTGCATCGCCGACGATGAATCCGATGGCGACGACGCTGGCGGTCGATGCGACGACGACCAGCAGGAAAATGATGTAGCCAGTCTGATCGTAGAGTTGCGCGCGCACCCGCGTCATACCCGTATCCGCTCGGGTGACCGCGAGCCACGCCAAGGCGAGATAGGTCAGTGTGCCTGCGTTCCAGCCGATGAGCAGCCGCGTATGCAGCGTCAGCCACGGCTGTGTGACCGCAAACGAAACTGCGCCGATGAGGAGCGTCAATGACAGCCTGTGTGGCGCGCTCAGGCCCACGACCCATGGAAGTTTCGGTTTGGGCGGTACGGACGAAGCAGATGGCGACATGACTAGAGTAGAGTGTGGCGCCGGACAGCTTAGCCCATTTTCAGAATACCGGTGGCGTTAGTGCGCCAGCGACAGGTCGTGCGGGTAAGCGTGCACCCGAAGCCGTGGAAGCCGCTTGCAAAGAATGCGATAGATGTCGAGGTCGAAGGCGGCGCGCGGCGGAGCATCGAGGAAAGCATGCAGCGAGCTCGCATCGTCCGCGGTCCCGAGCCAACACCAGTCCCGGAACAGGTGCACATCGGTGCGCTCGCCGGTAAGGCTGGTTTCCTGCACCGAGATAATCCCGTCGTAGGGCCATCGCCGCAGCGCGTATGGCGCGAGCGCCTGGCGAAACCGTTCGTGATGAGCTTCGAGCGTCTCCGCGCCGACGCAGGCTCCCGCGCACTTTTTGATCTGACGCGCGAAGCAGGGACCCGTGCGGCGCTCGAGACCGAGCAGGCGCCAGCACAATGCGGCCTCGGCGGCCAGATCGCGCAAGGTCTCACGCGCGGCGCGGCGAGAGCTGAAGGGACCGTACAGTCCCTGCAGGTCCCGCGGTTCGATGACGTCGGCGCGCAGGTAATCCGGCGGCGACGGATCGGCCATGACTCCCAACGCGATCAGATCGGTGCGCCGCCGCAAGCGCTGGTTGTAGGCGGGGAACAGCGACTTGACGAGCTGTGACTCGCGCAACAATGCGCCGAGCTCGCCCGCGGTTTCCTCGAATTCGATGCGAACGACCTCCGATGAAAGACGCAGATCGTTGGCGCTGCGATAGTCCGACGAAAAGTGCGATGCGACGCGTTCTCGGAGATTGATGCTCTTGCCGACGTAGAGCGGCATCGGATTGAGCCCGTAGAATCGATAGATCCCCGGCAACTCCGGAATTGCATCCAGCGCACTGGCGGGAAGGTGCGGCGGCAGGCTCGGCGTGCGCAGGATTCTGCCGACCGCCGCGTCGATTTCGTCCGCGGGCCGATCGCGATAGAGCGCCTGTATGAATGCCCACAGAATCCTTGCATCGCCAAGTGCGCGATGGCGGTCATCTGAGCACAGGCCATGCCGCTCGATTAGACTATCGAGGTTGTGCCTCGAGGCGTCGGCGAACAAGCGCCGCGACAGCTTGACCGTGCACAGCACCTTGGCGGTGAACGTCTGGCCCAGCCGTCCGAATTCGTGCTTCAGGAAACCGTAATCGAAGCGCGCGTTGTGGGCAACGAAGACGCAGCCCGCGATCCTGGTCTCAACCTCGCTGGCGATGTCGGCAAACGTCGGTGCGCTCGCCACCATCAAATGGGTGATTCCGGTGAGCGCCTGAATGGCGGGGGGGATGCTGCATTCCGGATTGACCAGGCTGCTCCATTCGGTCGCGCGGCCCCCATCGATCCGGACTATACCGACTTCGGTCACCCGGTCGCCGCTGGCGGTCATACCGGTGGTTTCGAGGTCTATGAAGGCGACAGGGTCGGGAAACATCGATAAGGCGTCAGCCCCCAAGGGCGTATGGATCCGGACTTCGCAATATTATACTTTACGTACCCACTTGGATGGCTATAGTTAGTCCATACAAGGAGATAAGTCATGAGTAAGTCCATTGTTTCAGCCGCCCATTTCCACAACGAAGAAGCGGCCTATAAATTCGTCGAAGCGCGAGTCTGGCCGCGCGGCCCGATCTGCCCGCATTGCGGCGGAGTCGAGCGCAACAGCCCGCTTGCTGGCAAGAGCACGCGCATCGGCACGTACAAGTGTTACGACTGCCGCAAGCCGTTTACCGTCAAGGTCGGGACGATCTTCGAGTCGAGCCATGTACCGCTGCGCCTCTGGCTCCAGGCGATCTTCCTGATCACGTCGAGCAAGAAGGGGATTAGCTCGAATCAACTGCATCGCACGCTTGGCGTGACGCTCAAGACCGCATGGTTCATGAGCCATCGCATCCGCGAAGCGATGCGCTCGGACGGCACGCTGTTCGGACAGAACGGCGGTTCGGTCGAGATTGACGAGACCTATCTCGGGACGACCCTAAGAAATCGCGTCCGCGCATGGGTCCGGCGCAGAAGCGGCGCGTGCTTTCGTTGATCGACCGCAACACTGGCGCGGCGCGCAGCATGGTCGTGGATAATTTCCAGATGAAAACGCTTGTCCCGATTCTGCGCGCCAACATCGCGTCGGGCGCGCACGTTTTGACCGACGATGCCGCATACTATTCGCCGCTCTCGCTTGCGTTCGCCAAGCATGACTCCGTGAATCACTCCAAGCGTGAGTACGTTCGCATGAGTGACCGCAAGGTGCATACGAACACGGTCGAAGGTTTCTTCTCCGTGTTCAAGCGCGGCATGAAAGGCATCTACCAGCATTGTGCGCATCACCATCTGGACCGTTACGTTACCGAGTTCGATTTCCGCTACAGCAATCGCGAGAAGCTCGGCGTAAACGACGTACAGCGCGCCGACAAATTGCTGGTAGGCGTGACCGGAAAGCGGTTAATGTATAAGACACCTCGTGCGCAAATGGCGTCATGAAAACGAAAGCGACAAAACCGAAACCTAAACCGCCGCCAGACGATCCGAAGCAGTCAGCGAGGTTTGTCGAGACTGCGCGAGCACTGGAGGCTGATGCGAAACCGTCGGCCTTTATGCGCACATTCCGCTCGGTAGTCTCGCCTAAACTCGCGAGAAGCAAGCGACGAACTCCGTAAGTGCTGTCGGCCATCATTCCTTCAAACTGCCTTTCTCCAAGTCTTGCATGAAGGCTTTTGTGTTATTCAGAATGCTTCGCGCTTTTTCCATATCGTAAGGATCATCGTGCGCATGTTCAGAATAATTTCTGTACGCATTTTTTAAGAATTCGAACGCGCTGTTTGCCTTTGTATAGAATTCCCGCTCTGTACCTCTCGGCAACGACTTCACTTCTTTGGCAATTTGGTCGATCATCGTCTGCCAGTTTGCGTGCGAAAACTGAACACCAACTCTAGCCGCCAGCGCACGCAGTCCTCTCTCTAGCACCATCATCAGGTGGTGAACACACGCGTCTTCCTGTTCAAGGGCATAGCAAGTACCGGCTCTCTCAATGTCTCTAGCGCAAGACGGAAAGGCGATGGCCACTTTGGGGCCGAAGAGTTCCTTATTCTCAAAGTAGTCTTTCCGTTCGGGAGGTATGTGGAAGACCGATTCCTTTTTCAATTCGCTCTGAAGCGAGCCATCCAGGTGGATTAGATCAGATAGCATTTCACTGTACTTTTCAGGCGGCGGCCTACCGGCAATGCGCTCGACCATTTCGGCAGAGTAGATAAAGCCGTGGTCCAGACACTCTCCTTTTAAGTCGCTAAGAATTGATTGAAGCTCCGCGGCACTCGCACTACTTACTTCGTGTCCTTTCATGAGATTCGCCGTGTGTTTTAGCTCTCCAAGACGCACGGCGAGTTGATAAATCGCGGAATAATTGCGCAGCATGTCGTACAGGCTCCAAAGGGCACGGTTCGCCGTCATACTAAACCCTTTGGGTACGGCAAGTACAATATCGCGCCGGACTTGACGAAAGAACGATCGTTCGTTATTGTATCCGATATGTCGAACGATCGTTCCTATCTGGCCGCCCTCCAGGATTATTACGCGGCTCACCGCGCGCTGCCGTCGTATTCGTCCATCGGCGCGTTGCTCGGCCTGCGTTCGAAATCCTCGGTCGCGGCGCTGGTCGCGCGGCTCAAGCTTGCGGGCTTCGTCGAATCGACGCCGGACCGGCGGCTGGCGCCGACACGAAATTTCTTCCAGCGTCCGCTGGCCGAAGCGCCGGTGCACGCAGGATTGCCGAACCCGATCGATGACGGTCCCGCTGACGCGCTGACTCTCGACGATTATCTCATCGAGCATCCGTCGCGAACGGTGCTGGTGAGGGTCAAGGGCGACTCCATGATCGACGCCGGCGTGCTCGACGGCGATCTTGTCGTCGTCGAGAAGCGTGCGGGCGCACGGCGCGGCGAAATCGTGGTCGCGATCGTCGATAACCAGTTCACGCTCAAGCGCCTCGACCTCGAGCGGGGGCGCTTTATCCTCCGTCCGGAGAACAAGGCGTATCCGGTCATACGACCGGAAGGGACGCTGGAAATATTCGGCGTCATGGTGGGACTGGTGCGCAAGCTCGCCTGAGCGGGGGCACGAAGTCGATTGCCGGTAGTGCTCCGGGGTCGATAAGATAGCGTCGCGGCAGGCGATTCCCGCCGCCCGACGGGATCGCCGACCCATGAGCGCGCCGCTAGCTACTACCAATACCAACGATATTCTGCCCGGTCTGTGCGAGTGTCTCGGCGCGCAGAATCCGGCGTGGCCGGAGAAGAGCGCCGTGCCGATTCGCGATGCGGTCACCGCATTCGCCAGCGCCGCCATCAACGAGGCGAACGGCTGGCGGCGGATTTTGTGCGCGTGAAACCATGACTTACCCGGACCTCAGTGAGGATCGCGCCGCCCGTCGTGCGCGCAAGCGCGCGGTGGCGATACAAGTCGAATTCGCCGTGATAGACGGCACGCTGCCGACGCAGGAAGGCCCCGTGAATTTTTCGACCGGTGACGCGCTCTTGACGGAGATCGACGGTCAACGCCGGCCCGTCGCCCGCGACACGTTCGACATCAACTACGCGCCAATGGCACCGACCCGGCCGGGCAAGCCGGGGAGATATCGCAAGCGTGCGCGAGTGGTGTGGGCGAAGCCCATGACCGACGCGTTCGATGTCACGCTGGATCGCGACCGAGGAACTTTGCGCGTCCAACCCGGCGACTGGCTGGTGCAATACGCGCCGTCAGATGTCAGCGTCGTCAGCGCTAGCGTGTTCGTCCAGACCTACGAGTTGCTCGATTGACGACTCCCGTGGCAGCCATGTCGGACAAACCCAAGCTGGCGCTCATCCTTTCGGGCGGGGGCGCTCGAGCGGCGTATCAAGCCGGCGTGGCCCGCGCAATTGCTGAAATGCTGCCCGACGACACTACCAGCCCGTTTCGGATCGTTTGCGGAACCTCGGCAGGGGCGATCAATGCCGCCGCGCTCGCCGCAGGCGCGCGCCATTTCCGCACCGCGTCGACGATGCTGTGCGAGACGTGGGCGACACTAAGCATCGAGGACATTTATCGTGCGGACGGCTGGCACCTTGCCCAAACGGGATGGCGCTTCGTGCGCTCGCTGTTTCCCGGCGCCGACCGTCAGCGGCCGATCGCGTTGCTCGACAATGCGCCGCTGGCGACGCTTCTGGCGCGGACCATTCACTTTCCTTCGATCGAACACAGCATCAGCGCAGGCGCACTCGATGCGCTGACCATCACTGCATCGAGCTACCGCACCGGCATGTCGGTGAGCTTCTGCATGGGCGGACCTGGCCTCGAGTTGTGGGAGCGCTCGCAGCGCATCGGCGTGCGGGCCGCTATAGGGGTCCAGCACTTGCTTGCATCGAGCGCCATTCCATTCGTCTTCGCGCCGACCAAGATCGGCAACGAGTTCTTCGGCGACGGTGCGATGGGCCAGATGGCGCCGACCGCGCCGGCGCTTCATCTTGGCGCGGACCGCATCCTGGTCGTCGGCGCTGCTCGCACCACCACACACGACCCGGAGACCCCGAACCCGCCGTCGCTGGCGCAGATCGGCAGCCAGGTATTTGCCAGCGTCTTTACCGACGCGCTGGGTACCGACCTGGAAAAGGTCCGGCTGGTGAATATCGCCGTGCATCAGATACCGCCGGAGCGGCTCGCTTCGAGTCCGATGCCGCTGCGCGACATCATGCTTCTGGTGATCACGCCGAGCGTAGCGCTGGAAACGCTGGCCGGCGAGTTCAGGCACCGGCTGCCGCGCAGCCTGCGGTTGGCGCTCGGCGGCATCGGAGGGACGCGCTCCGGCGGCGAAGGCTTGTTGTCCTATCTGCTTTTCGACTCCGGATTTTGCTCGGCGCTGATCGACCTGGGCTATCGCGACGCACAGGCCAAACGCGATGAGTTGGCGACTTTTCTATCTGTGCCGAGTGCTGAGTCAAAAGCGAATCTCTGACCCGTACACTAGGCCCGCTCGACCTCGACCAGCACGTCGTAAAAGGTCGCCGCGCGGCCCATATCGGTCAACGCCTGGCCGGTCAGCATGTTGGCGTTGGTGCCGTCCGGCGAAAGCTTGCGCCACCAGATCGACAGCGCGACCACCACACCGGGCCGTGCCTTGTCGGTCACCCGCGCGGCGGCGGTCATCGCGCCGCGATCGTTGAATATCCGCACGAGGTCGCCGTCGTTGATGCCGCGCGACGCGGCGTCGGTGGGATGGATATCGAGCGACGGCACCTTTTCCGCATCGAGAAAAACGGGAAGGTTGGCGAAGCTGGAGTTCAGGGCGTTGCGCGCCGGCGGCGAGAGCATCGCGAGCGGATATTTTCTCGCCAGGGCAGGGTCGCTTGCCGCCGATTCCCGCGGCGGAGTGAAAGTCGGCAGCGGATCGAGCCCCCGATCCGCCAGCGTCTGCGAATAAAACTCGCATTTCCCCGAGGGCGTCGGGAAGCCTCCGTACGCGAACGGCGCGAAAGGGGAGGGCACATTGAGGCGCTGCCAACCCTTTTCCTTGAGCGTGGCCCAGGAAAGGCCTTGCGCACGAGGATGATCGGCCAGGAACGCGTTGCGCGCCATCTCCTCGTCGCTTTCGCGGAAGCACGGCTCGTCGAAGCCCATGCGCGCGGCGAGCAGGCGGAATACTTCGGTATTGGGCTTGGCCTCGCCCAGCGGCGCAATGGCGGCATTGTTGGCCAGCGCGTAAAGGTATCCGTAGGACGAATGGATATCCACGTGCTCGAGCTGCGTCGTTGCCGGAAGCACGATGTCGGCGTAGTCCGCGGTATCGGTCAGAAAAACATCGTGCACGACGCAGAAGAGATCCTCACGTGCGAAGCCGGCGACGACCTTGGCCGATTCCGGCGCGACCGCGACCGGATTCGAGTTGTAGATAAATAGCGCGCGTATCGGGGGATCGTTAGCGTCAAGCAATGCGTCGCCGATGGTCGACATGTTGACGGTACGCGGAGCGTTCCAGATCAGGTCCGGCCTCTCCAGCGCGGCGCTGTTCACCGGATAGGCGCCGCTGCTCGACAGCAAGGCGCCGCCGGCCGGATCGCGCCACGCGCCAACCAGCGCCGGAAGGCACGCCGCGGTGCGGATCGCCATGCCTCCGCCGGCGTGGCGCTGCATGCCATAGTTGAGCCGTATCGCGACGGGGCGGATAGTGCCGTAATCGCGGGCAAGATCGACGATCTGCTCCGTGGCGAGGCCGGTAATCTGCGCGACCCGTTGCGGCGGATAGTCGCGAACCCGCACCTTTAGCTGCTCGAATCCCAGCGTGTACCGGTCGATATAGTCACGGTCGATCAAATTCTCGCCGATCAGGACATGCATCATGCCCAAGGCCAGCGCGGCGTCGGTCCCGGGAAGCAATGCGAGCTGGAGGTGACACTTTTCCGCCGTCTGGCTGCGGTAGGGATCGATCGCGATCAGCTTGGCGCCGCGGCGCTTCGCTTCCTGGACCCGGCTCCACAGATGCAGATTGGATACGATCGGGTTCGAGCCCCAGATCAGTATCAGCCGGGCGTTCTCGAACTCCTCCATATCGATGCCGATGGCGGCGCCGACGGTCGCGACATAGCCTGCCTTGCCGGCGGTCGAGCAGATCGTGCGATCGAGCAGTGATGCGCCCAGCTTGTGAAAAAAGCGCCGATCCATCGAACCGTATTGCAGTAGCCCCATCGTGCCCGCATAGCTGTAGGGGACGATCGCCTGCGGTCCGTCCGCCGACGACGCAATTTCGCCGAAGCGCGTGGCGATGGTATCCAACGCCGCATCCCAGCTGATCCGTCGAAAATTGCCTTCGCCCTTTTTGCCGACGCGTTGCAGCGGATGCAGCACGCGGGCGTCGGAATACGTGCGCTCGAGGTAGCGCGCGACCTTGGTGCACAGCACACCGTTGGTCGTCGGATGCTCGGGGTCGCCCTCGACCTTGATCGCGCGCCCATTTTCCACCGTGACGTGCAAGGCACAGGTGTCGGGACAGTCGTGCGGGCATGCGCCGCGTACCACGGTGCGGGAGGAGCTGAGGAACACGGGCTGATCGAGTGGCATGGGTGCGACGTTCCTCGCTTATTGTAAACCGCGGGTGCCAGCGCGGCGCGGCAAGCAAAGGATTGCGGTATCGTTGTCGTCAAGGCGATTCGCAACCACATGCCACCTACCGTGCCCACCCTATCTCTGCGATCCGGAGCCACGATGCCCGCGCTCGGGCTCGGCACCTGGATGATGGGCGAGCATCGTCGTGACAGGAAGAAGGAGGTCGCCGCCATCGCGCTGGGGCTCGACCTGGGCATGACCCTGATCGATACCGCGGAAATGTACGGCGACGGCGGCGCCGAGGAAGTCGTCGGAGAGGCGATTGCAGGGCGCCGCGAGCAGGTATTCGTGGTCAGCAAGGTTTATCCGCACAACGCGAGCCGGCGGGGCGCTATTGCCGCATGCAAGCGCAGCCTGAAGCGCCTCGGGACGGGTCGACTCGATCTTTACCTGCTGCACTGGCGGGGTGACATCCCGCTCGCGGAAACCGTCGACGCATTCGAATCCTTGCGCCGCGACGGCAGCATCCGCGAGTGGGGGGTTTCAAACTTCGACCGCGCCGACATGGAAGAGCTGTTCGCGCTGCCGGGTGGAGCGCATTGTGCCGCCAATCAAGTGATGTATCACCTCGGTTGCCGCGGCGTCGAATGGGACCTGCTTCCGTTCTGCCGCAAGCACCAGGTTGCGGTGATGGCTTATTCGCCGGTCGGACGCGGCAGATTGCTGCGCGATCGCCGCTTGCGCGATCTTGCCGGAGAGCTCGGCGTAAGTACGGCCCAAATCGCATTGGCGTGGTTGCTCAAGCAAGCCGGTGTGAGCGCGATTCCAAAAGCCGCAAGCGAAGCCCATGTCCGCGACAACCGGGCCGCCGACGACTTGCGCCTGCCCGCTTCGGTGCTGAAGCAGCTCGAAAGCGCGTTTCCGCCACCCTCCGGACCGAGTTCGCTGGCGATCCTGTAGCTGCCGAAGTGCCGCAATGCGGCACCCCTTTCTGCCGGCAGGGCACACCCGACGTGACCCTGGAAGGGCACTCCGGGGGGCGCACTGATCCAAGCTAAGCCGCCTGACAATCAGCGACTTAGATCAACGCCGGCGCACGGCGACGCCCCGTGGCATGGATGTTGCGTTTGATGGCTCAAAGGCGAGTGCCCTAACTATCAATGCAACCGAGGATCTGTGCCATGGACGACTACACCCACTACGATTTTCTGGACCTGCCACCCGGCGCGTCCACGGCGAGAATCGAGGCTGCCTATCAAACGATCAAACAGCGTTTAAATGGCCATTCCGATGAGCAGATGATCCGCATGATTCACGAGGCCTACACGATACTTTCAGACGTCGAACAGCGGCAACGGTACGACGCGGAGCTGCAACGCATTGCGGCTGCCGCCGACGCCGAGCTGAAGAATACGCTCGACAAACAGGCTACGCGACCGGCAAGACGCGTCCAGGATGTCCCCATGCCTCTGATCACCGCGGTAAGCGCGTGGGCCGCATGAGTTACTTGCGCCCCGGGTTCGACGCCGCGCCGCAATTACGCTGCCGCATCGAGCCGTCGCATCGGGCCCCTTCGCGTGCACGCCTGCGGCCCGGTGCCGCGATACTGGCGCGCAACAGGCGAAAGCTTCCTCTGGCACGCGTGGCGCTCGATCGCCATCGTCCATTGATCGTAAGCGGCTCCAGAGCATCGCCGCCACCGATCTACATGTGACCGATTGCAACGACCAGAACGAGCCGATGGCACGGCTCGACTGCGCGGCTTCGTCCGTTGGGATGAACATCGAATACTTTCAACATGACACGATGAGTGTTGGTTAACCCTCGGTTAGCCGCACTTAGCGGATTCGAGCCGTAGTTTGCAC
>JRHI01002628.1_pt1 | contig 12020 bp, 18 predicted proteins | sample 215371 | NCBI WGS metagenome assembly JRHI01 (sample SAMN02929681, study PRJNA255918) | sediment metagenome | biome: cave system; feature: Ice Cave; material: Sediment; isolation source: sediment from deep within a dark volcanic ice cave with no known source of... ... | reverse complement strand
TCTCAGAACCGTTCGGCATAGTTCGGCGGGCGGCATAAACGGCAAAGGCGAACGGCTGCGAGCCGTATGCGTATCTGCGCCGCGTGTTCACCGACTTGCCCAAGGCGACGACGCTTGCCGAGGTCGAGGCGCTGCTGCCATGGAACGTAGCCCGCGGCGACGCTGAGCGTCGCTGCCTGAGCCGGCTCCCGTCAAGCGGGAAATGACCGGTCGTTTGCTAAGCGCTTACCGTTGTAGGCGTCGGGTATGGTCACCTTGTCGTTTGCTGGCATCTTCGTCTCCTGCGCCGACCCGCGCCCCACGGTCGACATTGAGAGCCCTCGGTTACGCCCGCCCAGCGACATACTCCTTCAGCGCTTTGGCCTCCGCATCGATTTCCGCCAGTCGATACTTGACGACATCGAGCATGTTGATAATGCCGCACAGAACGCCGTCCTTCACGATCGGCACGTGATGGATCTGGTGCCGGTCCATGAGCTCGAGCACGGTCGTCAATGGTTGGCCGACGTCGCAGGTGACGACCTTGCGTGTCATCAGTTCGCCGACAGGCTTGTCGACGACATTTCGGCCATGCGATTGCAAGCCTCGCACGATGTCGCGCTCCGAAATGATGCCAAGAATCGTCCGATTGTCGTCGGTGACCACCAGAGCGCCGGCGTGGTCTATTTTCAATTGCTCGATCACCTGTTGCAAAGTGACTTCGGACCGGATCATCGGCACGAAAGCACCCTTGTCGCTGAGCAAGCGTTGTACGGTCATGGTCAATCCCTCTTCTTGCCTGTCGAACTGTTGCCGGGATCGTACGCAGCCTTCGTACGGCGACCCCGGATACCCGCGCTCGGCGTGCGGGAGACAGCGGTGGGATCGCTCGCTGGAAAGGTCAGCACGAGGGCCTCCTCCAACTTGCGATCGAGCTCATCATGCTCGACGTAACGCCGCTGCTTCTTCGGCGGTCGACCCCTTCTCATGACTGAGCCACAATGAACAGTTGCGCGACGCCGCGTTGCAGACTGAGCGCAACGATGGGGCCGGCGCTGTGCGCAGCGCTCTCGAATTCAGCCACAGTGCGGACCGCTTTCTGATTGACGGCAACGATAATGTCGCCCGTCCTCAGGCCGAGGCGCGCGGCGGCGCTGCCGGCGGCCACCTCGGCGACATACACACCGTCGATCTTGCCCTTGAGGGGCGCTGACTCGGGGATCTCCGTGACATGAGCTCCAGCAAGTTGACGGACAATTTGACCGACATCGGCTTTGGCCTTTTCTGCCGCCCCGATGACCACGGAGACCGTTTGCTGCTTGCCCTGGCGGAAATACTTGATGACCAATGCGCTGCCCTGCGCGCGCAACCCGATGCGAGTGCGCAGATCAGAGGCATTGAGCACGGGCTTGCCGTCGATCTCGAGGATGGCGTCGCCGGGCTTGAGCGCAGCACGCTCTGCAGGCGAACTACGTTCGATGGAGGTCACGATCACCCCCTGCGCGACCGGCAATCCGAGCGAAGCGGCGATATCCGGTGTGATCGACTGCACGGTAATGCCGATCCTGCCACGGCGCACTTCGCGGAACTGCTCGAGCTGCGCCACAATCGCCTTGACCATGTTGGCAGGCACGGCGAAGCCAATGCCGACATTGCCGCCACCAGGGGCGATGATGGCTGTATTGATGCCTACCAGCTCGCCCTTCGAGTTCACAAGGGCGCCACCGGAATTGCCGGGATTGATGGGCGCATCCGTCTGGATGAAGTCCTCGTAGTTGTCGGCGTTGAGGCCGCTGCGGCCAAGCGCGCTGACAATGCCGGACGTTACCGTTTGACCGAGGCCGAATGGGTTGCCGATGGCGAGCACGACGTCACCGACTTTGAGAGCATCCGAGTCTGCCAACGGCACGGCTGTGAGACCCTTTGGCTCGACCTTGAGGAGGGCGAGGTCAGTTGCCGCATCACTGCCGATGAGCTCCGCCTTGAGCTGGCGGCCATCCTTGAGGGTCACCGTGATGCGATCCCCGTTGGCAACAACGTGGTGGTTGGTCAGGACATAGCCTTTGGGCGCGTCGATGATGACGCCGGAGCCCGCGGCCATCGCCTGACCATCGGGGCGGTTCGGCGCGCCCTCCGGCAAGCCAAAGAAGCGGCGAAAGAACGGATCGCGCATGAGTGGATTCTCATCGCCGGTGACGCGGGCTGCCACGGAAATGTTGACAACGGCCGGCGTCACCTGCTCCAGCATGGGAGCCAGCGTCAAGACGCCCCGGGTTTCATCAAGGAGCGGCGCGCGCGGCCAAGCCGGGGCAGCCGATGCAACGACAACGCCGAGTGAGAGCACCAGAACTGCAAACTGTGAAACCAACCTGCTGTCGTTGCGCATGGCGATCTCCAAACATTTCTTAGCCACTCACGGACGATGCTTTCCAAGACCCCCGCAACGCATGCGGAGCCGCCTCTGCGGCCGCCAAGTTGCCCATGATCAATGCACCCGTGGCATCATTGCACCCGTGGCGAGGCGAGGGACCGCGACCGACCACGCGGCAAGAGCCGCGTTGACCCATTCTCTTCGGAAACCCGAGAGGCCGGTGATCACGGCAAGCCAGATGGTCAGTCCCACCGCTGGCAAGGCCTGAAGTGCAGCGAGCGTGGCGACCTGCTGGCTCGGCGAGGGGATGGGGGTGTTCAGCATCCGCAAGCCAGATGCTCGGCGCTAGAGCCTCCGTTGCGAGCGCTGCCTTGCAGGCCATGCTGCTCATGACTCAAGCCTCCTCGGATTCGGGTATTGCGGGCGGACCGCGGGATTGATGGCCCCCGCGGTCTGCCTCGACTGTCCTCTAGCCCGACGCTCCCTCAGCTTTTGGTCGCGAAGCCCCCGCTGTCAGAGGCACTTGCTGACCAGAGCGCAAGACCCCCAACCAGAACGCCGACGACGAGCTGGTTCGCCGTAGCGGATGAGAGGGTGTTGAAGCCCAAGATCCACGGCGAGACGATGAGCCAAGCCGCGAACGCAGCGTTGATCAACTCCTGCCACTTTTGGAACGCCACCAGCGCGGCCAACGCTGCCACGGCGATCACCACCCCGACACCATGAGCGTTCCATGCCGGCGTGGTCTGCACCGCGTAGCCCAGCGCCCACGGCGAGATCGTGAGCCAAATACCCAGGACCAGGTTGAGGGCGTCCTGCCATTGCGCTGTGATTTTCTCCTGGAGCTTGATCATGACGTTTACCTCCATTCCGATTGTGCGCTGGGTGGCCAATGCGGCCAGCGCGGCGCGTGGGTTTACGAAACGATGATGGCCAGGACGATGAGCATGCTCATAGTGAAGCAACCCATCGCCATGAGTTTCCCGATATCGATGCGTTGATTCATGGTTGCCTCCTTGCTGGCGGGCCGCGGCTCGTGCCGCAGCCCGCCGATCATCGATCATGTGGCCTTGACCTGGATCCGACGCACCGCTTTCTGAACCTCCTCAGGCTTGGGTATGCGGATGGTCAGAAGGCCGTTGTCGTACTTGGCGTCGACCTTTTCGTCCTTGACGTCGAACGGCAGGCGTACTGAGCGCGAGAACGATCCGAACCGACGCTCCATGTAATAGGCGTCGCCGTTCTTCTCCTCATGCTCGGCCTTCTTCTCACCTTTGATGGTGAGGATGTCGTCCGCCAGAGTGACTTCCACATCCTTCTCGCTTACGCCGGGCAACTCGGCCGTGAAGACGATGTCCTTGTTGGTCTCGACCACGTCGATGACCGGCGTTATGCCCTGCCAGCCTCCGGTGGTCGGCCCGAGAGCCCGGCCGCCGAAGCCACTGAAGAAGTCGTCAAACATGCGGTCGACCTCGCGCCGCAAGTTCATTAACGGATCGCGGAAGTTGTCCCGGGTCGCCGGGGTCTGCGATTTGTCCCGCCAGGAGACGAGCGATTTCAGGTCCATGGGTCTACCTCCAATTTTGATCAGGCTTGCCATCTCAGGCTTGTCGTCGTGAGTTTTCGGGCCTGGGTCTCCACCCGAGCTTGCTGGCGCCTGGTTGCCAGCGAGGTGGCTTTCGATAGCCAGGCCCAAGGATGCTTTCGCGATAGCTCTTGGGGACGAACCGCCGCGCCGGCGGCTCGATCACCCGATAGTCCAGGCCTTCGCGCTCGGCATATTCGACTGCCGCCGCCAGGCTGGGGAATATCAGGCGGATCTGGGCGAACGCATCATCGGATGCTGTCCAGCCCATCAGGGGCTCGACCCATCGGGGTGATGCGGGCTCGAATTCCAGCACCCACTTCTTGCGGCGCCCACCCGACTGCGTCACCGACGGCGATGGCCGGAAGATGCGGCAAGGCGGCGCGCTGGCGGGAAAGCTGCTGCGGTTCGGAGCACCGCGCGGGTGGATATTTGGCAGATCGATGACCGGCGTGCGCTCCGGCACGAGCGGCACCCGCGCATCGAACATCCGCTCTGCAGTCTTGACCTTGTCCATAGGAACGCCACGCATGGCGCACCTCCCACGATCCGCAAACGCGGGAGCGTCTGCGCATCACCCAAAGTGTGAATGTTGCAGTTGCGCTTCGCCTCAAGCAGCCAGCTGATTGGCTGACGGCTCGGTGCTCCGCCCCGGGGTAGGCCCACAGCGGACGAACTTGCCGGCGTTGATCTCGATCCGGCGCGGCTTGAACTCCTCGGGGAGCTCGCGCTTCAGATCGATCACCAGCAGGCCATCACCCATGGTCGCCCCGGTGACCTCGATGAAGTCGGCAAGATCGAACTGGCGCTCGAACGAACGGGTGGTTATGCCGTGGTGAAGATAAGTATGGTCCTTGCCGTCCTTCTGTCCACGGACCGTTAGCCGGTTCTGCTCCAGCACGATTTCAATGTCGTCTCTCGTGAACCCAGCCAGCGCCATGACGATGCGATACTGGTCCTCGCCGCATTTCTCGATGTTGTAATGCGGGTAGGTGCTCTGCTCGCGCTGTAAAGCATGCGAGAGCAAGGCGGGTATGCGGTCGAAGCCGACCGATGACCGAAAGAGAGGGGTGAAGTCGAGTGTCGCCATAGCCATCCTCCTTTCGAAGCGACATCCGCGGAAATCACTGGTCAGGCACCCAATTGGGCTGCCCGGCCAACGACTTAGGGCGGACGCTTGGGGTTTCAAGGGGAAGCTGCATGATTTTTTTTGGTTGCATTTCTGTGAGCCCCAGCGGTGTCGTTCAATGGCGGCCTAAGGCGTCCAGCCCTCGCGTAATCGGACAGCCGCACCAACGAGCGCACCACCGCTCCAGCAGGTCGGCGCCGCCCACAGAATCTACGACAACGTTGCGACCGGCCACGTAGCGCGGCACAGAGCGCAAATCCAGTTTCTCCGCGGGGTCGGCGGCTCGTAGGCGCGGTCCATCAGACGGCCCCGGCCGCAACCGCATTATCCGACATCAATCTCGACTCCGCATGCCAACAATCACGAACCTTGGAAGGGAGCGGACACGCACGGCCCCGCCGAGCAGGCCCGTCTGCGGTTCCCTTGACCCTAGATTGGCGTGAATTAAATAAATTACGCGCGTCATGCGGGGCGCTGGCTCCACCCCCTTGAGGCTGGCGCCCATCTTGAAAACCGCGCGTTGTCTGGCTTGGGCAGGGTGGCTACCGACTACTGCTGTGCCGGGCGCCAGGCATGCCATTGAAGGACGTGTGCAGACACGTACTGCGCACCCGAGGCAATTTGTCGGGAACGTTGTGCAGGGTTTTCTTGTCGACCTCTTGCTTTTGCGACGCGGCATTCGCGCTGACGATCGAACGCATTCCGCCGCATCGACGGAAACGCAGCATCGCCGGTCATCTATTTCTTGCCGTGGCACCCCTTTTCGCGAGGCGCGGCACGCCGGGCTGACGCCACTCGATTTCTCGCATGCTACGAGATGCCCCCCCGACCATCATCAGTTCCAAGCCACGCTCTGCGTCCAGGCAACGCTTGGCCTTCTGGCCGACGCTGAGGGCCCGCTGCGGAAAAACGCCGTGACGAGTGAAGCGGCGCTGATTGTAGGTCTCAGCATCGGGACGTACCTCGCGACACATCGGGCTCGGTCGCTTCCGCGGCCCGGGGCCTGCCAGCGGCTGAGTCGAGCCTGTCGGTCGCTGCTGTGACGCGTGGAGACCTCAATCCTCGCAATCTGTCGGCCGTCGACTACGAGGCATTGCGGCGCGTCTTTCAGGCCCACTGCTTTGCGCCACAGGCGCCCATGCTCAACAGCTCAAAGAGAGTTTCGGGCAGCGTGGCGGCGCCGTGCCAGGATGATCTGACAAGCGAAGCGGCCCGAGCGGTCCCCACCCGGCGGACGAGAGCTACGATTGTCGCGTTCAAAACCGTCTATGTGGCTAGGGCGCAGCAGCTTTTTTCAAAGCTGCCATACCAGAAACTGCACCACTAGATATTAATTTCGACCGTCGTATATGCAGTGTTTTAAGCTCAGTCTTTTTACGCAGGAATAATAGTATTGTTATCTGATAATAGGGTCAAGTAGCTACCTTACAATTGCTCAATTGTCATATCCATCACTTCGAGACCTAGAAGAGATTGGCGAAGTTCCGCGAAGCTGGTGGTCCGCGTAGGAGCATGGACGCGGCAAATAATTGATAATTCTCGCCAGTCGCTTTCTATCGTTTTTGGTTACAAGGACGAGCACGGCTTGAGAGCGTCATCATACATCTGCCTTATCAAAGGAGCGAGTTTCCGGGCCTCTTCATCGCTTTTCCCTTCGAGCATCTTTATTGCGTTTGCTTCTGCTTTATTCGCCGCTTCTCGGCATGAAAGCAAGGTGGCCATTTTCCTTGCGTAAACAATTGGAGTGTCTGTTTCACTTAAACTACCGCCAGTGAACCCAGCCGGGTCTTTGACCCACCCGCCTACAATGGTGCCCCCACCTACGGGGTTGCCTTTGGAAGACTCGGGATTGACGAAGATGCCCTGGGTGGGGGAGGTGCCCTCCGGCAATACTTGTGAAGGGCCTGCTCCAATGCCGCCATAAGATGAAGGGTTGCAGTTATAGTCTCCATGCGAGTCGAAATATCCGCCATTTGGACAGGCGGCATGTGATGTCGCGGCCGTCACGACCGTTATCAGGATGGCAATGGATAATACTTTATAAATCAGTGGTGTCCCAACGTTGAGCGGCAGAGGGGCGATAACGGTCTGATGCGGAATGGATAAATTGAGTTTTTGGCTGGTCTCGATTTGAACTCGAATCGTTGCATTTGCGAACCCGTGATGGCGTCCATCGCGGGGATCGCCGATGAACCCAGGCAAACTCGTTTTTGCTCAGATCATGGAGCACCTGCCGCTGAGTACCTTCAGGCGGTGCGTGGATCGCTATGACGGCGAGCACAAGGTCAAGCGTTTCTCCTGTCTCGACCAGTATCTGTGCATGGCCTTCGCGCAATTGACCTGGCGCGAAAGCCTGCGCGATATCGAAGCCTGCCTGCGAGCACAGAGCACGAAACTCTATCACCTCGGCATTCGCGGCAACGTAGCCCGCAACACGCTGGCCAACGCCAATGCGACGCGCGATTGGCGCATGTACTGCGACTTCGCCCAGAGCCTGATCGGGATCGCTCGACGGCTCTATGCCGAGGAGCCGCTCGGCATCGAGTTGAAGGACACTGTTTACGCGCTCGACTCTACTACAATTGATCTGTGTCTCTCGGTGTTCTCGTGGGCACCCTTCCGATCGACCAAAGCCGCGGTGAAGCTGCACACGCTGCTCGACCTGCGCGGCAGCATTCCGTCCTTCATCTTCATCAGCGACGGCAAGCTCCACGACGTCAACATCCTCGACCATCTCACGCCCGAGGCCGGTGCCTTCTACGTGATGGACCGAGCCTACATCGACTTCGAGCGGCTGGCCCGGCTCAATGACGCAGGCAGCTTCTTCGTTACCCGCGCCAAGTCGAACTTCAAAGCACAGCGTCGCTACTCCCACCCGGTCGACCGAGCCACGGGGCTCGTCTGCGACCAGACCGTGGCGCTCACCGGGTTTTACTCGCGCAAAGGCTTCGAAGCACCGCTGCGCCGCATCAAGTTCAACGATCCCGAAACCGGCAAGCGATTCGTATTCCTCACGAACAACTTCGCCCTACCGGCGCTTACGATCGCCCAGCTCTACCGGATGCGCTGGCGGGTGGAACTCTTCTTCAAATGGATCAAGCAGCACCTTCGTATCAAGGCGTTCTTCGGCACGACCGAGAATGCCGTCAAGACCCAAATCTGGATCGCCGTTTCGGTTTACGTCCTGGTCGCCATCCTCAAGAAGAGGCTCAACCATTCCGCCAGCCTCTACGAGATGTTACAAATCCTGAGCCTGACCATGTTCGAACGAATGCCGATAGATCAACTGCTTACCCTGGAGCCACGGGCGCCGACTGAGCCTGTCTCGGTCAATCAGTTGAATCTCTTCGAATAACGTTGGGACACTACTGCCTCTGCATTAATGGTGATTCCGGATTTCCGAGCGACGCAACCAACTTGTAACCCCCTCACCTGACTATCGACCGGCGCAGGAAGAGAAATTCTGTTCTTCAGCATCGCTGCCGATATCCAGGCTCTCTTCGATTTGGGTCTCGGCGGTCCCGAGCGATCGAACGGCCGTGCCGGCCCAAGAGCTGCTCCTAAGGAGACGCGTATGCCGACTCCCATTTTCCACGTCGGTCCTGTCTGGCCGCCATCCGAGAATGCCTATGACTATCTCAGTATGGCGGCGAAGCCCGATTGGGCGTGGGAGTGCCTTCGCCGCAATCCGGCCTACCAATCCGAGGCGCGGCTCCGGCACCGCAAGGGCTTGGTTCGCGTGCGTCTCACAACCGGTGCTTCGCTCACACGGCTTCGCGCCCGCCTGCCCCACGCGGAGGCGTGGGGCCTGTGCTGCTTTCGCTGACCCCAAGCTCACGGCCCCGCAAGCCTATCCCGTCTGGCTCCCCCAGGCAGGCGGTCCTTCCTTTTGCATCACGGCCGAAGAGATCGATGCAACATCTTCCGGTCGTCCGTGGTTTCGTATCCCGGCCTTGCCCAATGTCGAGCATATTCTTCTCGATACACTCGGCCGGCAGCACGTGATCTTGCGCGCACGAGGAGCCACCCTTCAGCTCACCATCACCGGTGCGCAGGCCACCATCGCGCCCGTGGCCTTCAGCTTTCTCGTTCGCGATCTTAACGAACTTGCTGCCGTCTCGCATCGCCTTTCCAAGCTGGCCGGCTTGTGGTCGCCATCCCGCTCTCTCGCCAACGCGCTGCCACGCTGGACTGCACGCACCAGAAAGCTCCGCGATGCGCTCATCGCTCTCGATGGTCGGCGGGCCGGCGCCACGAATCGCCAGATCGCGGCCGTCATCTACGGCCATGACTGGGTCGAACAAGATTGGCCGAACGCAGGCCTCCAGGATCGGCTGCGCCGCGATCTGCAACGAGGCCTTGCCCTTTCGAACGGAGGCTATCGAGACTTGCTCGCCTGAGGGGTGGCGTTTTCGAGCCCCCCGCAGATCGCCACCTCCAAATATCTTCTGAATGCGTCAACTTCGAAACGCTGAAGTTTCGGAGATCGCCATGTGCGATTGTGACTCGCCATTTCTTACCATTGACGAGACGGCCAAGCTGTTACGCGTCAATCGCCGCACGCTCGACAACCATCGCTGGAAGCAAACTGGCCCCCCGTACCGCCGGCACGGCGGCCGCATCGTCTACCACCGCGATGAAGTCGTGAGATGGTCGGAACAGCAGCACGGCCCCAATCCGCCAAGACGATGAACCAACTGCCTCTCATTGTCGCCGTCATCGGCCTCGGTGTCCTTGCTTTACCTTCGGCCATGAGCTCCGGCCCACTCCTCGTTTGGAATGCAAGTCCGAGCGTTCCGATCGGCCTTTACCGTGTCGTCCCACGACCGCCGTCAGGTGGCGCTCTCGCCGTGCTCCGCCTGGCCGAGCCGTTTCGAACGCTCGCGGACGTCCGCGGATACGTGCCGGCCTCCGTCCCCATCATCAAACCGATCGCCGCGTTCGATGGAGACACGGTGTGTCGGTACGGAGCGATCGTGTCGATCAACGGGCGTCTCGTTGCTTTGGCCAGAAACCGCGATGTCGCAGGGCGGCTTCTACCCCGCTGGCGCGGCTGCCGACGCCTCGACTCCAGGGCGATTTTCCTGATTTCCAGGCGACCCGATAGCTTCGATAGCCGCTATTTTGGCCCGGTCGATCGGAGCCAAGTGATGGGGATAGCTATTCCCTTATGGACGATGTCGGCCTCTCCCGACCCGATGCTGGCGGGACGGACCGCTCAGCTCTATCCAGCAACTCAATGCGATTCAGCATGCTCAGAAGCCTGCGAATGCTCCGTTTCATCGATCCGGGTGTGCAGTGCACCGCACATCGGAACTCAGTCCAACCAACCTCCTGGCATCTAATCCTTCTTGAGCTGCCCGAGCGCCCGATCGACCAAGGCCAGCCCACCCGCAAGCTGCGTCCGCAACGCTTTGAGGTCGGCCACCGGATCATCCTCCATTGCCCCCAAGTCGGGGCGAAGACATTCAGTTAACAAGGACTCCAGCGACTGCTGCCGAAGTGAGCCCGACGCGCTCGCGGCATCGAGCGTGTCATCGCTCAGGCCGTCGGCGTGAAGCAAGAACGTGCCATCCGGATTCATCGAGACCGACAGCCGCGACCCCGCCAAGACCGCTCGCTCGACCATCTCCGCCGGCAGCACAACCTCCAAGCCGACCGGGCTGCCGTCACGCTGCCGAAACCCGGCCACGTAGCCTTCGCTCGGACAACCTTCCTCGGCCTTCCCGGAACGCTCGAAGAAGGGCACCACCTCAACCGACTTGTTCATCACACCCCGCTCTCGCTTTCATCATTGAATGCCCGCAACCCACGCGCCGTCGGAAACCGCGCAAGTTATATCCCAAAATGGGATAATCCGGAATCAGGATTATGCGCTGAGGCCGCTGCTCTCAAGGCCGGCCTCCCGACATGCGCGATACCCTGCGCTCCCCCCGCCAACAACAGCTCCGCGCGCTGCTGCGCACTTTGCGTGAGCGCCGTCGTCTCACCCAGACCGACGTTGCCGACCGTCTCGCCAGGCCCCAGTCTTTTGTTGCCAAGTACGAGGGCGGAGAGCGGCGCCTCAGTGTGATCGAGTTCATAGACGTCGTCCGCGCGCTCGACGCCAATCCGTCGGACGTGCTGCAACAGCTCATCACGGCGATCGAGCGGACCAAACGCTAAATCCTCTGCCGTTTGTCCTCGTTCCCAGGCTGTCACACCGGATCGCGTCGAATACTACCTCCAATTGCCGATCGCCTCGGTTGCAAGGACCGCACGCGTCACGCGTGCCTCCGGCGACCATTCCTTGCCTCCTCAACCTGCCGCCAGCCCACTGCACAACAATACTATGCTCAATCGAGCAAGATAAAGCACCCGCACAGGTGCTGCACAGTCGAAACGTGGAAAGATGGTCTTGCCTATCGGCATAGCTGTCGTCTGATGCGAACGCTGAGTTGGGCGGGCCCCTCCCTCGGGCGTCAGGCCCTCGGTCGGGCCGCGTGCTATCGCGCGGCAAAGATCGCCGCGCGACCGAGCCCCAAAGGCGGGTCTCGGCCCATTCGGGTCACGCCCGCTCCCGCGCCACCGCGGCAACCCTCGACAATCCCAATCGTCGACGCCGTCGTGCGACAAGACCTGCGTGTTGCGCCACCTATCCGCTTGCACGCGCCCAAGGATGCAGACGACGGCGGTTGTCGCAGAAGCCCACTTGCCTCACGCGCCGGTGCATTCCGCTCACGCCGCCTACATTTTTCCTGTCCCGCCGGCTACCCCGCTCATTGCTTGAGCCCCCGTTGCAGGCAGCCCGTCGCTTCCCGTCTTCGCCTCGACAAGCGGATGAACAGGTTTGCTCGCCCTCACCACATCCCTCTCGCTCACATCCGAGGCGCCATCCGCTCCTTTCCTGTTGGCCGCCACGGCCACACCCCGCCGATCAATGTGCGACGATGTGGCAGGCGAGGCCTTAGAGGCAA
>JRHI01002627.1_pt1 | contig 12030 bp, 14 predicted proteins | sample 215371 | NCBI WGS metagenome assembly JRHI01 (sample SAMN02929681, study PRJNA255918) | sediment metagenome | biome: cave system; feature: Ice Cave; material: Sediment; isolation source: sediment from deep within a dark volcanic ice cave with no known source of... ... | reverse complement strand
CATCCGCGCGATCAAATCCTCGCGCGGAACGAGACCGAAAATAGCATCATCGAGGTCCATCGAACCGGCCGCCTCGCCGTCCAGGGAGGTGATGTCGATCTTCATGCGCGAGCCTCTGCCGCTTCCCCAGCCACGCCGCCGAAAATAGCGCTTGGCATACGGTATTTGCCAGGCTTCGGCGCCTCTTCCGGAAGCGCCTTTTTCACCGCGTCGCGCACATAGATCCAGCTGCCGGAGGTCCCAGGGACCGCGCCCTCGACAAGTATAAGACCGCGCTCGATGTCGAGTTCGACGACGCGCAAGTTCAACGTCGTCACCCGCTCGGTGCCGAGGTGCCCGGCCATTTTCTTGTTCTTGAACGTCTTGCCCGGGTCCTGCCTGCCGCCGGTCGAACCATGCGACCGGTGCGAGAGCGACACGCCGTGCGTCGCCCGCAAGCCGCCGAAATTCCAGCGCTTCATGGCGCCGGCAAAGCCCTTGCCGGTGCTCGTCCCGCTCACGTCAACGTACTGGCCAACGACGAAATGATCCGCCGTGATCTCAGCGCCAACCGGAAGCAACGCGTCTTCCTCGACACGGAATTCGGCCAGCTTCATTTTGGGCTCGACCTTGGCGGCCGCGAAATGGCCACGCTCCGCCTTCGATACGTTCTTGACCTTGGCGCGGCCTATGCCGAGCTGGACCGCGGTGTAGCCATCGCGATCCTTGGTCCTATGCGCCACGACCTGACAGCCATCGAGCTTCAACACCGTGACCGGCACATGTTCGCCCSCRCCGGYGAAGACACGGGTCATGCCGAGCTTYTGYGCGATGACACCTGATCGCATGGKTTAANTKCCCTTATCGCYTCCGCRCGGCGGNCGYGCCGCGCGRARTTCATCTCAATTCRGAAAGCCCAGCATTCGCTAAAGCTTGATYTCCACATCGACGCCCGCGGCCAGATCGAGCTTCATCAARGCGTCAACYGTCTGCGGCGTCGGATCGACGATGTCGAGAACCCTTTTATGAGTCCTKATCTCRAACTGTTCGCGCGATTTCTTRTCGACATGCGGMGAACGGTTGACGSWGAATTTCTCGATCTTCGTCGGCAGCGGAATGGGRCCCCGCACCTGGGCTCCCGTYCGYTTCGCCGTCGAGACGATCTCCTTCGTCGARGAATCGAGGATTCGATGATCGAATGCYTTGAGGCGAATRCGAATATTCTGGCCGTTCATCTCATGAAATCCCTGCCTGCCKGYYGCSGCCCTYGGCCCCRACGNCTAACCCTAAYCCCGCTCTTCGGCATGCCGTAACCGAGTGGCGGCAGCTGGGAAACCCGCATATCCAATCATGCGAACGCCTGCGTCCGCGTTATTCCGTAATCGAGGCGACGACGCCGGCGCCGACGGTGCGGCCGCCTTCGCGGATGGCGAAGCGCAGCTTCTCCTCCATGGCAATTGGAACGATCAATTCGACATCCATCGTCACATTGTCGCCTGGCATCACCATTTCGGTGCCTTCCGGCAAGGTCACGACGCCGGTGACGTCGGTGGTGCGGAAATAGAATTGCGGCCGGTAGTCGGTGAAGAACGGGGTATGACGTCCGCCTTCGTCCTTGGTAAGGACATAGGCTTCCGCCTTGAACTTCGTGTGCGGCTTCACCGAACCCGGCTTGCACAAGACCTGGCCGCGCTCGACGTCCTCGCGCTTGGTGCCGCGCAAAAGCGCGCCGATGTTGTCGCCCGCCTGACCCTGATCGAGGAGCTTCCGGAACATCTCGACGCCGGTCACCACCGTCTTCACCGTCGGACGCAGGCCAACGATCTCGACCTCCTCGCCGACCTTGACGGCCCCGCGCTCGACCCTGCCTGTCGCGACGGTGCCGCGGCCGGAAATCGAGAACACGTCCTCGACCGGCATCAGGAACGGCTGATCGACCGGACGCTCGGGCTGCGGAATATAGGCATCCACCGCATCCATCAGCTTCAACACCGAATCGTGTCCGATCTCCGGATTGCGGCCCTCGAGCGCGCACAATGCCGAACCTTGGATGATTGGAATATCGTCGCCGGGAAAATCGTACTTCGATAGAAGCTCGCGAACCTCGAGCTCGACGAGCTCCAGAAGCTCGGCGTCGTCGACCATATCGACCTTATTCATGTACACGACCAGCGCCGGGACGCCGACTTGGCGGGCAAGGAGAATATGCTCGCGGGTTTGCGGCATCGGGCCGTCCGCCGCCGAGACCACCAAAATCGCGCCGTCCATCTGCGCCGCGCCGGTGATCATATTTTTGATATAGTCGGCGTGGCCCGGACAATCGACATGGGCGTAATGGCGCTTCTGAGTCTGATATTCGACATGCGCCGTGGCGATCGTGATCCCCCGCGCCTTTTCTTCTGGAGCTTTGTCGATCTGATCATAGGCAGTGAAGGTCGCCCCGCCAGTCTCGGCCAGAACCTTGGTAATCGCCGCCGTCAGCGTCGTCTTACCATGATCGACGTGACCGATTGTCCCGATATTGCAATGCGGCTTTGTCCGCTGGAATTTTTCCTTGCCCATCGTTCGGCTCCTCTAGGATTTTCTCACGTGCTGCCTCAGGAGATCAGGCATATTTGGCCTGAATCTTCCCGGCTTCGCCCGCCGGGACCTGTTCATAATGATCGAATTGCATCGTGTAATTAGCGCGGCCTTGGCTGAAGGATCGCAGCTGATTGACGTAGCCAAACATATTCGCGAGTGGCACCATCGCATTGACGACAACCGCGTTGCCTCTCATGTCCTGCCCCTGGACCTGCCCGCGCCTGCCGAGGAGGTCGCCCATCACCGAGCCCGTATAGTCCTCGGGCGTGGTCACCTCGACTTTCATGATCGGTTCGAGCAAGACGGAGCCACCTTTTCGCAGCGCTTCGCGAAATGCCGCGCGCGCGGCGATCTCGAACGCAAGGACCGACGAATCGACGTCGTGATACGCGCCATCGACCAATGTGGCCTTGACGTCCACAACCGGGAAGCCGGCAAGAACCCCCGACCCCATGACGCTGTTAATACCCTTTTCGACGCCGGGAATAAATTCCTTCGGCACCGTCCCGCCGACGACTTGGCTCTCGAAGCTCGAGCCCTTGCCCGGCTCGTTCGGCTCGAAGATGATCTTGACCTCGGCGAATTGGCCGGATCCCCCAGTTTGCTTCTTGTGGGTGTAGGGGATCTCCACGCGCCGGGTCAGTTTCTCGCGGTAGGCGACTTGCGGCGCGCCGATATTGGCGTCGACCTTATAGGTGCGGCGCAGAATGTCGACCTTGATGTCGAGATGGAGTTCGCCCATTCCCTTCAGGATGGTTTGACCGGATTCCGGATCGGTCGAAACCCGGAAGGATGGATCTTCCGCGGCGAGCTTGGCCAAGGCGACGCCGAGCTTTTCCTGATCGGCCTTGGATTTCGGTTCGATGGCGATCTCGATCACCGGTTCCGGGAATTCCATCCGCTCCAGGATCACCGGCTTGTGGAGATCGCAGAGCGTATCACCGGTCCTCGTATCCTTCAAGCCGGCCAGCGCGACTATATCTCCGGAATAGGCTTCCTTGATATCCTCGCGGTTATTCGCGTGCATGAGAAGCATGCGCCCGACCCGCTCCTTCTTGTCCTTGGTCGAGTTCAAGACGGTGGTGCCCGACTCGACATGGCCCGAATAGACCCGCGCGAAAGTAATCGTGCCGACAAAGGGATCGTCCATGATCTTGAAAGCGAGCATGGAAAAAGGGTCTTCGTCGCGCGGCAGCCGGATCACATCGGCTCCCGTCTCCATATCGACGCCCCTGATCGCCTCGCGGTCGAGAGGCGAGGGGAGAAAATCGACAACGGCGTCGAGCAACGGCTGGACACCCTTGTTCTTGAATGCCGCGCCGCACAGAACCGGGATGAAGGCGATGTCGCGGACCGCCTTGCGCAAGAGACGCCGCAAGGTCGCGGCGTCCGGTTCCGTGCCGTCGAGATAGGCGGCCATGACATCGTCGTCGAGTTCGACCGCCGCCTCGATGAGGATATGCCTGTATTGCGCCGCCTTGGCTTTCAAACCTTCCGGGATTTCCGCGTCGGCATATTTAGCCCCGAGCGCCTCATCTTCCCAAACCACGGCTTTCATCCGCACGAGATCGATGATGCCCTTGAAACCGGCTTCCGATCCGAGCGGCAGTTGAATACAAACGGGACGGCCGCCGACCTTGGCTTTGATATCTTCGACGCAGCGATGGAAATCGGCGCCGGTCTTGTCCATCTTATTGACGAAGACGATGCGCGGCACATTGTATTTCTCAGCTTGCCGCCAGACCGTCTCGGTCTGCGGCTCCACGCCCTGGTTGCCGTCGAGGACGCAGACGGCGCCGTCAAGCACCCGGAGCGAGCGCTCGACCTCGATCGTGAAATCGACATGGCCGGGCGTGTCGATGATGTTGAGACGCTTGCCGCTCCAATACGTCGTCGTCGCGGCGGACGTGATCGTGATGCCACGTTCCTGCTCCTGCTCCATCCAATCCATGGTGGCCGCGCCGTCATGGACTTCGCCGATCTTATGCGATTTGCCGGAATAATAGAGAATCCGCTCCGTCGTCGTCGTCTTGCCCGCGTCGATATGGGCCATGATCCCGAAGTTCCGGTAATCCTCGATCGGATGGCTGCGGGGCATGACCCAATTCCTTCACGCGGAACGCTTACGTACGACTCTACCAACGATAATGCGAAAACGCGCGGTTGGCTTCCGCCATGCGATGTGTGTCTTCCCGCTTCTTGACCGCGTTGCCGCGATTATTGGCGGCGTCCATCAACTCCGCCGATAGACGATCGACCATCGTCTTGTCGTTGCGGCCGCGCGCGGCGTTGATGATCCAGCGAATGGCAAGCGCCTTGCGGCGCTCCGCGCGGACCTCGACCGGCACCTGATAGGTCGCCCCTCCGACCCGGCGCGAGCGAACCTCGATCGCCGGAGCGACATTATCCAAGGCCTGCTTGAAGACCGGAAGCGGCTCCGACCGCGTCTTCTGCTCGATGATGTCGAAGGCGTCATAGACGATCGCCTCGGCGATCGACTTCTTCCCGTCGTACATGATCGAGTTCATGAATTTGGTCAGAATGACATCCCCGAACTTCGCGTCCGGAATGACTTCCCGTTTTTCGGCGCTATGGCGGCGCGACATCGTCAGGCTCCGTCGGATCTCATTAGGTTGTGCAAAGGCCGCAATTGTCAAATGCGACGACTACCCTGAAACTCCAGTCTCCAGCTGTCTCTTAAATTCCCGTGAAACCTATTTCGGCCGCTTGGCGCCGTATTTGGAGCGGCGCTGCTTGCGGTTCTTGACGCCTTGGGTATCGAGCACGCCGCGCAGAATGTGATAGCGCACGCCGGGCAGATCCTTCACCCGCCCGCCGCGGATCATGACGACTGAATGCTCCTGCAGATTATGACCCTCGCCCGGGATATAGCCGATCACCTCGAAACCATTGGTCAGGCGGACCTTGGCAACCTTGCGCAACGCCGAATTCGGCTTTTTCGGCGTTGTCGTATAGACCCGGGTGCAGACGCCCCGCTTCTGCGGGCAGGCGCCGAGATGGCGCGCCTTTTCGCGATAGGTCTTTTGCTGCCGCGGCTTGCGGATCAACTGACTGATCGTGGGCATCCCTGGTCTTTCTCAACCTTTCCAAACAAGCCATGGCCGGACAGTCCCGGCGCGGCGATTATCAACCCCCGGCTTCGCGGCGGCGCATGCCGTCAAGGCAAACGCCAAGGCACCTCAAGCCCGCCAGGGCTTCCGGCGCCGGGATTTGGCAGAGGATCGCGGCATCGGATACCGCGTTCTTGCCACTTGCCGATCCAAGCGATCTCTTGGATCGATGGTGATTGTCAAGCCGCTGGGTACGACAGCGTTTAGGTTTGAAAAGTCCGGGACGAGGCGCCCCGAAAGCAAAACCTACTGCCTGTCCGAAGTGGGCGGAACTTAATAGCGCCCGTCTGGCGCGTCAACCCTATTCGCAGGAAAAATCAATCAACGAGACTTCGCCCTGGCTGGGAGCGCCGGGGGCGAAGTGTTGCGAGGGCATGAGTCACGCAAGTGGAACCTGGTTGCGCGATCAGGATCATGGGAAAAAAAGAGCTTCGATCGTATATCCTATTCCATCGAATCGGACCGCGCTCACGCATCGCGCGCGGCGCGCGAAAGGCGCTTGGCGAACGTTCCCGGCGCGACGCGTCCGCCAAGAGAGAGTCGATTAACTCTGGCGGGTTGGGCGCGACGATGGCGGGCGGCGAGAGCGTGCCAAAAATCCGCGAAAACCTTGCGCCGCCGCGGAAATATCTGTCGAAATCAGCCCCGTGACGTAACCGAGTTCAAGGCTTGCGATCAGCAGGCCAATTCCCAGCAAAGAGTCTAACAATGGATTCCCGGCGACCTCTCGCCTCGCCAGAAGCAAAGCGATCGCGAGGACCCCTGCGGGCAGAAGAACCAAGACTTTGAAAAATCGTCCTAAGACGGCGCCAAAAACCGCCCCTCCGGCGATCAGGATTTCCATTTCGATGCGTCCCATTTGCCCGATGTTGGCGTACTTTTCTTACGTGGCGCTTATGTTTTGCTTAGCGCTTATGTTTTTTTTGGGGCTTATGTCATGTGCACACAATATCGTCCTAAAAGCACGATCGCGTAAAGTCTTATTTTTGGCCATTCGGCGTTGCGCGATTGGAGCGACTTGGGAAGGCCCGACAAGGCGGCGGCGCCGTCGGCCGGGGCACCGCCATCGGCCACATTTATATCGAGTTCCCGCGCCGTCCGCCAGAGGCCTTTCCTGTCCCGGCGTGCGTAAGGTGATTTGCGGCCGTGCGTGCGGCGGCCACGACGACGGCTTCGATGCCTTGCTTTCCCCATCGCAACATCAGTCCCGCCAAAACGCGCGCATCGGACCGCTCGATATCCACCGTGTGCAGAAGGCCGCCTAGCTGTCCCGGATCAATTCGGCAGAGCCTGGGTTGCCGCCGATTGCGGCGCGGCCTTGCTCCGGTTCGCATCGTCCGCCATGGCGAATCCGGCGGCGATGCCGGGATTGCCCGAAAGCCCGGCCGTCAAACCAAGAATAAAACCAAACTCCGCGACACATTGACCCATCAACGTGCCTCTCCCAGACGCGGTTTGCTGCACTGCACAAATTCCCTTGCCGAACCCTTCGCAAACCTGGAAAATGCCGCATTGTCTGTTTTATCGAATATTATGGAAATGGACGAGGTGCCGGGCATTAAAATCGTTCGATAAGTCCAAGGACGCGACAAAGCCGCCTGCGAATGACCCGTTTGCGCGCAAATTCCCGGCTTGGGCGAGAATTCCCGGCTTGAGGAAGCCGGGAATTGATGATAAGAGGATAAGAAAATCAACTCGATTTGAGAATTGAAAAATGACAAGGTTTTTCATGATTAATGTGAGTATTCTTCATCATTTGATTGAGAGGCCTTCGGATGTTTCATAGCAGCGCAAGCGATATTGTAGAGCTTCGCGGTCGTGCCAGGACAGGTTCGCGGTCATTCCGCCAATTCGAAATCTCCTGCCAAAAAATCGAAATCCTGGCTCGGGTTGTTGATCTGTTTCTTATTTCAATTGCGAGTACCCTTGGAGGACTCGCTTATCAACACGTCTGGTTCGACAACCCGGCTGCGGTCGAAACCTGCTTGCGTGCCGGAATTATCACCGGCATTTTATATTTTTGTTCGGTCAGCGCGCGCGGCCTGTACCGGCTTCCCGTGCTGCTTGCGCCGCTTCTATATATTGGCCGGCTCCTTGCGATCTTCGCCACCACTGCTCTTTTGGTGGCCGGATCTCTGTTGTTTCTGAACGGCAACCTCGCGTTTGCGGCCTTGCCTTGGTTTGCGGCTTTATTGCCCCAGATGATTCTATTGGTAATTGCCCGGTGGGTTTACGCCAGGGCAACGCGCGCCCTGCTGTCGGCGGGGAGGCTCGACGGACGCCGCGTCGTGACAATAGGCGAACCGGCGGAACTGCTGGAATTGAATGCAAATTTCCTATTGCTACACTGTGGTTTGCGGGAAGTCTTTCGGGTGGTCGCAACGAATCGCGGGCGCCGCTCGGGCGAGTTCCTGGCCGAACTGGACGGCGCCCTCACGGCGGCGCGCGAATTTGGCGCCGAGGAGTTCTTGTTGGCGCTGCGCTGGGGCAGCGGGGAGCTTCTCGAAACAATTCGCTCCCGCCTTCGCGAGTCTCCGCTGCCGGTCCAGCTTTTGCCTGACCATAACATCAGGACCCTGCTGGGGCAGCCGGGTTTGTCCACGGCCGGGTTGGCGCTTCCGGTGCCGATCCAGGGGGCGCCGCTAACCGCTTTCGAGAGAGCGGTCAAGCGGACTCTGGACATCGTTGGTTCCATGACGGCACTATTGCTTTTGTCGCCGCTTTTTTTGCTTGCCGCGATCGCCGTCAAGCTCGATAGCGGCGGACCGATCATATTCCGGCAACGGCGAACCGGGTTCAACGCCAAGGAGTTTGTCATCCTCAAGTTCCGGACGATGATGGTTCTCGAGGACGGACCGGCCATAACTCAAGCGCGCCGCGGCGATCTTCGCGCGACACGTGTAGGCAAAGTCCTCCGACGGTCGAGCATCGATGAGCTGCCTCAGCTCCTTAATGTGCTAAAAGGCGAAATGTCCCTGGTTGGGCCGCGGCCGCATGCGGTCGCCCATGATGAGGAATACAAGGTTCACATTGCCGATTATGGTTTTCGCCACCACATCAAGCCGGGGATTACCGGCTGGGCGCAGGTCAACGGATTGCGCGGTGAAACCCAATCCCTTGAGAAGATGACCGAGCGTGTGAAGTTGGATCTGTGGTATATCAATCATTGGTCGCTCGGCTTCGACATCAATATCTTACTGCGGACTTGCTTCGAGGTTCTGCGCGATCGTGCCTATTGACGGCCTGGCAGCGGTTCGCTGGAACCCGCGAAATTTGGCTTTCGTAACAAATTGGGCAATCGGCCGTTCCCGCATCGCGCGGAGCCGCCTGTCGGCGAGCCTTGATGCCCCTCCGGATTTTCAAGCGAAGCGGAACCCGGTTCCACGATTACGGATTCTGCTCCGTCGCGGCAAGAGGCAGGGTTTCTCCTTGCGCGAAGATTGCTTCGAAACGCCGCTTAAATACCTCCGCCGCGGCTTGGCTGTCGATGACGAGGAGATCGTTATCCTGCCGCTTCAGTCCCGACGCGGAAAAGTTCGCGGCACCCGTGCGTAGCCATCGGCCATCGATTTGATAGCTCTTGAGGTGCATCAAGGGCGAACCCGGACGCTTGAAGCGCGTCTCGATTCCGGGATTGGCGAGCAGTTCCCGGAACAGCGGCGTCGGCTCCCGCTCGCCGATTCGCCGGCCATCCATGTATATGCGAACCCTGACACCTCGCTCCGCCGCGCGGATCAATGCCCGCATGACCGGCCAGTCGGTCAGAACATAGGCGGCGATGTCGATGGCGTGCTCCGCCCGGTCGAACAGCGCGACATCGGCTTGCTCCAGATTTTCGACCGGCGCATAGTGAATGACCGGCGCGGGATCGGCAAGGCCCCGCAACAGCGAGACAAACACTAGGATAAGGCCAAAAGCGAGCCCAACGCCACCACGAAAGCGCAATACGGCCATCGATCTTTGTCCATCCCGCGGCTATGAGATAGATATGGCAGGTTGGCCTTTCCCGTACCTGGCGTCCGGCCTTGCGGCAGCTGCGTGGGCATCGCTTTTTCCGCGCATTAACCAGCGGCCTGCGGTGCTATGGTCCCGGCGACGGCGCGGCGGATTGCCCGCCAAACGGCGGAGTCGCGACTTTTTGCAATTTTTGGGGAGAGGGACCGTGTCTGGGACGATCTCGCGAACAGCCGGCCCCGCGCATGGCCACCCGCTGCTGCCGGAGCGTCTCGTCAGCGGTTACGAAGCCTTCCTAGGCGGGCGTTTCACGCGCGAACAAGACCGTTTTCGGCATTTGGCCGAGGCCGGCCAAACACCCCGGATCATGCTGATCGGATGCTGCGATTCGCGCGTATCGCCGGAGGTAATCTTCGATGCGGCACCGGGAGAACTCTTTATTGTGCGCAACATAGCCAATCTCGTTCCGCCCTACGCGCCGAACGATGATTTGCACGGCACCTCCGCGGCGCTTGAATTCGGGGTGATGGGTTTGAACGTCGAAACCATCGTGGTCATGGGACACGCGGGCTGCGGCGGGGTGCGCGCCTTCGCTCGCGGCGAAGCCAACCCCGGTCATCCGCCGCTTTCGCCCGGCGATTTCATTGGCAAATGGATCAGCCTAATCAGCCCCGCGGCGGCGCGAATCGAGCCGGCTGGCGCGCCGCTCGACGAATACATCGAGCGTCTCGCCCTGGCTTCGATCGTCCAAGGTCTCGCCAATTTGCGCACCTTCCCATGGATTGCCGAGCGCGAACAGCAAGGAAAGCTCGTGCTTCACGGAGCCTATTTCGGCATTTCCTCGGGCACGTTGCTCGCGCTCGACGGGGTTAGCGAAAGCTTCGAGCCCGTAGCGGCCGGGACCCATCGCGCCGCCTTTGCCAGGCCAGGCTCATAGCGGCTGATCGACCCAATTGCGCACGAAGCATGCGCCGGGAACGAACCCCTCATTTTTAGTTACGGTTTGACGGTATCGATGGGTTGGTTCTTGACTTGCCCTGAGTGCCGGTCGCCGCGGGACGAGTAGCCGCCTTTGCGGCCGGCTTCCGAAGCGAGTTGGCGGTTTTGCGAAAAACTGCGCTTGTCATCGGGAACGCTTCGACCCCCCTTGCGAGCGATTTCGCGTTGTTTTTCCGCATCCATGGACGCAAAGCCCCGATTCGAGGCGCTAACATTGTTTCGCATCGTCCTGCCTCCGATCATATTACGTCCCGCTAACCGTTAAGTCAGACAACGGTTCCATAACTTCCAAAGCCACCCCACAACCGGTCGCGAAGGCCGCAATCGCCTCGCAGGCCCTGCGCCGAGGCCGGCCGCGAGAGCTGCCATGGCCGCGGCCGGGCACAGGCGCGCTCAGGCTTGTCGCGGCAATGCGGCCGTCGCGGCGGACGAGACAAATGCGGCCTCCCAACGGCGCCGGTCACGAAATCCGGCAATGAAAAAAAAAAGCCCCAGCGTTGATGCCAGGGCCCTTGCGCCAACTTAGTCCTGTCTTCAGGCTGCGTGAAGGTTACCCGCCGCGGACTTGCCGGTTCGTTTGTCGGCAATGACTTCGTAGGCGATTTTCTGGCCTTCCTGCAGATTGCGCAATCCTGATTGTTCCACGGCGCTGATGTGGACGAACACGTCCTTGCCGCCGTCGTCTGGCTGTATGAAGCCGTATCCTTTGTCCGGATTAAACCACTTCACGGTTCCCGTAGTCATAGAGGCTATCCTTAGAGTCGTAGAGAAAACAGGCGCCCATCCATGCGGACGCCGATGCTGCATCGATGTTTTAAGGAGGAGGTCGTAGCAGACACAATAATGCGGGGCCAAGCCGTCGGCAAAAACACGACACGCCGCAATGTATGGTTTTCCGATCAGCAAAACAAGGGGGTCGTCATGGGTTTTTAGAGTAGGTTCCCTGCACCGGACGAAACCGCGTCTTGCGGAAGGCGTCGAGCCTGTTTCACGGCCAAATTTTGCTCATAGCTTCTCGATCCGCGCGAGGGTAAACAGCCCGAAAGGCGGCAGTTTGCGGCGTTCCACGAGACGGACGGACGGCGTGAATTCGAACCAATCGCCGAGAACCGACCAGGCGAATTCCGGCTGCCAGCCGAGTTCGGCGCTGGATTTGGCGAGGGCGGATTCGATCCAGGCCATCGGGCCTCGGCCGCTGCCGAAATGATTAACGAGGATGATTTCGCCACCGGGCTTCACGACACGGGCCAGTTCATCGAGACTAGCGCGCGGCTCGGGCACGACCGTCAGGACGTAAGGCGCGACCACCGCGTCGAAATGGGCGTCTGGGAATGCCAGCCGCGCCGCGTCCATGACCGCGAGGCCCTCGACGTTACCTAAAGCC
>JRHI01002626.1_pt1 | contig 12032 bp, 10 predicted proteins | sample 215371 | NCBI WGS metagenome assembly JRHI01 (sample SAMN02929681, study PRJNA255918) | sediment metagenome | biome: cave system; feature: Ice Cave; material: Sediment; isolation source: sediment from deep within a dark volcanic ice cave with no known source of... ... | reverse complement strand
CCACAGACACTCGCGGCATAATATCCATCCGAAGCGAAGACCGGTGACCGGAACGCGAGATACAAGCGCGGTGTGAGCACGTCATCCTCGACTTCCTCCCGCCGCCACGAACCGAACTTCGCCGGCACGCTGGTCGACGCGAGCGGCGGACGTCCGCTGCCGGCGGCGATAGGACCGAAAAAGCGATGCACCGTCGCACGTGCGTCGGCCGGAGAGAAGTCGCCGGCGATGGTGAGCACCGCGTTATCTGGCGTATAGTAGGTCTCGAAGAAACCGCTGATGTCGCTGAGGTTCGCGGCGCTCAGGTCCGAGAACGAGCCGATCAGCGAATGATGGAAGGGATGCGATGGCGGGAACGCAAGAGCCGGCAGCTTTTCCCACCAGGTGCCGTACGGCTGGTTGTCCACGGACCAGCGCCGCTCGTTCATCACCACGTCACGCTGCGTGTCTAGTTTCTGCTGCGTCATGGCTGGCAACAGCGCCCCCATCCGGTCGGCCTCGAGCCAGAGCGCTAGGTGGAGCTGGTTCGACGGAACCGTCTCGAAGTAGTTCGTGCGATCCAGCCACGTCGATCCGTTCAGCGTTCCGCCCGCTCGCTGGATGAGCTCGAAGTGTTCATTCGCTCCGACGTTCTCCGAACCTTGGAACAGCATGTGCTCGAACAGGTGCGCGAAGCCCGTGCGCCCCTCGCGCTCGTTGGCCGACCCAACGTGGTACCAGAGATTGACCGCGACGATTGGCACCGAATGATCTTCGGACAGGGTCACTTGCAATCCGTTCGGCAGGCGATACGACTCGACAGGAATTTTCATGCTACCAATCAAACACGATCGCCAGCGGTGCCTTCACCGACTCGCTCAGCAGAGTTTCCCAGCGACGCAGCGGCGATCGCGCGGACGGAGCCGGGAATGCCGGTGACGTCAACGGGTCAAGGCCGTAGCGCCGCGCCAGGATCTCGAGCCGAAGGAGATGGAAGGGATCGCTGACCAGAACCGCCGACCTGAGGCCGCGCGCGTGAAGGAGGTCCGCTGCAGCCCGCAGCGACTGACTCGACGTTCGGCCATCGTTCTCGAGGAGCATGGCGGTGTCTGGAACACCGAGCTGTCTGACGTACGCCCGGCTGACCGCTGCCTCGGAGACAGAATCTCCCTCGCCGATACCCCCGGTCAGGACCATGCGGGGAGCAATCCCTCTTCGCCAGAGCGCCATGGCATGATCCAGACGCATCCGCAGCACGGGGGACGGTTTTCCCCGGTATTGCGCGGCACCCATCACGACAATGGCGTCAGCGGTCCGGGCGTGGTCTCGTACGCTCCATGTCAGCACCGCGCCGAGCGCCAGCAACCAGAGAAACCCCATAAAACCCGCCGCGCGCAAGAGCACGCGTCGGGCGAGAAAGAACGGGCGCCTCGGTTGGTCCACCTTTGCAAGCTATTCATCGGACGCTATGCCGCGAAGAGGCACGAAGGATCAAAATCAAACAGGCGCAATCGTTCCGGGAGTCGGACAGTGTGTGCGGTAGCCAGCAGTCGTGAGCGTCGCCGCGAACACGTCCTGGGCGGCGGGTTCGCCGTGCACCAGCCAGATATCTTTCAGGGCTGGCGATTCATGACGTACCGCTTGCACCCAGTTCGCGAGCTCTGTTCGATCGGCATGCGCACTGTACCCGTCGATGACCTCGACCTGCGCTCGGAGCGGAACCCGCTCGCCGAGCACGTTGAGCATAGGCTGTCGTTCGACGATACGGCGGCCTAACGTGTGCTCGGCCATAAAGCCGACGACGAGCACGGTGTTTCTCGGATTGCTGGCGCCATGCAGCAGGTGGTGCAGGATGCGTCCGGATTCTGCCATCCCCGATGCGGCGATGATTACCACTGGAGTCGTGTGCTGGTTGAGCGACCTTGATTCTTCCACGCTCTCTGTAAAACGCAGCAGGGGAAACCGAAACAGCTCCGTTCTCTTTCCTTCATGCGAGTGGACGAAAGGCTCGGAGTCGTCGAAGATATCGGTATGCGCCGAAAAGACGGCGGTGGCCTTGGTCGCCAAGGGGCTGTCGATCACAATAGGAAGCGGCGGAATTTCTCCGGCATCAGCTAGTTGGTGCAGGTCGTAGATCAGCTCCTGCGTTCGGCCCACGGCGAAGGCTGGTATCAGTACCCGACCACCCCGAGCAGCGGTTTCTCGAACGACCCTGGCCAGCTCACGCTTGGCTCCCGCCACGCTGGCGTGATCCCGGTCGCCATACGTGCTCTCCATGATCACGACATGCGCCCCAACGGGTGGTACCGGATCACGAATGATGGCCAGCCCCGAACGGCCGATATCACCGCTGAAAACCAGCCGGCGCGTGGTTCCATCGGCGGTACAATCGAGAATGACCGAAGCCGATCCGAGAATATGTCCGGCATCGACGAACGTGGCGCGTACACCCGGGACAATCTCGACCGGGGTATCGTACGACTCTCCCCGGAATAATTCCATCGTATGAAGCGCATCACGCTGCCCGTACAGGGGATCGGCGTACGTCCGGCTCCGGCGAGCGAGGAAGTTGGCGTCCTGTTCCTGAATGTGTGCCGCATCGGCAAGCATTACTTCACTCAGGTCACGCGTCGCAGTCGTCGCGTGAATCGCCCTGCCATATCCCTCGTGCACCAGAAACGGCAGGCGGCCGGCATGATCGATATGCGCGTGCGAAAGCACGATCGCGTCGATTTCGCCGACAGCCACGGGAAGTCTGGCGTTCTTCTGCCGGACGTCCGAACGCTTTCCCTGGAACAGGCCGCAATCGAGTAATATCGTCCGGCCGTTGACGCGGAGGATGTGGCACGAACCTGTGACTTCTCGTGCGGCGCCGTGAAACTCGATTTCCATCACTGCACCGGAGGTGGAGATACGTGATGTGGTGGCGGACCGGCCGCTTAGCGGGCATCCTGTGCGAGCCGCGAAAACACAATCGTCAGGCGTGCCTCATCGTGTGACATCAGCGCCGGCTCCCATCCGCCTCGACTCCGTTCGTTGAGGAGGTCGGTGAGGGCGTCTTCATCTTCGCGCGTCCGATGCGACAACCGCAGGATTTCGGCTTGGTATTCTTTCATACGGGCGAAAATAGTAGACTGTTCATGATGACCACCACCCCCGCTGCATTGAAAAGCGCTGGCGATGTACCGAATGGCTTGTCGTTCGTCCGACATCCGCTCGTACAACACAAACTTACGATCCTTCGCGATCGCCGCACGCCGACGAAGATCTTCAAAGAGGTGGTCGACGAGATTGCGATGCTCATGGCATACGAGGCCACCTTTGACCTCGCACTTGAACCGACGGATGTGGAAACTCCGCTCGAGCGAACGCAGGGACAGCGGGTCGCTGGAAAGAAACTGACACTCGTCCCCATCCTGCGTGCCGGCCTCGGGATGGTCGAGGGGATTCTCAAGCTCGTGCCGGCGGCGCGCGTGGGCCACATCGGGCTCTACCGCGATCACAACACGCTGGAACCTGTGGACTACTACTTCAAGGTGCCCGGCGATGCGCCAGAGCGCGATTTTCTCCTTCTCGATCCAATGCTCGCAACTGGAGGCAGCGCGGTGGCAGCCATCAATTCACTCAAGCGCGCTGGAGCCCAACGGATTCGTTTTCTCTGCATCGTCGCCGCACCGGCCGGCGTAAAACGCGTCAGAGAGGCTCATCCGGACGTGCCGATCATCTGCGCCGCACTTGATCGTGAACTCAACCAGCACGGGTACATCCTTCCCGGCCTCGGCGACGCTGGCGATCGCCTCTTCGGTACCCGCTAGTTCGATTATGGCGCGACGGTTTCCTTGATGCTCCGTGCCAGTTCAGAAAGAGTGGCTCGCATTCACGTATACTTGTTCGCTCTCACGTGATCGCATACGTTAGAGGTTGACGTCGCTTTCGATCTGACTCCCAATAAACTCGCCTCGGGCCCATGCTGATCAATCTGCTCCCAGAGTTTTTTGCGGTGCTGCAGAGTTCGGATTCCGACGCGGCGTACCATCAATACTTCGATACGCATCGGGCATTGCTTGAAGCGTATTGGCAGAACTACGTGATCGAGCCGTCAGGCGCGCACTTTCACGAGCTCGTGCGCGAATCCGTGCGCGCGAATCGTGATGACCTCCGCACTATGCTTGCCAATACGGACGTGGTGGCCCTTGCCCGTACCGCGGAGGAAAGGTGTTGCGAACTGTTCGAGGCGAACAGCGAGTTCGATGTCGTGCTTATGGTGGGCGTGGGAGCGGCGAATGCCGGTGAGCTTGTCGTCGATGGGCGCGGTGTGGCCTTCGTCTGCCTCGAACACTTCACTGGCGTCACCAATTCGGAGAGCCGAGGACTTGGTCTTGACCCCGAGCTTATTCCAATGTGGCTGGCGCACGAAATTGCCCATTGCGTGCGGTATACCTCCCCCGACAGTCGCAGTGAAATTCGCCGGCTCATCACTGAAGCAGGTGGATACTATTCGTATTGGGAGACGGGACGAGGAGCCTCGCTGCGCGAACATCTCGTCAACGAAGGGCTCGCCGTTCAGGCTGCGCGCAGCTTTAGCCCCGGGCATGCCCCATGGGATTATTTCGGCTACACCCGTAAGCAGTATGCGCGCATTCGCGAACTTGAGGCGATCATCGCGCGCGCCGCCGGCGATGATTCCGACCGCTCGGGATTAGGCCTTCGCCTTCGGTATCTCTCGGGTGGGATGAGTGACGAGGCCCGCACCGTTCAGCGCTACATCATCCCGGAACGGTCTGGATACTTCCTCGGCGCGCGCATGGTGGAAGCCGCCATCGCCGAGCGGGGGTTGCCGTGGGCACTCCGTGCCGGTGCGCTCGAGCTCGCTTCCCTCTCCGACTTCGCCGCCCGAACCGCGTAGCTTACTTGCCGACGCAAAACGTCGAGAACACGCGCGCGAACACAGCGTCGATGTCCACGCTACCAATCAGCTCATCCAATGCCGTGCCGGCGCTGCGTACGTGAACTTCCGTCACCGGCACGGGCAGTAAGCCGTCCGTCCAGGCTTCCAGAAATGCTGTCAGTTCCTGTCTCGCCACGAGGAGGGCTGCACGGTGGCGTGCACGGGTAATGGTTGGCGCGTAAGGGTCGGCGGTGCCCATCTCGCACACGACAGTCGATGAGACGCGCGCGAGCAGCTCATCGAGCCCTTCGTGTTTCAGGGCGCTCACGCGGACTATGCCGGATGCCGCAGTCGCCTGGATGTGCAAGTTCGCGGGTAAATCACATTTCGTGAGTACCTGCACGAGCGGCGCTGAAGTCTTCATGCGAATGGAAGCGGTGATCTGATCCAATTGGGCGGATGACTCCGCACAGACCAGCACCACATGTGCCCGGGAGAGGTAACGTTCACTGACTTCGATGCCAAGTCGTTCCACCGGATCGGCGGTGTCGCCGAGTCCGGCCGTGTCTACCAGGCGCAGCGGCCAGGGTTCCTGCTCGAGCAACACCTCGACGGCATCTCGCGTTGTTCCGGGCTGGTCACTCACGATCACCCGCGCTTCTCCGACTAAAGCGTTCAGCAGGGACGATTTTCCGGCGTTCGGCGGACCAGCAAGCACGACAGTCGCGCCGTCACGGCCGAGAATTGCCGCGGATGATGTCGCGAGGAGCGCATCGAGCTGGCTGATCACTCTCTCACAGGCGCCGACAATACGAGTGCGGGGCAGCCGGCCGGAGTCCTCTTCAGGAAAATCGACCTCATACGCGAGCAGCGCCTGAACTTCGATAAGGGCATCGCGCAGCGCCGCAAGCCGGTCCGAGAGCGCCCCTGACAGCTGTCGAATCGCCATCCGGTGAGAGGCGGTCGTGCGCGCGTCGATCAGGTCAGCAATGGCTTCGGCCCGCAACAAGTCAAGTTTTCCATTCAACACGGCGCGTTCGGTGAACTCGCCAGCCACAGCGGCACGTGCGCCCGCTTGCAGCAGTGCTCCGAACACCGCGTGCGGCACGAATTCACCGCCGTGCACACCGAGCTCGATGACCGTCTCGCCGGTGTACGAGTGTGGTGCCGGAAAGATCGTAACCAGCCCGTAATCGATCAGCGATTCGGGTTCGTCTCGCTGGTGGATTCGGGCGCGTGTTGCCATTCGGGGGCTGAGGGGCCACCCTCGCCGTGGAGCGACCACACGGCGGCAGATCCGCTCGGCTTCGGTGCCGCTGGTCCGCACAATCGCGATAGCGCCGCGTCCCGTGGCCGTTGCGACCGCAACGATGGTGTCATCACGAACCCGCTGCAGTGGCACGGGAATTATTTCAAGTTGTGCGCTTCGATTTCGCCCGCTCGTTCGCGATGAGCCACTGTTGCGGCAGGGCGGCGATGTTCTGCACCGTGTAATACAGGCTCAGGCCGGCCGCCTGCTGGATCAGGAACACCACCAACATCACGGGCAGCATATAACTGATCATCTTCGACTGCGGATTGGGCGGCATGTTGCGCATCCCGATCCAAGATAGTACGAACATCGTTCCGCCCATGACCAGTGGCAGGATGTAATATGGATCGTGCAGGGAGATGTCGTGCAGCCACAGGAACGGTACTCCGCGAAACTCGATCGTGTTCTGGAACACGAAATACAGCGTCATCAGTACCGGCATCGGAATCAGCGCTGGCAAACAGCCAGAAAAGGCGCTGAACGGGCTCATGCCATGCTCTTTGTACACCCGCATGATTTCCTGCTGCTGCTTTTGCGGATCGTTCTTGTGCTTCTTTTGCACCTCCAGCAACTCCGGCTGGATGCGCTGCATTCGCAAGCTCGTTCGCATCGCACTCTGGTTCAGCGGCCACATCAACAGACGGACGGCTGCGCCAAAGATCACCAGCACCCAACCGTAACCCAACCCCAAGAACGTCTTCATCCAGAGCAGCACCCGCATCGCGATCGTCGAGAACGGCTGCACCAGCGGTTGCAACCAACCACCGTAGGGATTGGCCGTCTCGAACTCCCGGCCGAGCGCATGCAGTCGCTTCCACGATTGGGGTCCGGCATACAACTCGAACGATGTGGCGCCATTCTCGAGCGGCATCACCACGGTCGCTAATCCGTCCGTCGCCATCTTGCGCGTGCGTACGCCACCTTCCAGGTGCGCTTCGGCAAACGGCTTTCCACCGCGAGGGACGAGGAGGCCGACGAGAAAATACTTGCTCTTGGCCACCGCCCACAGCAACGGCCCGGACTCGAGCTTTCGCTGCCCTGAATCGAGACTGGCAAACGCGGTTCCGCGCGCGCCGCGGGCGAGAGGTTTTACGGCGTACGCCAACAGCCTCGTATCGCCAGCGCTGTCCGCCTCCTGCGTGTCGAATCCGGACGGTAAATCCACCAGCAGATAGGCCGGGTTCGGCGCTCCTTGGACGACTACGCTCGTTGTTGCCAAATAATTGTCACCGGCAAACGCGTATCGAATCGTGGCTGATAACGCGCCGGCGGAGCCGGTGAACGTGACCATCCGGGTACCATCCGCGGCGTTTCCTTGCTCCGCGGCAAAAATCGCGTGGTCGAGCGCGATCGTGTCTCCTGCAGCGACGACCCGAAACCGCAGCAGGGGCTTGTTTCCGTGCTTAAGCGTGACCTCGCCACCATGGCCGTTGTAGGCCGGGTAACTGTCAACTCGAACGCTCAGGAGGCCCGCACCGAGTGTGCTGAACAGGTAGGTGCTCATGTTCGGGATGCGCACCGAGACGCTCTCCGCCGAAACAACGCGGGCGACTTCCGTTCCCGTGTTGACCGGTGTTATTGCCGGAACTGCGCCCTGCGTTGTCTGACCAACTCCAGCCCTTCCTGGCGGGCCGGAAAATGAAGCTGTGTGGTCGTCCACTCCCGCGCTCGGCGCCGGGATCGGCGCCTGGGATCGCGGCATAAGCGAGGGGCTCAAAACCACCACCACGCCCGTGAGAAGAACGGCGAGGAAGAAACGCTTTTCCATCGATTCTTTAGAGAGAAACGCGAAGGTTAGGGAACGGGATCGAAACCCCCGGCCCGAAAGGGGTGGCAGCGAAGAATGCGGCGGATCGCCAGCAAACTTCCGTGGAATGCCCCATGCTTTTCCAACGCCTCAAGGGCATAGGCTGAACAGCTTGGATAATAGCGGCACGATGAAGGAAGAAGAGGAGAAATCCCCATCTGGTAAGCACGAACAGCGAGCACAAGGATCTGACGCATCAGCTTCGCGCCTTTGCCAAGAGCTGCTCGCGCACGTGCATACATAGCTCCCGAAGCCGCGAGAAACTCGCATGATACGCTGCGGGAGACGCGCGAATAACCACATCCACGCCGAGGCCTTCCAGCGACGGCAGGATATCGACTCTTACGATTTCTCTGAGCCGCCGTTTCACCAGATTGCGATCCACGGCCGTGTGGGAGTGGCGAGGCACGATTATCCCGACTCGAGCGTCGCGAATAAGGGAAGCGAGGTACCGAACCTCAATCTCGGGGGTTCGGATTCGCTTCCCTTTTATTCGAACCGCTTGAAGATCCTCTTCGCGCGTCAGCTTGCTCGCGCGGTGAAAACGGCGAGCTTCAGATTCCGGCGTACTTGGACGGCAGCTTGACGGTAAGCCGCTTCCGCCCCTTCTTCCGGCGGCGACTTAGCACCTCTCTGCCCCACTTGGTCTCCATGCGCGCGCGAAATCCGTGCGTATTTAGACGACGTTTGTTTCTCGGACGGTAAGTAGGCTTCCCCATATCGGCTCCAAATGCTCGTCAGATCTTGCGTTCTGAATAAGAGCTAAACCTATTCAGGCTCAAAGGATAGGTCAAGTGCAGAAACTTTTTGTTCGCTCTCACGAGTGTTGACTTATCAACATTCTACCAATACGTTCGCCCCCCCTCCTCGATATCCACGCTCGTTCGCCACGAAATGCCCCTCACCGCAGCGGAAGTTTGGTCGCGACTGCTCGACCAAGCCAGAACCGAACTCCCGGAACATGTGGTCAACACTTGGCTGGTTCCACTCTCTCCAGCGGAGTTGAACGGAATTGAACTCGTACTTACTGCGCCGGATCAATGGTCTGTAGAATGGAACGAGAGCAAGCATGCTCAGCTTCTGGAGGGTTACGGTCCGACCTGTCTGGGTCACCCGATAAAAATTCAACTTAAAGTTCACTCGGAAAGGCTTACAAGATCACAGATGGATCTATTTGTCCCTATTAATGGCGCCAGTATACAGCCAGTACAAAGAAATAACAATGTCAGTTTAAGTATACTAAGTGATCGCTATACGTTTGCACGTTTTGTCGTTGGACGGTCGAATGAGCTCGCAACCGCGGCGGCCACGGCCATAGCTGCTGCACCGGGCAGAACTTACAACCCCCTCTTCATCTACGGCTCCACGGGACTCGGGAAGACTCACCTCATGCAGGCAATCGCTCATGAGATTCTCGGGCGGAACCCCTCATGTCGGGTCATGTATCTCACCACCGAACAGTTCACGAACGATGTCATAACCTCGATTTCAAAGCGCACCATGCACGATTTTCGTCGCCGCTACCGTGAGACCGACCTGCTGCTTGTGGACGACGTGCACTTTCTGGGCGGAAAGGAAACGACTCAAGAGGAGTTCTTTCACACATTCAATGCGGTGTATGAAGCAGGCAGACAGATCGTGTTGACGAGCGATCGGCCGCCCGCTGAAATTCCGAAACTCGAAGCGCGTCTGGTCAGTCGCTTTGAATGGGGAATGGTCGCTGACGTTACGCAGCCAGATCTGGAACACCGTATCGCGATCCTGCGACAAAAGGCGCATCTGGACCACCTTGAGCACACGATCTCGGATGACGTGCTCCATTTCATCGGCAATCACATTCAGGCGAATGTGCGCGAGCTTGAAGGCTCAATCATCAAACTTCTGGCGTTCGCGTCGCTGAAACGGCGGCTCATCACGGTCGACTTGGCTCGCGAGGCGCTTCGCGACAAGCTGAAAGCATCCGAGCTTGCACCGCCGCGTTCATCCCGACACGATCGTCTGCGGGCAATTCAGCAACGAGTAGCAGGCGAGTGGGGAGTTTCCGTCGAAGGACTTCAGTCCAAGACGAGAACAAAAATCCTCACTGTTCCACGTCAGGTCGCGATGTTCTTGGCCAGGGAGATGCTCAGTTTGCAGCTAACAGAAATTGGGCACGGTTTCGGCGGTCGGGACCATTCAACTGTGATTCATAGCATTGAACGGGTGGTCGCAATGGTGAAGGAAAGCGCCGACTTTCGGGCCCGTGTGGAAAAGGTGAGGGAAAGTCTAAGGCATGAACACTGACTCCACCGCTTTCCTCATCACGGTAGACGGAACGCCCGCTCAACACAGGTTTTCATTAAATTCCCACGCAGGATTCACATTGTAAGAGCGCGCAGAAGTCAAAGCAGGAGAACCACTTGTATTGCTTTTCCACTTTCCACGAGCTACTACTACTACTGCGGAATTCATATTAATACTGCGGTAGTATCTTGGTAGGCGCGGAACGGATGCTCATCTTCTCCTGGAAATCGGTCAGGAATGCGATTTACCATCTCGCGCGAAAAACTACAGGAAGGCCTTGCTGCCGTCGCTTCGGCCGTTCCCTCTAAGACGACGTTGCCGGTACTTGCAAACCTGCTCGTGCTAACAACCGAGAAAGGGATTCGCATTTCCGGCACAGATCTCGATATAGCGGTCAGTACAGAGGTCATCGCCGACATCGAAGCGGCCGGCGCGATCACGATCCCGGCGCGAAAGCTTGCCGAAATAGCGCGCGAACTGCCCCCGGCACCGGTCAAGATTTCTGCCGCCGGTGACCAAAGGATCGTGTTGGAATGCGGTCGAGCAAAGTTTAAGCTACTGGGTCTTCCGAAAGGCGAATTCCCAAGCTTTCCAGCCGTCAAATTCGAGAACAGTCTTCGAATCTTATCCGGAGATCTGCAGAAACTCATTTCGCACACTGCGTTCGCTGCATCCACGGAAGAAAGCCGACCGATCCTAAACGGTGTTCTTTGGGAACTTCGTCCAGAACACATGCACATGGTTGCGACGAATGGTCATCGGCTCGCGAAAATGGAAGTTCCGGTCAAGACAGCCTCAGCCCCAACGAGTGATTTGATCATTCCGCCGAAAGCGCTAGAGCAGATCCACAAGCTGTTTCCCGCCGAGGAGGAACTCGAAGTCGCACAAGGAGAGAACCACCTAGGTTTTCGGTCACCGTTTACCACGGTATTTACCCGACTGATCGAAGGACCCTACCCGGCCTATGACCAGGTCATTCCGCGAGACAACGATAAACACGCTGTGATCGACAGGATAGCGTTGACAGGCGCGCTAAAACGAATGTCTGTTGTTGCTTCCGATCAGACCCATCGCATTCGGCTCTCGTTCAATGCGGGAATGCTGAGATTCAGCGTCAGTACGCCTGATCTTGGCGAGGCGCAGGACGAGCTCCCGGTACGGTACACCGGCGATCCGATGGATATCGGCTTCAACGCATCGTATATGCTTGAAATTCTCCGGTTCATTCCAACCGAGGAGGTACGGATGACTTTCAAGGCACCAGAACGGGCGGCGACCATCGAACCAGAAGGATGGACGGACTCGGCGAAATACCTATGCCTGCTGATGCCACTGCGCCTAGTCGATTAAGGCACGCCGTCAAGCTGTAGTTCGCCGAGCTGATGCACAAGTTGAGTACGCAGCTTGTTTCTCAGTGTCACCTCAAGCGTATTCCTCCCGCGTGCCCAAACAATTTTTCCGCCCTCAATATCCAACAGATAGGTCACTTCCCCATGCCCGGATCCCGCAAGCGACACGGGCTCACCGGATTGCGTTCCTTCGCCTTCCACCGACGTAGTTGATGTGCGAGCAAGCGTAAGGAACACACGCCCCTCTCGCTCCGTAACAGCGCTCACGTGAAACCGGCGGCGACTGACCATTCCAAAAGAAATCCCGTCTCGACAGCTGTTGTAGCTCGCCGAATCTGCCCATGCAGTGCCCAGCCGCAGCGTATCCGGTGTTTGAAACCAGAGATCGCGTAGCGATTGCACTATAGGTACGGT
>JRHI01002625.1_pt1 | contig 12035 bp, 10 predicted proteins | sample 215371 | NCBI WGS metagenome assembly JRHI01 (sample SAMN02929681, study PRJNA255918) | sediment metagenome | biome: cave system; feature: Ice Cave; material: Sediment; isolation source: sediment from deep within a dark volcanic ice cave with no known source of... ... | reverse complement strand
CCTCGTACACCACCGCGCGGGACTCAACCTCTCTGCGTCGTGGTCGTCCGGGCGACAAGATCGGTGGCCTGTTGAACCAGGGACGCCGTCATCCGGCGATCTCCATGTCAAAGAGATCCGATTCGGGCTGCCGGAGAAGCTCGGCCAAAGCGGAACGTACCCGGGCGCTTGGGGGTTGCCACCCGTTCAGGACGCGGCCGAGGTAGTGCTCGCTGCATCCGACGTGCTTGGCAGCATGCCGGATGGTGATCTTTTCGGCGACAAGCTTGGACTTCGCCGGTATAGGACGAGGGGGAAGCATTAAGGCATCACCTTTCGCCCGTTCTGCTAAGGACGGTAGGTGAGGACTTACGCGAGCTTCCTCAAACTCGTGGCGACTTATCGCTTCTGCGGACATCGCCCGGCCGCTCAGTAAAGTGTAGCTACTCTTTGCGGTGTGGTGGGGTCATTCGACCGGGCAGCCTGGCGTGCCTCGCTGGTTGACGAGATAGGGGAGGCCGAGGCGACCGCCTTCGAAGCACGGCTCGACGGCTGGGATGAATTCTTGCGCGAATGGGGCTGGCGAAGCCCTCTGCCCGCCGTCGCACTCTTCGATCGGCTGTGGGCCGCCCGTGACGTGGAGATGACCTTGATATGCGAGCAGTGCGGCCGCCAAATGGATCGCCTGCATGTCGGAGCCAGGTTGGAGAAGAACCCAGTTGTCGAGGGGATGGAACCCGAACAGGAATGGCCATTCTTCGTGTCGCGCTCCCCTCCGAACACCCCGTCGGGGGTGGTAGTAAATCCGTTTCCGGGCATTACGCGCTCGCAGAATGGGGTGCCAGGCTTGGACCTCTGGTGGCGGTACACCTACCGATGCCACAAGCGGTGTCGTCCGCCGCATGGGTCGGTGTCCAAGCCTGCTGAATACGTCCTCTGCATGGACGCGCTCACGATCGCTTTCATCGAAGCGCTAGATGCCGGTCGTACCACGATCATCGCCGGGCGGGATACCAACGGCCGGCGACGTCCAAGGGTCCGGCTGTAGCAAGCCATCCGGCAACGGTCCCTATACAGGGTTAAAATCGAAGCGAACCCCGGCGCGCGTGGTCCCTCGTATTCGGGATCGACAAGTTCGGTCGCGAGGGCGCTGGCACCCTAAGCGACTTGGCCGACGCCGCAACGACGACCCTGGTCTGCCCGGGACCAGGTCTGGACCGCACCGGTCGCCAGCGAGCTGTGGACGGACGGAACGCGGCCACCGGCGCATATTCGTTTGATCTGGTCTGTCGGTGTGCAGCGCCAGGCAGGAACGGACAGGCGGGCAGACAGGGGCGACATGATGGTTGCGTCCGGCGCTTCCTGGCGCGACAGTGGAGCGCCGTTTGAACTGAAGGAGGACCCCGATGTACGCACGCGTTACAACGCTCAAGGCCGACCCCGCCAAGCGCGACACCGCCGTCAGCGTGATTGAGAACACGGTCATTCCTGCCGCTAGGAAGATGAGTGGTTTTGCGGGGGGCTATTGGTTGTCGAGCGAGGATGGGACCAGGGTGTTGGCGATAACGCTGTTCGACAGCGAGAGTGCCCTGAAGGACTCCGATGCTCAGGCGGAGAAGATTCGCCGAGAAGGGACGAGCGCGAGCGGGGCGACCGTGCAGAGTGTTGAGGTGTTCGAGGTCATCGCGCAGGGGTAGCAATTGATGGGCCGGCGCCTTGGGACGCGTACTGTTCCGCCAGACCCAGCGATGGTGGCTGGCTCCCCCTATACAGGGTATTGAAGAAGCGGACGCCAGCCCGTTTGGTGCGCTTGAGTTCGGAACGACGCGTTCGACCGTTGGGATCACACCCATCGGGAGTTGTCCGATCGAGTCGATCGCCGCTACGGGAGAAAGCGCCCGATCGAGTTGTTGGCCTGGTTGGTGAACCACATGGCCTTTCCGTGGGGCGCGGCAACGATCCCGGAGGGGAAGTAGATCCTCCCATCGGGGTAGTTGGTGATGACGCCGGCGGTGTTGATCCGGCCGATGGAGGGAGTTTCGGTACCCAGTCCCCAGTTGGTGAACCACAGCGCCCCGTCGGGTCCCGCCGTGATCGCGATCGGCAAGGAGACGTTGGGGTCGGTGTAGCTGGTGAACTTCCCGTGGGTGGTGACCCGGCCGATCGAGTCGGGGATGCCGCTGAAGGAGTCTCCGCCGTTGGTGAACCACAAGGCTCCGTCGGGCCCCGCCGCGATCCCCGACGGGTTAGCGATGCTCGGATCGGAGTAGGTGGTGACGTTCCCGTGGGTGGTGATCCGCCCGATCGAGAATCCGTTGGTGAACCACAAGGCCCCGTCGGGCCCCGCCGTGATCCCCTGCGGAGCATAGATGCTGGGGTCGGAGTAGCTGGTGACCTTCCCGTGGGTGGTGATTCGCCCGATCGCGCTGCTGTTGAAATTGGTGAACCACAGGGCTCCGTCCGGGCCAGTCACGATCGCTGACGGGCTCGAGATGCTGGGGTCGCTGTAGTTAGTGACCTTCCCGGCGGTGGTGATCCGCACGATGGAGCCGGGGACGGGGGGGATGGAGAAGGGGTTTCCATTATTGGTGAACCACAGGGCTCCGTCGGGCCCCGCCGCGATCCCCGTCGGGCCCGAGATGCCGGGGCCGGGATAGTTGGTGACGACCACGGCGGTGCTGATCCGTCCGATTGTGTCGTCTAATAAGTTGGTGAACCACAGGGCTCCGTCGGGCCCCACCGTGATCGCCGACGGGCCCGAGATGCTGGGATCGGTGTAGTTGGTGACGACCCCGGCGGTGCTGACCCGCCCGATCGAGTCGGGGACGGGGGGGTTGGCGGACGGGTTTCCATAGTTGGTGAACCACAGGGCCCCGTCGGGCCCCGCCGTGATCCCCTGAGGGCTGTAGGTGCTGGGGTTGGTGTAGTTGGTGACCACCCCGGCGGTGGTGATCCGGCCGATCGAGCCGGGGACGGGGGGGATGGAGAAGGGGTTACCACTGGTGAACCACAGGGCTCCGTCGGGCCCAGCGGCGATTTGCTGCGGGCTGTTAATAGCGGGGCCGGTGTAGTTGGTGACCTTCCCGGCGGTGGTGATCCGGCCGATCGAGCCGGGGACGGGGGGGACGGAAAAGGCGTTTCCACCGTTGGTGAACCACAGGGCCCCGTCGGACCCCGCCGCGATCCCCGTCGGGCCCGAGATGCTGGGGTCGGTGTAGATGCTGACCTTCCCGGCGGTGGTGATCCGGCCGATCGAGCCGGCGCCAATGCTGAAGTTGGTGAACCACAGGGCTCCGTCGGGGCCCACCGTGATACCCCCGCCCAAGATGCTGGGGTTGGCGTAGATGGTGACCTTCCCCGCGGTGGTGATCCGTCCGATCGAGTTGCTGTAGGCGCTGGTGAACCACAAGGCTCCGTCGGGCCCCGCGGCGATTTGTTGCGGGCTGTTAATGCTGGGGTCGTTGAAGTTGGTGACCTTCCCGGCGGTGCTGATCCGTCCGATGGAGTTGCTGGTGAAGCCGTTGTTGGTGAACCACAGGGCTCCGTCCGGCCCCGCCGTGATCCCCGTCGGGGCCGAGATGCCGTTGTAGAAGGCGAACCCCTTCCTGCGGTGCAGAGCAGCGCCAGCGGCCGCCGGTGCGGCACGGACCGTCGCCACCCTCGGATGAGCCGGGCCGCCGAAGGCGGGTAGAGGCAATACAAGACAAGCGACCGCCCATAACAAGACCAGCCGGACCGCCCTCACGCCGAACAGACGGCGTCTCCGAGGTAAAAACGAAACCGCACCGACCCGTGCATCCTTGCCGCGGCGTCGAGCCCCCATCCCAGTCCCCTTCCCAAGCAGTACAGCAGTCCGATCATTGTCGCGCATGGGCCCATTGAACGCTCAGGAGTTGGCCACAACATCCGCCGAATGGCGCGCCGAAACGACACGCCCGCGTAAGCCCACTCGAACACCGTCAACCGGCCAAACGCGCTGATTGGCGCTATCGGCCCGTTCACCGATCAGCACGAGAGCGCAATCCCCATTCTCAGTTCGGAGATCATGTTGCACGCCGGGAAGCTTCCGTGCCGGTGAGGCCGGTTATGGGGTGGTCTACGCGTGCGCCGGTGTGCAGCTACGCGTTTTGACCGATGTTCGGCGGCTCGACGGCACCGATGCTTGTGTGGATGCTTGCCTCCGAGTCATTTGACGACACCCTGTTGAGTCTCTATCGGGACCGGGCCCGCTCCCTGACCGCCATGCTCTACGCGTATACGGGCAGCCGCGCCGATGCCGAAGACCTGTGCCACGAAGCATTCCTTCGCGTCGGCCGCGTCCGACCGGCGCCGGTCGACTCGGCCAACCTGTGGCCGTATCTGCGTGTGACCGCGTTCAATCTGGCCCGGTCCGCCTTCCGGCGCCGGAGGGTGGCCGCTCGCCATATCTCGCCCGCGGAACCCGGCTTGCTTGAGTGGGACGAGACGGCGCCGATAGGGGTGGAGCAGAGTGAGTTGCTGGCGGCGGTGCGCCGGTTGCCGTCCCGTCAGCGCGAGTGCGTGGTGCTGCGCTACTGGTATCAGCTCAGCGACACCGAGATCGCCGCCCACCTGGGCCTGTCCGCCAACTCGGTCAAGACCCACCAGCGACGAGCGCGATCAGCCCTCGAGCGCAGGCTGCAAGGCGCGCGGTGTCGACCGGATGAGTAGGCACAGGTTCACGGTGTGGCGTTGCAGGCGGGGCGCCTTGAGCGTTGGATGGGCGTTATGAGCGAAGATGGCGACACTGTTGTGTTGTTCCCGCCGACGCAATGGGGGGAGTCGCCTATGGCCGATGACGGCTTTGTGTTACCGACGGGCACGGTCACGCTGCTGTTGGCCGACGTGGAAGGCTCCACCCGGCAGTGGGAGGACGACGCCGAAGCCATGGCCGTGGCCATGGCGGACCTGAACCGGGTGGTGGACGACCTGGTCGGGCGTTTCGACGGTGTCCGCCCCCTTGAGCAGGGTGAGGGCGATTCGTTCGTGGCCGCCTTCGCTCGGGCCGGAGATGCCCTCGGCTGCGCGCTGGAGATCCAGCGGGCGCTGGCCGGAGGGCGGTTGCGTTTGCGGATCGGGGTCCATACCGGCGAGGTGCAGCGCAGGGACGAACGGAACTACGCGGGGAGCACGATCAACCGAACGGCCCGGCTGCGCAACCTTGCCCACGGCGGCCAGACGGTGCTGTCTCAGGCCACCACCGACCTTGCCGCCGACACCCTCCCCGCTGGGGTGTCGCTCCGCGATTTGGGCTTTCACCGGATGAAGGATCTGGCCCGGCCAGAACACGTCTACCAGCTGGATCACCCGGAACTTGTTGCCGAGTTCCCTCCGCTGCGTTCGTTGGACGCCTTCGCTCACAACCTGCCCGTGCAGCGCAGCAGCTTCGTCGGCCGCCACGCCGAAATGTCCGAAGTGAAAGACCTCCTAGGCGAATCGACGCTGGTAACCCTGACCGGGGGAGGCGGCTGTGGCAAGACCCGGCTGGCCTTGCACGTCGCCGCCGACCTGATGGACACCAACCCGGATGGGGTGTGGCTGGCCGAGTTGGCGTCGGTGGCCGACGCTGGCGCCGTCCCCGCCCATGTGGCCGCCGTGTTTGCCCTCAAGGAAGGGCCGGGCATGAGCCCGACCGATGCTTTGGTCGCCTACCTGGCGGACAAGCGGGCCCTGCTCGTACTCGACAACTGCGAACATGTCATCGTCGCGGCCGCCACCCTGGTCGACACCCTGATCGGATCGTGTCCCTCGCTGCAGATATTGGCCACCAGCCGACAGCCCCTCGAGGTGGACGGCGAGGCCACTTGGCGGGTGCCCTCGCTGGCCGTGCCCGCTGACGACGGCCCCGCCGGCATCTCCGCCCTGGGCGGCTGCGAGGCGGTGCAGCTGTTCGCCGATCGGGGCCGCCGGGCCCGAAGCGGCTTCGCCATCGACGACGACAACGGCCGGGCGATAGCCGACATCTGCCGGCGCCTCGACGGGATACCGCTGGCCATCGAACTAGCCGCGGCCCGCGTGCGGGTGTTGTCCCCGGCCCAGATCGCTGCCGGGCTGGCCGAGCGGTTCAAACTGCTCACCGGCGGGACTCGCACCGCCTTGCCCCGCCAGCAAACACTGGAAGCATCGGTGGGGTGGAGCCACGATCTGCTCACCGAACCGGAGCGAGTCGTATTCCGGCGTCTAGCCGTGTTCGCCGGCACCTTCAGTTTCGAGGCCGCCGAGCAGGTGTGCGCCGGCAGCGGGGTGGAGGCCCATCAGGTCCTTGATCTGCTCACCCTGCTCGTCGACAAGTCCCTCGTCCAGGTCGACGAATACCGTGACCAGGCCCGCTACCGGCTCTTGGAGACCGTCCGCCACTACGCTGGTCTCCGGCTCGACCAGGCCGGGGAGGAAGCCGAGGTCCGATCTCGCCATCGTGACCACTACGCGACCATGGCCTTAACCGCCGAACCACTCCTCGAGGGCAGCGGCCAGACTTTCTGGATAACGGCACTGAGCGAGGACTACCCCAACCTGCGGGTCGCCCTGGCGTGGAGCCGAGACAACGACACCCCCGACGATCATCTCCGATTTGCCGCCGCCCTGTGGTTGTTCTGGCACATAGAGGGTCCGCTCGGAGAAGCAGAGGCGATTCTCGACCAGGCGCTCAGCGCCGCGGATCTGACCCCCGGGGCGCGGGCCGCAGGTTTGTTTTCACGCGCCTGGCTGTGTTGGGGCAGTTTCGATCTGGCGACCATGGCCGCCCGAGCGGAGGAAGGCCTCGCTCTGGCCCGCCAGCTCGGCGACGAACGACTGGCGGGCCGTTGTCTGCACTGCGTGGCCGGCGCCGAAGGTGCCGCGGGCGAAGATCCGATTCCGGTTCTGGATGAGGTCCTCGAACTGTCCCGACGGACCGGCGACGCGTTCTTTCAGGCCGATGCGCTCGCAGCCGCGGGGACGACCCTCCTTTGGCGGGACCCCGAACAGGCGCGGCTACGCCTCGAGGAATCGCTCCGGATCGCCGAACCGTTAGGTAACTCCTAAGGGGCGCGATACGCCCGTGTCGCTCTCGCCGGGGTGGACTATTTCGAAGGAGAGTTTCTCAAAGCAAAGACCTTAATCGAAGCCGTCATCGAAGAAGGCGACACGCACCGGACGGCACGCATTGAAATAATCATCTTCCTCATGCCTGTCCTCGTGTCGCTCGACCTGCGGACGGAAGCGGCCGCGAGCGCCGATCGCCACGAGCAACTCTGCCGCGAGCTTGGAGAGCACCGGACCGATTTTGCCCCTCCGCACATTCGAAGCATGATCGCCCTCGCCGAGGGCAACCCTGTCGAGGGGCTGCGCATCATCCGCGACACACTCGCCCACACGTCGGCGCCGATGTGGAGAGCAATCTGTCTCCCCCAACAGGTCGACTGCGAGCTTGGCGCTGGACTCCTCGACGATGCTCGGACCTCAATCAAAGAACTCCTCGCGGTCGGGCGAGCACTGATGTTTCCATTCACCGTTGCGCAGGGCGACGTTCTGGTGGCCCGTCTTCAACGGCGCCTCCATGAACCGGGTGAAGCCGAGCGTGCCGCCCACCGGGCGCTCGCGGCCGCCGCCGCCTTACCGGCCAAGGCGATCATCGTCGACGCCCTCGAAGTCCTTGCCGGGACCGCCGTTGACCTGGAAAGTCAAGAAGAGGGCGCCCGCCTTCTTGGCGCGGCCTCATCCATCCGGGACCGAACCGGCTACCGCCGTTGCATTTCCGAACGCGACGCGGACCTTGCCAAGCTGCGCACTGTCCTCGGACCAGAACGATTCGAGCGGGCCTACAACGCGGGCACGCAGCTAACGCTCGATGGAGCTGTCTCCTACGCCCAGCGGGGCTGGGGCGAACGCAAACGACCGTCCTCGGGCTGGGCCAGCCTGTCTCCCGCCGAGCTCCAGGTCGTACACCTGGTCAAGGATGGCCTGACCAACGCGCAGATCGCCGAGCAACTTTTCATCTCGCCACGCACCGTTCAATCCCACCTCACCCACGTATTCGCCAAAGTTGGCACCGCCTCGCGAACGGAACTCGGGGTAGCGGCCGCTAAGCGTTTTGTCGTGTGAGGTGAACCGAGGGCAATGCCCTCGCGGCGCATGACATGCCTTAGCCGACGACCCTGGGGCAATACAGGGTTTTGGCGAAGCGGACCCCGCTCTGTTTGGCCCGGGCATCCTTGCGGCCCTGCACATCCTGGATGCGGTCTTCGGCCAGAGAGGCCAGGCGTCGCTCGAGGTCGTTGCCTCCGACCTCGTAGGCCACGAGCAGGGTTTCGCACGTCGTGTCCGCGGTGGGGTCCCCCAGCTTGGACTTGAGCACCGCGACCGTGCGGGCGAAGTCGGTGGAGATGAGCCACTCTCGTTCGGCGGCCTGGAAGGCGGGACGCAGCTCTTCCGGTGCGTGCCGCCCGACGTCGAGAAGCGCTTGAGGAATGCTTCGACCGACCGAACCAGTGAGCAGTCGTATCTCTTCGATCATGCGCGGCCACGACTCTCGGGCCAGGTCCTGGCGCCGCTGGCGTTGGGAGCGGTACGCCGCGACCGGGGCGGTGGCCGCGCAAGCGCCAGTAATGGCGGCTACGACCACTCCGCCGAAGAGGGCGTAGGTCAGGGCGGTGGTGACGACGAAGAGGCCGCCCATCACGGCCGCAAACTGACCGACCGGAACTTCGGCCAGGCCGGCCTGGGTCATCCACGCCCGTAGCCGAACGCCGCTGGAGCGCGAAGGGATTTTGGCCTGGCGCGGTCCCATGCCGAGGCCGACCCATCCCAGGGCCATCGCGGTGTACAGCAGGTACACGCCGAAGGCACCGGTGAGCGAGAGCAACAAGGGGGCGATGATCAAGCGGAGGCCACCCACCCGCGGCCGCTCTCCACCAGCTGGCGGACGTCGTAGCCCGCCGCCGAGAGGCCACCGGCGGCCCGGCCGGGAAGGTTTCCTGTCCATTCGAGCGGTGCATCGTGGCGAGCTCGAGCGAACACGCTGGTGGTTGTGAAGGCCGCGGCGTCGGGGCCGGTCTGCAGATCCTCGACGGCGAGAATCTCGCTGACCCGCACGGCGTCGTTGCGGCGTACACAGTGCACGACGACATCGATGGCTTCGCTGACCAAGGTGTTGAGGGCCGAGAAGGGAAGCTGGCTCGAGGTTTCTGCCAGTTGGCAGATGAACCGCAATCGGGTGAGAGCTTGGCGGGCCGAGCCCGCATGGATAGTGGTGAGGCCGTTGACGCCGGACGACAGGGTAAGCAGCAACGGAAGCGCTTCGCGGTCGCGAACTTCGCCGACGATGGCGACGTCGGGCGCCATCCGAAGGAAGCCCGCGACCAGGCGGCGAAGGTCGACCTCGCGGCGATCGGCCCGAGTCGGGCGGGTCTGCATCTGCGCCACATTCGGAAGCGGGATGTCAGTTTCAAAAACTTCCTCCGCGACAACCACCCTCAGGGTCGGATCGAGCTCGGCCGCGCAGCAGGACAGCAACGTCGTCTTGCCCGATCCGGGGGCGCCAGCGATGAGCACCGACAGCCGGGATCGCACACAGGCGCGAAGGAAAGCGGCGGCCCGACTGTCGAGCATCTCGCGGGCTACGAGTTCTTCCAGCGATCGGAAAGGAACGCCAGTGAACTTGCGGATGTTGACCAACACGTGGCCGTCCCGGCCGAGGTCGCCGTGCACGATGTGGATCCGAGCGCCGGTGTCGAGTTGTGCGTCCTGCAATCCTTCGGCTGGATCCAGCTTGCGGTGCGATCCGCTCGCGTCGTCGAGGATCTTGGTGAGCGTCCTCAGCACATGCTCGTCGTCGTGAAACACCTCATCGTGATACCCGCTCCGGCCGGTGTGCCTCTTTGCGAAAATTGCGTCCGGGGCGTTAATCATGATTTCCCATACGTCGTCGTCGGCGAGCAGCGGTTCGAGCGGTCCGTAGCCGGCCAGGTTGCGGAGGGCTCGTTCGGCGATGCGGGCGGGATCGGCGAGATCGAAGGATCGCTCGCCGCGACGGAAGGCATCAGACCACGCCGCTACTTCGGCGTCGATGAGCTCTTTCAGCCGGAGGGCGCCCGACGGGTCGGCCATGTCGAGCGACGTGTCTTTGGCCCGCTCCTGGACCGCCTTCTCCACTTCTTGCAATGGCGACAGCCACCCGCCGTCCATCAGGCCTCACCCCAAGCGCCCAGGCTGCCCGCGGGTACGGACACGGGCTGAGGCGTCTCTGGCAATCCCGGTCCGACCCGGGCGATCAAGGCTCGATAGGCGCCAACCAACGGGTCGACCACGGCGGCGGGCAGTCGGGCGCCATCGCGGAGCGCCTCGTCGACGGCCCGGCGGGGGATGAAGATCGGTCCAGCCGCACCTTCGAGGACGGTTGGACCGGCCAGCTCGGTAAGAGCCTGAGCAATCTCGGCTCGGGCTCGAGGGACGCGCGGGGCCTGGTTGACGACGATCAAGAACCGGGCCGGTGGGACTCCGAACGCGGCCAGCTCGGCCAGGGTGACGAGCAGGGAGTGCACGCCTTTCACGCCGGGTTGGCCGACGACCACGACGATGTCGGCCTGACGGATCGCCGTTCTGGCCATGAGATGGCGTTCTTCGACGTCGAGCGATCCTCCCTCCGCTTCGCCTTCGACGTCTGCGTCGGTGTCGCATACGACGCAATCGAACGCCTGCCGGAGGCCGTCGAATCCCGTCTCAAAGGGCCGAGGTCGCAGGCCGGCCCATGCCCTTCGCCGGCGCAGCCCGAGCAACAAGTGGTAGCCGCGTTCTTCGACCAGCCAGGTCATCTTCCGGATCTCGTCGACATCGGCCACGGCCGATCGGTTGGCATCGACCAGCTCTTGCACGCCGGGGCCGACATCGGGAGCGTGGTGAAGCGCGCCCTGCTCGGCGTGGAGGGCCAGGTCGGCCAGGCAGATGGATGTTCCCGCTCCGGCCAGCCCCTGGGCCAGCGCCATGGCGACCGTCGACACGCCCGTCCCACCAGGACCGCACACCGCGTTGACCGAGCTCCGACCGACGGAGGTGCGGTTGGCATGGAGAGCATTCGGCAGAACGTCCGCCCGGGTGATCATGCGGGCGGCTGAGCTCAGCGCGTCGCTCAGGTCGGTAGGACTGAAGCCGGGCGCCAGGATGCCGTCCAGGCTGAGACCGCCCTGGTGCAGAACGGCTGTCCTCGCGCTCTCGCCCACGACGATGACGGCACAGTGGGCGCGCCGAGCCCGATCGACGAGGTCATGGTCGAGGGCGGGCAGCCCGGCGTCGATCACGATGGCGGAATGAGGCCGCGCCGACGCCAGTCGGGCTCGCACCTCCTCCGCCGAAACGCATTTGACAAATTCCACGGGAACGACGCCTGCATGCGACCACTGCGACACCGCCCCGAACCACGGCGACCTCGGCAGCGCGAGACCGAGTACGACGTAACGCTGACCGGCACTCACCCCGCGCCCGCCGTGTCGGGGCCGGAAAGCACGAGGGTGAGTTGACCGCCGTGGGCGGCCTGCACTAGCGCCTTGACGTCGGCGAACGTGGGTACGTCAAGCTCCGCCGTTGACCCGGAACCCCCACCGATCGAGGAGTGCGGCCGGTTGAGCCCGAGCAGTCGGGCATGAAGAAGCACGACGTCGGTGTGCGTGGTATCACCGCTGCCGTGGGTGACCAGGATGTCGACCCAGGACCCCGGCGCCAGGTCGACCTGACCGGCATCGATCGCGACGTCGACCTGCCGTCCACCCGTTCCCTGGCCGACGGCCGCCAATGCGCTGGCCTGGACGAGCTCGCCACCCGCGACAGGGGCCATGACCACGCGGCCGACGACGGATCCGCTCCGCGTGAAGGCGTGGGCGGCGACCGTGCCGGGCGGCAGCACGATCGGCAACAGGGCGATATCGGCGGACTGCAAAGCCCGGCCGACCGTCAGGGTATGGCGGGCGACCACATAGCGGGTATGCGGCGTGGAGGTGGCGTGAAGATACGACGCGAACAGGCCGACTCCGGCCGCGGCGACGAGAAAGCCGCCCGCCACGGCTCCG
>JRHI01002624.1_pt1 | contig 12035 bp, 9 predicted proteins | sample 215371 | NCBI WGS metagenome assembly JRHI01 (sample SAMN02929681, study PRJNA255918) | sediment metagenome | biome: cave system; feature: Ice Cave; material: Sediment; isolation source: sediment from deep within a dark volcanic ice cave with no known source of... ... | reverse complement strand
GTGGCGTAAATCCAAGCCGCCGAGTCTCCACAAAACTCAGGGCGATTCAGTCCTTGTTAGACGCCCCCAGGGTCCTACCAGGACACGCATCCAGCCAGCTCGTATGGCCCGACCACGAAGCATCGAACTCAGAAGCTTGATCCGCTCCCGTTCTTCCGAGTATATTTCCGAGCGCGATGGACCTAGTGGACCTGCTCAAGCGCCCGGAGGGCAAGACGCTGGAGTTCAAGCGTGACCTCGCCGGCCCGGACGGGGTGCTGAAGACCATCGTCGCCTTCGCCAATACGGCCGGCGGGACGCTTCTGATCGGAGTCGAGGACCGGACGAGCCACGTTCGTGGCGTCGCCAAGCCGCTCGATCTGGAGGAGCGGTTGGCGAACCTCATCAGCGATCACATCGCGCCGCGGCTAGTGCCGGAGATCGAGATCCTGCCCTGGCGCCGCACCCAGATCCTGGCCGTGCAGGTTCATCCGAGCCCCAGCCGGCCGCATTACCTCAAGCGGGACGGGCCGGAGGGCGGCGCCTACGTCCGCGTTGGCTCGACCAACCGCGTCGCTGACCGCGAGCTCGTCGAGGAGCTCCGCCGCTTCGCCCGCGGCGAGGCCTTCGACGAGCAGGCGATCCCGGGTCTCGACTCGGAAGCGCTGGACTTCCGAGCGGCTTCCGAGTCGTTTGCCGGCATCCGCAAGCTCACGCGGCGAGACCTCGAGACCCTGCGGCTCGTGACCGAGCATCAGGGACGCAACGTGCCGACGATCGGCGGAATCCTTCTTTTCGGACGCGAGCGCCACCGGCACTTCCCGGATGCCTGGATCCAGGCGGGCCGATTCGGTGGCACCGACCGGAGCCGGATCGTCGATCGCGCCGAGATCCGCAGTTACCCCGTGCGCGCCGTCGAGGAGGCGGTCGCCTTCGTCGAGAAGCACTCCCTGCGCGGTGCCGAGATTGGGGCAGTGCGTCGCAAGGAGCGCTGGAACCTTCCGCCGGTCGCCGTGCGCGAGGCGCTGGTCAACGCCGTCGCGCACGCCGACTACGCGCAGCGCGGCGCCCCGATGCGCGTGGCCATCTTCGACGACCGGCTCGAGGTCGACAATCCGGGCCTCTTGCCGTTCGGCCTGACCGTTGAAGATCTCCCGCGCGGAGTCTCGAAGCTGCGGAACCGGGTGATCGGCCGGGTTTTTCACGCCCTCGGCTTCGTCGAGCAGTGGGGCAGCGGCATTCAGCGGATGACGAGCGCGTGCCGCGAGATGGGCCTTGCAGCTCCGCACTTCGAGGAGATCGCGACCCGCTTTCGCGTCACGCTCTTCACAGAGCGCATCGGCCGCCCGGCGCTCGACGAGACGGACCGGGCGATCCTGGAAGCTCTGGCTGGTGACCGGGGCCTGCTGACGAGCGAGCTCGCCAAGGTGATTGGACTCACCCCCCGCGCCACGCGCACACGGCTCGCCCGCCTCGTGGGGAGCGGGCTCCTGCGCGAAGTTGGCACGGGGCCGCAAGATCCCAAGCGACGTTACTTCCGGGTGACATAGGAGGCGCGAAGATCCCGATGGCTAAAGCCAAGCAAAACGCGAGGTCTGCGAAGAACGACGGCGCGACGGTCGGCTACGAGGCGCAGCTTTGGCAGATGGCCGACGCGCTGCGCGGCTCGATGGACGCGGCCGAGTACAAGCACGTCGCCCTCGGGCTCATCTTCCTCAAGTACATCTCGGACGCCTTCGAGGAGTACCGCGCTCGGCTGGAGGCGGAGCGCCCGCCGGGCGCCGACCCTGACGACCCGGACGAGTACCGCGCCCAGAACGTCTTTTGGGTGCCGCTTGAGGCCCGCTGGGCACACCTGAAGGCGCAGGCCCGCCAGCCCAGGATCGGCCAGCTTGTCGACGAGGCCATGGCCGCGATCGAGCGCGACAACCCCACGCTCAAGGGCGTGCTCCCCAGGGACTACGCCCGCCTCGCGCTCGACAAAAGCCGCCTCGGCCAGCTCATCGACTTGATCAGCAACATCCGGGTAGGCGACGAGGACGCCCGTGCCCGGGACGTGCTTGGCCGCGTGTACGAGTATTTCCTGTCGCAGTTCGCGAGCGCCGAGGGCAAGAAGGGTGGGGAGTTCTACACGCCGCGCTGCGTGGTGAAGCTCCTAGCGGAGATGCTTGAGCCCTACCGCGGGCGGGTCTACGACCCCTGCTGCGGCTCGGCGGGGATGTTCGTCCAATCGGTGGAGTTCATCCGCGCGCACGCGAGCGGGAACGGCAACGGCGGCAGGGCCAAGGCCGACATCTCGATCTACGGCCAGGAGTCGAACTACACCACCTGGCGGCTCGCCAAAATGAACGTCGCCATCCGCGGCATCGACGGCCAGATCGACCACGGCGACACCTTCCACAACGACCGCCACCCCGACCTCAAGGCGGACTTCATCCTCGCCAATCCGCCCTTCAACGTCAGCGACTGGGGCGGCGAGCGCCTGCGGGACGACAAGCGCTGGAAGTACGGCGTGCCGCCCGCGGGTAACGCCAACTTTGCATGGGTGCAGCACATCGTGCATCATTTGGCGCCTGCGGGCGTGGCCGGCTTCGTGCTCGCCAACGGCTCGATGTCATCCAACCAGTCGGGCGAGGGCGAGATCCGCAAGAACCTGATCGAGGCCGACCTCGTCGACTGCATGGTCGCCTTGCCGGGCCAGCTCTTCTACTCGACGCAGATCCCGGCGTGCCTGTGGTTTTTGGCACGCGACCGAACGAACGGCAAGTTCCGCGATCGCCGGGGCGAGATCCTCTTCATTGACGCCCGCAAGCTCGGCCGCATGGTGGACCGCACCCACCGCGAGCTGACCGATGAGGACATTGCCCGCATCGCCACCACCTATCACGCCTGGCGCGGCGAGAAGGACGCGGGCGAGTACCAAGACGTCCCCGGCTTCTGCAAGAGCGCGACACTGGAGGAGGTGCGCAAGCACGGCCACGTGCTCACGCCGGGCCGCTACGTTGGTACGGAGCCGCAGGAGGACGACGGAGAGCCGTTCGAAGAGAAGATGAAGCGGCTCGTCGCCCAGCTTCGCGAGCAGCAGGCCGAGGCTGCGCGGCTCGATACCGCCATCGCTGCGAACCTCAAGGAGCTGGGATATGGCGGGTGAGTGGCGTGAGCTTCCGTTCAGCGAGGCTGTAGTGCTGAATCCGCCGGTCCAGCTTGCACGCGGCAGTCGTTACCCGTTCGTTGACATGGGCGCCGTATCCCCTGGATCTCGCTGTGCATACGCGACAGAAGAACGTGAGTTTTTTGGTGGTGGCTCTCGGTTCAAACACGGCGACACCCTGATGGCACGGATCACGCCGTGCCTTGAGAACGGGAAGATCGCGCGTTTCTGCGCTTCGCACGGCTCGATCCTTGGCCACGGTTCGACAGAGTTCATTGTCGTTCGAGGACGCCCCCATATCACAGACACCGATTATGCCTACTACCTGACGCAGTGGGAAGAAGTCCGGAACTATGCGATCGGCAAAATGACAGGCACCTCGGGCCGCCAGAGAGTGCCGACCGATTCGTTCCACCATTTGCACGTTCCGGTTCCTCCCTTATGGGAGCAGCGCGCCATCGCCCACATCCTTGGCACGCTGGACGACAAGATCGAGCTGAACCGGCGGATGAGCGAGACGCTGGAGCAGATGGCGCGGGCCATCTTCAAGGCGTGGTTCGTGGACTTCGAGCCCGTGCGCGCCAAGATGGAAGGCCGATGGCAGCGCGGCCAGTCCCTGCCCGGCCTCCCCGCCCACCTCTACGACCTCTTCCCCGGCCGTCTCGTTGACTCCGAACTTGGCGAGATCCCGGAGGGGTGGGAGGTAGGAACGCTCGGAGATGTCGCGGAACACCCCCGACGGAGCGTTGACCCGGGCGAGATACTTCCTGACACGCCGTACATAGCGCTTGAACACATGCCCAGGCGGTGCATTGCCTTGTCGAATTGGGCAACCGGCGACGGGCTAGAGAGCACGAAGTTCCAGTTCCGAACAGGCGAGATCCTGTTCGGCAAGCTTCGCCCGTACTTCCACAAGGTGGGCGTTGCCCCGGTGGACGGCGTCTGCTCCACGGACATCGTAGTTGTAGTGCCGAGAACCGCTCAGTGGTTCGGTTTTGTGTTTGGGCACGTGTCGAGTGTCGAGTTCGTCGACTACACCGACGCGGCCTCAACCGGCACAAAGATGCCGCGCACGAGCTGGACGGACATGGTGCGCTACGCACTTGTTCTGCCGCGGGAGCCCGTGGCGGCAGCATTCACCGACCTGATCCGGCCGCGGATCGACCGAATGCTTGCAAGCACTCACGAATGCCGTACCCTCGCCGCCCTGCGCAACGCGCTGCTGCCCAAGCTCGTATCGGGAGAGCTGCGCGTAAAGGACGCGGAGAAGTTCGTCGGGGGGGCGGTATGATGCGCATCACCCGCATATCCCACCTACGCGGTGCCGGGATCTTCCGGGATTTCACATGGCCGACCGAACTTCCTGAGTTCGGCAAGTACAACCTTATCTACGGGTGGAATGGGACAGGAAAGACCACGCTTAGCAGCCTGTTGCGCGACCTAGAACTTCGCCGCTCCCCGACGCAGGGCGATGTCGCACTCCGTGTCGACGGCAGCGATATTCGAGGCGAGCATTTCCCGCAATCGACTCTTGCTATCCGCGTTTTCAATCGAGATTTCGTCCGAGAAAGCGTGTTTCGTGCAGACGGCGGAAATGTTCCACCGATCTTCGTCGTCGGCAAAGAGAGCGTCGAGAAACAGAAGGAGGTGGACAGGCTCAAAGCGGAACGCGGGACGAAGGAGGACGAAGTTAAGGCAGCTCGCGCAACGAAGGAGCAAGCAGAGAAGGACCTTGACAAGCACTGCAGTGACCGCGCCAAGGTCATCAAGGACACGCTCCGCGCCTCTGGAAGCGCGTACAACGAGTACGACAAGAGGAGATACAATGAAAGAGCGGAGAAGCCGGAGGCAGGGGACGCTGCAAAGAACCGTCTGAGCGACTCGGAGCGGGAGAGACTCCTGGCGCAGCACCGGGCCATGCCAAAGCCGATGGTCTCCCAGCTTTCTTACCGCCTCCCAGATCTTCAGAGCTTAGCCGCCAAAGTTGCAGACCTGGTTGGCACAACGGTCGTCTCTGCGGCCATCCCGGCGCTGAAGGATGATTCTGGCCTCGCGGAGTGGACTCGAGTCGGGCTGGGGCTACACAAAGACCGCAAGTCGGAGAGGTGCCTCTTTTGTGAGCAGCAGCTCCCAAAAGGCCGTCTTGCCGAACTGGTGGCGCACTTCAACGCGGAGTATGAGCGGTTTCTAAAAACGGTCGAAGACCAGATACTGGCGTTGGAGTCGACCAAAAAGCAGGCGGCGGATGTACGACTGCCTAATCGGGCTGAACTGTATGAAGATCTGGCAGCGGACTTCGGCGCTGCCGAAGAGAGGTTTCGGCGGGTGCTTGACACCGTGTCGGAGTTCCTGGAGAAGCTTGTCAACGCCTTGAAAGGTAAGAAGGCCGAACCGTTCAATGCCTTAACGCTCAACGTATCAGTCCCGAACGTTGATGCTGAGGTCGTTGATGGACTTAATAATGTCATCCGGAAGCACAACCGGCAGTGCGACGACTTTACCAAGCGCGTGAGCGAGGTGCGCAATCACCTGGCTCTGGACATGATCGCCGAAAGCCAGAGCGAATTCGTTGCACTGAGGGCTAACGTTCAGACGGCGACGGCCACTGTCGCACGGGTCGCGAAAGAGATCACAGAGCTCAGCGATCAGATCACTCAGCTCGAACGCGACATCAGGGAACATCAGCGGCCCGCAGAGGAACTCAACGATGATTTGAAACAGTATCTCGGGCACGGCGACCTGCAACTCACGATCAAGGAGACCGGTTACGCCATCACGAGGAACGGCGTGCCGGCCGACATGGTGAGCGAAGGCGAGATGACGGCCATCGCGCTGCTCTACTTCCTCAAATCGCTTGAAGATCGAGGGTTTGACAAAGCCAACGGGGTGGTAGTCCTAGACGACCCCGTATCGAGCCTAGACGCAAACGCTCTGTATCTGGCCTTCGGTTTCATCCGGGAGCGCACAGAGGATGTGGGGCAGCTCTTCATTTTTATGCACCATTTTGCCTTTTTTGGGCAGGTGCGGAACTGGTTCCATTATCTCAAGGGCCAGAACAATAAAGACCTCAACAAGCGCCCGGCGCGCTTCTACATGCTTGAGTGCGACCAAGGCCAAGGCGGCCGTTGCGCTGGCATTCGGTGTCTGGATCGTCTGCTCGAGCAGTTCGATTCGGAATACCACTACCTGTTCGCTCGCGTTTATCGGGCGTCAACTGCGTCTGGGAAGACGGATTTGGAGGAGAACTACGTCCTTCCGAATATTGCGAGGCGCCTGCTCGAAGCGTTTCTGGCGTTCCGCCAGCCCGGGGTGACCGGTGAGCTATCGCAGAAGGTCCAGGCTGTATCGTTTGATGCGGCCAAGAAGCTGCGAATCCTTCGGTTCGTTCACACCCACTCACACAGTAGCGGTGTCGGGGAACCTGAGCATGACCCGTCATTGCTGGGCGAAGCGCGCGCCGTCTTGGCCGATCTTCTGGAGCTGATCAAGTCGGAAGACCCTCAACATTTCGAGGCAATGGCGCGTCTTGTTAGAGGCCACGACTCGGAGGCAGAGTCGTCATGAGCGGGGTCTTCACCGAATCCACCGTCGAAGACCCCGCCCTCGCCTGGCTGGAGGCCATCGGCTGGCGCATCGCCCATCTGCAGGCGGCGCGTGTCGTGACCTGTCTGCGTAGCCAGCACAGGCAGGCGCAGCAGGTAGGCGGCCCGGAGATGGCGGCTGGGGCGCCGCAAGGATCGGGGCTTTCGATCAGCCGACCGATATCCTTTCGATCAGCCGCCCTCTAACCTTGCAATCAGCCGAGGTGGAAGGTTACGATGAGCCGACGCTCGCCCGCATGGTCGGCGAGCCGGCGGGATACGCCTACCTCAGCTTTGACGACGGGGCCAACCGGGCGGCCGCCGAGGCCGATCCGATCGGATTCGTCGCCGACCTGCCGCCGCGGGTCATCCTCGACGAGGTGCAGCATGTCCCGCGTCCGTTCTCTGCCATCAAGACCGCCGTGGATCGGGATCGCCGGCCGGGGCGGTCTATCCTCACCGGCTCAGCCAACGTGCTGATCGTGCCCACCCTCTCCGACTCGCTGGGCGGGCGCATGGACATCCTGCGTCTCCATCCGCTCGCGCAGGCAGAGCTGGAGCGGCGCGAGTCGCGCTTCCTCTATGGCCACTTCGGCGAGGGGTTCTGCTTCCGGCAGGTCCAGCGGCTCGGTCCCGAGCTGGCCCGCCGCATCGTCGCGGGGGGATACCCGCCCGCCCTCACCCGACCCTCCGGTGCCAGCTGCGCTGCGCGGTACCGCAGTTAGCTGGATGCCATCGTGCAGTGCGACGACCGCGACATGACACGCATCGCGTCGCTGGACACGCTGCCTCGGTTGCTGGAAATGGCGGCTGCCGAGACCGCGTGTCTCTTCAACGCCAGCGCGCTGGCGGCACCCTTCCAGCTCAGCCGTCCCACGATCCACGACTACCTCGTGCTGCTCGAGCGGGTCTTCCTGATCGAGCGCCTCCTGCCCTGGCACACCAACCGCCTGAGCCGCCTCGTCAAGATGCCCAAGCTCCACCTGGGGGACGCGGGCCTCGCCGCGGCGCTGCTGGGCGTGGACGGCGACTCGTTCGGTGAAGATCGCGCGCTGCTTGGGCAGTTGTTCGAGACCTTCGTGTTTCAGGAGCTGAGCCGGCAGGCCAGCTGGCGCGACGACGCACTCCGGTTCTTCCACTTCCGGGAACGCGACGGCGCCGAAGTGGACATCGTCATCGAGCGCGGCGCTCGCGCCGTAGCCGCGTCGAGATGAAGGCGGGGACAACGGTCACGGACGCCGACTTCCGCGGGCTGCGGAAGCTCGAGCGCGCCGCCGGGCGCCGCTTCGTCCGCGGCGTCGTGCTGTACGACGGGGAGACGGCGCTGCCCTTCGGAGATCGCTTCCAGGCGGTACCGCTACGCCTGCTGTGGGAGTCGGCGTGAACACTAGCTTCGCGGAATCGACAGTAGAAGCCGCCGCGCTCGCCTGGCTCGAGGCCATCGGCTGGCGGATCGCCTATGGCCCGGACATGGCGCCCGACTTGCAGGCGGCCGAGCGGGCCGACTACGGCGAGGTGGTGCTGGGGCAGCGCTTGCGCGACGCGCTCGCCCGCTTCAACCCGGACCTGCCGGCCGAAGCGCTGGACGACGCCTTCCGCAAGCTGACCCGACGCGAGGGCGCCGACCTGATCCAGCGCAATCGCGCGCTGCACCGACTCCTCGTGGACGGCGTGACGGTCGAGTACCGCGCAGCCGACGGCACTATCCGCGGCGCGCAGGCGCGGGTGATCGACTTCGACGACCCCGCCAACAACGACTGGCTTGCGGTGAACCAATTTGCCGTCGTCGAGAACAAGCACAGCCGCCGGCCGGACGTGGTGCTGTTTGTCAACGGCCTGCCGCTTGCGGTGGTGGAGCTCAAGAATGCCGCCGACGAAGACGAGACTATCTGGACCGCGTTCCAACAGCTCCAGACCTACAAGATCGAGATCCCGTCGCTCTTTTCGACCAACGCCGTGCTCGTGGTGTCCGACGGCGTCGATGCCCGCGTTGGCACGCTCACCGCGCGCCGCGAGTGGTTTAAGCCCTGGCGGACCATCGAGGGAGAGCAGCTGGCCGACAGCCAGATGCCCGAGCTACAGGTTGTAATCGAAGGCGTCTTCGCCCGGCGGCGCTTGCTCGACCTGGTGCGCGATTTCATCGTCTTCGAGGACGACGGCAGCGGATGCCTCATCAAGAAGATGGCCGGATACCACCAGTTCCACGCCGTCCGGGTGGCCGTCCGAGAGACGCTGCGCGCGGCGGAGCTGGCGCGCGCCGATCGCGTGGCCGAAATGGGCGGGCGCTACGAAGCAGGCCGCAAGCCCGGCGGCAAACCCGGCGACCGGCGCATTGGCGTGGTCTGGCATACCCAGGGCTCGGGCAAGAGCCTGACGATGGCGTTCTACGCCGGCCGCATCATTCGGGAGCCGGCGATGGAGAACCCGACGCTCGTCGTGCTCACCGACCGCAACGACCTCGACGACCAGCTCTTCGGCACGTTCTCGCGCTGCCAGGATCTCCTGAGGCAGCCGCCGAAGCAGGCGGAAAGCCGCGCCCACCTCCGCCAGTTGCTTTCGGTACAGGCCGGCGGCGTGGTGTTCACGACCATCCACAAGTTCTTCCCGGAGGAGAGGGGCGACCGCCACCCGACGCTCTCGGAGCGCCGTAACATCGTGGTGATCGCCGACGAGGCGCACCGCAGCCAGTACGAGTTCATCGACGGCTTCGCACGGCACATGCGCGACGCGCTGCCGCAAGCCTCTTTCATCGGTTTCACCGGGACGCCGATCGAGAAGGCAGACGCCAGCACCCGCGCGGTGTTCGGCGACTACATCAGCGTCTACGACGTGCAACGTGCGGTCGAGGACGGCGCGACCGTGCCCATCTACTACGAGAGCCGCCTCGCCAAGCTAGCGCTCGACGAGGCCGAACGGCCGAGGATCGACCTGGACTTCGAGGAGGCCAGTGAGGGCGAGGAGGTCGAGCGCAAGGAGAAGCTCAAGACCAAGTGGGCGCAGCTCGAGGCCATCGTCGGCGCTGAGAAGCGCCTCCGGCTCGTGGCACAGGACATCGTCGAGCACTTCGAGAGGCGGCTGGAGGCGCTCGACGGCAAGGCAATGGTCGTCTGCATGAGCCGGCGGATCTGCGTCGAGCTGTACCGCGAGCTGGTGCGGCTCCGTCCGGATTGGGCGCACGACGACGATGACAAGGGCGCGATCAAGGTTGTGATGACCGGCTCCGCCTCCGATCCTGCGGACTGGCAGCCGCACATTCGCAACAAGCCGCGGCGCGAGGCGCTCGCCAAACGGTTCCGCGACCCGGCCGATCCGCTGCGAATCGTGCTCGTCCGCGACATGTGGCTCACGGGCTTCGACGCACCGAGCCTGCACACGATGTACCTGGACAAACCGATGCGCGGCCACGGACTGATGCAGGCGATCGCGCGCGTCAACCGCGTGTTTCGGGACAAGCCCGGCGGCCTCGTCGTGGACTACTTAGGGTTGGCCCACGAGCTCAGGGCCGCGCTCGCAACGTACACGGATAGCGGGGGCAGGGGCTCCACCGCGCTCGACCAGGACGAGGCGGTCGCCGTGATGCTGGAGAAGTACGAGGTGTGCTGTGGACTCTTCCACGGCTTCGACCGCTCGAAGTGGATGACCGGAACGCCCGCGGATCGGCTCAGCCTCCTGCCTGCGGCGCAGGAGCACATCCTGGCGCAGGAGGATGGCAAGGATCGCTGTCTCCGCGCCGTCCGCGAGCTGTCCCAGGCCTTCGCGCTGGCGGTGCCACATGAGGAGGTGCTGCGTATTCGGGACGACGTGGCGTTCTTCCAGGCCGTGCAGGCGGTGCTCGCCAAGCGGGCGCCCAGCGAAGCGCGGCCGGAGGAGGACCTCGACCATGCTGTGCGCCATATCATCTCGCGCGCGGTTGCCCCGGAGGGCGTCGTAGACATCTTCGCGGCGGCCGGCCTCAAGAAACCCGACATCTCGATCCTCTCCGACGAGTTCCTGGCCGAGGTTCGCAGCATGCCCCAACCCAACCTCGCCGTCGAGCTGCTGCAGAAGCTGCTCAAGGGGGAGCTGGCCACACGGCGGCGGAGGAACGTCGTGCAGGCCCGCTCCTTCGCCGAGATGCTGGAGCAGACCATCCGCCGCTACCAGAACCGCGCCATCGAGGCGTCGCAGGTGATCGAGGAACTGATCGCGCTGGCCAGAGAGATGCGGGGAGCGAACGCGCGCGGCGAAGCACTCGGGCTCTCCCAGGACGAACTGGCCTTCTACGATGCGCTGGAGACGAACGACAGAGCGGTCAAGGTGCTGGGTGACGAGACCCTCCGCGTCATCGCTCGCGAGCTGGTCGAGACGGTGCGCAGCAACGTGACCATCGACTGGACGCTGAGGGAGAACGTGCGCGCGCACCTCCGCGTGCTCGTCAAACGGATCCTCCGCAATCACGGCTACCCGCCGGACAAGCAGGAGAAGGCCACGCAGACGGTGCTGGAGCAGGCGGAGGTGCTTTCCGCTGAATGGGCGGCAGAGTGAGCGGGGCGTCTAACAACAGCATGCAGCGGGCGGCGCTGCGCGCCGCCGCCGATCCTGGGCGATGGGCAGAAAGCTGAGAACAGCAGGGGCCGGGCTGGGGCGTCCTCCAACCCCACTCGGTGATCCGGTCGAATAACCGGGCCACACGCCCTCGGCTGAGGCCCAGCCGTCGTGGCCACCTCGTAGCCGGCCTCCCGCCCGTCTCCGCAACTCGCCTGTGAAGCCCAAGTGGCGCCAACGCCGGTTTCAGAGCTTATTGCTGCCTGAAGCCGTCACCAGCGCTGAGCGATCTGGTCGCCGACGTCGAGCGCGATCGCACGGAAATCTTCGGGGCTGGCCCCGCGCATCGCGACATTATGAGGTGAAGATGCCGAAGGCCCGCACGACACTCACGATCGACTGGGAGGTGCTCCGCGCAGTCAAGCTCCGAGCCGCGAGCACCAGCCGCGGCGACAGCGAGGTCATCGAAGGAGCTCCGCGCCGCCAGCTCGGCCTCGATCTCCTCGAGGAGATGTGGGCGAAGGCGCCGCTTACAGAGCGTGAAGCTGTCGAGCTCGCGGTCGAAGCGCAACACCAGAGCCGTCCACGCCGATCCCGCTCAGGTGTGCGGGCCGTTCTCGACCCCAATGGAATCATCTGCGACGTTCTGTCCCCAGAGGGCTCACCAGCCTGCGGCCTCGCCGCGTGGCGCGTGGGCAGGTTCGAGGTCATCGCCTTTCCTCAACTGATCGAGGAGCTCCGTCGTGCGCTCGCCTATCCGAAGCTGCGGTCGTGGAGCATCGAAGCCGCCGGGGCGCGTC
>JRHI01002623.1_pt1 | contig 12037 bp, 11 predicted proteins | sample 215371 | NCBI WGS metagenome assembly JRHI01 (sample SAMN02929681, study PRJNA255918) | sediment metagenome | biome: cave system; feature: Ice Cave; material: Sediment; isolation source: sediment from deep within a dark volcanic ice cave with no known source of... ... | reverse complement strand
GTCATACAAGCCGGAGATAAATTGTACGTCGGTACGCGAATTGGTATGAGCAGCCAGCCCGCACCTGTTAACCCACTAGCAAATATTCATCATCCTGAATTTATCTCCGTCATCCAGGCTTTTATAGATTTCTTGAAGAACTTAACCCAGCCAGTCGTGTTGATTTTAGATACCTGTGAGGAACTGGCAAAATTTCAGCCAAGAGGGGTAAGTCCGCCTAACATCGAGGCCACGTTTGACATCTTAGAGCGTATTCACGCTCAGGTTGCTACCATCCGTGTCGTCTTTGCAGGGCGCCGTTTGCTCGTGCAACAAGGTGCAAACTGGGAGATCGATGAACAGCATCTACAAGAAGGCCAATCGTTCTTACGCACAAAGAAAAGCTATCTTCTTTTACATGAGCTTCAAGGCTTTACTGAAAAAGAAGCACTGGACTTTCTGACAATGAGTAAGAAACTTGATATTTCTCCTGATTTGCAACAGGCTATTTTACAGCGGAGCCCAGACCTTGGCATGTCATCATATATCAGATGGAATACCATAGCGGTAACGGCTACGTCTACTACACCACCAGTACAACGCTATAATCCTTTTGACGTGTCTTTATATGCCAATGGGTACGAGAAGATACGACAGTGACCGCTCAAAGGATTAACGAAGAAGGCTCAATCGATCCTTACATTGAGCAACGCATTGTTCAACGTGTCAGACAACCTCATATCTCTGCTCTTCTACCTGCTGCCACCTTATTACAGCGTTTTAATAAAGATATGCTGCGCCTTGCCTTTGATGGAGACAATATAGCTCTTGAAGAGGCCTTCCGCGACTTAGGGAACCTTGAATGGATTGAATACCACCCAGAAGACAAAACGACCTTTCTAGAGATAGATCGCAATCTCTATCCACGCTTATTGGCGTATTATCAACGTTCCGACCAAAACACGTTGCTTGTCAGTACACGTTATCGCTTGAGACCTGCATTGTTCGATTTAGTCACTAAGGCACCTCTTGATCAGTTGTATATAGAGTATATTGAAGCAGCTTTGCGGTTATTGCAGACAGAGAACGGGGCAGAGCTATGGAATATAGTGATGCAACGCCTACTGCAAGCAGGTGATTGGAGCAAATTACGTACCATCACGAGGCGCATCTTGGATGACAACACAACAAGTGCAAGCAACGTGCGCACAACAACACTTTCTCTTCTCACTACCGATACATCCGTTATTGGCATCCACCATCGAGCGCGAGCAGTTGTACGGGCGACATTTATTGCCGTCTTGCTCCATGACCAACCCGAAATGCGTGTTGATTCGTACTGGAATGAAGTTGCTCACTATGCTGATGCCGATCCCAATCCACTAGTAGAGCAATGGTTATTCCAGAGGGCAATCATCGGAACTATCGCAACCATTCGCATCACGCGAGAACTTCCTGCGCATGAAAACCTTGTGCTCTTGTGGCAGTTCGTTCAGCAGTTTCCCCGCCTCGGCGAGGGCGAACAGGTACCCAATACATGGTATACTGAACAACTTGCTGCCTCGCTCTGTGCTGCACTCGATGCTTTGCTTGAATTTGCCATGAGCAGCAATACGAAGGAAATCGTACCTGATCCTCAATTGATTGCTCATTGGGCATCCTTGCTACACGAATACCAATTTTCAAAAGAGTTACAGGCATTCGCCACAATGCTCGCTGATCGTGCAATGCTTCTTCATGGATATTTGGACGAGGCCAATGCTCTTTTTACACAGGCCAATGCTGCTTTGCCCAAAAACGAAGTACGGCTGCAGAGGTGGGCAGACTGGCGTATTCCAGATTCATTGCATGATCGCGTACGCTTAGAAATCTTACGTGCTGTGCCACGCCATCGATTTTCATTCTCTAAAGAAAAAGAAAACTTACTACGTTGGCAACGGGAAGCGACATCACGCCTGTCTACCATTGACGCAGATCGTCTCGTTTCATACATTCTCACATTACGACTAGCATATGGAATTGTGCCAAAGGCAGAACTCGATGCAATAGCCATTCATGATGTGTACCACTCTCAACGCCAACCAGCCTGCAAAGCGCACCGCGACATTTATCCTCTCTTCGCGGCACGTGCGACCGCTCTGCTTGCGTCTGGCGAATGTGCTGCTGCCTTGCACATAGTGAATGAGCGTATCGAAGCCGTTGCGAAGACAGGACTGGACTTAGAAAACACGGCACAAACCGCAGAGCACACTAAAGCACGCATTCTGCGTCGCATGCGTGCTGCCAAAAGTGAGCCGATCTTTGTTGAACGTCTTGCCTTTGCCAAAGAAATAAGAGACCGTAGTGTGATCTGGCCTGCCATTGCACTCGGCTATCCACCCAACCAGAGGCTTATTCCTTCAGCACCTAACACTGACAATCTCTTTCACATTCATGATTGGTGGCGAAATAGTTCCGCCAATAGGGATACCGTCGCACGACTACAAGACAGTGTATCCGCACAACAACCACAGCGCTTTACGACCTTTGTCGAGGGCTCCTTGACTCTGGATGTATGTGAAGTTCAGTTGATCGAAGGCAAAAACCCAAAGGAATATATTACTGAACAATTTGATTTTAACGCGTGGCTAGCACGCTATCCCACTCATATTGAGCAAGGATTTCGCCTCTGGCTACGTTCTATTGCTCTTCGATGTGCCGAGTCGGGGAGCAGCACAGAGATACAAAATAAATGGGCAGGTATTGTGGGAGCTCATCGCATTGCCGAACTCGCCTTGAGAGAAGGCGAAGTCCTGGCATTGCGTCTTCCACAAAATGCGGAATCTCTGCTGAATCTTGCCTATCAACTTTTCCGTAAAGCAGATGATCCGGTGGGTACCTTCATTGCCTTGCTCTGCTCCGCTATAGCCTATATTCGTGCTGGCATCCCCATTAACGACAATACACGACAGACGCTGAAAAATCGGCTGAAAGAGACATACGAAAATTTACCCCGCTTGAGTGACTTAGAGTGGATTCCCTGGAATGATTTATTGCACAATCATCTCAAAAGAATCAGCGTCTCCTCAGACGGGAATGGCATGCTCTGGCAAGGGTGGTTAGAGCGTCTTGTCACGTGCATGCTCTGGTTACGTGAAGACAACGATGCACTGACTAGGTGGAGGATGTACAGGCTCATATCCCAATATCGAGAGCCATTACCGCTCGAATTAGACCTCATGTTACCTTACCCGCCGCAGGCTGACATGCACGAAGTATTCACAGAGAGAATACCTCCCCACCAGCCGCAAGCTGACATGCACGAAGTATTCACAGAGAGAATATCTCCTACGATATTCACAGTGAACATCGATGGAGAGCCACTGTTCTCATGGCAAAAATTACCTGCATATACAGCCCAATCAGTCACCATACAAACACCACAACACAATGAGAAAGCACCTTTACCAGATGTACAGCCCTACCGGAATGCTGCTCAGCAGCTACCACCAGCAGTGATCCAAGAACTCGCAGCATGGCAGAGGCTGCGAGGAGAACACATATTACCGGTGCCCTTGACGATCTATCCAGGACTACACGCACTGCCTTGGGAGGCATTACTCACGCTTGCGTTGCCTGATGCAAACCAACCGCTCTGGAAGGAGACCTTCCAATTCTATCGAGAAGAAGACTTACTTCTCGTGTCTCAATCAACAGCGAGCAAACAGAAACCCAGGAGTAGCCATACCATAGGAGTCCTCTCCTCTCCCAATTGGCATTTGATGGCGAGTAGAGGATGGCAGACAAAGAGCAATGCCGTGACCGTCTGTAGCAATTTGTATGACCTACAGCGGTTAGAAAGTAGCTTAGATGATAAGCTTTCGATATTACATGTAGTTTGTACACCTACTCTTACTACTTCGGGCTGGCTCGTGCAAATTGGGAGCACGAATCAATACTATAGTGCGTATTCAAGCTCAAAAGTAGAGGAAGTCGTGCGGGGAGATGATGGAAGCCGTCTCATTCGCGTGGAAAACTTGCCTCTGGCCTCTACCTCATTAGTGGTTCTACGGGCTGAGCCAGTAGAGACTCCACAACGGCTAGATAGCGAGCGTACACAAACCTCCGAATTGCGTAGTTGTGCTGCCGCCGCTTTTAGCGCGGGTGCCATCACTGTCCTCTTGCTACCGGCGCTTCCATCATCGTTAACAGAAGTTATCTTGCACCAACTGGCCGAATGTTGGGAAGACGAGGCCAATCTCACACTGCAACGCATCTTAAATACTGTCAGTTCTATACGCCGTAGTATTGCGACATGGGCCATCACGGCAAGTGGACACTATGCATCGTTGCCTTCATCTGCAGAAAGCGTCAGCAGCGAGATACAACGAGAATTGGCATTGGATGTCAGCTTATTCACACGTATGTAGCAGAGTGCATGTCACTTTTTTGCACAGTAGGGACGGGGGTGCTTGGGATGGGCGGTGGGGACCCTTGTGGTCGTCCGTGGGAGCCAACACCATCAGCATTGAGTTATAAAAAGTTATGGAAAGGAAGTATCGTATGGCGCATACCAATGGATTGCTCGGTATCTGGAACAAGGCCATAGCTTGGTTTGATCAGAATGCGGAAAAGTACACCTCTACTCCCATTCCTACAGCGCAGACAGACGTGACAGATACAGGTACGCCACTAGCAGCATATGATGGCTATTTTCGTCTCTGGCTGAGCGAAATGTTTTTGAAAAAAGGCGTGAGCTGGGGTATAGAACGCTTCCCCATTGTTCATGCCGAAGTACAACTGCAATTTGCAAATGAGCAGGAGGTCACCTTCAGTCGGGTATTACAGCCATCGCAGGATGTTGGAAAAGGCATACGGCTCAACTATCGGCTCACGGAGCTTTTGCCCTACAATGGGGGTACAATAGAAATAGAGGCGGCATTGTTGGATACACCCGGCAACGACTATCTCAGCACTGCTATGGATGTGCTACAACAATTCTCAGGCTTAGTAACCGTTCCGCTTGGCCAAGCTCTGGCACTGGCCTCGAAGTTGACGGTTGGAACACGTGACTTGCTCAATGCGGCACAAGGGAACATCCATCTTGCACTGCATCAGACCTTTGTCTCAAGCGGAGGCGGCAATTCCGCTCTCACATCTGGATATCATGCGGTCATTCTCGCCACGCTCTCTCAGCTAGACATCAATAAGCTCTCAGTCAAGAATAGCCAGCTCTACTATACACCCAAAGGGAGCACGAAACCCGAACCGCTTGAAGGCTATGATTACATGTTATTCTACATCGAAACGCGTGTAGAACGCGATGACTGGCGTTTACCAAACTTTACAAAACCCTTTGAGAAAGCACGGCAGGCATTGATGGATGGCAATGAAACGACGGCAAAAATGTATAAAACTATTGCGTTGAGTGAAGTATGGCAATCACCCGACCTGATACCAAACGACAGAATACGTGTGATCAAAGCGCTTCAAAAAGAATGGGACGAGATGCAAAACCTGGGTTTGGGTGCAGTTGGCAGTGAGCTACCAGACCTCAATACGATTATGGAGAAGCATGCTATCTCCATTGCCAACGCGAAGACACGCGGTCAGTTATCAGCTGAGGAGGTATTTGGCGAATGAACATCGTTCTTACAGAGAAGCAAGACATCCAAATACGGTTAGCAACAGCGGATGATGCCTTATCGATTGCAGCAGTTCTGCACGAGGCATTTGTGGAGTATGAAGCTTTCTACACGCCTGAAGCATTCGCCGCGACAACTCCCACAAGGGAGCAGATACAGCAGCGCATGAGCGAAGGACCAGTCTGGGTTGCTTTAAGGGATGATAGTATCGTGGGCACTCTCTCCGCAGTTCCTCAAAGCGAGGCGGTGTATATCCGAGGTATGGCAATCCTTCCCAGTGCGAGCGGGCAGAGCATTGGATCGCGCCTTTTGGATCGTGTAGAAGCATTCGCTACCTCATACACGTATGGGCATTTGTTCTTGAGTACAACCCCTTTTCTCACACGTGCCATTCGATTGTATGAGCAGTGTGGTTTCCGGCAGAGCGATGAAGGCCCTCATGAGTTGTTTGGGACGCCACTCTTCACTATGGTGAAACCCCTCAAGTAAGCTAAATAAATACAGGATGGAGACCTGTATTCTATCTGAAAACAGACTTAAACAGTTCACCGACTTTAAAGCTAAATCCTGGTAAAAGCGGAGTATCTAGTACGTCGGTCTCGTCAAGCGTCTTGAGAAGTTTCAATTCGGCGTTTTCACGTCGATAGATTTCAAGGGTTCGCTCCCGCCAATCCACAATCCAATATTCTTTGACGCCCCGACGTGAATAAAGCTTGAGCTTGAACTCACGATCTCGACGCTCATTCTCTGCACCTGGAGAAAGAACCTCAATCATCAGTTCAGGGGCACTATGCAGTTTTTTATCTGCTTGGAGTGCGGCAGTCAAACGCTCATAGCTAATCCAAATCACATCTGGCACCACGGCATTATCATTCGTGAAAGTCACCCCTGGTGTGGGAATTGTCATTCCCATCTGCGTTTGTTCACTCCATTGTCCTAGAATAAGGGCAATTTTGCCACAAACAATTTGATGTTGCAGGTCAGGTTGTTTTGACACGTACAATTCTCCATCAATAATTTCGTATCGGTCACCGTCTTCAGGCAATGACTCCAGGTCCTGTATCGTCCAGGGTAGTGTATCCATAATCCCTCTCTGCTTCTAATGATAGCCCACGCTTTACTGCGAAAGTGATAGATTGAGTACATTGTAACATATTCATGGTCACTCCTCAAATCTTGTTGATGGGAATAATCTGCATACCTTCGTCTCATTCAGATGAGTGGCAGGGCTATTTAAAAGTCAGCAAAGAACCAAGCAAGAGACGAACAGCAAGCAAGGGGTGAGCATCAAAGCGACGAGTCTGCTGAGCAACATTGCCAACGTGCAAGAAATCAAGCAAAGCCAATAGGAAACTGTTGAGAATAGCTAAGGTGCGAGGGGCGGAGCCTTTGCGCACTTGGCAGTGATCTTCACGCAAGGTCACATCGCGACGCCAATGCAAGCGATTTTGGTAGCTAGGCAAGAGGAATCGCTCCCTCCTGCCCGCCTTCAGAACCGGACATGAGAGCTTTCCCCTCATCCGGCTCCTCAGTGAGATGGCTCGTGTCAAGAGCACCCCAGGCATGCTTCTTTGCATGTCGTTGATCGTGGCAGTGCCGATGTAAAGCGCAAAGATTACTGAGTGCATCCGTTCCCCCTTCATTTCGGGGCGTGATGTGATCGATCTCTATCAAATCGCTTTCGGAAAAGTACAGTTCACACCAACGACACTTTCCCTGTTGCTTGTGCAGCAAGGCTCCCAGTTTACTCTTAGTAAGCGGATGAGATTGGTGCAATCTCTTGGCCCAATAGAGCAGATTTCCATCAAATGGGCTAGCGGTGCCTTTGACCTTCACATGCCGTTGGATCGCAGTTGCTGCGTGATCGCTGAGATAGAGACCATCGGGCGTCGCACAACGCCAGTGATCTTGTCCCATCGTCCGCCAGTAGCGCGTTCGTATCCAACTCGCAGACTTGCGCGTGTGTCGGCGTTTAGCCCAGCGAAGCAAGAGTGGAAACAAGTGGTAATCGCAATCGTTGAGGGTTTTCTTGGCGGCGACACTGCGGTAGTAGCGTGACCATCCACGTATCTTTGGGTTCAAATGCCCAATGAGCGCGCCTTGAGAAAGTCCTGTGCCTGCGAGAACCACTGCTCGTAACGCTTCTCGATGCCGTTTAATGGCTTCCTTACTGGGTCGAATGAGCGTTTTGAAGCCCAACCGTCTGCCGCTCAGTGTTCCTGAATGGTGTTTGCCAACAGGATATTGCCGAATCTCGAACCCTAGAAAGTCAAAACCAGGGGGTTCTGCTTGCAGTGTTTCGAGAGTATGGGCTATGCGGGTTTTGCTGGGTTTCATTTCTAATCCCATGTCTTTCAGCCAGTGTTCCAAGATACCTTTGGCCTGTTCGATTCCTGCGCGGGTTCGATACAGCACCACCAGATCATCAGCGTAGCGAACCAACCTGGGTCTATCCTTGCCCTTGTAGCCTTGCCGGATAGCTTGTGCCATCCCATGCAAGGCAACATTGGCGAGGAGGGGACGAAAGTCGGGCCTCCTTGCGGGGTTCCGGCCGTCGTTGGCTCGAATACGTTCTCTTCCAGGACTCCTGCTTTGAGCCAAGCTTGAATAGCACGTCTCATTGCGGGAAAGGTCTGGAGTTTGTGTAAAAGTGCTTCGTGATTGATCTGGTTGAAGCAATTTGCCATATCTGCATCCAACACATATTTGGGCTGTTTACCAATAGAGATGAAAATGGCTTGGATGGCATCTTGGGCTGATCGTCCGGGGCGAAAACCGTAGCTGTCAGCCTCAAACCGTGCCTCCCATTCGGGTTCCAGGGCCAGTTTGACCAGACATTGATGGGCGCGGTCCAGCATCGTGGGGATACCCAATGGCCTTTTCTCGGCCTTTCCTGGCTTGGGTATCCAGACTCGTCTGGTTGGTTGGGGTTTGATGTTTTTGTGGTGACGAAGGTGTTTGACCAGTGTCGGTCGTTGTGCTGGTTTGACGGATTTGACTCCATCGACTCCCGCCGTTCGCTTGCCCTGGTTATCTTGCGTCACCCTGCGTACTGCCAGCGTCCAGGCTGCCTTCGATTTCATCAGTAATCGTTGGAGAGTGTGGACTACTTTGTCATTACCACGAAGAGAGGCTTGATAAATCCGTTTTTGCAGTCGGTACACCGTTCGTTCTAGCTTGCGCCAGGGAATGTGTGTCCAGTCTTCGATTGGTTGTTCTGCACCCATCGCTTCCGTTTCTTTCCTGTGACTCATGGCTCTATCCTCCATCTCACCGTGCCGATGTCAGCGTATCCTCTGGCTTTCCCAGAGGCATTTGCTTTTTCGGCAATCCTTCTCTCCGCTCACTTACGGGTGGTTGCCTGCTCTCTGGATCGACCACCAGAGAGAGCGAGCGGAGAGTTACTCCGTTCCGATCAGGTGTTTTGCGTTCCGGTAGGTTCGTCTCTATCCGCCGGGTCAAGGGGGTGAAGTCGAGAGCCGCATTGATGTCCTCGACCCTTATGTGACCGTGACCATTTTGGTCAGAGCCTTTTACCTCGCGTTGGCTCTTTCACTGTAACGACGGTTCATCAAGCGTTCGCTTACGCTAACCGTGGGAACCTGCGTAGCGGAGACCATCTAGTCGAGGTCCAGACTCTTCCGCATTTCTCCCTGCTTCACGGATTGACGACCAATCTCTACCGTGAGGGAGCCGCGTTTCCTCTTTCACCGAGAGGGTGGGGAATTGCGCCCCACGTCACCCGATCAGTTGTCAAGGAGCTTTCCCTCCTTGCTCGCCATCCTTGAGCTTTTCGCTCATTTCGGCGAAACGGATCGCACCAATGTGCCAGTGTTCACGCACCAGATGCAAGAGCCGTGCAGCACTCGCCGCTTTGGGCGAGAGACTCGTGATGCCATAGACGACCTCAATACGGGTCTTGCTATCTTCGTGAACGGTGCGGGTCAGGCGAAAGACCTGAGCCACTCCTGCCCAATGGGGAGTCAGAAACTCCGCCAACTCCGTGCTCGCCACCAGTTCGCGGATTTCTAAACGTCCATGTCCCTTGTCCACGCTGCGAGCGGTGCACCAATCGCGACAGTCCAGAGGCGGCTCGCTGAAAAAGAGGTGCAAGTCCTCGGCTAAGGTCGGTTGATTGCCATAGGCTCCCAGTACATAGTCCCCCTGCCAACGCGTTACCGCAAAACAGAAGGCATGGTGAGTATGCAACGCATCTGCCGAGATGATGCGACCTTTGATCAGAAGCGGGGTCAGAAACTGCGAGACGATGGAGAGTTCGTTTTGCTTCTCAAGAGTCACTTGCTCTTTGAGTAACACACCGGTTTGGGCTTCATACAACGCCACGCGGATGCATTTTCTGCTGATCGACTGGCTCATGGCCCAAGGTCCCACGTAACGTTTTACCATCGAGGGCCACATGCACATGTTTCTCTCGCTCCTCTTGTTTCGCCTCTCGACTGGGTTCATCTCCGCAGCGCTTCATCACCCCCACTCGTGTCAGCACATCATTGAGCACTTGTCTCACCTGCTCAGGCTCGACTGCCCGTAACACATTGCTGTATGTCGCTGCACACGGAAAGCTCTTCCGCTTGGTGGGCAACACCATTGCCAGCCACCCCGCTCGCAACCTCACCCATTCGGCAATCGCTTGCAAGTTGGTCATCCCCGCCACTTTTCCCAGCACGATCAACGTCAACACCAACGCCACACTGTAGCGAACACCCCGTTTGTGTCGCCCATCCACCAGCTCTTCAAACGCATGATACACCGACAACGCATCCACTTGTTGATCCCATCCCATTTGTGCCATCGCTTCTTCTAACGTCGTATAGTTCATGTCAGGGTCTTTCCTCGCTTTCTGAGATCTCTGAGTTTTTCTCATTCTAGCAAAGAATGGCCCTGTTTGGCGCTCTTTGGGACTTTTAAATAGCCCTAGCAGCATCGCTGATGGGAAAGCTACTAGGCGTCCAGATAAGCGAAGAGACGGCACGCCGACTGACGGAGCGCATGGGAGGTGCTCTCGAGCAAGCTCAAACGCAAGAGGCCCAGACCCCATTTCAAGAAGAACAAGAGGGAGAATGCCTTGCGAAAAGATGGCATTCAGTGCTGATGGGGCGATGGTTGGATTGGTTCATGGAGAATGGGCAGAAGTTCGTACCCTCGTCATTGGGAAGATCAAAGAGCAGACCAAGAAGAAAAAGAAGCCTGGTGAGCAGGAACCGCGAGTGGGTGAACTGTCGTGTTTTTCTCGTTTGGTGGATGCCGAGAACTTTTGTCAGCTTGCGGAAGTAGAGATGCGCAGGAGGCGGGTTCTTCAAGCGAAAGAGGTATGTGCGGTGATGGATGGAGCCGATTGGCTCCAGGAGTTTGTCGATATGCACCGTGAGGAGGCCATCCGTATTCTCGATTTTCCTCATGCAGCAGAACACCTGCCCTCCTTGTTAGAAGCTCTCGTGAAGGCAGGAGCTACCTTTCCCCCTCAGATGCTGACGCGCTGTTTGCACATCCTCAAACATCGTGGCCCAGGCTTTCTCCTTTCACGGATAGATCGCCTTCCCCCTTCTCTCTTGCAGCAGAATGGGATACGTGAACATGTCGGCTATCTGCGCAAACGAGAAGCATTGATGCAGTATCCCACTTTCCTCAAGCAGGGGCTGCCGATTGGTTCTGGCATGGTCGCGCATCGCCAACAAACTGGTCGTGGAAGCTCGTCTCAAGGGAGCGGGTATGCGCTGGGAACGCAAAAACGTGAATAAGATGCTGACCTTACGCAATGGAGTGTGCAGTGATCGCTGGCAAGCGACTTAGCAAGAAGCTGGGGCGGCTGTTTGCCAGCATCAGAAGCAGCGTCGGAAGCAGCGAGCTGAACGGCGAGAGGAGACCAAACTTCTGACGTGTAATCCCCTCTTGCTTGAATCACCTCCCCTGCCACCCAAAGCCGCGCCTCCCCCAGCACCACTGCCTCCTGCTCCTCTCACTCCCCCTGCTACCCTGCCTGGTTCCTCTCGTCCTTCTGCTCACCATCCCTGGAAGCGCTCTTTCCAAACTGGTCGAGTCAGCTCTCAAAAGGACTTTGCGAAAATCTGAGGGACACCCGCATAGGGCTATGAATTATTGCAGAGAAACGAACGCTCCTTCTTCTGAATAGTACCCAATCCTTCACCTGATTTAGTTACCCTCAACCATATCATAACCATATCATAACCATATCATCCTATTCATATATCTATGAGTATTTTATACTGAAAGACACGCCATTCGCATGAAGTCCTATTGCCACAAACGCTCATGGCATATATTATGAGCCAACATATGTTTCACAAAATTTGCCAGATCGAGAATATCAGTGAAATCGCAAACATGTGTTTATTATATCTCATAGTAAAAAGGAAGCTATTTTGAAGTACATTCGCATGGGTCTATTGATTGCGGTA
>JRHI01002622.1_pt1 | contig 12037 bp, 9 predicted proteins | sample 215371 | NCBI WGS metagenome assembly JRHI01 (sample SAMN02929681, study PRJNA255918) | sediment metagenome | biome: cave system; feature: Ice Cave; material: Sediment; isolation source: sediment from deep within a dark volcanic ice cave with no known source of... ... | reverse complement strand
GACCCAGGTCGAACACCGTCTCGCCGGCGGGAGTATGCAGCACCTTCACCGGCTTGAGTTCCTGGATGCGGCGAATGGGCGGGCCCGCCGGTGTGATCAGAATGGAGGTGGAATGCTCGATGGTGCGCACGCCCGTCCACGCATGATCGTCGAAGCCGGCCGTGCTCCACCCCGGCGTCTCGAGCCGGGCGTCGTAGTTCTCACCGTCGTAGATGTCGGAGAGAACGATTGGCCCTGTCGCGGCCTTCCAGTGATTGTCCGTGCCGATGACCTGCTCGCGGCCGTCGGCGTAGCGCACGATGATCTGCGCGAGTAACGCGAGTGGCTTGTTCCGCTTTTTGCCGGCGCCAATGCGGCCGCGATACCATCCGTCCCCAAGTGTCGCGCCGACAGCGTTCGCGCCGGTCTTGAGCAGCCCGGTCACATCGTAGCTCTGATACTGGAGGCGTGTGTCGTAACTCGTCCACCCCGGCGCGAAGAGCTCGTCGCCCACGCGCCGGCCGTTGATCTCCATCTCGTAGAGCCCGAGGCTGGTGACATACGCGCGCGCCGACGCGATGGTACCCTTGAGCGCGAACTCCGAGCGCAGCATCGGGCTCGGGTTCAGGCGCGTGGAGTCATCAGGGACGGCGGAGGTAATCCACTTCGCCTGCCAGTGCTCGGGCCCCATGGGCCCCGTCTCCCACCAGGCGGGTATGCTCCACTCGGACAACTGTCCTTGGTCGTCCCACACGCGCACCTGCCAGTAGTAGCGCTGCGAGGGCTGGAGCGCAGGGCCGGCGTACGCGCGCTGAACCGACGAATCGCTCGTCACCTTTCCCGAAGTCCAGAACGGCTTCGTCGCGAGCTCTTCCTTGCGCTTCGCCACGCGAATCTCGTAGGCGGCCTGCATCGTGCCGCGCCGTTCGGCGTGGAGCATCCAGCTCAGTCGCGGAGCCTTCTCGTCGATGCCGATCGGATTCAGTGCGTATTCCGTGCGCAGTCCCTCGGCGTGAAAAACGTGCGGCGGTGCCGAACCGGGGAGCAGTGCGGTGGTGGAGAGCGCGGAGAGGAGCAGCCAGCGATGGCCGCGGACGATCGAGTTCCAGATGGGCATGAATCAGTTCCGTTGAGACGCTGTTCGGCGCCGGGTCAATATGCAATCACAATCTGACTCACTTCAGGCCGCTCCAACAGGTGGCAAGGCCGAGTGGGTCGATGCATACTCCAGACCACCATGCTACCCATGATCAGGAATGCCCAGCTGAAACAGATTGGCGCCGAGGCTGCGGCGAATCGCACGGCCGTGCTCGCGCTCGCCGAAGGACTCAGCGAGGAGCAGCTGCTCTGGCGAGATGAGTCACGGTGCTGGTCAGTAGCGCAAATCCTCGATCACCTCAAGAAGTCCGTGGAGGTCTGTACGCCCGCAGTGGACAAAGCCATCGCCGACGCGCGGCGGGAGGGACGGCTGAGCGATGGGCCGTTCGAGCAGGGAATCATCGGGAAAATATTTCTCTGGTACATTGAGCCGCCGGTGAAGTTCAGGGTGCCGGCACCTCGGCCGCTGCGGCCGAAGGTCAGGGGCAGTGCGCAAAATGCGCTGCCCGATTACCTGCGTACACACGCGGAGAACATCACGCGGCTGGAGGCGGCCGATGGAGTGGACCTGCGGCGCGCGCGATTTTTGTCACCTTTCCTGGGTATCGTGCCCATGGACCTGCTGTCGCTCTTTTCCGTCTGGACGTCTCACGAGCGACGGCATATTTTTCAGATGAAGCGGGTCTGTGAGCAACTGGGGGCTCGCCAGCCCTCCATCATATAGATGTGCGTGCGCGCCACGATGGCGCAGCGGGAAAGGTCCTGCGACCCCGCTGCATCCAGCCTCCATTGAACGAGCGCGGGAGTCCTCCACCGTAACATCCCTGAGCGATGGAAAGCGCCACCCTGACGACTCGACTTTACCTTCCGGAAAGTCCTAGTAGGGCTGCCTGTTGTTCGCAGCTTTTCATCGGCGTCAGTTTCTCACCGCGGCCGGGAAGGGAAGGAGTCCGACGATGAACGCAGACGCTCCCGTGCAAGCAGATGATGGCTTCCTCCGGGCCGACGGTGAAGCCGCTCGCCTGATCCGGTCGTTCGACTGGACGAGCACTCCCTTGGGCCCGCCGGCGAGCTGGCCCCTCGTCCTCAAGACAGTCGTAGGCGTGATGCTGAATTCCAGGCACCCCATGTTCCTGTTCTGGGGACCCGAGCTCATTCAGATATACAATGATGCCTTCACACCGAGCTTCGGCCGCGGCAAACACCCGGCTGCGATGGGGCAGCGCGGCGCTGACTGCTGGCAGGAAACCTGGCCGATCATCTGGCCCCAGATCGACGACGTCATGAGCCGCCGGAAACCCAGCTGGCATCAGGATCAGCTGGTTCCGATCTTCCGGAATGACCGGATAGAAGACGTCTTCTGGTCGTACGGATATTCGCCAGTGCTGGAAGTGGACGGAACCGTCGCTGGCACCTTCGTGGTGTGCTCGGAAACGACGAGCCGGGTGGTCGCCGAGCGTCGACAGCGCGTGATCAGGGGGTTGTCCGACGCCCTGCTGGCTCATCCGGGGCCCGCCCTTCCGGCCGCGGCCGTGGCCGTGCTGCGCGAAGGAGTGGTCGACGTTCCCGCAATCCTGTTCTACCGAAGCGATCGGGACGATGGTGAGCGCGCGCTGGTGGCCGGAATCGGTCTGCAGGATGAGGCGCTGACGCGGTCCGATCTGGCCATCCGACACGCGCTGGCAGAGTCGCCGCGCGCGCGTGCCAACATCGCCTCCGGGAACCCGGCGCTCCTGAAAAGTGTGCTCACGCTCAAGGGCCCTGACGGGCCCGAGCCGGTGTCCGATGCATTCGTCGTACCGGCCAACGGAGACGATGGCGCACCCGGAGATTCTGCGGTCGCCTACGGACTGAATCCGCGGATTCCCTTCGACGTGGGCTATGAGGAGTTCCTCATACAGCTCACGCGAAGTATCGTGCTCGCGCAGTCGCTCGCGCGGGCTCAGGAGAACAGGGCGGTCGTCGAGCAGGAGCGCAACAACCTGCTGCTGCAGGCGCCGGTGCCACCGCACTCTTCACGGGACACGACATGGTGTTCGAGCTGGCGAACCCGCGTTATTGCGAGCTCGTCGGCCGGACGGACGTCGTCGGAAAGTCGTTCGCGGAAATATTCCCTGAACTGGCGGATGCCGGATACGTGGACCTTTTGCGATCGGTGTTCACGACGGGGGAGCGGTTCATTAGCGCCGAAACGCTCGTACAAATTCGGCGCGAGGGAAGCCAGCAGCTCGAGGATTTATACGTGCAGTTCAACCTCGAACCCATCCGGAACCGCTCGGGCGTGGTGTATGGTGTCATGGCGCTGGGAATCGACGTGACTGCCCAAGTCCAGGCACGGCATGTGCTCGAGCGCTCGCACACAGAACGCCAGCAGTTGCTGGAACAGGCGGAGTCGGCGTCCCGTGCCAAGGACGAGTTCCTCGCGATGCTGGGGCATGAGCTGCGGAATCCACTCTCGCCCATCGTGACCGCACTCGAGGTCATGCGGCTCACGCGCGATAGCACCACGCAAAAGGAACAGGCCACGATCCAGCGGCAGGTCAACCACCTGGTGCGGCTGGTGCAGGACCTGCTCGACGTGTCGTCGATCACGCGGGGGAAGGTCCAACTGCAGCGCTCGTGGACCGACGTGTCGGAGATCGTGACCAGGGGCATCGAGATGGCGCGTCACCAGATCGACCAGCGCCGGCATGAACTCATCGTGCAGCTGCCCGATCCACCGGTCATCTGGTGGGGTGACGCGGATCGGCTCGCCCAGATCATCTCGAACCTCCTGCTCAATGCGGCGCGCTATACACCGGTGGAGGGTCGCGTGGAACTGACCGCGTTCGAGGAGGCAGGAAGTGTGGTCATAAAGGTGCGCGACAATGGCATCGGAATGCCCGAAAGTCTTCTCCCTCACGTCTTCGACATGTTCTTTCAGGGGCGCCGCGGCGTCGACCGGGCGGGCGGCGGGCTCGGCCTCGGACTGGCGCTCGTGCGAAATCTTGTGGCGATGCATGACGGGACGGCCGAGGCCTTTAGCGAAGGAGCCGAAAGGGGGAGCGAATTCGTGGTGCGCCTTCCGCTCGCCCCCCGCAGCGCGGCCGACGGACATGCCGCGCCGTCGGCATTCTCGCCGGCCCTCGCTCCGGTGCGCGTTCTCATAGTCGACGACAACCGCGATGCGGCCGACTCGCTCGCTGAACTCCTCAGGCTCGACGGACACGAAGTGAAGGTGGCGTATCGCCCTCTCGCCGCGCTGACAACGGCGGACCAACTGCGACCGCAGCTTGCGCTCCTCGACATCGGGCTGCCCGAAATGGACGGTCACGAACTGGCGCGGCGCTTTCGGGAGCGGTTCGACGACCGCGAGTGCATGCTCGTGGCCCTCACCGGCTATGGGCAGGAGAGCGACCGGAAGCGAAGCGCGGACGCCGGGTTTACCGCTCACCTCGTGAAACCGGTGGATCTTCAGAAGCTACGCGGCATTCTCGAGCGCGTGGGGACGTGAGGTTGTTCTCGCCTCACGGCCCAGACTGAGTTCGTGCGTGAACTCTGCGCCGAAAAGAAAGATCATGGCAGAGTAGTAGACCCATACGATCACCACCACCAGCGAGCCCGCGGCTCCGTACGCCGAGCCCACGGCCGCCTTGCTCACGTAAAGTCCGAGCAGGATTTTTCCGATGGTGAAAAGCAGGGCCGTGAACGCGGCGCCCGTCCAGAGTACTCTACCCCGGATCTTCGCCCTTGGCACGTACCTGAAAATCAGCGCGAACGACAGCGTGATTCCGGCGAGTGCGACGAGGAAGTTAATGGCGCCCAGTACGGAATCCGGGACGGGAAGCAAACTTCCGAAGAACTTCCCGAGCGCACCGAGCGCCGCGCTCAGGAGTAGTGACGCCAACAGGAGGAACCCGACCGCGAACACCATGCCGAACGAAAAGAAGCGCTGCTGGATGGTCCGCCAGATACTACCAGTGCGCTGCGGTCCAACCTCCCAGATTTTATTCAGAGCGGATTGGAGCTCGGCGAATGCGCCAGACGCGCCAAAAACCAGGGTGATCACCCCGAGTATCGACGCGACGGCACCCGACACCGGTTTCTGCGCACTCGCGAGCATACCATTGACAGTTTCCGCCCCCTGATCGCCCATCATGTTCCGCACTTCGGCGAGCAGTTGCGTCTGCGCGGCTGCACGGTCAAAAACGAGGGCCACGATCGCCATTGCCAAGATCACCAGCGGCGCCATCGATACGATAGTATAGAACGCCAGCGCCGCACCCCAGCGGGGCGCATCGTGCGCATCCCATGCAACGACAGTGCGGCGGAACAATGGCCAGAACGATTTGTAATTCATGCGTTCGTCCCATCCACTTCCCCGTGTTCAGCGCTCCTCTTCGCGCTCCCAGAATCGGCCGGTCCGTGCAGCAGAAATGAATTCCGTTGTGCCGGCGGAACGCAGCAAGTCGACCACCCCAGGTTCCGGCTTCAACTCCGTTCTTTTCGAGAGCGCCGGTATGCCGGCGTACCCCACCGCCTTGCAGTGCCGTTTCGCGTCCCACACGAAGGCAAGCGCATTCTGGTCTTCGTTCAGCTCCTTGTCCCCGTCCGCGCCCGCGAGCACCGCAACGGCGTCGAACAGCACCGAGGGCGAGGTGCGGAGCGCCATGTCTGCGGCATGCAGCGTTCCACGAGCGTCAACTTCGCCCTGAATCCGGGTTGTGATTATCGCCGCCTTCGCTCCCTCCTTCTTGATCTTCGCCAGCAGGTCATTCTTCAGCTTTCCGTCGAATCCTGCACCGAGCAACAGGCCGATCTTTCGCCCTTGTAATGAGGCTTTCGTCTTGCCGTAGAGCCGCAGCGCGGGACTCGGTTCCAGATCGACCGGATGCCGCGCCGGCGTGATCGTCTCCGCCGTTCCCGCTGCGCCCAGTTTCGACGCAACCGCTTTGGCCAGGTCGCTGTCGATGATCTGGAGATGGCCCAGCATCCTCCGGCGGATCGCCTCCGTCTCAAGCTTCGACAGTTCGAAGGTGAGCGCGCCCGCCAGATGTTTTCGTTCCGGTGGCGTAATCGACCGGTAAAAGAGTCGAGCCTGGGAGTAGTGGTCAGCAAACGATTCGGAGCGGACACGGACCGTTTCGCCATGCACCGGGCGCGCAGCCGTGGCGAAACCACGCTCCATCGACTCTCGTGGCGAGCCGTCGTCGAGCGAGTTCGGCTCGTAACTCACCCGGCCCGCCGGCACGTTCATCTGGTGAATGCCGTCGCGCTGGAGGTTATGGAAGGGGCACTTCGGCTTGTTGATGGGCAGTTGGTGGAAATTCGGTCCGCCCAGACGGCTCAGCTGCGTATCCAGATAGGAAAACAGCCTGCCCTGCAGGAGCGGGTCCTCCGAGAAATCGATTCCCGGAACCAGGTGGCTCGGGCAGAAAGCGACCTGTTCCGTTTCGGCGAAGAAATTATCGGGATTGCGGTCGAGTACCATCTTGCCGACTGGTTGCAGCGGAATCAATTCCTCGGGAATCAGCTTCGTGGCGTCGAGCACGTCGAACTGAAAGCGCTCGGCGAACGCTTCGTCGAAGAGCTGGAAGCTCAGCTCGAATTCGGGAAAATCGCCCGCCGCGATCGCGTCCCACAGGTCGCGGCGATGGAAGTCGGCATCGGCCCCGTTGATCTTGACGGCTTCATCCCAGAGCACGGAACTGGTGCCGAGCTTGGGCCGCCAGTGGAATTTCACGAACTGCGACTTTCCAGCGCCGTCGACGAGCCGGAACGTGTGAACGCCGAACCCCTCCATCATGCGCAACGAGCGAGGGATGGCCCGGTCAGACATCACCCACATGATCATGTGCATCGACTCGGGCATCAGCGAGATGAAATCCCAGAAGGTGTCATGCGCCGAGGCCGCCTGCGGAAAGCCACGGTCGGGCTCCGGTTTCACGGCATGGATGAGGTCGGGAAACTTCATGGCATCCTGAATGAAGAACACCGGAACATTGTTTCCCACGAGATCGAAGTTCCCTTCCGACGTGTAGAACTTGACCGCAAAGCCCCGTACATCGCGAGCCAGGTCGGCCGACCCGCGCTCACCGGCGACAGTGGAGAAGCGGGCGAACACTGGAGTCTTCGTGGCAGGATCGGACAGGAAGGCCGCTTTGGTGACGTTCTTCATGGAGCGATACGGCTGGAAGTATCCATGAGCTCCCGCGCCCCGCGCGTGTACGATCCGCTCGGGAATCCGTTCGTGATCGAAATGCGTGATCTTCTCGCGGAGGATGAAATCTTCCAGCAACGTCGGACCGCGCGGCCCCGCGCGCAGTGAGTTCTGGTTGTCCGATATCGCGAGACCCTGGTTCGTCGTCAATGGCACCTGGGACGGCGTCGCCTGTTGATGCGTTTCGGCCCGTTCGGTGCTGGCGGGGCGAGTGCGCGTCGGGGCCTTCGATTTCGCTGTCTTGCGCGGCATGGGTCGGTGCCTATGGGTGGGCGTTGACGGGTATCGGGGGAGATCTCGCCCGGCCGGTAACTGTCGCGGTGCCGGACCGTTGCGGTTCCCATGCTAGCCCATTTGGCAGGCAGCGCGGTATAGCCCGAAAAGATTAGGCTCCCGCCGCTGGCCCAACGCTCAACGCGCGTCGTGACTGATCGCGTACACGTACGCCGCTACCGACTTGATGTCGCCGCGAGTGAGCGGCGGCCCACCCATCGGAGGCATTGGCTCCAGGTAAGGCGGAGTAGGCGCCGGCATTCCCGCCTCCACCCGCTGCTGGATGAACTCGTAGCTTCCGGAGCCCGTGATCCATTGATGGTCCAGCAGGGGCGGCCCAAGCGGCGTTCCATTCGCATCGGCGCCGTGGCAGACGTAACACAAGCCGCCCGCCGCCCGCCCGTGAAATATGCTGTCGCCTCGTGCCACCATCTGGATCGTCGCACCGGTCGGTGGCGGCCCGGTCACTGGAATCGCGCGTACGCGAGCATCCCGGGTGAGGTTCGTTGATGATACCGCTGCGTCGGCCGTTTCCTTTGTCTTCTCGCCGGCCCCGCATGCCAGCGTGCCAAGCACGCCCACGACGCATGCTGCGCATGCGCCAGAAAACTCGTACCGGATTTTTCGGACCGAACCGACGGGTACGCTACGCATCTCCATATCCTACCCGAACGCGCCGCAATGTTTCAGCCGACGCCGGGGACATCTTCAGCGGCCGCGCGCCAACGTCGTAACACCTCTGTGCGACGCCTTGCGCATGTCGTAGTACCGTTGTGCGATGGTGACGAATACGGCAAGACATGACTATTCAGGGTGTCTGTCTCAGGAATGCTCGAGCGTTCACCGCAAACCCGACAACGACGCATGGCAGCTGAACGTCAGAGTCTTCTCCTCTCGCCTGTGCCTGTGCGTCGGCGGGACAAGCCTGTTGCCGTCACGCCCATCTCCGACGTCATCGTCACGGTGTGGCGCGAGATCGTGACGACCCTGCAACCGGTCATCGGGCCGCGTGGCGTGGCGGCCCTCTACGAGCGTACGCTCGACCTCAACGTTCCAGCCTTTCCCTGGCTCGCGGGAATGGTCCGTGATGTTCAGGCGGTGGCGGTCGACTTGACGGCGTTGAGAGACATTCTGATCACCCGACCGGAAGTAGACGCCGCCGACTGCGGGCGCGCGCTCGTCAAGACGTTTCAGGATCTGCTCGCGACGCTGATCGGACGCGCACTCACGGAGCAGCTGTTTCGTTCCATTCCTGCTCCTGCTGTCATCAACCCGGCGCGGACAGTCGCGTCGTCATGACCGGTGGAGGGAGCTTCATCGCCCAACGATGAGCCGCAGGGTAGGACCTTGAGCAAATCTCACAGCGAATCAGTTGTAACCGGAACTCCTGCGGGCCTGAGTCGCTCGCACGAGTTGCTCGAGGCCAACGAGCAGCTGGTGCTGGCAGCGGTGCGGGCGCAGGCCGAAGCGGAGAGTGCCGCACGTAAGCTCGACGAGATCGCACGCTCGGCGGAACGGGACGTCCTCACCGGCCTTCCGCACCGGGCGCTGCTCTTTGACCGGTTTACGCAAGCCATCGCCGGCGCAAAGCGCAGGAGCAGCCGGCTGGGACTGCTCTTTCTCGACGTCGACAACTTCAAGCAGATTAACGACACCCTGGGGCACCGCGTGGGTGACGAAGTACTCAAACGCGTGGCGGAGTGCCTCCTCTCGTCGGTTCGCGATGCCGACACGGTCAGTCGGCACGGGGGAGACGAGTTCCTCATTCTGCTGACGGAGCTCTCATACGCCTCCGACGCGGTCCAGATCGCCCGCAAGGTGATGGCATCGCTTGGTGAAAGCGCGGTGGTGGACGGGCACCGGATAAATCTCGCGGCGAGCATCGGGATCAGCATCTATCCTGACGACGGTGAGGATCCGGACACGCTCATAGACCGCGCCGACGCCGCGATGTACCGGGCAAAGCGGCACCGGCATGGCGGCGTGGCGTTGCACGCCACGGAGTTCACGGGAAGGCGGAGCCGGGAGATCCCTGTGCTCGTGGCGCCACCGCCCGGGGCGCTCGGTGAGCCAGCTTCGCGAGCTGTGCACGGCCGGCGGAATTCGCAACTCAGCGCGGCAAACAAGCAATACATTCTTGCCGCGCTCAGTGCCGCGCATCCACCTGGCGATGCCATTGCGGCGGACGAATGCGAGACGGAATTCCGCGCCATGCTCGCCCACGAGCGTCGCAATCCGTCGTCCGCCATTCGCCGCGCGGCAACGCTGCTGGGCCGGGTGCGCGCTGAAGAAATGGGCTGGGTGCAGGCCCTCGTCGAACGGCAAGCCGGCGAACTGACCCGACTGGTGAGCCACCTCCTCGGTGTCGCTCGCGCGAGCGGCCACGCGCCGATGCTCGACATGAGCGACGTGGACCTTGTGCGTATCGTTCACTCAGCGGTCACCGCAGCCAAGCGGGTCATGGAGTCACGAAGGCAGCTGCTCGCACTCGATCTCCCCCCAGGCGGGCTCGAGCTTTACGGCGATGCATCCCGGTTGGAGCAACTCCTCGGCAATCTTCTCGACAACGCCTCGCGGTTTACCCCGGATGGCGGCAGCATTTCACTCGTGGTGCAGTCCGTCGACGACACGGTGATGCTGACCGTGTCCGATAATGGGGTGGGAATTCCGGCCGACGCGCTTGCTGACCTGTTCGAGCCGTTCACGCGGCGACCTCCCGAGATGGGACTCACCGGAGGCGGTTTGGGTATTGGGCTCGCGGTCGTACGAAGAGTCGCCGAAGCCCATGGTGGTAACGTGGTGGTGCGAAGCGCTGGCGCCGGGGCAGGGAGCCAGTTCGTCGTCACGCTTCCGGCACGTCGGCACGTAGGCCATTTGGGCGATGGTCACGAATGAACAGGGGAATCAATTCTTAACTACGCGTTGGCTCCAGCTCATCCGGCTCGCGCATGTTACTCACTCATCTCACCTATCGTTCTGAGGGCACTGACCCATGACACTCGACAACAAAGACACGATCTCGACGTTGAACGGCCTGATCGAAACGTGTGAGGACGGCGTGAAGGGCTTCCGCACCGCAGCCGAGGCGGTGGAGAATAGCGAGGCGAAGGCGCTCTTCCTGGCCCGTGTCACAACCATCGAAAAGGCCGCCTCGTCACTGAAGACAGAAGTGCGCCGCCTGGGAGGCGACGCCGAAAAGGGCGGCAGTGTCGCCGGCGCGGTGCATCGCGGGTGGATCGACCTGAAAGCCGCGATCACCGGCAAGGACGAGGCGGCGATCGTCGCCGAGTGCGAGCGCGGAGAGGACGTCGCGGTGAAGCACTATGAGAGCGCGCTCAAGAAGGAGCTGCCGCCTGATGTCCGGAAAATGGTAGAGAGCCAGTATCAGGGCGTACTGCAGAACCGCGAGCGGGTGCGCCGCTTGAACGCTTCGGTCGCGAACTAGGCCCGATCTCGTCTCATTTGAGGACGATGGTCCTGCCCTCTTTCGCCGAGCGTCGCGCGGCGTCGAGAATGCGAACGACCGTCACGTTGTTTTCGAGCGACGAGAGATCCGTGGCGGGTAGTTGCACGGTTCCGCGCACCACGGCGGCGAGGAACTGGAACTCGTCCTGAATGGGCGCTGGCCGGGGCGGAGCGGTGATCAGCGTTTCGGGAACGGATTCGCCTCGTCGTAGTCGAATCGTCGTCGGATTCGGCGCGACGAGGTATCCCGTCCTGCCGTACAGCTCGATGTCCTTGCGTGCGGTCGGCCAGTTCCAGGACGCCTGCAGGATGGCCTGCGTAGAGGGATAGGTGAGCACGATCGTCGCCTCGTCTTCCACCTTTGGGTAGACGTCCGGCTTGATCTGCTGGGTGACTGCCGTGACGGTGAGTGGCGCCTGGCCGTGCATGAGCCAGGTCACCAGGTTGGCGCCGTAGCATCCGAAGTCGATGAGCGCGCCTCCGCCGTTCATCAGCGGGTCGGTGAGCCACTCGAGGAATTCCTTGCTGACGCCGATCTCCTTCGGCCCCTGATGTCCGTCGTGCACCACCAGCTTGCGGAGCGGACCGATGACAGAGTCGCCGGCGACGAGACGCTGCGTCTCGAGCATACTCGGATACCAGGTGGTCTCGTAGTTGGTCAGCACCTGAATGCCGTACTGCCGGGAGAGCGCCTGCATGCGCGTTGCGTGCTCAACGCTGACGGCGAGCGGTTTTTCGACCATCACGTGCACATGCCGCGATGCGGCCGCCTCGACCACTTCCATGTGCTCGAAAATGGAACCGAAGGCGACGACGGCGTCGGGCTTGGTCGCGTCGAGCAGCTGGCCGAGGTTCGTCGAGACCATGGCGCGGTCGAATCCGTATCGCTGTGCGAGACGGTCTGCCAGCTCGCTGTTCGGTTCATAAATACCGACGATCTGGATGTCGGGGTGCTGTCGGGCCCACAGCCGAGCGACGTGGCCGTGGGTGAGACGGGCGACGGCCACTCGGATAGGTGTGCCC